>Ga0209542_10009936_pt1 | contig 17318 bp, 20 predicted proteins | sample RifCSPhighO2_01_FD_184028 | JGI IMG/M metagenome (GOLD analysis project Ga0209542, IMG submission 184028) | Soil microbial communities from Rifle, Colorado - Rifle CSP2_plank highO2_0.1 (SPAdes) (version 2) | ecosystem: Environmental > Terrestrial > Deep subsurface > Rock core/Sediment ...
GTACAAAATAGAATTCTTCATATCTAGTTAGAAATGTGAATTAGTCTGTTTAAATCTATAAAATACATATTGTACTAAAACAAGAGAAATAACAGATTAATTAATTGAAGACTATAAACCAAGCTCACTTGAAAAACCAATATTTGGATTCAAAAATATTATCTACTCTTACTAGTTTATCACAATCCAAAATAATATTTCTTCTAATTGGATTTATGTTTACTTCATTACTGATTTCTCAATTTACATTTGCTGAAGTTTTCATACCGCCACAAGAATATCTTGGATATTTTGATTATGAAGGCGTATATACAGTTGGAGGTAATGTAAAAAATCAAAATGATTATGCAGTAATTCCAACCATTTTAGTTTCTGTAATTGATGGAGAAAATACATTTACAAAAACAATATTACATGTTCCAATTCCACCAAAAACAGATATTCCATTTAAGATAAAATTTCCTGAAGTGACAGGAGATGCTCCTGTATTACTGGAAGCTGAACTCAAATTTGTAAAAACACAAAAAGATCCCATATCAATTGAGATTCTTTATGATAAAACACTAATCAAACATGATGACGGTCATGTTACAGGAAGAATCCATAATAATGGAAACCAAACAATCTTCAACCCAAAAATTCTTGCAATAGCTCATGGTAATGGAACAGTGCTTGACATTGTTAACAATATTGAATATATTGACAAAATAGAACCTGATCAAATTCTAGAGTTTTCAATGTATCCAGATCCTTCAATAACTGATGATGTCTTTTTCTATAGCTGCTTTGCACCTGTAGATACTACTGTTGTTCCAGTTACTACAAAGAAAAATGGCGGCGATTTTGATTTTAGATATGATTCAGGCGCATGGTATTCTGCTGCTAAATTCAATGAGGAAGGAACAACTCTTACAATACGTGGATACAATAGTTATCCGCTTGAAACTTATGCAAACTTTGAATTTCCGCAAATTTCAGGCAAAGAAAAATTTAATGTAACTCTAAATGATAAACCTGTAAAATTTATTCAAAGTATAGATGATACTGGATTTTGGCATGTTGCATTTACTGTAGATCCAACATCCCAAGGAATTCTAAAGATTACTGGTTTTGAAAAAGGCTTACCTCCAGAAATTTCTAAAATTCCACAATGGGTAAAGACAAATGCAAATTGGTGGTCTACAGATCAAATATCTGATTCAGAATTTCTTGAAGGGATAGATTTCTTGTTTGAAAAAGGAATTGTTGTAGTAACATCAAAAGAAATGACTGCTAAATCAAATTGGAAATTACCATCATGGATTAAAATAACTGCATCTTGGTGGTCTGAAGATAAAATTTCAGATGATGATTTTCTAAACATGATTGAAAATCTTGTGAAACGAAAAATAATTATAATTTAATTTACTTAATACACTAAATCTTATTATACAAACTTCAATTAATCTTAATATCTAATGTTACCATTACGAGATGAAAATCCACATCCTCCAGGATACAAACCAAAAGTAACTTATGTCTTAATTGCAATTAATGTTCTAGTATTTCTTATTGAAATTGCATATACTGGGCAATTTATAGAATTTACAAATAATAATGCATATAATTTATTTTATGATTGGGGTGCAGTACCAAATTGTATTACAGGCGCATCCGTATCCAACATAGATTTTGGTGAAGGCCCACTACAAGTTGCATGTCCTGATGCACCATACATCTCTCTTCTAAGTTCTATTTTCTTACATGGTGGTGCAATGCATCTTGGTGGTAACATGTTATTTTTATGGATATTTGGTGATAACATTGAACGTAAGTTTGGTAAAATAAAATATCTGACAATTTATCTAATATGGGGAATAAGTGCAGGCTTGGTTCACATACTTGGTGATCCTTCTAGTATAACTCCCGCAGTAGGCGCATCAGGTGCAATATCTGGAATACTTGGTGCATATCTTGTAATTTTTCCAAGAGCCAAAATTCAGACTGTTATGATGATGGGATTCTTTATGAGAATGATGCACATTCAAGCAAGATGGTTTTTACCATTTTGGCTTGTTTTCCAAAACTTACTTCCATTTTTCATAGGTGGATTTGGTGTAGCAGGAGGCGGCGTTGCATATCTTGCTCATATTGGTGGATTTGTAGTAGGTCTTGCTACTGGTTATCTATACAAGAAAACACATAGTTCTGAATTTACTTATGGAACAAGATATGGGTATAAGGCTTAAGTCTAACGAATAAATCAACGAAACTTTTTCAAACTAATCATGCCGTTGATTACAGTATCAATGTACCCAGGAAGAACTCAACAACAAAAAGACGAATATGCAAAAGCAATAACAAAATCAGCAGTAGAGATTCTTAAAACAAAAGAAACCCATGTTATTGTAGTTTTTGAGGATAATCCAAAAGAAAATTGGTTTCTAGCAGGAAACCAACTTTAATTATTTTTTTAAAAAAGACTGGAATATTCCTCTCAGTTACAAGTACAGACATACACACATTATGGTCAGTTACACTGATTGCAACCGATTTACATAATAACAAAATGATACATTTCATGTTTGTATCACTTTATCTTTTTATTCTCATTTATAATTACAAATTTTATGAAAGTTGCAGTTGTACAATTCAAGGCCTCTACCGATAAAGAAATTAATCTAAAAAAAATTATCAACTATATTACAAAAGCAGCAGAAAAAAAAGCAACACTTGTTGCATTTCCAGAATTTATGATGTTTTATACAAATTCGTCGCAAACATCAAAACAACTTGTAAACCTAGCTGAAACAATTAATGGAAACTTTGTAAATACTATTGCAAGGACAGCCAAAGAAAACCATATCCAAGTTGTAGGCTCATTTTATGAAAAAAGTACAAAAAAAAATCGAGTACATGACACTTCATTTGTCATTGATAAATCAGGTAAAGTAATCTCAACATATAGAAAAATTCATCTCTACGATGCATTAGGATTCAAAGAATCAGATAAAATGGTACAAGGATCAAAGATTGCAAAACCTGTAAAGACTTCAATTGGAAAAATAGGGATGATGATTTGTTATGATTTGAGATTTCCAGAAATGTCAAGATCATTAGCTGCTGCAGGTTCTGAAGTTTTGATTGTACCGTCAGCGTGGGTAAAAGGTAAAATGAAAGAAGAACATTGGATAACACTCAACAAAACACGAGCAATTGAAAATGGTTGCTATGTAATAGCACCAGATCAAGTGGGAAATATCTATTGTGGAAGAAGTATTGCAGTTGATCCTTATGGGAAAATTTTACTTGACATGAAAAAGAAACAAGGAATTGGATATGTTAACATTGAATTAAAAAATGTAAAACAAATTCGTAAAGTTTTACCATTACTAAAAAATAGACGAATCGATATCTATCCTACTTTGAAAGCTTAGATTTTCTACTGTCACAATTAAAATTGGAACACTGTTTTGTCCATTTCTGTTTTCTTGAATAACGAAAAATTATCATTGGCCATTTGCATACATCACATGACATCTTTATTGCTCTGAGTTTTGCTTTTTGTAAAAGTGGCGATGATGCCTTACATCCTCCATAAAAATTTGAACACCCTATGAATCTCTTTCTAGTAGTTCTAGATCTGATTACCATTAATTGACCTAATCTACATTCTGGACATTCTACTAGTCCATTTTTTGGAGAATTTGTCCCAAGAATCATATATTTTCTCTCTTTTGATGACCAAGACAGATATCCATTAACATCCAAATATTGTATGATCTCTTTTTTGAAAATGTCTGTTTTTGACTTTGTAGCTTTTACAACATGTCTTGCTGCCTGTACAATTTGGAGGTCTATTTTCTTTGAGGGCATTTTTCGTAATGAATTTACTAAAACAATTTTTATAGGGAATCTGGTCAGCGACATTAGTGGAAAAGGTTTGCGTTCTTGGTGCTGGTAGCACGAAATATGGAAAATTAGCTGATAGTATAGCCGACATTACTACTCAGGCATCAGTGGCTGCCATAGAAAGTGCAGGAATTGATCCTAAAGATATCAAAGCAGGATACATTTCAAACGTCTTTGGGGTTGCTGACAAACAGGTACATCTCGGACCTGTCTTGATGAGTAATCTGGGAATTTCAGATAAACCGTCATTATCAATAGAGTCCGCTTGTGGAAGTGGCTCTGTATCATTTAGAGAAGCCTTTGCAAATGTTGCAGCCGGTTTTTATGATTGTCTTGTAGTGACAGGAGTTGAAAAAGTAACTCATACTGGAACAGAATGGACAACAACTTACTTTTCATATTGCTCAGATTTCTTTTATGAAGGACAAGCTGGTGCATCATTTCCTGGATTATTTGCATCAATGGCAAGAGCATATCTGACAGAATTTAATGCAACAGAAGAAGACTTTGCTAGAGTTGCAGTAAAAAATCATGACAATGGATTTTTAAATCCAAAAGCTCATTTGCAAAAAAGGATCACAATTGACGATGTAATGAATTCAGCAGTTGTTGCAAGCCCACTAAAACTTTATGATTGCTGTCCTTTCTCTGATGGTGCAAGTTCTGTAATTCTCTGCTCTGAAAAATTTGCAAAAGAAAATGGTAATAATTACATTGAAGTTATTGGTTCTGGTAGAGGTGGTTCACCTGCTGCATTACAAGGTCGTGAACATTTGACTACAATTCCAAGTACAAAGATTGCAGCTGAGAGTGCTTACAAAATGGCAGGAATTACTGCAAAAGATATTGATTTTGCTGAAGTCCATGATTGTTTTACAATTGCAGAAATTGTTGATACTGAAGATCTAGGATTCTTTGAAAAAGGAAAAGGAGTTCAAGCTGTTCGTGAAGGCAGAACAAAATTAAATTCCGATATTTCAATTAATCCTTCAGGTGGTCTCAAGTCAAAAGGACATCCAATTGGAGCTACAGGTGTTGGACAAGTAGTAGAAGTATTTGATCAACTAACTGGTAGAGCTGGAGCACGAACTGTCAAAAATGCAAAAATTGGCTTGACTCATAATTTTGGTGCAACTGGAGCTAGTTGTGCTGTTCATATCTTCCAAAGTGTATAAAATGTCTATAAAAGAACAACTTATTGAAAAAGCAAAAGAAGGTAAAGTCCTTACTCATAAATGCACACAGTGCGGTCATTTACACCTCTCTAATGTTTACTACTGCCAAAATTGCGGTAGCAAGGGATTCCAAGATGAGATTTTAGATGGCACAGGTTCAGTAGCCACCTACACTATAATCACAGTTCCGCCAGCAGGCTTTGAAAAATACACGCCATATGCCTTTGTTGTCTTACAGCTTGATAAGACTAATCTGCGAATTTCTGGATTTATGGCAGGAATAGCGACTCCTAAAGATCTTCCAGTTGGAACTAGAGCAAAAATCACTGGTTTTGATGAACGTGGCATTATCATCGAAAAACAGTAAAATTATTTGTTTGAATTATTAAAAAAAATCATAATCATTTCTTAATAATTTTGTAAAGATGATTCCCTTTGATGTCTGTAGAAATTACATGTGGTAAATGTGGAGAAAAGATCGCTAACATGAAAATGCTAAAAGCTATAAAAGATGTGATGAATCCATATAATGGAAAATGTCCATCATGTGGCCAAAAATTATCAACATCTGAATTTTCTCTGGATGTACAAGAAAACTGATCTAAGATCTAAAAATCTTTATAAATTTTTATTTTTTTGTACGATTGTAATATTACAATAATATCTAAATTTTATTTTAATGAGCAAACTGATCCAAAAACAATCTAGTCATAAGTCTTATTTACTCCTTTTTTAGTAAAATAGCATGGAATTAGATGAAGAACTAGAAGAGCCAAAGCGAAGCGGAATTCTTCAATCTACATCAAAACGTGTACGAATGATCTTTTCTGTAATGGCAAGTCCAAACAGAATAGATATTCTAAGAATTTTAAACTCCAAGGGTCCATTAACCTATTCTGAATTAAAGTCCCTAGCAGGATTCAAATCAAAAAAAGAGAGTGGCAAATTTGCATATCATTTGAGAAAATTATTGAGACAGTCTCTTGTAGCACTAAACAAATCTGAAAGACGTTATACAATCACAAATCTTGGAAAACTTGTCTTAAGCTTGGCAAGACAAATTGAAGAACGATCAATTATTGAAAGTGGAAAAATGTATGTTAGAACATCACATGAATCAATTGAAGAATTCAATTCCCATAAAATTATTCAATCACTCGTACGTGAAGGTAGTCTTCCATTGGAATTGGCTCAAAAAATTACTGAAGAAGTTGAAAATAGAATTTACAAATATCAAACAACCTATCTTACTGGGTCACTTATCAGAGAAATGGTAAACTCTGTTCTTTTAGAACATGGTCATGAGGAATACCGCAATAAACTAGCACGCCTAGGCCTGCCTGTATATGACATTCAAGAAATGCTCACAAATCTGGATAATGTAGATAATGGCGCAGAAGGCCTGCTTTTCAATACTGGTCAGAAAGTGTTTGCAGAACATTTACTCACAAATGTATTACCAAAAGACGTTGCTGATTCACATCTTTCTGGCGATATGCACATTTCAAATCCAGGAATTTGGTCAATGATACCTGATACCATATTTGTTAATGTAAAAGAGCTGATTGAAGATGGAGTTATTCTTGGTGGAAAATATCTTGATGTATCAAGAATTACATCATCAAAATCAATTGATGATATTACATCTTCCTTGTCAATAATCATATCATTACTTTCCAAAGAAGCTTCACAAGAAATTGTACTCGATGGATTGATTCCACTCTTTACAAAACATTCAAAGAATATTCCAGAACTTGAACAAAAACTAACAGATGCATTTGCTACTGCATCTACCACATCAAAATACAATAGAAGAGCCACTAATGTTTCAATTAGACTTCAGTTAGGTTCTGATCTAAAAATTGTTAATGCAATAATTAATGCATACAAGAATTATACAAAGATAACTCCAATTCCAAAAATTGGTTTGATTGTAGATTTCGATAAAGGAAAAGTATCTGATGTTTCCGAAGTATTAGCAGAAATAATTTCAATTGGTGGAAAAGTAATGTTTGCAAAAGGCGAAGTATCTAGTTATGGCATTACAAATGGTACAACTAAAAATTCTGGTCCACTTGCAATAACACTACAATCTGTTTCAATTAATCTTCCAAGACTTGCATTTGAATCCAATAAAGATGAAACATACTTTAGAGCAAGACTTGCATTACTTATGAAACCTGCCTTATCTTCTATGGCATTAAGAAAGAAAGATATCTCTGATCTTACTAGAAGAGGACTAAATCCAATTCTTGCAAAGAATACACAATACATGCAAAGAAGTTCTGTGTCACTTATTGTTAATCTAGTAGGCCTAAAGGAATCTGTATTCAATATTCTTGGATTCCAAGATAATAAGGAAGGAAGAGAGATACTCAATAAAGTAATAGAAACTGCAGTTGATGTTGCGGCTAAAAAAGGCAAGGAATTAGGAGATACTGTGGCTATATCCATGACTGAGACTGAGGGATCTAGCAGATTCGCAAACCTAGATGGTGAGAAATATGGTAAAAACTCGGCTCTTAGTTCTATGGATAGTGACTCTTACTCACAAGGAATAGTTCTTAATGCATCTGAAATAGGTGATTACACAAGTAAAACCGAGATTATATCTGAATGTAATAAACTATCTAAACTACTCAACGGTGGTTTACTAGTCAGACTAGATATCGATCAGAACGCCACTCAAATTGATATCAAAAAATCAATCGAGAAAGCAGCAGAACTAACATCTTCATTCAAGCCTGTAAAGAAAGTAGCACTCTGTGGTGAATGTGGATTCAAAGATGAGCACTTTGTAGACAAATGTCCAAAGTGCAAGTCTTCATATGTAATCTGAAATTCGTAAATCAAAAACTAGTTCCGATCATTTTAGAAAATATTTTGATCAGTTTTAGACATATTATCATCGCACCGAATTCATGATGGCTTAAAACAAACACGTTAGGTGTCAACAAATCGTAATTGTGGCCTAGATTCTTGCTCTTACGTTAATGACTATATTGACTTCTTTAAGTGTCTATATACAAAATCATAAACAGTATGAGCTAACAAAAATTCACTAGTGGTTGTGCTATAAATTTTTCATGCGATCATCGCACTAAATTCATGACTGTTTGATCAGAAAAACCATTACAACATCAATTGGACCGTTGTCAATATTTTTGAACTGAAATTTCAGAAAATACTGCCAAATCATTTATACCGTATTCTTTCTAACCTCTTGCGGGGAGATTATAATTGGATAAATCACAAATAGAAAGTACTATCAATGAGATCCGTAAGCGCAGTGGCGCTGTAACGGCTTTCAATCAAGATAAAATTTCAAACGCTATATTTAGAGCGTTGGCAGCCACCTCTAAAGCCGACCGTGTGCTAGCCGATCAACTTGCAAATAAAGTCGTGCAAAAATTAGTCGAACAAGGATTCACAAATTCTAGAACTCCTACAGTTGAGGATATTCAAGATATTGTGGAATCAACCCTTATCGATTGTGGTAACAGTGACATTGCAAAAGCGTATATCGTTTACAGACATGAACGAAGAAAATTAAGAGACGAAAAAATGAAAGTCTTAAACACAAAATCTTTAGATACTGTCTCAAAGAATTTTGATCTAAATTGCTTGAGGGTATTAGCATCTAGATATCTTTTCAGAAATAGTAAAAATGAAATCACTGAATCTCCAACTCAAATGTTTGAAAGAGTAGCAATTCTAGTTGGAATTGGCGATATTCTATATGATGCCCAAGTATTTGATAAATCTGGAAATATTACCCAAAATACTGAAGAAGCACGTACATATCTTGAGAAATTAGATAATTTTGATTACAAATTCAAGATTGGAGAATACTTTCTCAACAAGTGGCACTTTAGATCTTTAATCAATCACTATGTAACACTTGCAAACAAAGGCCAGATGAAAGTCAGCTTTAAAGATCTTCTGACACTACTTGCAGCCAAAAAACTTGATAACTATGCAGACAAGATTACAGAATATTTTGAATTGATGACTGCACAAGATTTCCTGCCAAATTCACCAACAATGATGAATGCTGGTGGTAGATTGGGTCAGCTTTCTGCATGTTTTGTTCTTGGTATGCCCGATGATATGGAACAAATCATGAAATCAACTTCTGATGCGGCACTAATTTTCAAGTCAGGAGGAGGAGTTGGAATCAACTATTCTGATCTTCGTGAAGAAGGCGATATTGTTGCATCAACATCTGGTGTAGCATCAGGTCCTGTATCTTTTATGAATATTATCAACACCGTAACTGAAGTTGTAAAACAAGGTGGAAAAAGAAGAGGAGCTAACATGGGAATCATTGAAGCTTGGCATCCTGACGTTGAAAAATTCATTACAAATAAAACCGAGCCTGGTGTATTAGAGAACTTTAATGTCAGTGTAGGCATATGGGAAGATTTTTGGAATGCACTTGTAAACACAGATGATGGCAAGTACATGTTACGTAGTCCACGTGACAGAAAGCCTGTAAGAGAAATCAACGCACATCAATTAATTGATTTGATAGCCATGTCTGCATGGAAGAGTGCAGAACCTGGATTGATCTTCTTTGATCAAATTAACAAATATAATGTATTTGCAAAAGCAAGACAATCTCCACTAAGAGCTACAAATCCATGCGGCGAACAGAGTCTATATCCATACGAATCATGTAATCTTGGTTCCATCAATTTGGTGAATCTTGTAAAAAGAAAGGCTGATGGAGAATACGAATTTGATTGGCAAAGATACGAAGAAACAATCAGAAAGACAACTAGATTCTTGGATAACATCATTGATGTGAATCATTATCCTGTAAAAGATATTGACATTGCATCTAAAGATTCTAGAAGAATTGGATTGGGTGTAATGGGAGTTGCAGATCTCTTATACAAATTAAAAATCCCATACAACTCCAAGGAAGGCTATGAACTACAATCAAAGCTATCTGAAGCATTGACCTATTATTCCATGGAGGAAAGTGTGGCACTTGCAAAATCTAGAGGTGAATTCCCACTTTGCTCAAAGACAGAATATCCAGAAGGAAAGATTCCAATTGCAGGATATTACGAGAAACCTAAAGAATCACATTGCTATGAATGGGATGCACTAATTGAGAAAATTAAGAAACATGGAATAAGAAATGTCTTGACTACTACAGTAGCTCCAACTGGAACATTATCTATGATTGCTGATTGTTCAAATGGAATGGAACCAGCATTTGCTTTAGTGTTTGAAAAGAGAGTAACTGTAGGTAGATTCTTCTATACCAACAAGATTGTTGAAGAAGTACTCAAAGAACATGGTCTATACAGCGATGAACTACTTGCAAAGATTGCAGACAACTATGGATCTCTAAAAGGAATTCCTGAAATCCCACAATGGATGCAAGATGTATTTGTTACTGCAATGGATATTCACTGGGCAGATCATCTAATGGCTCAAGGTGTATGGCAAGATTGGATAGGAAATGCAATTGCCAAGACAATTAACATGCCCTATGATGTTACTGCAGATGATGTAAAATCTGCATATCTACTAGCTCATGAATTGGGATTAAAAGGAATCACAGTATATCGTGATGGTTCTAGACATAAGCAAGTACTTCATATGACAAGTGAAAATGCACAAAAAACATTTGATGTTACACCAAGTGAATATGTTACTGGATATGTAACAACTATGATTTCAAATCCATACATTAAATCTCAAGTACATAGTGCACTTGAACTCAAAGTTCATGATGAAGAAATTACATCTGAACCTATGAGACAAGAAGAAATATCTGAAGATCGTCTATGTCCAACATGCAAAAACAATCTTGTATTTGTAGAAGGATGTAGTATCTGTATAGAATGTGGGTTCAGCGGTTGCACTTCTGGATAGAGAACAAATCATAACTTTTTTACTTCCTTTTACTTTTCATCTAATATGGATAAGAAGATTCTAGGAGCATCTGTTGGTATTGCAGTAATTGCTATAATTGCAATAGTACTGATTACACAGAATTTAGACTCAGTTACCAGTCAGAAACATAATGAAAAAATTGGTCTTGTGATTAACACACCAAATCCATCCATCTCTTTGCAGGACTTGAATCAAATTTACTCTGATGCATCTTCTACCGGAATTGGCAGAAGTAATGTGTATCTATTTTGGAATATAGTTGAGCCTGTAAGAGGTGAATTTAACTGGGAACAATCAGATATCTTGATGAGTTTTAATAAAAACAATGATCTTAAAGTTACATTGTTTTTTTCTGTAATTAATGGAGAGACACTAGGACCTTTCCCAAATTGGATTGGAAAACCATCCCTTAATGCAATTGGAGAAGACAGACTAATCAGTGTTCTTGATGCAATATTGTCTCGTTATGATATTATTGATACAGTTGTAATTGCTGGTGAAACAGAATCACAATTTCGTTATTATGAACAAAATATTCCTGTATACAAAGAACTTTTCAATGGAGTATATTCTAAATTAAAAGAAAAACACCCTGATGTAAAGATAGGAAACGCATTTGCCTTACATAACGTAATTAATAAAAATTTGGAACATGTTGTAACTGATCTAGCCCTTGGCGATTTTGTTGCTTTCTCATATTTTCCAGTTGATAATTTGAATGATATAGTCAAAACTCCACAAGAAGCTAAAGAGGATTTGCAAAAAATATTTGACATCATACCTGATAAAAAAATTGGACTTTTTGAGATTAGTTGGAGCACATCTGATTTTGTAGGAGGAAACAATACATCTCAAAAAATATTCTTGGAAAAATCATTTGAATTTTATACAGAAAATGAATCCAAAATAGAATTTCTTACATGGTATAGACAATATGATAGACCTGATGGTACATGTGTTATTGAAAAACCAGACATTGGTAATCAAACCCTCAGTGTAGGTGGTGGTTCTAGTTTAGGAAGTAGTGAATTTGTAATTGAACGATTAAACCATTATGTTTGTAGTTCTGGATTATTGGATGTTAATGGAACTCCAAAACCTAGTTGGAATGAATTTAAAAGTCAGATTGAAATGATCAACTAAAATGATCTATCTAGTTTTAGCAGAATCTGCATTAGAACTTGTTCCTTTAGAACTACAAGATCATCCATCAGTATTATCTCATGCACAAAAACTAGGAAAAGATCCATCTGAAATCTTACTTGATAATTCTTGGCACTTTGCTGCCATGAAAGGAATCAATAACGAAATCAAACGAGGAAGACCTGATCTAGTTCATTTTTCTATATTAGAGGCAACTACAATTCCACTGTATTTACAAAATAAAATTAAAATCTATATTCATACAATTGATGATAAAGTAATTTACATTGGAGAAAATGTTCACATTCCAAAATCATATCATAGATTTGAAGGCTTGATTGAAAAATTATTTCTGGAAAAAACCATACGATTTGATACTAGCATATTATTAGAAATCAAAGAAAAATCGTTTTCTGAATTAATTAATGAAATAAAGCCATCAAAAATTATTGGTTTTTCAACCAAAGGAGAGCTTAGCTCATTTGAAAAAATTAGTTCTGAAATATCAGATAATACATGTCTAATTATTGGTGGATTCCAAAAGGGTCATTTTTCTGAATCAACAAAAAACAAAATAAATCACTTGTTTTCAGTTGATAACTTGTCTTATGAGGCACACGTAGTAATTGCACGCATACTGTACGAGTATGAAAAAACCGTTTTTATGTAGGAAATTAAGTTTGTTTTCTTGTGCAGTCATAGTATAGCCTGGTTAGTATTCGGGGTTTCCAACCCTGTGACGCGGGTTCGAATCCCGCTGACTGCATTTTTCCAATCTAAAGAAAACCAATTTTTAGATGCACTATGAATAGTCATTGTGAAACCAGCTCTTAGAAAAATTGCATTAGAAAGAATGTATATTCTAATTAGTAGTGCAATTTCTAATGCAAAAATGAATCCAGATCTTTCTCAACGACAAGCATCACTTGCACGACGAATTTGTACTAGATACAAAATTCGCATGCCTTATGAGTTAAGAATTGTTTTTTGTAAAAAATGCAAGTCATTTATAGCACCAGGAATAAATTCTAAAATTCGTCTGGGTAGAGCATCAGTAAAGTCGATCAGAATTTCATGTAATCTATGTGGGCATACTTATCGTAAAATAATACCTCAATGATTTATAAGACGATTCTCAATTTTTTTACTTTATGGCAAAGGTATACGATGTACCATCTGATGTATTGATTAGTAGGTTAGCAGGTATTCTAAAAAACGAAGACATTCCTGCTCCATCTTGGGTTCCATTTGTAAAAACTGGTGCGCATGCAGATAAACCACCTCAAGATAGAGAATGGTGGCATACAAGATGTGCATCATTAATGAGAAAAATTTACCTTCACGGTCCACTCGGAATTAATGAATTAAGAAAAATTTATGGTGGTGGAAGACCGTCTGGATATGGTGCAGCTCATCATAAAGATGCCGGTGGTGCAATAATTCGTAATGCAGTTCAAGGATTAGAAAAACTTGGATATGTAGAAAAAGTTGAGAAAAAAGGTCGTGTTATTTCAAAACAAGGAATGCAAAAACTAGATAGATTATCAACAGAAATTCTAAATGAACTTATCACTGAAAATCCTCAGCTGAAAGTATACTCTTAGATTTAAAATGAGTTTTCCTGAATCAACTGATCCTCACAATAAACAAAATCATGATCTAACTGCCCAAAAAGAACAAATCCTCAAACAGATACTTTCGCCAGAAGCAAGAATGCGATTAAATAATATCAAAATGGTCAAACCTGAATTATCTGATCTTGTAGAGCAGTATCTTATTGGAATGGCTACACAAGGAAAAATGAATTCGCAAATTAACGACAATCAGCTCAAACAAATTTTGTTATCAATTCAACAACCAAAACGTGATTTTAAGATAAATCGTATCTGATCTAAGAAAATATAATTAGGGGTTAGACTCGAAATTATTCATGAAAGGCGTAGTTTATGAAGAATATTCACCTGATGATAATTTTGCAAAAATTCTAAAAGTAAAAGAAGTACCTGATCCAAAACCTAAAGCTGATGAGGTAGTTTTCAAGGTCAAGTCTGCTGCTTTAAATTATAATGATATCTGGGGAATGAGAGGAGCACCAGTACCAGTTCCATTACCACACATTTCTGGTTCTGATGCAGCTGGAGATGTAATCGCAGTTGGTGAAGATGTAAAAAATATCAAAGTTGGTGATAAAGTAGTTTCACATTCTAACATGTCATGTAGAGTATGCAAAGCATGTACTGATGGTAGAGAATTTGATTGTGTTAATAGAATAATCTGGGGATTCCAGACAGGTCCAAATTGGGGTGCGTTTTCTGAAATTACACATCTTCCTGAAGTTAATATTTCAAAAATTCCACAAGGTGTAAGCTACGATGAAGCAGCAGCTGCCTCTATGACCCTTTTAACATCTTGGCACATGCTAGTTGGAAGAGCAAAGATTAGACCAGGACAAACCGTCTTAATTATGGGTGGTGGTTCTGGAGTCGGAAGCTTTGGAATTCAAATTGCAAAGTTATACAATTGCGATGTTATTGCAACTGCTAGTCCTGATAAATTAGACAAATGTCTAGAACTAGGCGCAGATTTTGCAGTAGACCACAGAAAAGAAGACTGGCATAAAGAAGTAAGAGCAATCTCAAAGGAATTAGCAAAGAAAAAAGATGAAGCACCAGGAATCGATGTATCATTTGATCACATTGGTCAAACTCATTGGAATCAACAACTTACATTACTCAAATATGGTGCAACATTGGTATCATGTGGTGCAACAACCGGATATGATGCAAAAACTGATCTTAGACATGTATTCTTTAAAGGAACAAATATTCTTGGTTCAACACAGGGAACTAAAGCAGAATTAGATCAAGGTTTGTACTGGATGGGTCAAGGTAAAATCAAAGCAGCAATAGACTCTGTTTATTCATTTGAGCAAGCAGCTGAAGCCCATACTAAAATGTTAACTGGAAAAGGACTCTTTGGCAAAATCTTAATGAAGCCAGAATCTGTCTAGTCATTTAATGACACATCTTTTTAGAAGTCTTATTTTTGTTCCTGGAAACAATTCTAGATTTTTAGAAAAGGCAAAAACACTTCAAGCTGATATAGTATGTTTTGATCTGGAAGATTCTGTACCTGATGAAGAAAAAAAAAATGCTAGAGAACTAATTCAAACTGCGCTAAAGTCTCGCACATCTTATCTTGCTTCGATTTTTGTTCGCACAAATTCTCCAAAATCTGGAAAAATTCCCGATGATCTCAAAGAAGTAATTCAAAAAGGAATTGATGGAATTGTAATTCCAAAGGTCAACAATGTTAATGAAATCAAGAAAATTGAAAAAAATCTTTTATTATTAGAAAAAAATCGTAAACTAAAACCAATCCAAATAATTCCTTCTATTGAATCAGCAGAAGGTGTAGTCAATACATACAACATTGCATCTTGTAGTAAGCGAATACCTGCAGTTGTTTTTGGAGTTTTTGATCTCTTAAATGATCTAGGAATTGAATACACAAAAGATACTGAAGGTGGAAAATACTCTAGAGCAAAGATTCCTGTAGATGCCAAAGCAGCAGGAATACATGCTATTGATGCTATTTGGCAGGATCTTAATGACATTAAAGGACTTGAAAAAGATTGTAAGATTGGAAAAAGTCTTGGATATGTTGGAAAAAGTATTATCCATCCTGATCAAATTTCTACAACCCATAAAATTTTCTATCCTAGTAAACCAGAAATTCAATGGGCAGAAAAAGTCTGCAAATATTATTTGAAATCTACAAAGAAAGGAAAAGGTGCAACAACCATAGATGGAAAAATGATCGATGAGGTTCATTTCAAACAAGCTAAAGCAATACTTGAAATTATAAAAAATCATTCTATAATCTAATGTCTTAATGAAATTATTTACAAATAGATAATAATATTTAATTGGTTATATTGATGCTAGTGCTTTCATCAAATATTTTTTCGTTTATCATCGCTTGAATCATGATATCGTTTTTCCCCATTTCTATTTTAATTTCATCAAAAACACATCTATATTTTGAAATTTTTTTACTTTCACTAAGAATTTTTCCTGATTCTAGAATTAACCCATTTATTATTAAATTTTCAATCTTTCTGTATCCTGATGTTTTTGGAACTTTAGATTCCCTTAGAATTTGGGGAATAGTTAAATCATTATCAAAAAGACAAATGAGTATTTTTCTTGTTTCAACATCACCACACAATTCTAATATTAAATCCCTTAGTTTTTGATCAATTATTTTAATAGAATAATTCTTATCTGTTTTTTTAATTTTAATAATTTCATTAATACACTCATTTTCAAATTTTTTTTTATCTATGCTAGAAATATTTTTTAATGCTTTATCAAATTTGTGAAAATGCTCTATTGATAGTTTTATTGACATTCCATGTTCTAAGAATAATTTTCTTTCTATATTTTTTCGTTCATCTGAATTCAATTTCTTTTTAATTACATGAGACAATGATGTGGAAATCAATCTATCAATCCCAGTCATTATTACACTAGGAAATAATACAAAATATTAAAGCATGTTTCATTAAACCTGATGGATATGAAACGTTCAGTTATTGTAATTGATGATGATGAAGACACTGTTCGTCTATTTAGTGAATTTTTGGAAGAAAAAGATATCAAAGTAGTAGGAAATGGCTATGACGGTATAACTGCTATCAAACTTTACAAAGAAAAAAAACCCGACGTTGTACTAATTGATATGATGATGCCTAACGGGAGTGGATTTCACGCAATTAAAAAAATCCGAGATATCAATCCTAAAGCAAAAGTTATTGCTATTAGTGGAGATAATAGTTATTTAATCGAAGATAAACTAGAAAAATTATCTATTCCATTTATCCGCAAACCGTTTAACATAGCACAAATTCTTTCTATTATTAACGCCTAGTATTTCCCACATTTGGAACATTTCATATAATGTTATATTCCAAACTTCATATAGTAATTTTGGAGATGTTATTATGAGCAAACGTGTAACAATAATGATTGATGAAGATCTAGACAAAAAAATAAGACTGCGTCAAGCAAAACTAATTCAACAAGAACAGACTTCATACAGCTATTCTAAAGTATTAAATGAAACACTTAGAAAAGCTTTAAAATAATTTTTGTATCTTTTATTACCTATTCATTCTTCAATTTTTCGAATAGA
>Ga0209542_10009937_pt1 | contig 17318 bp, 18 predicted proteins | sample RifCSPhighO2_01_FD_184028 | JGI IMG/M metagenome (GOLD analysis project Ga0209542, IMG submission 184028) | Soil microbial communities from Rifle, Colorado - Rifle CSP2_plank highO2_0.1 (SPAdes) (version 2) | ecosystem: Environmental > Terrestrial > Deep subsurface > Rock core/Sediment ...
AGAGAAAAAAAGATCAATAGCGCCTTTTCCTGAAGGTATTGTGTTAAGCAAGCCTCGAGTAAGAATCGTACCTGACGAGAGAGGGAATAAGCCCAATACCTTGCCTACCCTTGAGCAAAACATTAAAGCTTCAGAGAGGTTTATAAAAGAAATAAGAGACCCCAGACATTACGAACAGGATCCATATGATACTAGTCTTATGAAAAGCGACTTAGGATTTCTTATTGAAGGGACTGTTGAGAAAGGTTGGTTTAGAATAGGGAACTTCGTAAGAGCGGCTACGGATAGATATCAGTTACCATTAGCTATATACATAGCTGATAATCACGCTCGGCTTGTGGTTGCCTCTTCTAAGACTTCAGATGGGCTAAAACTAAAAGTTTATAATCCAATGTTGAAAAATTTTCAAGAAGTACAGACTACACTTGATGCAACAAGGAATCCGATAGGTGTATTTGTAAATCTTTTGGCACAATCAAGTGTATATAGCGGAGAATATAATATTACAAAATCGTTTGAGTCTCCAGAACTCGCAAGGTATAAAGAACTACTTACAGAAGCTAAAGCATTTAACTTTCAAAACGATGCGTACAACTGTATACCTTACTGCCTATTTGTTAACGCCATGCTTTACGGACTTGAACCTGGAAATACGGATTTTAAGACACATGGGATTAAACAATTCGAACAGGATTTTGGAGTTAGAATTATGACAAGAGAAGAAATTGTGCCTCCAAAAACAAGGGTAAGAATTATAGGATAGAATCTGGATTATTGACAAGGCGGTGTACATCTTGTACACTCGACTTACTATGAAAAATATTATATCTGCAACCGAGGCAAGAAATAATTTTTTTGAGATATTAAACGCTGTAATTTACAAAGGAGAGGAATTTATTGTCGAAAAAAGGGATGCTGGCAGCGTAAGAATTGTTCCAGCTAAGCCCAGGCATTCTCCTGAAGAGATAGATAAGATCTTAAAAGACTTCAGAAAAACTTTTGCTAAAGCAGCTAAGAGAAAATACTGGTCAGTTATAGATACGCCTGCCTGGAAGAAAAAAGAAAGAAAGTATCTTGAAGATCTTTCAAAAGGAATTATTAAATAAAAGTGCAAAAGATAATTCTAGACACGAATATTCTAATAGACTATGCAAACGGATACGCGAAGTGGCTTGGCGATTTTATTAATTTAAGAAATTTAGATATCAAATTGTTCCTGCCGACAATAGTTATTGCAGAATATTTTACCTCAATTGCTTTGGAAAAAGAAGAAGATGCGGAGATTGCGGACAAAACCTTCTCACTTTTTATAAAACAGGATTTGAACGAGCCAATTGCCAAAATTTTAGGAACTATACTGAGGCGAAAAACCTACTCTCCTGGCGCAGGAGTTTCTGATTTAATTATAGCATCAACTGCAATTTTCCTTGATGCCGAACTGGCAACTAACAATAAAAAAGATTTTGCAAAAATTCCAAACCTTCGTTTATTTGATCCAAAAAAATTAAAAAATTGATATGAATTTACCTTTATTGAAAAATGCTGATGTAAACGGGAAAACTGTTTTTTTGAGAGCGGATTTGGATGTCCCTCTCTCGGCAGAAAAAATTGAGGATGACACGCGTTTGTTGGCCACGATTCCGACGATTGAATATCTTTTAAAACAAAATGCAAAAATTATTATTGGAGGTCATCTTGGAAGGCCAAAAGGCATTGATGAGAGTTTAAGTTTGAAACCTGTCGCAGAATGGTTTGCTAAAAAATTAATTCATAATTCAGAATTCATAATTCAGAATTCAAAACTCGCAAGTTTTGGTGGGTGGGAGATTGGGCAGAACATTTTCCTTTTGGAAAATCTCCGCTTTTATGAAAGCGAGGAAAAAAATGATCCGGAATTTGCGAAAAAATTAGCCAGTCTTGCGGAAATTTATGTAAATGATTCGTTTGCGATGTGTCATAGAAATCATGCTTCAATTATTGGCATAACTCGTTTTTTACCTCATTTTGCCGGATTTCATCTTCAAAAAGAAATAGAGACATTGAGTCATGTTATGGAAAATCCCAAACGACCTATGGTTGTCATAATTGGAGGAAAAAAAATAGAGACCAAGCTTCCATTGGTTGAGGAAATGCATAGAATTGCAGATTATGTTTTGGTTGGAGGCAAAATTGCGAAAGAATCTCAAGTCTTTTTAAAGGTTAGGCACGAAAAAATAAGCGGTAAAAAAGCTGTTCTGTTGGTTGCGGATTTAACCCCTGATGAATTATCTATTACGGAAAAAAGTCTTTATAATTTTTTGGATATCATTTTGCTTGGAAAAACAATTATCTGGAATGGGACAATGGGATTTATTGGAGAAAAAGAGGATAAATTTCAGGCAACCAAAAAAATTGCGAAGGCGATTATTGCAAGCAAAGCTTATTCAATTGTTGGGGGAGGAGATACGGTGGAATTTTTAAATAGAATTGGGATATTGAATAAATTTTCTTTTGTTTCAACAGGCGGAGGCGCAATGCTCGCATTTTTAAGTGGTGAAAAATTCCCGGGTCTTGTGGCTCTTGAAAAAACTTAGTATACTGATTTAATATGATACGGGTTGCGATTAATGGATACGGAAGAATTGGAAGAGTAGCGCATAGAGTAATTATTGAAAAACATGCCTCTGAAATTGAAGTAGTTGCGATAAATGCGGGCCCCTCGACTGATATTAAGGGGTGGATGTATTTACTAAAGTATGATACTTCATACGGTCCTTTGGACCGTAATCTCAAATCTCAAATCTCAAATCTCCAATATAAAGACCAAATTGGATCATTAATAATAGATAATAAAGAAGTTCCTGTGTTCTCGCAGAAATATCCAGGTCTTCTTCCCTGGAAAGATTTGAATGTTGATGTGGTTATTGAATCAACAGGACATTTTTTAACAGAAGAGAAATTGCAAGTGCACCTGACAGCAGGAGCAAAAAAAGTAGTTTTATCAGCTCCGGCCAAGGGCGGGGAGATTGCCGCATATGTTTTATCAGTTAATGATAAAAATTATAAAGGCGAGAATTTAATAAATAATGCTTCTTGTACCACCAATTGCATAGCTCCGGTTGCCAGAATTATGGTTGATAATTTCGGAATTGAAAAAGCAATGATGACAACTATTCACGGATATACTTCTGATCAGAGATTGCAGGATGGAGGACACAAGGATTACAGGCGAGCCCGTGCTGCTGCGCAAAATATTGTACCAACCTCAACCGGCGCAACCATTGCAGCGGGAGAAGCAATACCTGAACTCAAGGGAATATTTAATGGCTTAGCAATTAGAGTGCCTGTTTCTGTTGGTTCTTTGTCTGATTTCACATTCATTCTGAAAAAACCAACTACGAAAGAAGAGGTCAATGAGGTATTTAAAAAGTCAGCGGAAGATCCAAAGTACAAGGGAATAGTAGGGGTAACGGATGATCCGATTGTATCAAGCGATATAATTGGGAATTCCCATTCTGCAATTGTTGATTCATCCCTAACTCAAGTGGTTGGCGGCAATATGGTTAAAGTTATTGCATGGTATGATAACGAGTACGGTTACGCAAATAGGTTAGTTGAAGAGGTAATAATGGTGGGAAAGCAAATTTAACATTTATGCATAAACAGGCAGAACTTAAAAGCATCCGCAATATTACTGTTTCGGGAAAAATTGGCGCAGGAGCAACGTCTTTGGCTAAAAATTTGTCTAAAGCTTTAGGATGGAATTTTTTGGAAGGCGGAGATCTATTTGAGAGAATTCACAAAGAATTAAAGCTTAGTCAGGCAATGGTTAACAGCAGGCCGGATCATTTTGATCTTGAATATGAAAAAAAAGTTAAGAACATGCTTAAGAACGAAAGTCATCGTATTATTCAAAGCCATCTCGCAGGATTTGACGCTCAAGGTATTTCTGGGGTATTCAAAATACTTGTTGTGTGCGAAGATAGACTTGGAAACGACAAGGAAGAAATTCGCATAGATCGCTTAATTAATCGGGATAGGATTTCAATAGAGGAAGCAAAAGAAGAAGTCTTGGAAAGAGAAAAACAGCATTTGGAAAAGTGGAGAAGGCTTTATGTGAATAATGATCAGAATTGGGTTTATTGGGATAAAAAATATTACGATTTGATTATTAACACTTACTCACACAATCAAGATGAAACCCTAAAAATTTCCCTACAGGCGATAGGTATTGACAAGTAGTTGATATTGTTTTACAATTGACATTGTTATGTTTACGACAATATCAATAACCAACAAATGGCAAATCCATATACCAAAAGCTCTCCGGGGCGATTTTGGCTTGGATAAGCCCGGAAAAGTGGCAATAAAAGCAGAGAGAGGAAAAATCATTATTACTCCGGCTGAAAGCCAAATCATGCAATATGCAGGTAAGCTGCATGAAAAATATAACAAGAAAAAAATCAAGGTAGATAGAGTTAGAGATGTAATCAATTACTCAAATTTATGAAAGCTTGGAGATTGTTTTATTGCAAGCCAGCTTCCAAAAGAAGCAGTACTGCTCAGCTATGACGCAGATTTCAAGAAAGTAAAAGAGATTAAGTCTCAAACGCCTGATGAGATGTCTCAGGAATTATAATTCTCACAACCAAGACGAAACTCTAAACACAGCTCTGGAGAAAATAGGATACAAATAGATTACTTCAGTTCTTCTCGCCTATCACGATAATATTTTTCTAATTGGTCTAATAATTTTGGAGAACGAGATGCGAGCAATAAATTTGCCCTTTCTCTTTGTAATTCGGGTTGGAAATTCTTAATGTTGATAGATTCTCCTTGAGAAGGAATAACTCTTACTTCTCCTCCTTGGGCAAGCAAGAATGGAAGTCCTGCAAATAATTCCTCATACGGTTCGATAGGTGCGACATAAGCATCAACAAGTCCAAGGGCAACAGGCACATATATATAGTTTCCCCCTGTTGAAATAATTGTACTTGAGGCATCTCTTTCTTCCTTAACTTTGTTAAAATGTCTGTTAAATAATGAATCGTATTTTTCTTTTGCCCTGTATGTTGCAATGACTAATCCAGGATATTGTATGTTTTCAGCTAACGGTTTTTGAGAAAACTCTACATCGTCTTTTGATTCAATATCTGCAATGGCATGATGATAGTTTTTCCCATCACTAGCTATAAACGAATCATCAGGGTAAGCCAAATTGACAGCTCCGGCTGCAATTGGAGTATTGTCTATATCATAAACTCCTAAAACAGTCCAAGGAGTAACGTAAAAATTAGATAATCCTTTTACCAATTCATCAGTGTTGTCAATGGGATCAAGCGCTAGAGGATAATAAGGGGGACGGCTGCCTGTGGTAAAGTTAGTATGTTCAGAATAAACCTGAAAAGATATACCATATTCCTGGCCTAATCGATTTAGAGCTTCTCCAATAATTTCTTCTGTTTCTAAATCAATATCCGGTTCCGGGTCTTCTCCCTCCCTACGAACATTTCTAACAATCATGCCTTGTCTTCTTTGGATCTTATCAACAGTAGTAGGGGTGGTTTGTAACAGTACTTCCTTAATTACATTATCTACGGCTTGTATGAGAAGCGGTTCTTTTTTTGGCAGTTCCTCATGCTCTCGATTTCCAAATTCTGGCGATGTCATACGCGCAATAGTACCACAGATTTGACAAATATGCTATATCTATGCTAAAGTAGCTATCCTAGGAAAACTAAAAGATTGTTTTATAACATCTTATAAGTTACAATATAAGTTGTAGATAAATTAAATATTTGATACTATGGAGAGAGGTATATTTAGAGGATCAATTAAGGATATGCAACCTTATAACCCACCGCTTGAGGGAAGAACCCAAGAGGGATATCTTCGTCTTGACTTTAATGAAAGAACAATACCTCCGCATCGTTTAGTAAGAGAGGCAATAGGCCAGTATATAGGAAGAGGGGAATATCAAGTGTATCCGGAATATGGTGACCTTAATAACGTTATAGCAGATTATGTAGGAGTAAAATCTTCAGAAGTTATAGCAACGAATGGTTCGGATCAGGCTATTGATATAATCTACAGACTACTAGTAGAAAAAGGAGACAATGTAATTGTTCCGGCACCTACATTTGCAATGCTTGAGCAATCCGCTCATGTCCAGGGAGCAAATATTGTTGCGCCTCGTTATAAAGGAGAAACTTTAGATTTTCCGTTCGATGAAGTAATGGCTGAAATAAAACCAGGTGTGAAATTAGTAATTATTTGTAATCCCAACAACCCAACAGGGACAACTCTTTCAAAAGATAAGTCTGAAGCAATAATAAAAAAGGCAGAGGAAGCAGGAGCTGGAGTTTTAGTGGATGAGGCCTACCATGAATTTGCTCCAGATCTTACCGTAGTAGATTTAATAGATAAATACAATAATCTTTTTGTAACCAGAAGCTTCTCGAAAGTCATGGGAATTTCCGGTTTGAGAGCAGGAAGCGTTGTTTCTCAAGAGGACAATATTAAAGAGTTGAATAAAATTAGGGGCCCATACGATATAAACATGCCTGCTGCTGCCGCGATGAAAGCTTTAAGGAACCCAGAGGTGGTAGCCGATATGAAAGCATACATTTCTGAGGTTATGGATGTTTCAAAACCTGCACTTGAGGAATTTTATAGAAGAAATGGAGTAAGGTTTATTCCAAGCGGAGCGAATTTTCATTTACTTGAAGATAAAGATAGAGCTTTGACAAATTTTCTTAAGACTAAAGGAATACTCATTAGGCCAAGATCAGATCCTTCTGGTACGGTAAGAGTAAGTATAGGTGCAAGAGAAGATACAAGGAAATACGTAGAGGCTTTTCAAGAATTCCTCAGTGCGTCCAAATAAGATCTTCAATTCCAGGTATTGATATTTAGCAAGTTTGATGTTAAAGTAAAAGCGCTTATGAGTATGCGTGCGGCGGATTACTTGGATTTTTTGAAAACTGTCGGAAAGTCTAAGAGACTTTTAAGAAGCGGGTTTGTAAGAGAACAAGTTGTAAATCCTGAAAGTGTTGCAGAGCATTCATTTAGAACAGGAGTTATCGCAATGGTGTTTTCCGATAAAGTTGGAAATAATCTTAATAAGGATAAGCTTATAAAGATGGCTTTAATTCATGATATCGGAGAAATAATAACAGGAGATGTTGTTGTGCAACGCGGAGAAATTATTGATCTAGCATTACGTGACAGCAAAGAAGAGCAAGAAAGAATTGGAATAAAAGAGATTTTTGATCAGATTCAAGAAGGGGAGATATATGCAGAAATTTTTGAAGAGATGATAGCGAGAAAAAGTCCTGAGGCGAAAATATTTTGGCAGTTTGATAAACTGGAATTAGCGCTTACAGCATTAGAATACGAAGAAGAGCAGAATAAGCAGCTAGACGAATTTTTCCTAGACGCCAATACCCATATGAAAGAGCCGTTATTAAAAGTAATTCTTAGTCAGATTATTAAGAGCAGGAAAAAAGAATATCGGGCGAGTTTGGCGAAAAAATTAGGAGAAAAGGTATGAAAGTTGTTGATGCAATGTCAAAACATGTTGATTTCGTATCGGAAGATACAAAAGTCGAAAAACTTGCCCTTTTAATTTTTGGCAGAGGTATTAATGGTGTTCCTGTTTGCAGAGGTAAGAAGGTAGTAGGCTTTGTTACAGAGAGAGATATTCTAGCCAAGTTTTATCCGACAATTTCAGAATATGTGGAGGATCCTTTCCATTCTTCGGATTTTGAAGGCATGGAAGCAAAAGTTCGGGAGATTTTTGAAATGAATACAGATCAGATTATGAGCCAAAATCCGACAACCGTAACTCCACAGACGCCTCTTCTCAGAGCTCAGTCATTAATGTTTATTGAAAAAGTCGGAAGACTGCCTGTTGTTGACGAGAAAGGGAGTCTGGTTGGGATTATTGCTAAAGGAGACATTTTTAGAGCATTAGTTGGAGACAAACTGCTTTTTACAGAAGATGAAAATTACAATGATTGGCTGTCCAAAACTTATTATGCTTCGGTTGATAATAAGAATCGTTTGGAGCACGAATCTCCTGATCTTGTGAGACTTTTTAAGGAAAATAATGTCAGGTCAATTATTGACATTGGCTGCGGAACAGGAGACCATTCGATAGAATTTGCCAAAAAAGGATTTAAAATGGTAGGAATAGACAGAAGCAAAGGAATGATATTGGAGTCCAACAGGAAAAGACAGTCTATCTCTAAAGATGCAAAAGATAGGGTAAAGTTCTATTGCGGAAATCTTGAAGGAGAGATGTCTGCCCTAAAGAGGGAATTCGACGCGGCAATTTTTATGGGAAATACTATTCCTCACAATCCGCATAGATATCAAAAAGTAATCAAAAAAGCTGCAGAATTATTATCTGAAAAAGGCATCATGGTTTTTCAAATCACTAATTTTGAAAGAGTTGTCAAAGCGAAAAAAAGACTGCTTAGTTTTAACTTTGCCAGATTGGAAGACGAGCCAAACAAAGAATATGCTTTTTTGGAATTTTACGACAAGCCAAACCAGAAGGACAGCACTATTCTCAAAAGTTTTGCGATTTTTATATCGGATGGCAAAAGATGGAAGTCATCGGGAGTAAGAAATACTTTAATGGCGCACATAACAAAGGAGAATATAGCAAAGACATTACAGGAAAACGGATTTTCGAAAATCTCATTTTATGGCGGCAGTTTTGAGGGAAAAGAATGGGATTACCTTTTCAGAAAACCCTTCGATCCTCTAAATAGCGATTGGCTGAATGTTGTGGCGAAAAGATAATATATGAAAAAGGTTTGTCTTTTGGCATTTTCTCTTTTAATCTTTTTATTAAGTTTTAATATTTCTTTTGCCCAAGAAATAACTCCTACTCCGACTTCACTAAGTAATTACGAGCTGCCTTACCCCGGGCTTTTGCCTGATAACCCCCTGTATTTCTTGAAAGTGGCAAGGGATAAAACTGTAAGTTTTCTAATAGTCGATCCCAAGAGAAAAGCAGAATTTAATTTATTGCAGGCAGACAAAAGGTTAAATGCCGGCATATATCTTCTTAATTTAAATCCGAATGAAAAGAAAATAAATTTGGCGATTTCAACTATTTCAAAAGGTGAAAACTATTTTGAAGAAGCTTTGGAAAGAGTAAGGGAAGCCGGTCGGCAGGGAATGGATGTGTCAGATATCATAGGAAGACTTAAGGATTCTTCAAGGAAACATCAGGAGGAGGTAGCAAAGCTTTCTCAAAAATCTGCTCAAAATTTTAAAGCAAGTTTTGAAGTTCAGCGGAAAAGAGCAGCCAATTTTGAGATAGAGGCTGAATCGTTAATATCAAAATAACAGAACAAGACAGCTTAAATGAAAACATTTTTTCTCCAACAAAAGCTTCTTAATTTTTATTAAAAGGGGATGGGGAGAAAACGAGGCTAAAAAAACACTTGATCGCTTTTGATATAGAAATTTCTAGTTGACACAATAGATTTAGGGTTTTAAGATGTGTACGAACACTATTAGTAGTGTTTAGGGTAGTTAAACTTCTATGAAGTGTCCGTATTGCGGATCAGGCGAAACAGAAGTAGTTGAAACAAGAGCGAGTGAAGATGTGGACACTATTAGAAGGAGAAGAGAATGTTTGGGATGTAAGAAAAGATTCACAACCTACGAAAGAATCGAGAACATAAATCTGGTTGTTATAAAAAAAGACGGGAAAAGAGAACAGTTTGATAGGGACAAATTGAAAAATGGAATTATTCGCAGCTGCGAGAAAACAAAAGTCTCAATGGAGCAAATTGAAAAAATAGTAACAGAAGTCGAAAGGGAATTAAGAAGTGCAGATAGCGTTGAAGTAGAAAGTAAAAAAATAGGACAAATGGTCGCAATGAAACTGAAGAAAATTGACAAAGTAGCATATATTCGGTTTTCAAGTGTTTTCAAAAGATTTGTAGATGTGGAAGATTTCCAGGAAGAAGTAAAAAGGCTTATTAAATAGCGTCTAGCAACTAGCGTTCAGCGTTCAGTTTCAGAACTAGATGCTGATAACTAGACGCTAGAAAAGATTATGAAACTTGATGGAATAAGAGAAAAAGTATTTTTGGACAGATATGCCCTCAAAGGGAAAAAAGGCGAGCTTTTAGAACATAAGCCGGAAGAAATGTGGAAAAGAGTTGCTACGGGAATTGCGCAACAAGAAAAACCAGCAAAAAGAAAGTATTGGACCAAAAAATTCTACAATGTAATGTCTGAGTTTAAATTCGTTCCCGGAGGAAGAATTTTATCAGGAGCAGGAACGAAATATCAGGTTACATACTTTAATTGCTTTGTGATTCCGTCTCCAAAGGATTCAAGGGGTGGAATCGTGGATTCCCTAAAGCAATTAATTGAAATTCAATCCCGAAGCGGAGGAGTAGGGCTTAATCTGTCATCTCTCCGACCTAGGGGAGCGAGGGTTAAAAAAGTCAATGGCACATCTTCGGGTCCTGTTACATGGGCAGGGCTTTTCTCTTACGCGACTCACGATGTAGTTCAGCAAGGAGGAACTAGAAGAGGCGCAACAATGCTTATGCTTTGGGATTGGCATCCTGATATTGAAGAATTTATAACCGTAAAGCAAGATTTATCCAAAATTAATGGAGCCAATTTATCTGTTTGCATCTCCGATGCTTTTATGGAAGCAGTTAAAGAGAACAAAAATTGGAATTTGGTTTATCCGGATTTGGATGATTCCCGCTATGATTTAAAATGGAATGGGGATATAAATGGGTGGAAAAAAATAGGAGGGAAAGTAAAGGTTTACAAAACTATAAAAGCGAAATATCTTTGGGATTTAATTTGTACTGCCGCATGGAGGTCTGCGGAGCCAGGACTGCATTTTCTTGAACGCTCCAATAAAAGATCCAACACTTATTATTTCGAAAATTTAATCGCAACAAACCCGTGCGGGGAGCAGCCTCTGGGGGCTTGGGCTGTTTGTAACTTGGGCGCAATGAATCTGGCTGCTTATGTAAGGAATGGTAAATTTGATTATGAAAATTTTGGCATTGATGTAAAGATTGCAATGCGATTATTGGACAATGTCATTGATCAGACTTATTATTTTTTCAAAGAAAATGAAAAATGCGCAAAAGACATCAGAAGAACAGGACTTGGAATAATGGGGATCGGCGATGCCCTTATTAAAATGAAAATCCGTTATGGCTCCAAAGAATCAATGCCTGTAATTAGAAAAATTTTCGAGACATTAAGGGACAATGCATATGAAGCTTCGTCTGATCTTGCAAAAGAAAAAGGATCGTTTCCAAAGTTCAATAAAAAACAATACCTAAAAGGTTATCACATCAAAAATCTTCCCAAAAGTCTTCAGCAAAAAATTTCAAAACAAGGCATTCGAAATGCAGTTTTATTAACAATTGCTCCAACAGGAACAACAAGTCTTATCTCCGGAGTTAGCTCGGGAATAGAACCTGTTTACGAGTTCGTTTTTAAAAGAAAAGACAGAACGGGTGAGCACATGATGTATCATCCTCTTTTTGAAGAGTGGAAAAAACAAAATCCCCCAACGGAGGGCTCAGGGCGAACTCCAGAAAAGCCGAAATATTTTGTTTCGGCCAATGATTTAACCCCTTTGGAACACGCTCAAGTACAAGCAGTTGCCCAAGAATTTATAGATGCTTCTATTTCCAAAACAGTTAATGCTCCCAACAATCATGCGGTTGAAGATGTGAAAAATCTTTATATGGCGGCTTACGATTTGGGTCTTAAAGGCGTAACATATATGAGAGAAGGATCCCGTGAAGGAGTATTGGAAAGAGTTGAGGATAAGAAGAAAGAGGAGCCGAAAGCGCAACTTAGCAATCTGTTTAAGTCAAAACCAGTTGCCCCTCGTCCTATGCAGCTTGAAGGAGTAACCTACAAAATGGAAACTCCAGTTGGGCACACATATATAACAATAAATCACAATGAAAATAAAGAGCCCTTTGAAGTGTTTATGACAATCGGGAAATCAGGATCAGATGTTGCGGCAATGGCAGACGCGTTGGGACGGATGATTTCCTTGAATCTTAGGCTCTCCGGAGGACTATCTCCAAAAGAAAGAATAAGGCAAGTCGTAGCGCAGTTGGTCGGAATTGGAGGGGCAAGAAGCGTTGGGTTCGGCAAAGACAAAGTAAGATCTCTTCCTGATGCTATTGCAAAAGTCTTGTCAATGCACTATGGATTTGCGGTAAATGGTAAGGTAGAAGATAAGCCGCAAGCAGCAAATGGCTTGCCCGCCGACTCGGCATCCGCAGCCATTTTGGCAAAGGAGGGGAATGGAATTGAGAAGAATGGACATACGGAAGAATCAGATGTTGTAAAAATACAGCAGCTGGCTTTTGACGGCACCTCAAGCGGTGTTTTTGCCGAAACATCAACGAGTCTTTACGATTTATGCCCAGAGTGCGGAGGAGGAAGTCTGGCTTATGAAGAAGGTTGTAAGAAGTGCTATGCCTGTGGATACAGTGAATGCTAATTCAAAATGCAAAATTCAAAATTACAATTTAGAATTCAAAATTAGCTAAAGTCAAGCCATATATTGGTAATCACGGTGGAAATCCGTGGCACTGCCGGTACTGTAAAGCCAGAAAACAATATATGCTTTGGTTCCCCGAGCAGGGAGATAATAATTTTATTTATCCTTCTCGGGAGAGAAGGATTTTTTATGGCGATTTATACAAGAACAGGGGACAAGGGGGAAACATCTTTATTTAACAAAAAGAGAGTGTCGAAAGCTGATATTAGAGTTGAAGCTTATGGGACAATTGATGAGCTGAATTCTATAATCGGTGTGGTAATCGCAGAAGTTCAAAGTCAAAAGTTAAAAATTAAAAGTTACAGTTTAAAATTAAAAGTTGAGTTGACAAGGATTCAAAACGACCTTTTAAGCATTGGCTCGGCATTAGCTAATCCGCAAGGCGTCGCCTTGCGGAGTTTAGGAGAAAGGGTAAGGGAATTTGAAGATTTTATAGATGAGATGACGGAGAAAATGCCTTTTTTGAAAAATTTTATTTTGCCAAGTGGCGGAAAAGCGGGAGCAATGCTGCATTTAGCAAGAGCAATTTCAAGACGAGCAGAAAGAAGAGTGATTGAATTAAACAATAAGAAAAAAACCCTTCGGCGTCGCTCAGGGCAAGTCGACAGCAATATTATTGTTTATTTAAACAGGCTTTCCGATTTGCTTTTCACAATGTCCCGTTTCACAAATTTCAAAGAAAAGAAAAAGGAAATAATTTGGCTCGCTGGGGGTAAAAGAAAAAATGGCTAAGGCAGAACTCTCTCAATATAATATAGAGTATGATCGGACAGAAACAGATATCAGTTTTATAGCAAAACAGCTGGAAACTCATTTGAGAGAGCGTTTTAATGTGTTGGTTTCAACAGTTGAATATGGAGTAACCGATGGGCATTTGGTTAGGCGGGGGATAAAAGAACCGTTTATAGAATCAATAAGGAAGGGGAGAGATATAATTCAAAAACTTAGTTCAAACACAGTTGATGCGGATAGGGAAAATGCCGAATTGATTGGGTTTGAAAAAATAGATTCTTTCCTTTCTGATCCAACTACCCCTTTAAATAGCAAGATATTGTCTATCTCTCCAAAAGGAGAAGAGAGGTCAAAGTATCAGCATAATTTTTATGATATTTTTACTCTTAAAGAAGTTCAGGGGGAAAGATATGTTGAGTTGTCCAGATATAGCTCTGCTTTAGATCGCAAGGATTATGCCATGCGTCTTGGTTTTGATATTAATAATCCTCCCAAAGCAGCAGAATTTTTGGCTAATCCAATTATCATAACAAATACTTCTATAAGCTCGGAGCAAATCCATCGGGTTTTGCATATAGACCATGCCTATATGGAGCCTTCAGATTTTGATGAGATATGGATGTTTCCTCTTGTACAGTCTTTTGTAAGAAAATATGAGTTGAATCGGGATGCTCGTTCTTTTAATGCAATTCTTAATGCTGCTGATGAAGTTTGGGAAAATAAGAATAGGAGAGAGAAGGGGCAGGAATATAAAGATTACTCAACTTACAATCCTTCCTATGGTGAAATTAGATGTTTGGAAGAAAAAGAAGTGCGTCAGGCAGGCGGACAATGTCCCGGAAAATCAGGAGCGGATACTAATAATTCTCCATTTTCAGTTTCTGATTTTGCCAATCTTGAACATGACCAATATGGTGAAAGAACCTTTGAGTGTCCGAAGTGCGGCAAGACTAACATAAGACCAAAGGACGAACTTATAGCAAATTGTCAGCATTGTGGAAGCAACAAAGTCGCCTGCTAGCAAAGTCCTTATGGTAGAATATTATTATGAAAAAGCTTATTTTGATCGATGGTAATGCCATACTTCATCGGGCGTTTCATGCTCTTCCGCCCTTGACAAGTAAAAATGGGGATATTGTTAATGCTGTTTATGGTTTTTTTTCAATGTTTTTGAAAATCATGGAAGATCAGAAGCCTGATTTTATAGTTGTATGCTTTGATAAAAAAGCCCCTACTTTCAGAAAAGAATTATTTGTTGGTTATCAGGCAAAAAGGCCGAAAATGTCAGATGATTTGATTCCGCAAATCAAATTCGTCCACGAAATTTTGGAAAAAGCAAAAGTTGAGATTTTCGAAATAGACGGATATGAAGCAGATGATTTGATTGGAACAATTGCCGTTCAATCTCAAAAATCAGGAAGAAAATCTCAAAAAGAAGAAATCGAAGTATTTATAGTTTCGGGAGACAGGGATCTTCTGCAGCTTGTCAACGGACATGTAAAAATGATTGCGCCGGTTACAGGCTTGACCAATATGATCGTTTTTGACGAGGGTTCAGTTCTGCAAAAATACGGGATTAAGCCTTCGCAAATGGTTGATTACAAGGCTTTAGTAGGGGATCCGTCTGATAATTATCCTGGAGTTGCGGGGGTAGGTCCTAAAACCGCAGCAAGTCTGATTAATGAATATGGAAGCTTGGAAAATATCTATAAAAATCTGGAGCAAATCAAAACAAAAAATCCGAATTTAGCTTTGAAGCTTGCTAATGACGCAGAAGCTGCAGGACTGGCGCAAAAATTAGCAGGAGTTGTTTTGGATGCTCCAGTAACTTTGAGCATGGAAAAAGCGGGAATAAAATACTTTGATAAAGAAGGCATGAAAAAAGAATTTGAAAGATTCGGCTTCAAAAGCCTCCTCGGACGGCTAAACGGAAAACAGCCGATGATTAATAGAGCAAAAACACAGGAAGGGGAAGAAGTTAAAAAACTGGAAATAAAACAAATGGAGTTATTATGACCCGTTCGACAAGCTCAGGGTCATACTGAATAGAATTGAAGTATGAGAGTGGCCTTAGTTCACGATTACATTAAAGAATATGGGGGAGCGGAGAGGGTGCTGGAAGCGTTGCATGAAATCTGGCCGAACGCGCCTGTTTTTACTTCTATTTATCTGCCTGAATTTTTGGGTCCTCACAAAAACCGATTCAAAAATTGGGATATTAGGACTTCTTTTTTGCAATACCTTCCATTCAAAAAAAAGCTTATTAGTTCTTTCAGGCTTATAACACCTTTTGTGTTCAAAATGTTCGATTTTTCCAAATTCGACTTAGTTATTGTATCTGCAACTGGCGCCTATAATCCAAACATGATTAATAAAAAAACCGCTTTGCAGATTTGTTATTGTCATACACCGCCTAGGTATCTTTATGGATTTGCAACTGCCAGAGATTGGAAGAAAAATTTATTTTTTAAAGTTTTGGGAGAGATAGCGAATCATTTTTTAAGATTAGTTGATTATAAATCAGCGCAAAATGTTGATTTTTTTATTGCCAATTCTAGAAATATTGCAGGAAGAATCAAGAAGTTTTATAGACGAAATTCAACGGTAATTTACCCCCCCATAGAAATGAATCAAGAATCAAGAATCAAGAATCAAGAAAAGAAAAATTATTATCTTGCTGGGGGCAGATTAGCGCGCCCCAAGCATATAGATTTGATAATTAAAACATTTGAAAAATTAGACCTGCCGTTAAAAGTTTTTGGAAAAAGTTTTGCAGGAGTAAATTTGCAATCTAAAAATTTTAATATTGAATTATTAGGAGAAGTTAGCGATGAAGAGAAAACGGAGCTTATGAGAAATGCAAAAGCCTTTGTTTTTGCGGCGGAAGATGAAGATTTTGGAATTACTCCTGTTGAGGCAATGAGTGTTGGCACGCCTGTGGTTGCATATCGGTCGGGTGGAGTAGTCGAGTCAATAGTTCACGGTAAAACAGGATTGTTTTTTGACCAGCTAACAGTTGAAAGTTTTTTCAAGGCAGTAAGAGATTTTGGGCGAGAAAAATTTGATAGAGAATTAATAATGAATCATGCCCAAAAATTCTCCAAAGAAAGATTTAAAAAAGCAATGAAAGATTTTGTAGGAAATCATGCAAAATGATTCAGAAATTATTTAAAAAACAAAAAAACATTGTTTGGCTGACCGGTTTTGCGACTTTTTTCTTTGGGTTTGGAGCGCCGGCAGTTCTTAATTTAATTTTATTCGCAATCAAATCGCCTCTGGTTTTAAATCTTCGTTCTTCGCTTTCCTTTGTCTCGGCAATCATAGGAGATGGAATAATTTTACCTGTTGTTAATATGCTAATTGCTTCATTTATTTTCAAAAACACAGTAATCGTCAGCAAACAGGTTATTATTCTGGGTTTTGTTTTGGGGCTTCTTATCACTTTGTACTTTAATATAGTCCAAGCAGTTAACGGTCTGGTAAATTGGGCAATGCCAACTCCATGGCATTGGAATTTTTTGGGACTTTGGCATGCCTTGTATATGTTTTCCGTCTCAAGCCTTATCTCTTTTTACTTCCTGCTTCTTATTAAAAAAATAAAGAAGGAAAGAATTTTTCCAAAACAAGCGATATTCATCATTCTTAGTCTTATTTTATTTATCATTCTTCTGAAGCTTGATTATTCGAATTTTAATTTGTTTGGATAAAATTAAGTATGACTGAGATTGACTTTTGGAGCTAATCTTGATAAAATTAGTTTTCTTTCATGAAGGAGTTATCGCCAAGTCAACTAATGGAAGAATATAGGGGAAGGGCGCGAATCGATCCCCATATTCATTTAGAAGGTCCTTTAAAAGGCGCATCCGAAGTTATCAGTTATTTAGATCGTCATGGTGTTGATGTGGGGTTTTTAATTGCCAGTCCTTTAAAGGAAGGCAAAGGATCGCCTAATGAAGATATGCCTTCGATACAAAAATGGTATCTTGGCGGATTAGGAAACACACCTCTTGGGCATTTT
>Ga0209542_10009940_pt1 | contig 17315 bp, 18 predicted proteins | sample RifCSPhighO2_01_FD_184028 | JGI IMG/M metagenome (GOLD analysis project Ga0209542, IMG submission 184028) | Soil microbial communities from Rifle, Colorado - Rifle CSP2_plank highO2_0.1 (SPAdes) (version 2) | ecosystem: Environmental > Terrestrial > Deep subsurface > Rock core/Sediment ...
TCAACCACGCCGGAAAGCACTATCATGGCCATAAAATCCATCCCAAACATTGGCGCTATTTTTCTGGGCGGGCAGGACCGGGGATACGATTTTTCTCCACTGGAAAAAGTAATAAGAAAATATAAGATAGAGAATATTGTGCTGTTTCCGGATTCTGGAAAAAGAATATTTAAAGACTTTAAATATTTAAACATATTGCGCACCAAAAGCATGGAAGAAGCGGTAACATTTGCTTATGCGAATACGCCGGCCGGGCAGGCCTGTTTATTGTCATGCGCGTCGCCCAGCTATTCGCTATGGAAAAATTTTGAAGTAAAAGGGGATGAATTTAAAAAGTTTGTCAAAAAACTAGGCACCCATTGAAACATCCAATCAATTATTACTTCTTGGGTTCGTCGGGGCTTTTGCTGGCATGCGGCATGGTATTTTTGGCAACGCTTTCTGGCATTGAGTCGCTGCAGGCATTCGGAAACACGCATTACTACACCTTCCATCAGCTGGCTGCCGCCGGCATCGGTATTTTCCTGGGGCTGGTTGCTTTTTTTATGCCGCTTCGCATCATAAAAAAACTGGCTTTGCCGGCGCTGATTATAAATTTGGGCTTACTGATAGCGGTTTTTTTACCCATGTTCGGAACAAAGATATGGGGGGCACAGCGTTGGATCAACATTGCCGGAGTCAGTTTACAGCCTTCTGAATTTTTGAAAATTACCGCCGTCATGTATTTGGCCGCCTGGCTTGCCAATAAAACATCCGAAAACTATAAAAAGGGCTGGATTTTATCCGCTAAAAAAGGGTATCATGATGCTGTGCGCGTTTTCTTGCCATTTTTGGCGCTTTTGGCGGTAATTGCAGTTATTTTGTACTTCCAAAAAGATGCCAGTACCCTGGGCATCACCAGCATTGCGCTCATTTCCGTTTACTTCGCCGCCGGCACGCCGCTATGGACCACGTTCGCGCTTATGGCCATGGGAGTTTGCGGGGCGCTGGCACTGATCAGATTTGAGCCGTACCGGATTAATCGCTTCCTGGTATTTTTACATCCGGAAGCAGACCCGCTGGGCATAGGCTTCCAATTAAAGCAATCCATTTTAGCGGTTGGATCCGGCGGCCTATTCGGAAAAGGCCTTGGCATGTCAACCCAAAAATTCGGCTTTCTACCGCAGGCAATGGGAGACTCCATTTTTGCCATCATTGGCGAGGAATTAGGCATTATCGGCTGCGCCGCGCTCATAGGGCTCTTTATTTTTTTCTTCCGGCAGGGAATCCGCATTGCCCTAAATAGCACGGATAAATTCGGGAAACTGGCGGCCATTGGAATCTGTACTTGGATTATTCTGCAAACGTTCATGAATATCGCTTCGTCTATTGGAGTATTCCCATTAACCGGGATTCCGCTGCCGTTTTTCAGCTATGGCGGCTCGCATTTGATGGCGGAACTGGCGGCGGTGGGGCTCTTGCTTAATATTTCTAGAAACAAAATATCATGAAAATAGTCTTCACCGGCGGCGGAACGGGCGGGCATCTTTTCCCGATTATTGCAATTGCCCGGGAACTTTGGCGCCTTGCCCCGGAAAAAAATCTAAAACTATATTACCTTGGCCCGCACGACAAAGACGGGCTGCTTGAATTATCACAAGAACCGCAGTTTACGGTCAAAACGGTTGCTTCCGGGAAAATCCGGCGCTATTTTTCACTGCGAAATTTTGTTGACGTGCTTATTGCCATGCCGCTTGGGTTTTTGCAAAGTTTTTTCCTGCTGTTGGTTATCCGGCCGCAACTGGTTTTTTCTAAAGGGGGATCGGGTTCTGCCATGGTAACGTTTGCGGCGCGGGTGCTTGGCATTCCCATTTTCATCCACGAAAGCGACATCGTTCCCGGCATGTCTAACACCGCGATCTGCCCATGGGCCACCAAAATTTTCACTTCGTTTGAACGCACGGAATACTTTGACCCGGCCAAAACCATGGTTACGGGAAACCCGGTAAAAAAAGAACTGCAAGAAGGCAACAAAGAAAGCGCCAAGGATCTGTTCGGCCTCACGCTCAAAAAACCGGTACTACTGTTCATGGGCGGCTCGCAGGGAGCGGAGCCCATTAACGACTTTGTGTTAAGCGCCTTAAGCAACCTGCTTGAAAGTTATGAAATTATCCACGCCGCGGGAAACAAACATTATGCCAGCGTAAAAGCCGAAGCGGATGTTGTTATGGATCAAGGCCTTGCCGGGTATTATCATTTATATCCAACGCTCAATGAAATTGCGCTAAAACACGCCTATGCCGCAGCTGACATTATCATTTCCCGCGCCGGTTCGGGCAGTATTTTTGAAATTGCCGCGGCCGGAAAACCAAGCATTTTAATTCCCTTACCGGGGTCTGCGGGCGACCACCAATCAAAAAACGCTTATGCTTATGCAGTTAACGGGGCAACCGTGGTTATTGAGCAGGAAAATCTGACGCCAAACTTTTTTGCCGGAAAAATCCATTTCTTGCTTTCACAGCCTGAAAAAATGAAGAATATGTCGGAAGCCGCGCGGCAGTTTGCCAAGCCATTGGCGGCAAAAGCAATAGCCCGAGAAATTCTAGAATTTCTCGGGAATCCGAAATCCTAAATTCCAAATCCGAAACAAATCCAAATGACGAAAAAATCTAAAATAATCCTGCCGAAAAAAATACGGCTGCGGTTTCCGCCATCGCCAACAGGGCTTTTGCATATTGGAAATGCGCGGACAATTTTATTTAATTATTTATTCGCCAAACAAAATGGCGGCGAAACGGTTTTACGTATTGAAGATACGGATAAGGAACGTTCCAAACTGGAATACGTGCAAAATATCATTGATGAATTAACGTGGCTGGGAATTACTTGGGACGAAGGACCGGATGTTAGCGGAGCGCACGGCCCGTATAAACAGTCCCAGCGCACCGATATTTACAAAAAATACCTGGAGCAGCTTTTGGCAGATAAAAAAGCGTATTTCTGCGATTGCAGCGCCGAAGAATTGGAAGCCAAAAAACAGGATCAGCAGGGCAGGGGATTGGCGCCAAAGTATGATGGTAAATGCCGGGATAAAAACAATGCCGAAGGAGTGATCCGCTTTAAAATTGCCGGAAAAAAGGTGGGTTTTACGGACATCATCCGTGGCGACGTTGAGTTTGACATGGCGCTGCTTGGCGACATGGTTATTGCCAAGGATCTGGATACGCCGCTGTACCACTTTGCCGTGGTGGTGGATGACTATGAAATGCAAATAAGCCATATTATCCGCGGGGAAGACCACATTTCAAACACCCCAAAACAAATGTTGCTGCAAGAAGCGCTTGGATTTTATACGCCCATGTACGCCCATTTACCGCTGATGCTGAACGCCGATAAATCCAAAATGTCCAAGCGGGCGGGAGATGTGGCGGTTTCTGATTACCATAAAAACGGGTATCTGCCCGAAGCCCTGATAAATTTCATGGTGCTTTTGGGCTGGAACCCGGGGACTGAAAAAGAAATTTTCAGTTTGCCCGAATTAATCAAAGAATTTTCGCTTCAAAAAGTGCAAAAGAGCGGAGCGGTATTTAACGTGCAGCGGTTGGACTATTTGAACGGCTGGTATATCCGCCAAAAATCAGTTGAAAGTTTGACCAAGCTCTGCATGCCGTTTTTACCCGAGAACGCAAAAAACCTGCCGCCAAAACAACTAGAAAAAATCATTGCCGCCCACCAGGGCCGCATGAAAAAGTTGTCAGATATTACGGAATTGGCCGATTTCTTTTTTGTAGAAAAATTGGAGTACGACCCGGCTTTATTGGCATGGGGCAGCATGACCAGCGAAGAAGTGAAAAAATCGTTACAAACATCTATGGAAGTCTTGAGTGGAATAGGGAAGTGGGATGCAGCCAGTATTCAGGAAGCATTGGACAGCGCAGCCGGAACATTAAAAGGGCAAACATTTTGGCCGCTGCGTATTGCACTATCAGGAAAAAAAGCATCAGCCCCCGGCCCAGAAATCGCCGAAATTTTGGGGAAAGAAAGAACCCTGCAACACATCCAGGAGGCTATTGAGGCATTAGAAAATAAAAACTAGAAATATAGAAAATAGAATTTTTGCAGGTAAAAAAGCCCCGCGATAACATCAATAGGCTTTTTTAGCATTCCAAATATATACTACAAATATGCAAGCTTACATAAACATAGCATATATTCATTGAGTTTTTTAATACATAATCTCTATTGTGCGACAACGGAGAATGCCGATGGCGGGTGGATGGGGGAGAGAGCAACGAAATTATACTAATTACCCTAATTACTCTAATTGACCTAATAATAATTTGGCTAATACTTTTTAGAATAATTAGAATAATTAGAAATTAGAATAATTGCTGCGCAGAATGTAGCAGGGCACTTATCCACTTGCCACATTTCCTTGCCCGGCTTATCATAGATATAAGAGTTCGCATAATTATAGTTAAGCGAACAGTAGCCTAGGCTAATACTATTTATTGTGCGACAGATAGCAATATTATGAACAAGAGTACCAAGCCATTGCCCGGCCATATAAATGACTTTTTAGACTGGATTGACGTGGAGAAGGGATTATCTGCAAAAACCCAGGAGAATTATGGCCGGTTCTTGAAAAAATTCACCGGCTGGTTAGACCAGGCCAAACTATCGGGCCTGCTCCCCCATCAGCTAACCTCCGAGCACATTTGGGACTACCGGGTCTACCTTTCCCGCCATTCTAGCACCCATCAAGGCCAACCCCTCAAAAAAGCCACCCAAAACTACTATTTAATCGCTTTAAGGGCCTTTTTAGGCTACTTTGTGGCAAAAGACGTACTTTCCTTGCCCCCGGACAAAATCGCCCTTTCCAGGCCCGATAAAGAGAAGATTGTGAAGTTTTTGACCTTGGAGCAACTCCAGAAGCTGTTTTCTGCCCCAGATACCGCTACAGACCAGGGTTTGCGGGATAAGGCCATTTTAGAGCTCTTTTTTTCCACCGGAATGCGTATTTCAGAGCTTACCTCGTTAAACAAAGAACAGATAAAAATAAAGCCGGGGATGGCTAGTTTTGAGCTGGGAATTGTTGGCAAGGGCGGCCGGGCACGCACCGTGTATATTTCCAAAGACGCGCTCAATTCTTTGGAAACATATTTGCACACCCGCAGCCAGCACGGCGACAAAGAAAAAGCGCTATTTATTAATTATAGCGGCCGGAAAGATTCACCGCGCCGCCTGTCACCCCGCGCCATAGAAAAAAGTTTGAAAAAATATATTGCTCTGGCCGGGTTACCAATCACCACCACGCCCCACGTGCTGCGCCACAGCTTTGCCACGGACCTGTTAACCCAAGGCGTTGATTTGCGCATTATCCAAGAATTCTTGGGCCACAAAAACATCCTTGCCACCCAGATATATGCCCACGTAACTAATAAAAAACTAAAAGACATCCACCAAAAATTCCATGGCAAAGACGGCGGGGGAAACTAGCTCCCCACCAACGAGACCCGGCCTCGTTGTCGCACAATCGGATGAATTTGGACAAAATTTTGGCAATAAAAAACCTTTGCTGATGGGCAAAGGTCATGCGATGGGCTGGGTGGCAGCCGTGTTTTTCAGACACCCATACCGCTCGGCGATATGGGCGGACCAATCGGGATTTTGGGCATCGCATCCGCACTGGTGCCAAACATCCAATGTCTGCTGGTCGGCCGGCAAAAGATCATAGAACGCGAATGCCGGCAACGCGCGGCTGCAGGTGCGCGCCCATACCACCGATTCCACTTCCACGATCTCTTCAAAAGAACTTGCCCCGACCAAGCCAAGCGCCAAATGGTCCAATTCGTGCAGCAAGGTTGCCAGGAAGCCGCATTCAAAAACGTGGCGGAACCCCGGATGGTTCATGCGATACAGCGTTGTGAAAAACCCCATCAGATTTTTCACGGGGAAAACCACGGTTGGCACCTTTACGATCCTGTGGAAAAAGAGCAGGAAACGCTCGCGGCGGGGCTGCATACTGCACGCCATCAACGCCTCGGGATAGGGGAAGTTTACAATAGGCCGATAGTAAAACGCGCCCCCATACCGTTCGTAAATGGCTTGGCAGTCTTCCCCGAATAATTCCTGCACCCGGGCAAACCGATGCCTGCCTTCGTGCAATTCCGTGAGAATGTGTTGGATTTCAGAATTCCAAAATCCTTCGCACATCTCAAACTCACTGGCTTGTTCCAATGCTTCACTAGCCATGGCAATCCCCTTTTTTAACGAACTGGGCGGCTACTGATAACTGTCATCATTATAGTACAAAAGTAAAATATGTCAATTTTTACGCTTGCCGCTTGTCGCTTGTCGCATAATGAATGGGTTGGTATAATAAAATAAAAACTTATGGCACAACAAAAATTTGATATTATTGCGCTAGTCAATGACAAGGGCTGCTTTGATTTGCAGTTCCGCAAAGATACGCGCCACGAACGCACCGGCTCCCCCACTTACTACCGCTGGAAGCTGCAATTTGTGGTGACCATGCCCAAAGAAAACGCGGCGGTTTTGGAGCACGTTAAAAAAGAATTGGGCGCCGGCACAATTAGTACCATAAAAGAACAGGCGCGGTTTTCAGTGCAGGACATTGATGCCATTAACGACCTGGTAGTCCCCTACTTCGCCACGCCGAAGCTTTCAGCGAAGGCGGGTTTAACCGATAACAAAAAGAAGGATTTTGATTTGTGGCAAAAAGCGGTGGCCATTATTTATAACAACAAAGGCAAAAAAATTGCCGCCTGGGAAAAAACCGATTTGGTAAAATTATTGGACATCCATAAAGAAATGATGAAATTTAAAGAGCGCCCACGCAAACAAAAATGGCTGGATATGGCGCAAACGCTGGCGCAATAATCATGTAAAAAAAACGCCCCTTGCCGTAAAAAGCAAGGGGCTTGTTGTCTAGAAAATATAGCGCTGGTCGTCCAGCGCTTTTTGGCGCGCCTCAAACATCGCAAACTCCCACAAAGTGACGGCGTCTAGTACGGGCTTCTGCAATGTTGCGGGCAGCGTTTCCAGAGCCAGCGTAATCGGCTCGGCAAACACATCCGGCATTTCTGCCAACGGTGGCAGGGGCGCATGATGAATCACGAAGACCGTGGCGTAGTGCGGTTGCGCCCACAACTGCAGCTGGCCGGCTTGGCCAAACTGGCCATTGAGAATGAACCCTTCAAGTGCTTCGCCCTTGTCCAAGTCGTTGGCGTACATGCCCCACTCCTCCGTGACGAACGCGAGCTGAAGTGATGAACCAACCAGCTGGTTGCCCGGCGAAATGTCGGCCACAATAGACCAGTTGCCGCCGTGATAGGCAGACAGACTGAACCAGAAGAAGAGCCTTTCGTTGATGGGTTCAACCGGCGTGATTTTGTCCACGCTGCCATCCCAATCGGTGTGGACCAGCCGGTAATTTTGGGCGTTTTGCAGGCTGCCCTGATTAGCCATGAATGTGACCCGCCCGAACACTTGCGCATTAGACCAGATGTTGAGTTCCAATAAGGTAACGTTTTTCTGGTCGGCGTCAACGACGCCAACGTCGCCCCTGTCCCATTGGACAACCTGCAGAACATGGTTTTTCATGTGGTGCAGGATTGGGCTAACTCCCGCGTAATACACGCGGGAGCTATCCACTTCCTGGTCCCACACATCGCGGAACACGGCCTGGGCCGTTTGGACGCCGATGCGGTCGCCATTGAGGTAACCGTAAAAATCCGCCACCACTTCCAGGCGAACCGATTGGTAGGGCGTAACCCACACCGGCCGGAAAATGCGGAAATCAACCACATCCGTTTCCCGGTCGGCCTGGGCATAGGCAACCACGGTTTCGCAGCCGTTGTAGCTTTGGCCATCCAAATCGGCGCGGAGCATGAATTGGCCCACGTTATGGGCCAGGCGCTCAAGGCCGTATGGCAAGACGACAAGCTCATCCAGCCGGCTGGAATTGTTGCCGATGGCTTCCAAATTGATGGAGGCCAGAACAACACCATTTGCCCCGGGCAAAATTTCTGCCGGAGGCAAGGACAGGTTTTCCACCTCCACCACCGGCGGAGGCAAAATGCCCGATGGCAGGTTACGGTCTTCCAGAACCTCAATGGCGGGACAGTAAGACTTTTGTCGCACAATAAAATCCTCCCGATAGAAGTGAAAAGGGCAAGAAAAAACTGCCTTACGTAGCAGCTTATCCCATACCTTAATAATAGCACGTATGTTCTACTTTTGTCAAGTATCGCCTTTACTTTCCGAATCTTCGGGCGCGACGGTCAAATTCGGTAAGCGCCTCATCCAAATCTTGTTCATTAAATTCCGGCCACATTTTTGGAGAAAAATATAATTCAGCATAAGCCGCCTGCCAGAGCACAAAATTAGAAAGGCGCATTTCCCCGCCAGGCCGGATGATTAAATCCGGTGCCGGCAGCCCGGCAGTTGACAAATGGCTTTCAAACAATGCTTCATCAATGTTTTCAGCCGGAACTTTTTCTTCGCTGATTTTTTTAACCGCATTGAGGATATCCCATTTTCCACCGTAGCTAACGGCCAAATTCAAGTGCAGCTTGGTATTATTTTCCGTATTTTTTTCAATTTTTCCGATGGCCTTTTTTAACGAATCGGGCAGGCGTTCCCGCTGGCCGATCACCCGAACCCGCACGCCTTCCTGCTGGAATTTTTGTAAATTATCCACCATGCACTTTTCAAGCAGCTTCATTAAGTAACCGACTTCTTCGGCGGTCCGGTTCCAGTTTTCGGTGGAGAAACCGAAAGCAGTTAACACCTTCACTCCCCTATTTTTACACCACTCGGAAAACACCAATAAGTTGTTATAGCCTTGCATGTGCCCCTGCAAACTGGGCAGCCCATTGGCCTTGGCCCATCTTCGGTTGCCATCGGGGAATAAAACAATATGCTTGGGAATATTCATAATTACTTAATATACTATATGGCTTTGACAAATTCAACGGATTTTGATAAGATAGCGTTAGATAACTTTTACTCGCTATGTCAACAAGTAAATCAACAGGAGCTTCCAGATTAGGTCGGGATTCACGCGCCCAGCGGCTTGGGGTTAAAATATTCGCCGGGCAAAGCGCTAAAATCGGCATGATCATTATCCGCCAGCGCGGCAGCAAGTTTTTGGTTGGGAAGAATGTAAAGCGGGGGTCTGATGACACGCTGTATGCTGCAAAAGACGGGGTGGTACGCTTCTCAACAAAACTCAAAAAACTCTTTAATGGCAAGCAACGCGTGGCCAAGGTAGTTCATGTGGAACCCCGCTAAACGGGGTTTTTTGTTGCTGCTTTGATGAACGCAACAAACAGCGGGTGCGGTAACAGCGGGTGCGAAAGGAATTCGGGATGGAACTGGGTTCCCAGCATGAACGGGTGAACGGCCTCGGGCAATTCAGCTATCTCCATCAAACTGCCATCGGGAGAAGTGCCGCTGAATACCAATCCCGCCGAAGAGAGCGGTTGGATAAATTCCGGGTTTACTTCATAACGGTGGCGGTGGCGTTCGCGGATTTCGCCGCTGCCATATGCTTGCCGCGCAACCGTATCGGGGCGCAACTTACACGGATAACCGCCTAGCCGCATGCTGCCCCCGTATTCCCCCCGCGCCATTTTTTCTTTTTGCTGAGGCATAATATCAATCACCGTATTTTTGGCATCCGGCGTTATCTCCGCCGTATGGGCATCAACAATGCCGGCCACGTTGCGGGCATACTCCACCACCATCAATTGCATGCCATAGCAAAGCCCGAGGTATGCAATATTGTTTTCCCGCACAAACTTGATGGCGCTGATAATTCCCTCTACTCCGCGGCTTCCAAAACCGCCCGGAACCAATACGCCATCATACTTTTTCAATTCTTCCAGCTTGCCAGCATCTTTTTCATATTCTTCAGAATCTAAATACGAAAGCTCAAGGCCAACATTCTGGTCGGCAACAGCGTGTTTAAGCGCCTCAATAACCGAAATATATACATCGGAAAGCACATAGTCGCCAGACATAAAATATTTCCCCACCACGGCAATTGTTACTTTCTTGCTGCCATTTTTTCCTGCCTGCCGGTAGGCATGGGTTTTAGCCACAAATTCCTGCCACTTTGAAAGATCGGCCGCCTTTCGCCCCAAACCCAGCACATCGCACAAAATATCGCCCAATCCGTCTTTTTCAAAATTCAGCGGCACGTCATAAATGCTTTGCACATCCGGGGCGGAGATGACGCGCTGTGGTGAAATGTTGCAAAAAGTGGCGATTTTTTCCTTGCGCTTCTGGTCAAGCGGAACCAGGGCGCGCGCCAAAATGATATCTGCCTGCAGGCCGACGGAATTAAGTTCGCGGCTGGCATGCTGCGTGGGCTTGGTTTTCATTTCACCAATATTGCTTGGAATGGGCACATAGGAAAGCATGACCATGGCCACATCAGAAGGCTTTTGGTGTTTTAACATGCGGGCGGCTTCCAAAAATAAAATATTTTCGTATTCGCCGATGGTGCCGCCGATTTCAATAACCACAATATCCGCCTTGGCCGCTGTTCCCGCTGCCTCAATGCGCTTTATCACTTCCAGCGGCACATCGGGAACCACCTGCACGTTTTTGCCGTTATACTCCAAATTGCGTTCACGCCGGATAACTTCCTGGTACACCCGGCCGGTGGTCATGTAATTGATGGAAGGCAATGCTTCATCCAAAAACCGTTCGTAGTTGCCCATGTCCTGGTCGGTTTCGTAACCATCATCCAATACAAAAACCTCACCGTGTTCGGTGGGGTTCATAGTGCCTGCATCAACATTGATGTAGGGGTCTATTTTTATCGCGGTCACACAAAATCCCCTGCTTTTCAGGATCCTTCCGATGGATGCCGTTGCAATCCCTTTTCCAATCCCCGACATCACTCCCCCAGCGACAAAAATATATTTGGCCATGGGTTAGGCTTCTTCAGCTTTCTCTTCTAATGGCACTCCCTCTGAAATGATAAGCTGAAGCTCAATTTCCAGATTATGGTCCAGGTTAACCTTGACTTGGAATTCGCCGGTTTCTTTGATCGGGTGCTCCAGCTTGATTTGGGATTTTTTAACGTCAAAGCCCATGGCTTTCAGCTTTTCGGCGATTTTCTGGGCATTGACCGCTTCAAATAATTGGCCGGTTTCCGTGATTTTCATGGGCATGGACACTTCCAGCCCGTCAATTTGTGAAGCCAGCTGCTGGGCTTGCTTCAAATCTTCCTCCACCTCCAGTTTGGCGGCTTCTTTTTGCCCCTTAAGCCATTGCAAGTTTTCTTTGTTAGCCAGTTTGACCAGATTCTGCGGCAGCAAAAAATTGCGGGCATAGCCATCTTTAACTTCCTTTATCTCGTATTTTTTGCCGACGTTTTCCACATCCTGCAATAGTATTACTTTCATAGGGGTTTTTATTAATATGTTACCTATCTTACTTCAAACCCGAAATGATTTCAAGGGCTTTTTCCAATTGCGGGTCCTGGCCGCCCGCAGTGTCTTCTTCTGCCACTTCCACATTCACATCCGGCTCAAGCCCGACTTCTGCAATAGAGCTGCCTTTTGGTGTCAGCCACTTGGCAATGGTGATTTTCAAAAACGAAGCGCCATCTTGCAGTGTCACCAATTCCTGCACCGAGCCTTTGCCAAACGATTTTTCGCCAACCAATGGTATGTTGCGATTGTCGCGCAACGCGCCGGCCAGGATTTCCGAAGCCGAAGCCGAACCATGGTTAATAAGAACCACCATCGGGTAATCAGCAAACGCGCCATTGCCCTCAACGCTGAATACTTGCTGCTCCCGCCGCCCGCCAAAATCTTCAACCGTCACCACCGCGCCTTGCTTCAAAAACCACCCGGCTATTTCCTGGCACACCTCAAGGTATCCGCCCGGATTATTGCGCAAATCAAGCACAATCTTTTTAGCCGGCCCGCCCAAAATTTCCATCGCCACTTTTTTAAAATCAGCGGGCAGTTGCTGGTTGAACTGGTGGATGGAAATATACGCCACATCACCCTGCTTCAGTTCCCAGGCAATGGATTCAATTTTAATGGTTCCCCGGGTAATGGTAATATCGCGGGCCATGGTCCAGCTTTCCCTGAAAATATTCAGTGTCACATCAGTCCCCCGCTTGCCGCGGATCAGCCTTACCGCTTCTTCAATTGGCATGTCCGCCGTGCTTTTACCATCAACCTTCAAAATAATATCGCCGGCTTTAAGCCCCGCCTTTTCGCCTGGCGTTCCTTTCAGCGGCGCCACAACGGTCAACTGTTCTTTTTTAATGCCAATCTCAACACCAATGCCCTCAAACGATCCCGCCAAATCCTGCTGGAACATTTTAGCCTCGGTTGGGTCAAAAAAACCGGTGTACGGATCGCCCAAACTTTTAGTCATGCCTTCAATAGCGCCATACATGATTTTCTGGTCGGTTATTGCTTCAGGGTTGATGAAATTTTCCTGCAATTTTTGGTACGCATCCCAAAACAGCGAAAAGTTAACCGATTCGGGTTTGCACACATTGCAAACCACGGAACGCTTGCCAACAAAAAACCCGGCTCCAAAAACCATGGCAACCACCGCCACGCCTATCGCATACGTAATTATTTTTTTCTTATCAAAATTGGCTATCATGCCTGGCGGTAATTATTACGATGACATCTCTTTATTCCATCTTTCATTCAATTTTTTAGACTCCTCATCCCATTTTTCATGTAAAATTCTTGCCTCATTTTCCCATTTTTCATTAAGCACTTTAGATTCTTCTGCCCATTGCTCCATTCTTTTAACATCTTCTTTTGACATGCCCCCGTCGCCCCTGGCTTCTTGTTCCTCAGGCGCATCGCCACCCGCCACTTCCCTTTTTTCTTCTGGCATTTTATGTAAACTTTTTTTAATTGAATTATATGATAATGATACTACAACGCCATTAACCAAGCAAACGTATCACAACCCCGGCAATTGCCAAAACAATCCCCACAATCCACGCGCGCATGACCACTTTATATGCCGGCCAGCCGATGGCTTCAAAGTGGTGGTGGATGGGCGTTGATAAAAATATTTTTTTACGGCGGATTTTCTTAGATAATAATTGGATAATGACCGAAGCCACTTCAACCACCAAAAGCCCGGCGATAATGGGCAGCACCAACACCGAATCGGTCAAAAACGCCAGGGCGGCTATCAATACCGTAAGCGCCAGGCTGCCGGTTTCGGACATATAAAACCGTGCGGGCGGAATGTTGAACCACAAAAAGGCAAACAGCGTTCCGGTGATGACCGCGCAAAAGGTGGCCAAATCCACCTTGCCCTGGGAAAAAGCGATAATGGTAAAGGCGCCGAAAATTGAGGCGAATGCCCCACCCGACAATCCATCCAGCCCGTCAATAATACCGCCCGACCAGCAGGCAACCGTAACAATAATAAACAGTGGAATATACCAAAGGCCGATGGAAAAGTGGCCCAGCAACGGAATACTGATCACGTCCCATCCCAACTGATAATAAAACCACAGCCCGGCCGCAAGCCCCATCAGCGCCACAACGCCCAGGCGCTTTTTAAACGATAATCCGCCGCCAATGTAGCCCCCAAGCGAAGAAACCACCAAAATATCGTCCAGCAGCCCGAACAGCGCGCCGCCAACCAATAAACACATCGGCAGCCAGGTTTGGCTGCGGGTTAAAAAATTCAGTTGGGCCAGCCAGGTTCCCGGGAATAACAAGGAAGCGATATAGAAAAATAACGCCACCGCCACCACCGTAACCCAAATTAAAAGCCCGCCCATGCGCGGAACCCCCGTTTCACGCTCTTTATGCAGGGCATTAAAAACCACCGCATCTTCCCCGCTGAAGGCTTTTTTACCGGCCGTTTTTTTCCAAAGCCGGTGCTTGTATAAAAAGTTAATCAGCGCCGGCGCCCACAAAATGGCAATGGCCGTGGCAATGGCCGAAGTGCCCAATATTTTTATGACGCTGAAAGTAAGCTGGGTCATGGACTGAATTAATAATTTCTAATTTTTAATTTCTAGTACCTTTTGCATCTCTCCCCAGCGGTCTTCCGCCCCAAGCACGACATGCACCGTATACCCGCCCGCCGTATTTTCTTGGATAATCATAAGGCATCCCCGGGCCGCGTCCGTATAACCCGTTTTGCCTCCAATAATACGATTTACGCCAAAAAGAATGTTGGTAGTTATGGCTTTGTGGTGCAATATTGCGTCTTCCAAATAAACATCAAATTCTTTCGTGCCGATAATTTCCTTAAACAAGGGATAATTTTCAAATAAATGGGAAGAAAGCAGCGCCACATCCCGCGCGCTTGCGTATGATTTTTCAGAGAGCCCCGTACTGTCATCGAAAGAGGTGTTGGCAAGGCCCAACAAGGCGGCGTTTTCGTTCATCAGCGCCACAAATTCTTCATTGCCCATGGCATCGGAAAGCGCGTACGCGGCGCGATTGCTGGATTCCATCAACATGATATATAGCAAATTTTTAACGGAAAATATCTGGCCGGCTTTCAGTTCCCCCTGATCCCCTTCTTGGCCCATAGCCGCTTCACTAACGGTTATTTTCTGCGCCAAATTATAATGTTCCATCACTACCAGTGCCGCCATTAATTTGGTCAGGCTGGCGATAGGCAGCGGCACTTGGACCGATTTTTCAAAGATAACCTCTTGCCCGTTTTCATCAGTCCGCAAAGATATGGCAGCATTGGTAGTGACTTCTTTTGGCGGCAAGGCAACCGGTTGTTGGGCAACGGGCTGCTCTGAAGCTATGGCGGTTTGGGTGATTACAATAGTAGAGGCAGCTTCCTGTACGCTGGCAATAGCTGCCCCGGAACCGGGAAAGGGTTGGTCAAAAACAGTAACCGTTACTGCAAAAACCACGCCCGACAAGGCTAAAAACAGTATAAGACTTTTACTCTTGTGCAAAAAAATCATTTGTCCCGCTTTTCTTTTTTAACTTTTGAATTTGGAATTTGTTTGTGATTTGCCTGCCTGCCGGTAGGCAGGGCATCTTGTGATTTGGGATTTGCTACACTAATGTGTAGTTCCTTTAACTGCTTATCGTAAATTTCGCTTGGCGCGTCCATCATCAAATCCCTGCCATCCCCCGTTTTTGGGAAAGCAATTACCTCGCGGATATTCGGCTCGCCAAGTAACAGCGCTACAAAACGGTCTAATCCAAAGCCAATGCCTCCATGCTTGGGCGCGCCATAGGTGTAAGCTTCTATCATGTGGCCAAACTTTTCCATGATTTCTTCTTTCTCATACCCCATGATTTCAAATACTTTAGTAATGGCTTCCGGGCTATTGTTGCGGATTCCCCCACTCCCTAATTCCCAACCATTCATGGCAATATCGTATTGGTTGGCCACAATATTGCCAATATTTTTTCCCTGCATCAAGTCATCCATAAATTCCGGTTTGGGGGCTGAAAAGGGATTATGCACAAATGTCCATTCTGATTTTTTCATGCTCACCGCCGGGTCGCTCTTTTCAAAGTATGGAAAATCTATAATCCAGCAAAATGCCAGCGTATTTTTGTCATTTTTATCTTCCCGTAAATCCGGCTTATCGCTGCCATATTTTTCCATGGCTTCTTTATAAGGGATGCGCGGAAACGGAATCTGCTGTATCTTTTTCTCCGGAAAAACGGTTTGCACCAATTGTATCAACAGCCTTTCAAATAAATCCAAAAAATCGTCTCGCTCAATAAAGCTCATTTCCATATCCAATTGCGTATGCTCGGGTTGGCGGTCACCGCGCAAGTCTTCGTCACGCATGGCGCGGGCAATCTGAAAATACTTTTCCAGGCCGGCCACCATCAACAACTGCTTATACTGCTGCGGGCTTTGCGGCAAGGCATAAAATTTTCCGGCATGTAAGCGAGAAGGCACCACAAAGTCCCGCGCCCCTTCGGGTGTGGACTTGGTCAACATTGGAGTTTCAATTTCCGTAAAGCCTTCCCCGCTTAAAAAGTTACGCATAAACAAAGCAATTTGGTGTCGCATAATAAGATTGTGTTTCATGCGCTGGCGGCGTAAATCCAAATACCGGTACTTCATGCGGATTTCCTCGCCAAGTTCTTTGCCATCGGTGTCCACCGCAAAGGGCAGCGTTTGGGCTTTTGAAATAACACGCACTTGTTCAACGCCCATTTCCACCGTGCCGGTGGGAATTTCAGGGTTTACCATTTTTTCCGGCCGCTGCAAAATTTGGCCAACTAGTTCCACTACCCATTCCGGCCGCACTTCCGCCACCGCCTCATAAGCCTCTTTGTTGCTTGGCACAAACACACACTGTAAAACGCCGCTTTTGTCGCGTAAATCAATGAACACAATTTTGCCATGAGCGCGCCTCACATTCACCCACCCGGCCACTTTTACCTTCTCACCCACGTGCTTTACAGTTTCTGAAATTAAAAATCTTGGCATGTTGTTTGAATTCAATTAAAAATATTTTGCCGAAGCTGCAACGTTAAAGAAATAAAAATAACTGTTCCAATTTTGCTTGGTAGAGCCATAAATATTATCACCCAAAAAATAGTCTCCCAAGGCTTCTTTCAAGCGGCACAACTCGGTCATCGCGCTTCCCCTGTTTTTTTTATCCTCAATAGTTAAATCTAAAAGATCTATAGCATTATAAAAAGCCGCCGTACTCCTTGCCGGATCGGTTATCTGCCATTCCATGGCACGTCCCACTTCTGTACCAATATTCGCCATTTGTTCGGCCAGGGGCCTGGCAAACCACGATTGTTGATCAATATTATTCATGTCTTACCAGTTTATGGACAATTTCTATGATTTGACTCCGTAAAATTTCACTTTCAACACCGCGGGAATAGTTCCCCAGCGCCGGCCTCACATTCATCATGGAATCAAATTGGATAGAATCACTGCCTTCTTTCTCTGGAAACAGGTTAATCCCCCACAAATTTTTCGGCTCTGATTGCTCCTCATCCTCCAATAGTTTAAACAAGTCGGCATGCAAACCCGCGTCTACCGCCATAATCCCCTTTTCTACATCAACAATTGCTTTGACGAGATTTTCCCGCATATGTTTTGCCATTTCTTTCAATTCGACAATTGCAATATTATCTTTTACAATTTTCATATAAGACTTTCGTCCATAGCTTGCTGTTTTTACTATGGCTATTTAAATAAAAATGTATAATAGACCTGTTGCGTATTAATAATTTAGACCCGATAAAGCCTTATGGGCTTTGGAATTCTCACTTCATCGAGAGATGGTAATTCCAAAGTCCGCAAGAAATGAGCATCGCTTTATCCCCAGCACCTTC
>Ga0209542_10009941_pt1 | contig 17315 bp, 18 predicted proteins | sample RifCSPhighO2_01_FD_184028 | JGI IMG/M metagenome (GOLD analysis project Ga0209542, IMG submission 184028) | Soil microbial communities from Rifle, Colorado - Rifle CSP2_plank highO2_0.1 (SPAdes) (version 2) | ecosystem: Environmental > Terrestrial > Deep subsurface > Rock core/Sediment ...
CCTTCCGCGGAAGGTCCGCCCATTTAAAAACGTTGCCGTGGCGATTCGCATGGGGGCCGTCCGTTCCGGCCGTGCTGGGATTATCGCGATGACTGCCCTTCAGTGCGGCCGAGTGATGGGATTCGCCGGTGACCGACTCCAGGTACTCGTTGCGGTTCCGGAATCCCTCGTGCCGTGCGACCTCGAGGAGCATCCGGTCGAAGCCGCTGCCGTACTGCGCGGCCTGCTTCCTCCGCCAGGCGAACTCCGCAGGCAACCCCGCAGCCTCCGCGAGTTTCCGCAGCGCCCATTTGCGGTGCCCGTCGCGGACCTTCTCATTCCCGGGAATCTGCATCGCCGCTGCCATGACCCCCGCATCGAGAAATGGAGTAAGGGCAGAGAACCCAAGGCTGCGGCAGAGCGCAGCGTCCCGCATGAGGTCGCTTCCCCACATCGCGGAGAGCCCGCGCCAGCATTCCTCATTCACGGGGTCGTCGCCGGGATGCTGCGCCGCGTCCACATGCCGCTGGTAGCCGGCGAAAATCTCCTCGGCGCCGAGACCGGAGAAGAGGACAGAGCAGCCATCGGCAAGTGCCAGCCGGGCTGCGGCGACGACCACCATCCCGATGCTGACCTGCACCGGATTCGTCTTCTGCGGGATGATGCGGACCGCCTCCCGGCACAGTCCGGCCGCGCTGTCGATAGCATACACCTGAGACTTGAGAGGAATGCCTAACGCCTCTGCGGCCCGCGCAGCGGACAGCATGTCCGGCGCGCCTTCGGTGCCCACGGCATAGGCGGTGAGCCCCGCGGGAAGCTCGCGTTTCACCAGCATCGCGAGCAGCGCGGAATCAAGGCCGCCAGAGAGGAACACCCCGACGCGCCGTCCTCCGGCCCATTCCAGTCGGACTCGGATAGCCTGGCTCAATTCGGCCGAAATGTCTGGCGTGGAGGAAACCTTCCGAAGCGACTCGACATGTGTCTGCCACTCTTTTTCGGAGACAAGAACACCGTTCCTGGTCACGCCCGCGAGCTCAGTCATGCGATAGCCCCGGAGGCATGGCCTTGTAGACATGCTCGCGGTAGCCCAGCAGGGTCTCGTAGGTGCGGATGACGTCCTGCAGCTCCGCCCGGATGCCCTTGACAATCTGGTGGAAGTCGCTCTGCGACTTCGCGGCGATGTAGAGCAGCAGGTTCCATTCCCCGATGGATTTCATGGCCATCATGACATTGGGATGCTGCTCGACAATCTGCCTGAACTTCGATTCGTGCTTCGCGTCCCAGAAGCGCAGGAGCACGAGAAGCGTATACCAGTTGTAGCCGAGCGCGGAGAGATTGGTCATCGCGGTCAGTTGCGGCGCCACGCCATTCCTGAGCCGCTTGACGCGATAGCTCACCGCGTCGGAGGACAGGCCAACTTTCTCGGCGATGTCGAAATAGCTCCTCCGGGCGTCCTCCCCGAGCATCTCCAGGATGCGGACATCCGTCTCGTCCACCTTGCGCTGCTGTTCCCTGCGCCGCGGGATGGTCTTCGGGCGCTTGAGGGCCTGGAACTCCTGCGGGAGGAACCGGTTGCAATACTCACGGACTCGCTCCAGGATGACGTAGTCATCGATGACGCCGTGATGGGCGTTCATCACCCTGCTGAAAAAACTGTCGAAATCGACCGCGCCCTTGGCCAGCACGACCAGCTCGACGTCGTAGTTGTCGCTGTACTCGATGACGCTCACCACTTCGGGGTACGCCGTGAACTCCTTGAAGATGCGCTGATGCTGCTCCTCGCTCATCTCGCGCAGCTGGAGGAAGAGATGGAAGCGTGAGTACCCGAACTGGCCGAAGTCCAGCACCGGGACGAAGCGCTGGATGACGCCGAGGTTCTGCAGGCGCTGGATGCGGTAGCGCACCGCATCGCGCGAGAGCATCACCCTGCTGGCCATCTGGTTGAGGGTGAGCCGGGAATCCTCGGTGAGGAGCGTGAGAATCTTCCGGTCCTTGAGGTCCACCTTGGGCAGCTTGCCCTGGAATGCGTCGATGCGTCCGGCCATGGGATAAAGGGGGTTTGCCTCCTGTTTTAAGGGTTGCGGTTTTCACGCAATCGCCGTCCGTTTTTACGCACGTCGGCCGTGTGGATGCCGAAGTCGGCCCGGTCGCGTTGCTCGGAAGTTCCGGCATGCCCGCTAGCCGGATACCGTACGGCACGGCCGATGGGCCCCGTTCCCAGAAAGCATTTAAACCACCGCGTCCTCGGGGCGGCCATGGCCAGCGATGTCCTCACTCAGGAATCCCTCGCGCAGCTCTACCGTACCATGCTCTCGCGCGTGGGAGCGATGCGGCAGCGGCTCAAGAGGCCGCTCACCCTCGCGGAGAAGATACTCGCAGGGCACCTGGACGGGGAGGAGTGGGAGCGCGGCAAGGCCACCCTGCGTCTGAGGCCTGATAGGGTGTGCATGCAGGACGTGACCGGCCAGATGGCCCTGCTGCAGTTCATGCAGGCCGGCAAGGAGCGCGTGTGCGTCCCCGCGACGGTGCACTGCGACCATCTCATCGTGGCGCAGAGCGGCGCTGCGGAGGACCTCAAGGCCGCGCTGAAGCAGAACGAGGAGGTCTACGCCTTCCTGTCCAGCGCGGCGAGCAAGTATGGCGTCGGATTCTGGAAGCCCGGGAGCGGTATCATCCATCAGGTGGTTCTGGAGCAGTACGCATTCCCGGGAGGGCTGCTCATCGGCTCAGATTCGCACACCCCGAACGCAGGCGGCCTCGGCATGCTCTCCTGCGGCGTAGGCGGCGCTGATTGCGCCGAGGTCATGGCTGGTCTGCCCTGGACGGTGCTGCATCCTCAGCTCGTGGGGGTGAAGCTGACCGGGACGCTCTCGGGATGGGCATCTGCGAAGGATGTCATCGTCTGGCTCTGCGGGAAACTGTCCGTCAAGGGCGGGACCAACAGGATCATCGAGTACTTCGGGCCCGGGGCGCGGAGCATCAGCGCGACCGGAAAGGCGACGATATGCAACATGGGGGCGGAGCTCGGGGCGACGGCGAGCATCTTCCCGTACGACGAGCGGATGGGCGCCTATCTCCGCGCGACCGGCAGGAAGAAGATCGCGGATATGGCCGACCAGCATCGTTCGCTGCTCACCGCGGACCCGGAGGTCGAGAGCCACCCGGAGAAGCACTATGACGAGGTCGTCGAGCTCGACCTCTCGACACTGCAACCCCAGGTCTCCGGGCCGCATTCCCCCGATAGGGTCCGGCCGCTTTCCGCGCTTGCGGAGGAGGCGCGCGGGAACAACTGGCCGGCGCACATCTCCAGCGCGATGATAGGCTCCTGCACGAATTCCAGCTATGAGGACATGTCCCGCGCGGCCGCCGTCGCGCGGCAGGCGAGCTTCTCCGACCTGAACGTGCGCGTGCCGCTGCTCATCACCCCCGGGAGCGCCCAGATCTACGAGACCATGAAGCGCGACGGCCTGGTGGAGCTCTTCGAGAGCGTCGGCGCGGTGGTGATGGCGAACGCCTGCGGCCCCTGCATCGGCCAGTGGAAGCGCTCGGACGTGAAGGCTGGCGAAGTGAACACCATCCTCAGCTCGTACAACCGGAACTTCCCTGGCAGGAACGACGGCTCGCAGAGTACCCTGAGTTTCCTTACCTCGCCTGAAGTGGTCACTGCGATGGCATTCTCCGGGGAGTTGACCTTCAATCCACTGCAGGACAGCATCGGCCGCTTCCATTTTTCCCCGCCGAGCGGAGACGAGCTTCCCGCGAAGGGATTCGCGCGCGGCCAGGGGTATCAGGCGCCTGCGAGCGACCCGAAGAGCGTGCTGGTCGTCATCCCCGAGAACAGCGAGCGCCTCTGCGCCCTGAAGCCGTTCCCTGCGTGGGACGGCAAGGACTTCGAGAAACTGCCCATCCTGGTGAAGACGAAAGGCCAGACCACCACCGACCACATCTCCCCCGCAGGGCCATGGCTTCGCCTCCGTGGAAACCTGGAGAAGCTGAGCGACAACATCTTCCTGGGGGCCAACAACGCCTTCACGGGCGAAGCGGGCAAGGCCAGGAACGTCCTGACCGGAGAGCTCGGGACTCCTTCGGCTGTCGCGCGCGCCTACAAGGAGAAAGGCATCGGCTGCATTGTCATAGGGGATGAAAACTATGGTGAAGGCTCCTCAAGAGAGCACGCGGCGATGTCCCCCCGCTATCTCGGCGTCAAGGCGGTCATCACGAGGAGTTTCGCGCGCATCCACGAGAGCAATCTCAAGAAGCAGGGTATCCTCCCGCTTACTTTCAAGCAGGCGAAAGACTATGAGGAATTCTGCGAGGGTGACCGGGTGAGCATCCTCGGCCTCGCGGAGCTTGCCCCTGGAAAACCCGTGCGGGTACTTCTGCACAAAACGTCTGGCGATGTGGCGCTGACCCTCAAGCACAGCCTCAACGAGGAGCAGGTCCGGTGGTTCAAGGCGGGCTCCGCGCTCAACTCGGTGAAGTGATGCGAGTCAGGGAACTCGGCCATGTCGTGCTCTACGTCACCAGCGTGGAGAAGCTTTCGCGCTTCTATCGCGAGACGCTCGGCTTCCGGCAGGTCGCAAGCGCGCCCGGCATGGCGGTCTTCTCTTCCGGCAGGACGCATCACGAGCTGCTGCTCATCGAGGTCGGGGGCCAGCCGCAGAAAATCCACGCTAAGCTGGGACTCTACCACATCGGACTGAAGATAGGGGACTCCGAGCAGGAGTTGCGCGCCGCTGCCGAGGAGCTTCGCGCTGCCGGGGTGCCTGTCACGGGAGCGACCGACCACGGCGTGACGAAGAGCCTTTACCTCCAGGACCCGGACGGCAACGAGGTGGAGCTGTACGTCGATGTCTCCGACAGCTGGAAACAGCACCCGGAGGCCATCCTTGCCCGTCCCCGTGCGCTGCGTCTCTGAAGCTCGGACCTCAGGCACAGGTGTCCACACTGCGGCAGAGCATCGCAGACTCCCTTCCCGTCCGACGCGATGTGCACGTCTTCGATGCCCCTCAGGTGCTTCGGTGCCTCCGCCCCCCGGAAGGTTTATTAACCTGGGGTTAACATTCATTAACTGCAGGTTAATACCATGATTAGCCCATCGGAGAACGAGCTGAAAGTGCTGGATTACCTCGTCCGGCACTTCACCGAGCGGCACAGCATCAATCAGCTCGCGAAACGGGTCGGGCTGAGCGCTCCCGGGACCATGAAGCTCCTCGCGAAGCTGGAAGGCCAGCGCATCGTCGTCCGGGAGAAGCGGAGCAATGCGGTGTATTATCGCATCAACTTCGCCAATGGACAGGCGACGAAGCTCATCGAGTTCGTGCTCCTCCAGCGGGACCTCAATCCCTACGCGAGAGTCCAGGCGGAAGACCTGGAGAAGCTCAAGGGAACGGCCATCGCCTGCATCCTCTACGGTTCCGTGCTCGCGGAGGGAAAGGATGCGCGCGATATCGACGCGATGCTCGTGCTCAGCGACAAGAGTCATGAGCGAGACCTGAACACCCTCCAGCGGGAACTCCGGGATATCAATATCGTGAAGCCCAAGCGCATCCATGACCTCGTGCTCACCCGAGAGGACCTGGTGAAGAACCTCACGAAGGGCGATGAGGTGGTCCTGGAGATCATCCGCACCGGGCAGGTGCTCTGGGGCTCTGAGGTCATCGTGGAGGCCATCCATGGCGCAGCTGGACAACCTGCTTGACTGGTGCCTGAGGAAGGGCAAGGAGGAGAAGCATCGCGGACTGAGAAAAGCAAAGCCTGACCTCAAGCTCGGGCGAAGGCACCTTGAAAAGGCGGACCACTATCTCAAGGCGGGACTTTTCCTCCGGGACAACGGGTTTGCAGACATCGCGGTCGCGCAACTATTCTACGCGATGTACCACTGCTTCCTCGCGCTGCTGGCGAAGCACGGATACGAGAGCCGGAACCAGCGCTGTACCTTCGCCGCGGTCGAATATCTCATCGCCCAAGGCAAGGAGAGGCTCGATGACGAATGGACCAATCGGGTCGCGAGCTATGAAAGCACGGATGATGCGATCAGCCTTCGAGAGGAATTCCAGTACGGCGTCGAGACCAAGGTGAATCCAGGCAAGCTGGAGCGGCTCATCGAAGACGCAAAGGAGCTGCTTACGGTGGTGCGGACCCTGCTCGCGTAGCGGCGAGTCCATCGAACTCCCGGTCCAGTGGACCAGTCGACCACGTTCCGCGTTGTCATCCCGGAAATTCTCCGCAATGCGGCCGACGCTTCCCGAGCCTCTTTCCAGGCAGCGACATTTAAATACCAGTTTCCCCTTCTGGACGGCTGGGAGGTGGGAGGCGTGGCGAAAAGTCCAGAGGATGTGAGCAAAATCAAGGAATCATTCTCCGCGAGATACGCGGGAACCTCGCCGTTCAACGAGTACATTATTGGAGTGGGCGTCTCCAAGCTGCGAATCGCGCTGGAGGACGACCAGCGGGAGACGCTCCCCGCGCAGAGCCTGGATGACCTGTGCCTCATGGTCATGCTGCACAAGGAGCCCCAGATTGCGCTTGGCCTGCCCGAATCCTACGAGGGCGTGCGCGTAATCTACAGGGTCACCGGCTGCATCGAGTGCCAGTAACGGCCTCTCCGTTTCTGGTGCTGTCGGCCGCGTTGCTGAGGATACCCGGCATGCCGGCGGGACAACGGCTATTGTCCGGCATTGCGGCCGGTGGATGTTGACATACATTCCTGCCGCCGGGCCAATGTTTATAAAGCTCTTTTCCTCTTCTTCACTGGAGGCTCGTTCTCCAGGGGTGAAGGGATGACGTTCGCGGACACTCGACTTGAGCAGCGCGAGGAACTGGACATGCCCGTAGGCCTGACCTATGATGATGTGCTCATCGTCCCGCGGAGGTCGACCGTGACCTCGCGAGGAGACATCGACACCTCGACCCAGCTCACCCGGCGCCTTTCCCTCCGGATGCCGGTGGTCAGCGCCAACATGGACACCGTCACCGAGAGCGAGATGGCGATTGCCATGGCGCAGCTCGGCGGCATCGGCATCATCCATCGCTTCCTCACTGTTGAGGAGCAGGTCCGCGAGGTCCGCAGGGTGAAGCGCTACGAAAGCCACCTCATCGAGCACCCGGTGACCATCGCACCTGACGCGACGCTGAGCGATGCCCTGGAGGCCATGCGCAGCCACGGCATCTCTTCCCTTCTCGTCGCGGATACGCAGCGCCTGCTGAAAGGCATCCTCACCTCCCGGGACATCCGTTTCGAATCGGACCTTGCGACGAAGGTCAATGCCCTGATGACCCCGCTGGAGCGGCTCGTCACCGCTGTGGCGGGGACGTCGATGGAGCAGGCCCGCGACATCCTGCGGGAGCACCGGATGGAGAAGCTCCCCCTGGTGGACCACAAGGGGCTCATCGCAGGACTCATCACCGCGAAGGACATCACCAAGGCGACGAGGGCACCGCACGCAACCACGGACGGCAAGGGGCGCTTGCGTGTCGGAGCCGCCATCGGCGTCAAGGAAGGATTCCTGGAGCGGGCAGCGGCGCTGCTGGAGGCGGACTGCGATGTCCTCGTCGTGGATGTCGCGCACGGCCACTCCGACATCGCGCTTCGCGCAGTGAAGGCGGTGCGAAAGGAGCTGGGGGACGTGGAACTCATCGCAGGCAATGTCGCCACCGCCGAGGGAGCCGCGGACCTCGTCTCCGCGGGCGCGGATGCGGTCAAGGTCGGCGTGGGTCCGGGTAGCACCTGCACCACCCGCCTCGTCACCGGGAGCGGAGTGCCCCAGCTCACTGCCATCATGGACTGCGCGAAGGTCCTGGAAGGTATCCCGCTCATCGCGGACGGCGGCATCAAGGTCAGCGGAGACATCACCAAGGCTCTTGCAGCTGGCGCGTCCAGCGTCATGCTGGGCAATCTTCTCGCCGGAACGGACGAGAGCCCGGGAGTGCCGCTCGTGAGGAACGGACAGAAGTACAAGTTTTACCGGGGCATGGCCTCCCAGTATGCGACCATCAACCGGAAGCAGAAGGAGGGCGAGGACCTCCTCGCGGGCATCGTGGAGAGCATCGTCCCCGAGGGTGTCGAGGCCCTGCTGCCCTACCGCGGCAGCGCGAAGGAAGTACTCCATCAGCTCGTGGGCGGCCTGCGGAGCGGAATCAGCTACGCCGGCGCACGGAACCTTGCAGAGCTGAGGCGAAACGCGCGCTTTGTCCGCCTCACTCCGGGCGGGATGCGCGAGAGCGGCCCCCATGACGTGAAGCTTGTCTGATGGCGAGCATCATCGGCCACCTGGCTGTCCTCCCGCTGTACTGGCTGTTTCCTGCGCAGTTCTCTCTGGCCGGGCTGCTCATAGGCGCGCTGCTGCCCGACCTCGACGGCATCGCGCCGGTGTTCCGCCAGTTGCGCGACAGTCTCCGGAAGAGCAGGCGGCCCGAAGAGCTGCTGCTCAGCGCCTGGTACGACTCCTCGATGCGGAGCCTGCACAACCTTGTCGGGGTCATGTTCCTCTGGCCGGTGGGTGTGCTGCTCGCGCTTCTCACCGAACCGTCGAGCTCTCTTGCCCTGGTCGCCCCTTCGGTGCTTGCAGGGCTGCTCTCCCATCTTATTCTCGACATCCCCTCGCATCCCACCATCCGGTACCTCACCCCCTGGGAGAGGCCCAGGGCTGCTCCCGTTGTCCCCTTCCGTGGCGTGACGTTCCTGAAAGCGGTGTATCCCTTTCTGGAGAAGGAGCGGCGCCTGGGACTCGCACCGTATGCAAAGCTGCCCTTCTTCAACTACACCGTGCTCAGCTCGCTCTTCCCGCTGCTGACCGTGCTTCTCACCGTTTTCATGCTGTCGGCTCGGTAGGAAGTCGAGGAACGAATCGGCCGCATTGCGCATAATGTCCAGTATCCTGATGAGACAATCCGGAACTCGCGCGGCAGTGCGGCCGATTTCCCCGAGTCACATCAGACAAGGCGCAGCTTCCTGAGCAGAGAGGCATACGGCTTCTCCGCGTCGAGCTTCTCGAACTCCCGAAGCTTCTCCTTCTGCTCCCTGGAGAGGTGCCGTGGCACCTGGATGATCGTGCGGACGAGTTGGCTGCCCCTTCCATGCCCGCCAAGGTGGGGAAGTCCTTTGTCTTTCATCTTGAACACCGTGTGGCTCTGGGTGCCTGTTGGGATGCTGAGCTTCGCCTTTCCGTCCAGGGTGGGAATCTCAATCTCGTCTCCCAGGGCAGCCTGGACGAAGGTGAGGGGTATCTCGCACAGCAGGTCGTCCTCCCTGCGCCTGAAGACCTCATGGGGCGCGACTCTCACATGGAGGTAGAGGTCCCCGCTGAACCCGGGTTGAGACCCTGGCTGGCCCTCGCCGGGCAGCCGCACCCGGGAACCGTCGGTGATGCCCGCGGGGATGCGGACCAAGAGTGTCTTGGTGACGGAGCGCACGCGGCGGCCCGCGCAGCGCTCGCATTTCTGCTTGACCGCGCGGCCCTGGCCATAGCAGGCGTTGCAGCCCGAGGTGGTGCTGAACACCCCCAGGGGAGTCCGTCGGGTGTGGCGCACCATGCCGCTTCCGCCGCACGCCGGGCAGGTGACGATGTCCGCGGGGGATTTCGCCCCGCTTCCCCCGCACGTGTCGCATATCTCGTCCTTCGTGAGGGTGACGCGCTTCTCAGCGCCGGAGGCCACCTCCGGCAGGGTGATCTCGGTCTCGGTCTCGAGGTCTGCTCCCCGCGCCACCCGCTGGCCGCGCTGCCCGAAGTCGAATCCCCCCCGGAAGAACCTCTCGAATATCTCACCGAAATCGGACCCGAAATCCGAGAAGTCGAAGCCCGCTCCCCCTGCCCCATGGCCTTCAGCGGTGGTGCCGAAGCGGTCGTACTGCGCCCGCTTCTTCTCATCCGCGAGAATCGAGGCCGCTTCGTTGATCTCCTTGAAGCGTTCCTCGGCCTGCGGGTTCTTGTTCAGGTCCGGGTGATACTTCTTCGCGAGCTTCTTGTAGGCCTTCTTGATGTCGTTGGCGTTTGCGCTGCGGTCAACGCCCAGGGTGCGGTAGTAGTCCTTGGTCATTCATCCACCGGGCCGCGACTTTGCCACGATGTCGTCAATCCGCAGTATCATCCCCGCGGTCTCTGCCGCGGAGGTCACTGCCTGGGTCTTCAGGGACAGCGGCTCCAGGATTCCTGCCTTCCAGGAGTCAAGCGCGCCGACCTCCGAGGAGTTGACTCCCGCCCAGTGCTGGCCCTTGCTGTGGGCCGCGCGCAGCTCGGTCAGCACGTCCACGGGACTGAGTCCCGCGTTCTCCGCAAGGACAAGGGGGATGCTCTCCAGCCCATCGGCAAAGGCGTTCACCGCGAGCTGCTCCCTCCCGGAGAGAGACCGTGCCAGCTCCCGGAGAGCTAGTGCGGCCTCCATCTCCGGCGCTCCCGCCCCACCGAGGACTTTCCCGGAGGTGAGCGCCGCGCCCAGGGCGCCGATGGCGTCGTTGAAAACATTCTCCGCCTCATCCACCACATGCCTGGTCCCGCCCCGGATGACCGCGGTCACGCAGCGTGGATGCGCGCAGTCCTGCACGAAGATGTGACGCCTCTCTCCGAGGTGGCGCTCCTCCACGAGCCCGGCGCTTCCCAGCTCCGTCTTGCTGAGCTCGGACACGCCGCTCACGACCTGCGCGCCTGTCGCCTCCGCGAGGCGCTTCATGTCCCCCTCGGGGACATTCGCCAGGGCGATGACGCCCTTCTTGGCGAGAATTGATGCCGCCAGCTCCCCGATGCCCTTCTGGCAGAATACCGCGTTCGCCCCGGCGGAGAGAATCTTCTCCACCTTGTCCCTCACGCTCTTCTCCTCAGCGGCAAGCATGCCCTGCAGCTGCGCGGGACTCCGTATCTCGATTTCGGCGTCGTCCAGCTTCTTCGCTTCGATCGCTCCGGCGACAAGGGCGACCTTGGCGCTGCGTAGCTGCCTGGGCATCCCTGGATTCGCTTTCTCCTTGTCCAGCACTATTCCCCGCACCAGGAAGGACGAGGTGACACTCTCTCCCACCACGGCAAGGGTCTTGGTCTCGCCGGGATTGTCCTTGTCTTCCATGGTCTGCTGGATGGCCTCGACCGCGATTTCCGCGAGCCGCTTCTGCAAGGCCGCGGTGGACTTCCCGGACATCGAGGTGAGAGCCACCTTCATCAGCGTGTCCTTGTCATCATGCGTGAGAGGCTGACCCAGCGCCTTGAGGCGCTCGCAGGCCTTCACGGCGGCCATCCTGTAGCCCCTGACGATGAGCGAGGGGTGCACCCCCTGCTCGATGAGTTCCTCCGCCTTCTTGAGCAGCTCGCCCGTGAGCACCACCGCGGTCGTTGTGCCGTCGCCTATCTCCTCGTCCATGGTCTTCGCGACCTCGACGATGATCTTCGCCGATGGATGCTCGATGTCCATCTCTTTCAGGATGGTTGCGCCGTCGCTGCTCACGATGACGTCACCGGAGCTCTTCACGAGCATCTTGTCCATGCCCTTCGGCCCAAGGGTGGTGCGTATCGTCTCCGCGACCTGCCGTGCCGCGGCGATGTTCGTCTCTCGCGCCGAGCGGCCCTTGGCCGTCTGGTACCCCATGAGCGCGCTCAGGTCTATCACTTGTGGTCCTGCCATATGCTTCACCTCTCCTCCTTGAAATCTGCTTCCACGACATCTTCATCGTTCTCGTCCTTCTTGGCGCTGTCAGCGGGTCCCTCCTTCTGGTGCTCGGCATGCTGCTGCGCCGCCTTCTGGTACAGCTCGGTGCTTGCCTCCTGGACCTTCTTGTTGAGTTCGTCCATCCGCTGGCTTATCTCCGCGACGTCCTTTTCCTTCGCTGCGAGGAGCTCCTTGAGCTTCCCGAGTTCCGTCCGTATGCTCTCGAGCTTGTCTGCGCCGACCTTGTCCTTCATCTCGTCCAGCAGTTTCTCCGTCGAGTACACCGTGGCGTCCGCGGTGTTGAGGGTCTCCACTTCCTTCCTGCGGCCCTCGTCCTCCTTGGCGTGCTCCTCCGCCTCCTTGCGCATCCGCTGGATATCATCATCCTTGAGCTTGTTCGCCGCGGTGATCTTGATGGCCTGCTCCTTTCCCGTGCCGAGGTCCTTCGCGGATACGTGGAGGATGCCGTTCGCGTCGATGTCGAAGGTCACCTCAACCTGCGGGATGCCGCGAGGCGCGGGGGGGATGCCCACCAGGTCGAACCTGCCGAGCGTCTTGTTGTCCGATGCCATGGCGCGTTCGCCCTGGAGGACGTGGATGCTCACCGCGGTCTGACTGTCGCTCGCCGTGGAGAATATCTGGCCCTTCTTCGTCGGGATGGTGGTGTTCCTGTCGATGAGCTTGGTGAACACTCCTCCGAGAGTCTCGATGCCCAGGGAGAGGGGCGTCACGTCCAGCAGGAGCACATCCTTGATGTCTCCGCCGAGGATGCCGCCTTGAATGGCAGCCCCGAGAGCGACGCACTCCATGGGATCTATCCCCCTCTCGATTTTCTTGCCCGCGATGTCCTCGACGAATTTCTGCACGAGGGGCATCCTCGTCGGACCACCGACCATGATGACCTTCCCGATGTCCTTTGCGGAGAGGCCCGAGTCCCGGATGGCCTGCTCGAGGGGCCTCCGGCAGCGCTCCACGATGGGCTGGATCAGCTTCTCGAGCTGCGCGCGCTTGACCTCAAGGGTGAAGTGCTTCGGCTCCCCGTTCTTCTGGGTGAGGAACGGCAGGTTGATCTGCGTGGTGAGCGTCGTGGAGAGCTCTATCTTCGCGCGCTCGGCAGCCTCACGGAGGCGCTGCATGGCGGTGGCGTCCCTGGCGAGGTCGATTCCCTCCTGCTCCCGGAATTTCTCCTTCAGGAACTCGAGCAGCGCGTTGTCCATGTCGGTCCCGCCGAGCTGCGTGTCCCCGGATGTGGACTTGACCTCGAAGACCCCCTCGCCGAACTCCATGACCGTGACGTCCAGGGTGCCTCCGCCGAGGTCGAACACCAGGACGGTGAGCTCCTTGTCGCTCTTGTCCAGGCCGTAGGCAAGCGCTGCCGCCGTGGGCTCGTTGACAATGCGCACCACATCCAGCCCCGCGATGGTCCCTGCGTCCTTGGTCGCCTGCCGCTGGTCGTCGTCGAAGTACGCGGGGACGGTGATGACTGCCTTCTCGACCTTGTCTCCGAGGTACTTCTCCGCATCCCGCTTGATCTTCTGCAGGATGAACGCGGATATCTGCTGCGGGGTGAAGGTCTTGCTGTCCACCTTGTACTTGAACGAGGTGCCCATCTTCCGCTTCGCGGCCATGATGGTCCTCTCGGGATTGGAGACGGCCTGCCTCCTGGCTGGCTCTCCGACGAGAATCTGCTCGTCCTCGGTGAATGCCACCACCGAGGGGAAGGCCTTGCCGTAGAGCGTGGAGCCCTCCTCGCTGGGGATGATCTTCGGCTTTCCAGCCTCAAGCACCGCTGCAGCTGAATTACTTGTTCCCAGGTCTATGCCAATTATTCGTCCCATCTCTGTCACCTCTTGTGAACGTCCCCGCCCTTGGACAGGGCCATCTTGCGCAGCTCCTCCACCCTGCGTTCGGTGAGGATGCTTCTCCTCTGGCCGAACTTTTCCTGGTAGGAGACGATATCCACCACCTCGAGGAACTTCACGAGATTCCTGAGGTTGACGCTGTCATAGTCCTTTACGCTGCCCAGGGCCTCGTAGATGCTCTGGTCGGTGCTGATGAGGGAGACGCCGCCCGGCTTGCACTTGATGAGGGTGTCTATCGCGTCGTCTGCCTCAAGGAGATATCGGAGAATGGCCTCTGCGGTAAGATAGCGCTGACCGCGCCGAGGCTTCGAATCGTCGCCTTCAATGGTGATGCGCATCCGTGCCCTCCACCTTGCTCTCTTCCCCTGCCATCTGGGGCGCTTCGGCAGGTCCGCTGCTCAGCTTCACCCTGCTGTGTCGGAGCACCTTGCCCTTGAAAAGATAGCCCTTCTGCAGCTCCTCGAGTATGATGTTCCTCTGCTGGTCGGAGTGCTCCTTGAGCAGCACCTCATGCAGCGTCGGGTCGAAGCGCTTCCCCACCGTATCAATCGCAGTGACGCCTTCCTGGCGGAGGACCTCCAGAAACTGGGCGTGGAGCAGCCGCAGGCCCTCTCTGAGACCCTTGGTGCTCTTCAGATGGCCCAGCGCATGGGATGAGCTGTCCACCAGGGGGAGAAGCCTGCGCAGCAGGTCCGCATTGGCGTGCTCGATGACCTGCCGGCGCTCCTCCTCGATGCGCTTCCGATAGTTCTCGAAATCCGCCTGCACCCGCTTGAGCAGCGCGGTGAGCTCCCCGTTCTCAAGTCTCTCATCAGAAGGAACCGACTGTTTCTCCTGCGGGACCTGCTGCTCTTCCATGGTCATTCGATGTCCACGCGGAACCCGCCCGCTTTTGCTGATTTTGGGACCTCGACGCGGAGCATCCCGTCCCGGAGTTCAGCCTTCGTCTTTTCCGGGATGACCAGCTTTGGCAGCGGGAAGGCGCGGTAGAACTGCCTGCTGACTGCCGAGTGTTGGAATGTGCCCTTTTCCTTGTCACCAGTGCTGCGCTCCACTTTCGTGTCCACCCGGACCACAATCTGCTGGGGAGTCACGCTGAGTTCGATGTCCTTCTTCGCCACGCCCGGCAGCTCGATGCTCGCGACGTATCCGCTTTCCGTCTCCACGAGGTCAGCGACGGGCATCCGGTATGGCGCTTTCCCTGGCGCCTGCGGCCCGGGCAGCAGAGGGTGGCCCTGCATGAACTGGCTGAAGAGTCGGTCCATCTCCCGCTGCAGCCTCCGCATCTCCGCGAAAAAACTCTCATCGAACAACTTGGCCACCCATCGTTGAACTTAAATCAACCAATTCGGTTTGTAATCAACAGCTTCTATTTAAACGTTTCCCCAAACCATTAAAAGCCAGACTTCCGCTTCCTGGTCGCATGGAGATTGGCCGGGTGACCATGGTGCGCATCCGCAGGCCCGCGCCCGACGCCGACGTCAATGAGCTCCTTCAGTGGTTCGGGGCGTCCATAGGACTGTTCGGCCAGCGGGACCGGGACAGGAGCTGCTTCCGTCTCTTCATCGAGCTTATCAGGTCGTCAAGAGAAGGAAAGGGGCTGAGTTCCGACGAACTTGCCTATAAATTGCATCTCTCCCGGGGGACGGTGGTGCACCATCTCTCCACCCTTCTGGATGCAGGAATGGTGCTGCACACAGGCAGCACCTATATGCTCCGGGCACATACCCTGGCATCTCTGACGGATGATATCCGCAGGGATGTAGAACGGAACTTCGCCGAACTCAGGGAAATCGCCGAAGCGATTGACCAGGGACTGCGCTAAGACTGCGGCTTCTCCGCCTTCTCGCCCGCCGCCCGGAAAATGCGCGCGAAACTGGGAGTGACGACGATATAATCATCGCCGAAGCCCGCGATATCTCCGTCGATGGCGTCGCAGGTCTTCTTGAGCTTGTTGATGACGCGCTTCAGCTCGATGAGGTCCTTGTCCTTCAGGGGCTTGATGTTGATGAGCGCGATGGTATACCCCTCCCGCAGCGAGTCGAGGATGGGCTTGATGTCCGAGAAGTCGTCGATGGTGTACGGCCTCACCGTGATCTGCGTGGAGCCGTGGTCGTGCCCCACATCGCCAATCTCGACATACTCATGCTCGGACTCCTCCGCAAGTTCGGCAGCCGGGTTGAAACTGAAGGTTTTTGATATCCTGTTGATGATATTCCTCATCCGCTCGCCTCCGAGAGGGCTATTCCCTTTCTGGCGTCTGGGTTCTCACTATTTAAATGTTTCTCTCGGCGGGGCGTTGGAGAAAACGTGGAGAAACGGCGGCCGCATTGCTGAGAATACCCGGCATGCGAGACATGCCGGAACTCGCGCGGCATCGCGGCCGAGGCCAGGGCCTTCTCCAAGGCAATCAGCAAGATTTAAAAACAACCCGGCTTTCCGCTGAACCATGGTCAAGCTGAGGAAGTTCGTGTCGTACCGGCATCTGGAGAGGCCATACACCCGCACCTCCAAGTACCGGAAGAAGGCCTACATCCGCGCGACCCCCAACCTCAAGATTGTACGCTTTGACGTCGGCAACGTGCAGCGCGACTATGAGGTCACGCTCCAGCTCGTCACCAAGGGGGAGCTGCAGATGCGTCAGGAGGCCATCGAGTCCGCGAGACTCTCCTCCAACAGGCTGCTGGAGAAGAAGCTTGGGAAGAACGCGTTCCACCTGCGTGTCCGTGTCTACCCTCATCAGATTCTCCGGGAGAATCCGCTGGCCGCAGGCGCCGGAGCAGACAGGTTCAGCACGGGCATGAGCCACCCTTTCGGGAAGCCGATTGGCATCGCCGCCAGGCTCCGGAAGGGCCAGCCCATCTTCACCCTGCGCGTCGACAAGACCAATCTCAAGACGGCCATGCTGGCACTGAAGCGAGCCGCGTATAAGCTCCCCGGCGAGTGCATGATTGTCGAGGAGCGCGCGCGGAAGGCCGTTGCGTAAGTCGGCGATGATGGAAGCTGCAACCATCATTGTTCCCGTACTTGACGAACAAGACACCATCATCCGGCTTCTCCACGGCATTCATGACAGCCTTCCGCGAGCAGAGGTCATTATCGCGGATGGGGGTTGCACAGACCTGACCGTGGAGCGTGCCCTGAACGCCCAGTCGCCACTCCATGTGCGCGTGCTTGCGGTGGGCAAGGGTCTCAGCGCCAGCGTGCTTGCAGCACTTCAGCTCGTGCGCACACCTGTGACGGTGGTGATGGATGCCGACCTTCAGCATCCACCGGAGAAACTGCCGGACCTGGTCGAGGCTCTTTCAGACGCCGAGGTTGCGGTAGGAGTTCGCGGTCAGGTCCTTGGCTCCTGGCCGCTGCAGAGACGGTTGCTCTCTCGTGGAGCGCATCTTCTGGCGTCCGTGCGGCTGCGTGGCACAGGCTGCAAAGACCCCCTTTCCGGTTTTTTTGCAGTCCGCACCAATTTCTTTAGAGCGATAGTGGCGCAAAGCGGACCCCGTTTTGTGGGCGAAGGATACAAGGTGCTGTTCGACCTTCTCAAGTGCGCCCCCCAGGTTCGCCTTGCAGAAGTCCGCTACACTTTTGACCAGCGTGGCGGGGGCTGCAGCAAACTCGCAGTGCGCCACTACTGGGCATTTGTTCGCTCTCTGCTTACCTGAAGACGTTCAGAACGCTGCCGGCTCGAAAAGGGGCGAAAGCGGCTCCCGCTTGTGAATCCTGCCGATGACCTCGGCGAGCATGTCGCCCACGCTGAGGATTTCAAGGCGTTGGAAGCGTCGCTCTTCGGGTATAGAGACGGTGTCCGTCGTGGTGACATCAATGTCCAGAGCACGAAGCCGT
>Ga0209542_10009942_pt1 | contig 17314 bp, 15 predicted proteins | sample RifCSPhighO2_01_FD_184028 | JGI IMG/M metagenome (GOLD analysis project Ga0209542, IMG submission 184028) | Soil microbial communities from Rifle, Colorado - Rifle CSP2_plank highO2_0.1 (SPAdes) (version 2) | ecosystem: Environmental > Terrestrial > Deep subsurface > Rock core/Sediment ...
AGAAGAGTCCCCACTTCAAAAAATTTCTCAGATATATGTTCTAAAAAGAAATAAAAACAAAAGATCTTTAGTTAATCTATGGAAGGAATAATTGAAGAGGAAAAAAATGACTTAAAAAATATCTTAATAAGGTTAAGAAGAAGAGATTTCTCCGGAAATTCAGGACAGGCAATAAGAAATTCTACTTATAATCTTGTAACAATTCTTTTAATAAAATTTAGTGGATTAATATTCACAATTATAATTGCAAGAATGTTAATGCCTGAGCTATTTGGTTTATATGGGTTAGCTTTATCAACAATAGCATTATTCGCTTCTTTTTCTGATTTAGGTCTTAGTACGACTTTACTTGCTTATGTATCAAAAAAACATTTGGAAAAAAACTTAGGTAAAGCAAAAGGATATTATGACTATCTATTAAAAATAAAATTAATACTCCTCTTTATTGTATCCTTTATTCTTTTATCATCAAGTTATTTTATCGCCAATTATTATTATAATAAGCCAATTTTTCTTGCTCTTTTAGCAGGAGCTTTATATGTTTTTATTAGCGAGCCAATAGGATTTATTTTAACAACTTTTGTTGCAATGAATGACTTTAAAATAGGCTTAATTAAAGAGAGCGTATTTCAGGGTTTAAAATTGATTTTAGTTCCATTAATGATCCTATTAACAATAGAAAAAGTAAGTTCCTCAAATCTATTATTTTTAATTTTCTTACTGTTAAGTTTAATTTATGCAATTTCTGGATTAGTAATTTTAATCAGGTTTAGAAATACAGAATTTAAAAAAACTACTAAGGATCCATTAACAAAAGAAGAAAAAAGAGATTTATTTAAATTTACTATTCCTATGATACTAACAGTATTTTCTGGAATGTTTTTTGGCAATATTGATATGATAATGCTTGGGCGTTTTGTGACATCAGATATTTTAGGATACTATCAATCTGCTCTTAGTTTAATTGGTTCGGCTTCTGCAATAATTACTTTCTCAGCAATATCTCTTTTTCCAATTCTAAGTGGGCTAAAAGGAAGAGAATTAGAAAGAGGATTTAGTAAGAGTATGAAGCTAGTTTTTTTGATAGCTCTCGCTTCAGGAGTTTTTACTTTTTTATTTGCAGATATAATAATAGATTTGGTCTATGGTAGTGATTTTTCAGAGGCAGCAAAAATTCTAAGATTATTTTCTTTAATTTTATTTACAGCTCCATTAATAGGACTCTATAATACCTATTATATCTCACAAAAAAGAACAAAAGAATATGCTTTGTTATTAATATTTTCTACTATTGTAAATATAGTCTTAAATTATCTATTTATAATAGCACTCCTCCCATCAGGTATGATTCAGGCAGCAGTTGGAGCAGCAACAGCAACTTTAATAAGCAGAGTGTTATACCTTGGAGGATTAATCTTCTTTAAAAAGAAGTATTTAAAAGCAACAGGGTTTTAGAATTTTACCAGGGAAAAAGAGATTATGGCAAGGATATATGGAATTTCAAAAATTAAAAGATCAAATATCAAAATTAAGAGTTCTAATAATTGGAGATTTAATTCTTGATAGATATTATTTTACTGAAGTCAACAGGATTTCTCCAGAAGCGCCAGTTCAGGTCGCAAATTTTAAAAGTGAAGAAAGAAGACTTGGAGGAGCAGCAAATGTAGCATTAAATTTTTCAGCACTTGGAGCAAAAACAATTCTTGTTGGGCTAGTAGGTAATGACGAAAATGCAAAAATTTTAGAAAAAATGGTAAAGGAGAAAGATATTTCTCTAGAAAAAGTTTCTATTTCGGATTTTCATACAATTTCAAAAACAAGAATAATTTCAAAAAAACAACAAATGTTAAGAATTGATTTTGAAAGAGAAAATTACTTGCAAAAAACAGAAACATCAAACAAATTATTAAAAATTTTACGGAAGAATATTGGAAAGATTGATTTGATTATAATTTCAGATTATAAGAAGGGAACTTTAAATCATCAAATAATCAATTTCTTAAAAAATAGTAAAAAGTATGTAGCAATAGATACAAAATCAATCGCATTTAGAGATTTTGAGGGGTTTTCTTTAGTTAAGCCAAATTTTTCAGAGTCAAAAGAATTAATGAAGATTTTAGGAGATGCTACTGATTATAAAAATACAAACGAAGATTTGGAGAAGATAGGAAAAACTCTTCAAAAAAAATTTAAATCACATTTCTTAATAACAAGGGGTGAAACGGGAGCAAGTTACATTGGTGAAAAAATTTATCATAGTAATATTCCCTCTTCAAGCATCTATGATTCAACAGGAGCTGGAGATACTTGCTTAGCAATTTTTTCTTTATTAAATTTTTTAAAATATCCTCCAGAAGAAAGTCTGAGATTAATGAACTTTGCAGCAAAAATAACTGTTTCAAATCTTGGAACTTATTCTCCTACATTGGATGAGATTGAACAAGATGTTAGACAGATAAATCCAAAAATTTTAACAAAAAATAATTTAATTTCTAAAATAAAGTCTCTAAAAGAAAGAAATAAAAAAATAGTCTTTACTAATGGTTGTTTTGATATATTGCATAAAGGACATATATCTTATTTAAAAAAAGCAAGAAATTTAGGTGACATTCTAATAGTAGGTTTAAATTCAGACGATTCAGTAAGAAGAGCCAAAGGTGATGGAAGACCCATCATCGGAGAAGAATCTCGTGCTTTTTTACTCTCACATTTGGAGTGCGTTGATTATGTAGTTATTTTTGAAAGAGATCTACCAGATAAACTTTTAGAGATAATTCGCCCAGACTATCATGTAAAAGGGGGAGACTACACTGAAGATGATCTTCCAGAAGCTCCAGTGGCTAGAAAAGTTGGTGCACAAATAAAAATTCTTCCCCTTGAAGAGGGTTTTTCAACAACAAAAATTATAGACAAAATAAGAAAAACTTCTGGAAAATCCAAAGGATGGTTAAAGTAAAAAGAAATTAGCTTAGTATTTTCATCTGTCTAGGTAATTATTTAATACCTTTATAACATACTCTTTTTTTTCTTCAGTGATGTTTGGCTGAATGCCTATCCAAAAGGTTTGGTTCATAGTAGCGTCAGTATTTCTTAATGTTCCAACAACTCTATATTTAACTCCTTTAAAAGAAGGATGTCTGGTAATATTCCCCGAAAATAAAGGACGAAATCCTATTCTACAAGAATTTAAATATTGAGTAAATTCATCTCTTGAAAATCCGGCATCTTCTCTAACAGATATGGGAAATCCAAACCAAGAAGGATTTGATTCTGGCAAACTTTGTGGAAGAATTATTTTATCTTCGTACCTTTCTAAAGTTTTATATATACTCTTAAAATTTTCTTTTCTAATCTTTCCAAATTCACCAACTTTTTCTAATTGAGCTAGACCAATTGATGCCTGCATATCTGTAATCTTTAAATTAAATCCAAGTTTGCTATATATATTCTTATGATCGTACCCTCTTGGAAGATCTCCCAGTTTCCATTCAAATCTCTTTCCACAAGTATTATCCTTTCCAGAGTCACACCAACAATCCCTCCCCCAATTTCTCCAAGATTTTATCAATCTGCTTAATAATGTATTTTTAGTAGCAACTGCCCCTCCTTCTCCAGTAGTAATATGGTGGGCGGGATAAAAACTAAATGTTGCAATATCACCAAACGACGAAACTTTTTTACCACTATATTCAGATCCAAGAGCATCACAACAGTCTTCAATAACATATAAATTATGTTTTTTTGCAGTTTCTAATATAGCATCTACATTAAAAGGATTTCCAAGAGTATGAGCAAGGAAAATAGCTTTTGTTCTATCAGATACGGCTTCTTCTAATCTAGAAACATCTATGTTGTATTGTCCAGAGTTAAGATCTTCAATATCTAGAAAAACAGGAACAGCTCCAGACAATACAATTGGATTAACCGTAGTTGGAAATGCCGCAGCAACACTTATAACTTCATCACCTTCTTTAATTCTTCTTTCTCCAAGCTCTTTTGAAGTAAGAGAATAAACAGCCAATAGATTTGCTGATGAACCAGAATTTACTAAATGTACTGATCTTGTTTTAAGATAATTTCTAAGGGAACTCTCAAAAGATTCAGCAAATCTTCCATCAGTCCACCAACCATCAAGTATAGATTCTATTCCATTCTTTAACTCTTCAATCCCAAACATTTTTCCAGAGTTTTGTACATAACTTTCTCCAGGAATAAATTCTTCACTCTCAAACCTGGCTGAATGATAATCTCCAACTAACTTAAAGATTTTCTTTTTTATTTTCTCAGATTCATTTGATCTTTTGTTTGATGCCATCTTTAAAATTTATATTTAAAAAACTCTCTTATTTGAGAATTTGTAAAATCAACAATATTCTTACCTTCATAATAATTCTTATACCATCCAAATGTCCAACCAAGTGTTTTATCTAAATTAATTTGAGAATTCCAACCAAGTTTATTCTTTGCTTTAGTAGAGTCTAATTTTAATACTTTCGTTTCTTTTTTTGTGTCATCTTTTTCAATCCTATATTCTCCCTTTCCTAGAATCTGCAAACCCTTATTAACCAGACGTATAACTGGAACAAAACTACTCTTCTCTGGTGCAAAATTCCATGCTCCTACGTAACCATCTCCTTCTTCAAATAACTTCTTTCCAAGAAGGAGGTAACCATATAATGGATCAAAAACGTGTTGCCAAGGCCTCATTGAATCAGGACATCTTATGATAAGTTCTTGATCATCATATACGGAACGGACAATATCAGGTATGATTCTATCCTTAGACCAATCACCTCCTCCTATTACATTTCCAGCTCTTGCTGTAGCAATTCTTGGACTTTCTTTTTCATAAAAAAAAGATTTTTCATAAGACTTGCTGATTAATTCAACACAGGCTTTAGAGACACTGTAAGGATCATGTCCCCCAAGTTCATCTTCTTCCACATAACCTACTTCTTTTTCTTTATTTTTATAAACTTTATCAGTTGTGATAATTACAGCAGACCTAACACTATCGGTTTGTCTAATAGCTTCTAATATATTTATAGTTCCATGTATGTTGGTTTCTAAGGTATAAACTGGATCTTCATAACTTTCTCTAACAATGGGTTGTGCTGCAAGATGAAATAATATTTCAGGCTTTTCTCTTTCAAAGACTCTCTTAACCTCTCCTAAATTTCTTATATCTCCATAGTGTGTTTTGATAGTTTTCTCCAATCCAATAGCTGTAAAAAGATTTGGAGAAGTATGTGGATGTAAGGAATATCCAATAGGGTTACATCCACATATTAAAAGAGATTGACTTAACCAACTTCCTTTAAATCCTGTGTTTCCAGTTATTAATACTCTTTTATCTCTATAAAATTCTTCAATTCCCATAATTAAAAGGACTTTGAAATTTACTAAATAAAGGGTGGTTTTTATCCCTATCTGAAATAATGAATGGACCACTCCCCCAATTCATTCCAAAAGAATCCCATTTAATTCCCCTGTCAAAATCAGGATTATATCCTGTAGAGGTATGGTAAGACACAATAGAATCATCTTCTAAAGAAAGAAAGCCATGAGCAAATCCTTTTGGAATTAGTAGCCCATATTTGTTCTTATCAGATAATTCAACCGATACATGCTCTCCATATGAAGGAGAATTATTTCTTAAATCTAATACTGCATCAATAATTCTTCCTTTATATACAACAACGAGTTTATCATGATCTACTGGTGGAACTTGAAAATGCATTCCTCTTATTACATTTCTTTTATTTATTGAATAGAAAAGTTCATTTAATTCAAATCTTGCCCCCTGTTTTGTAAATTCTACATCATTATACACTTTTACAAAAGTTCCTCTATCATCCTCCGTAATATTAGGTTTTATTATAAATATATCTTTCAAGATAGTTTTTTCAAATTCCATTTTGATAGTCTCCGTAAGTTAGTTTAAGACCTTCTTCCAATGTAATCTTTGGCTCCCATCCAAGAATTCTCCTCGACCTTGAATTATCAGCACATGAAAAGAATATGTCTCTTTCTCCATAATCTCTATCCATATTAATCAAACCTCTCTTTCCAGAAATATCTTCTAATAATTCTACAACCCTTCTAATACTCTCTGGATGTCCTTTTCCGATATTAAAGGATTGAAAACCCAAATCCATTCTCGTGATATAATCAATTGATTTTTTATAGGCATCTACAATGTCTCCAACATAAGTCAAATCAAGTTGTTGTTCGCCTAGGGAAACATGAGCTTCTACATCCTTTAATAAACATTTAATTAAATAAGGGATAAATTTTTGATTATCTCTTGGACCGTATGGAGAGAACAATTTTAAATCTATAACTTTAATTTTGTGGTCTCTAGAAAAAAACTTTAAGTTTTCTAGAAATCCTGCTTTTGTTGCAGCATATAAATTATATGGGCTAATAGGAGAATCTTCATTTAAGGCTTCCTCTGACAAATCATATTCAAAGAAAGTTCCGGTATTAATAAAATATTTAACATTTCTTTCCACCATATTTTCTAATAATAAAGTAGGAAATGTGATATTTGTTCTTATCATTTCTTCAATATCTTCTTTTTTATGTTCTTTCCTATAATGTGTTGCTAAATGTACAACCATATCAAAATTACTCTCAAAAATCTCATTTAAGGATTGCTCATCAAGATTAAAGGATTTATATCCTTCAATCTTTCTTAATCTAGATAAATTAGAATTCTTTCTTTTTATAATACTTACATCATAGCTCTCAACCAATCTTTCAAGTAAATGACTTCCAATAAATCCATTAGCTCCAGTTAATAGTATCTTCATCATATATCGTTTCTTAATAATTTTCTTTAATCATATTTTCTTCCAAGGAATCTGATCATAATGAATGCCTGCATGTGGCATTAAACCTCTCTCCCAAATAGAATTTAATCTTTCAATATCTTTTGGGGTATCCATACAGGCCCAAAATCCTTCATGATTATATGCTGCTAGTTGTCTATCTTTAGCCATATTCCTTAATGGTTCTTCTTCAAGCGTACTTCCTTCAAAAATATAATCGAAGGCCCTTCTATTAAAAACAAAAAATCCTCCATTAATATATCCAAGAAGTACAGGTTTTTCTTTAAAAGATTCAACCATTCCGCCATTAGTTTCTACTATACCAAAAGGAGAGGTAGTATGCGTTGCTGTTAAAGTAGCAGATTTGCCCATTTTTCTATGATGATTCAGTAATTTAGTTAAGTTGATGTTTGCAAGCCCATCACAATAAGTAACAAAGAAATCTTCAGATTTAACATAATCTTTAATTCTTCTTATTCTTTCACCAGTTAAAGAGTTTAATCCAGTATAAATAAAATCAATTTCAAAATCATCAACTTCTTTTTCCAAACTTTCTTTTGTTCCAGACCTCGTGTTTACTCTAAGATGAGGTAATTTTATATCTAAATTACAAAAATAGTTTTTTATTTGATCTCCCCCATATCCAAGACAAACTATAAACTTATTAAATCCTTGAGAAGCATAAATATCCATAACATGGTGTATAACAGCCTTGTTCCCTATTGGAACAAGTGCCTTAGGCAGGATATCAGAATAGTCTCTCATTCTCATACCTAAACCACCAGCAAGAATAACTGTAGGGATATTATCAGCCATGTTTAGTTGGATTTAGATAGATTTATAAGTATTATTATAAATTATTATAATATAGTAAATATAATTAGATATTTTCTATATTTTTTAACAACAAGTTAGAAAAAGTTCTTAATTTTAAGTGATCATTATTTTTAGATTTTTTAAATTTGATATTTTGCTTTAATAATCCCTTAAGTTCCTCTTCATTGCCATATACATAATAATTATCCTTAAATAATTCTTTTAACCAGGGTTGATAGTTTATTAAAATAGGTTTTTCAAGAGATAATGCTTCAAAGCAAGTAGTAGTGCCACTTAAATCAGAAGACCCTTTCCTATTTGTATCTATATTTAAAACAAGAGCTTTACAATTCGCTATCAAACTTAAGTATCCTAAATAAGTTAAGTCGTTCCCATCTATGACTCTATGGGGGAAATCTTTCATTGCCCTAGAAACAAATTCTATATCTCTACCTTTATCTTTACCGATACATAAATAATATTTTCTAGATTTTTTTAGAGAATTAGTTATATTTTCATCAACTCCAAGAGATATAGAAACAACTTTTTTAACTTTAATCTTTCTTAAGGTTGGTTCTTGAAACTTAGACAAGCAAACAATTAAATCGCATAGTCTATAAAGTAATTTATTTAATAAATACACAAAATGTTCCTTAATTTTATTTGTTTTTATAGTTAAATCATGGTTAGAGTTCATATTAATAAGAACAACCTTTTTCTCTGTTAATTTTAGTAATGGAACATATTTCAATCTATTAACCACTACAACAGAGCCTCTCCTTATTTTAAATATTTCTTTTAGATTAGCATTGATGATTTTTGCTTTCCTCCCTTTCTCAAGTTCAATGGCTCCATATAGATTTGTTGGAGATTTCCACCCATTAACAATTTTGTTCCTCGTACTTAAAGCTTCATCAATCATAAAGTAAACTCTTTTTTTCATGATATAGTCTAAAAATTTAGGTTTAAATACCATTCCATCAAAAACCTTTTAAAATTACTTACACAGGTCATTTCATGTGCGGAATAAATGGATTTAATTTTATAGATAAGTCTGTTATAAAGAAGATGAATGAATCACTCAAACATAGGGGTCCAAATGATTCAGGCATATTTTCTTCAAAAGATTTAACCTTGGGACACAGAAGACTTTCAATAATTGATTTAAGTAAGGCCGGAAAGCAGCCAATGAGTTATGTTTACAAAAAAAATAATTTTAAAATAGTCTATAATGGGGAAATTTATAATTTTAAAGAACTCAGAGATGAATTGATATTAAAAGGACATAGTTTCAAGAGTAATTCAGATACAGAAGTGATTCTTGCAAGTTATGCAGAGTGGGGAGAAAAATGTGTAGAAAAGTTCAATGGAATGTGGGCTTTTTGTATATATGATAAGAATAAAAAGATATTTTTCTTAAGCAGAGATAGACTTGGAAAAAAGCCACTTTATTATTTCTTTGACGGAGAGAAATTTATTTTTAGTTCAGAAATTAAAGGGATACTTCAACACAAACTAAATTTTAAATTAAATAATGAAGGACTAGATTTATACTTCTCACTTGGATTCATTCCTTCACCTTATTCTATCTATAAAAATATTTGCAAACTTGGAGCTTCAGAGAATCTTGTTTTTGATTTAACAAAAAAGAAAATTAAAAAATATAAGTATTATGTTTACCCAAAATATTCCCCAATTTATCATAAAAAGCTTTTGATAAAAGAATTTCATAGATTATTAAGAGATGCAACAAAAAAAAGGTTGGTTTCCGATGTTCCTTTTGGAGCTTTTTTAAGTGGTGGAATAGATAGCTCGATTGTTGTTTATGAAATGAATAAGTTATTGGGAGAAAAACAGTTACAGACTTTTTCTATTGAGATGAAAGAATCAAATGACGCAAAATATGTAAATCATTTAACAAAAAATCTAAATTTAAAAAACAAACTTAGTTCATTTGAAGAAGATAATTTAGAGAGAATTTTAAAAAAGATATTTTATTATTTTGATGAACCATTTGCAGACTATTCTCTTTTACCAACATTTTATTTATCAGAGATAACATCAAAAGAGGTAACTGTAGCAATAAGTGGTGATGGAGCAGATGAGCTCTTCGGAGGATATACACATTATAATTTAATCTCAAAAATGGCTCTCTTAAAAAAAATCCCAAGATTTATTAGAAAGACTTTATTATTTTTAACTCCAAAAATAAATAAAACTTTTACTTTTAGGGAGGGTTTAAGAGTAAGTCTTTTACATCCTGAAGAAATTTTTTCTGCGGCATGGTCAAACGTATATAAACCAGAGATAACAAAAAAATTAACAAAACAGAAGATGAAAGAAGCTCTTGATTTATCTTGTGGTGACTTAACAGAAGCGATGATTCTTTTTGATAGATATTTTAAAACATTGGGAGATAATTTTCTATGCAAAGTTGATAGAGCTTCAATGGCAAATGGTTTGGAAGTAAGATCTCCTTTTTTAGATTATCGCTTTTTAGAACTTTCTGCCCTTATTCCTTCAAAATGGAAAGCGAATAGAAGAAAAACAAAAATTTTAATGAAAGAAGCTTTGGATGGAGTTCTCCCAAAAGAAATAATTTATAGAAATAAAGAAGGATTTAATAGCTCATTTCTTGAAAAATCGATTTTGAAAGGTAAAGATTTAAAAAAAATAGTTTTGAAATTTTCAGATAAAAAAATTTTCTCTGAAGAATGGAAGAGTTTCTATTTAGAAAAGATTATCCCTTCAGAAGATCCTCAATACACTAAATATAAAGTGAGGTTAGTCCTTTTCGATAAATGGGCTAATCAATGGAAAATATAATGGAAAAAGTATCTGCATTTATTATAGCTTACAATGAAGAAAAATTAATTGAAAGAGCTCTAAAAAGTCTAAAAGGAGTAGTCGATGAAATTTTAGTTTTCCATGATGGACCATGTTCAGATAAGACTCTTGATATTGCAAAAAAATATACAAATAAGATAGGGATTCTTCCAAGAAAGGGAAGAGCTGCTCTTCATTTAATTGCAGCAATAAAAAAAGCAAAAAACGATTGGGTGTTTAAATTAGATGCTGATGAGTTCTTATCAGAAGAATTAAAAAAAAATATTAATAAACTTGCTCAAGATAAAGAAGCTTCAGCTTATACGTTTAGGTGGCCTTGGAGATTAAATGATGAATATATAACTAAGGATTGGCCTATAAAAAAAGCAATGTTTAGAAAATCAAAGTGTTCATTTATTGAGTATCCAGGGTGGGATGAACCAAGAACACTTGGTAAAACTATTAATACAAAATATCTCTTAGAACATAGACCAAATAAAGGTATTGCCTATAACAGCCTTTCTAGTTTTATTGAAAAAGCATTAGGGCGTTATGGAAAAAGCCAGGCAAGGTATACTTTAATGCCTTTTAGTTCTTTTGAGACTTATCAATACGATAAAAAAGATTTTCCAATTATCACAAGAATTAGAAGAAAGTTTCCCCTTGTTTCAGCACCACTATTTTCAATAGTAGCATTTGGAAAAATATTATTCAAACATAATGTATTAAGAGAAGGAAGTCCTGTTTTAGTTGAAGCAGTAAAAACTTCTATTTATTATCTCTTTTTAGGATATTACGTACATGTCTTAAAACAGGGAAGAAATTTAGAAAAGGTATTTCCAAAAAATAAATTAAACTAGTTTCTCAATTCCTTCTCTAATTCCAACAAGTGGAATCCAGTTTAAATATTGGCTAATATCATGGATATCTGTAACGTATTCTTTCTCATCTTTTTCAACTCTTTCGCCAGATAATTTAACAAATATATCTTTATCTAAAACATCTCCAATTGTCCCAATTAACCCAACAAAAGAAGTAGCATTATCCGGACCTCCGCCTATTTCAAAAGTAGCTACTTTAATTTTATCACATTCTATAAAAGATTTAAAGGCTCTAGATAAATCTTCTACATATAAAAGATCTCTAATTTGTTTTCCTCTTTCTTTTAGTACTATTATTTCATTATCTCTTACATTTCTAACAAAACGATTGACAAAATTCCCCCCATTTTCACTTGGAGCATAGGTTGTGGATAACCTGAATATTCCGGCCCTATAACCTAAATCTTCAGAAAAAGAGATAATAGATTCTTCACAAAGTCTTTTAGAAAAAGCATAAGCACTTCTCTTTATATCTCTTCTATGAACCTCTTTTGTAGATGTAAAAATCAATACCTGTTCTGAATTTAAAACTCTTGCAACCTTTTCTACTCCTAGAATATTTGTTTTTAAAACAGAATCGTAATTCAAATGATTTTTATCAACTAGGGCTCCCATATGTATTATAACATCATAATCTGAAAGAATTCTAACGTCATATTCATTTGTCATATCAAAACCATTTGATCTTGAATAAGGATCAGCATCAAAATATTTTGTAACATGTTTTCCTAAATATCCATTTCCACCAATTACAGCAACTTTTTTGTTCTTCATGTAAAATTTGGAGATCTTCCTCCATGAGTTTTAATTTTTTCTAGCTCACTTCTTATCTCTTTATTTATCCCTGTTTCTCCAAGGGCAGTTAATGTTTTATTATTAGTATGGTTTCTACATAGTCTTTGACACTTATTCAAATCAATTCCTTTTATAACTTCAAGTCTTCTTTTGCTTTCCCAAATTTCACTAAAGCTTTGTTCTCTGAGAGTTCCAAGTCTATAATCGAGCATTCCTCTTGTTTGCGAACAATAAAAAATATCTCCATCAGATTCAATTATTGGAAACATCATTGCGAGACAAACATCATAAGCACTTCTTTCAAGATCATCAGTCAAAAGTCCATCAAATTGATTTTCTTTTGACCAAATTTGAAATGTTTCATCGTCTAGTTCTCTTTTTATAGCAGCACTTATATCCTTAATGTCTTCCCAAAATTCTCTAGGGAGTTGCGGTTTTCCATCAAGAGGATGAAATACAACAGGCTTAATCTGAAAATAATTTATTCCAGTTTGTTTTACTTTTCTTGAGGCAATTTCAAGCTCATGAGCATTATCTTTAGTTACAACAATTTGTGCACCAAGATTAACATTACTTCCAGTTCTTCTTTTCATTTCAGCAAGTTCACTTAAAGAATTAAGAACTTTATCAAGATCATAGGAGTCAAAACCTTTATATCCTCCTCCATGAATTAAGGTTCTTGTTTCATTAGTCCCAGCATTCAAACTAACTCTGCACCAATTAACATATTCAATAATTGCTTCCTTTAATCCTTCACGGGTTCTAAGAGAAGTTCCATTAGTAACGAGTCCAGAATCAACCCCCCTTTCACGAGTATAAGCAAGAATTCTGTTTATTTCTCTATTCAAAGTTGGTTCTCCACTTGAAGAAAAAATCATTCCTTTAGTTCTTTTTTCTGGGACTAGATATGTTGTAACTTCATCTAGTAAATTTCTATACATTTCAAAAGACATTTGGCCTCTTGTGTTTGGATAATGTCCCGCATTATTACAAAAATCACAAAAATTATTACATCCCCCAGCAGGACCAAGTTCTAATGTGACTGGATAAATTCTTGCAAGTTCATCAATGCTAGGTGGATTATCTTGACTTCTTCCTTCGTAAACTCTCTTAAATCTTTCATGAAGTAAAAGTTTTGTTGCAGAAAAAACAGAATCTTCTAGATTTCCCTTCATAGGATTTCCAACATTTTGTTTTTTCTTTTCAATAAGTTTCATTTTAAATCAATAAAAAAATTCTTTTTAAGTATTATTATAAAAGATTACTTATGTTTTATGGCACAACATCTTCTGCACATCTCCATAGCGCCATTATCTTTAAACCACTTTCTCCATTTATAATAATCGGGAGAATTCATAATTTGTATTGGTCCTTTTTCTATTAGGCTATGTTCTCCTCCAAACTTAATAAAGTTGCATGAACTAAATTTTCCCTCATGATAAACAACTCCATTATATCCATTGAATAATGAACATGTATAATCTTTCAAACTTGTTTGGGAGTCTAAAAGTTTTGGATCTTCCATTTGAATTGGAATATAAAGTACTGTTCCATATTTTTCAGCAATTTCTCTAAGTTTCTTAACCTTCTCAGGAATCTTATCAATATCTTCTTTTCCAAGACTACCCAAGGGATTTTTAAGAGATGTTACATAAACTCTTGATCCTTCAGTTCCCATAATTTTGGATAAAAGTTCTTCAGTTTCTTTTTTTACTTCAGGTGAAACAAAATTCTCCATAATGTAAGTTATCTTTCTAACTCCAATTTCTTCACATAAGTATTCAAGTAATTCTTCAAGTCTATCAAAATTTGCTTTTTGAACAACAGTTGCAACATCAACTCTTATATCCATTTCAATTAATTTTTTAATATTTCCAATAGTATTCTCAAATGCATCAGGCCTTCTTCTAATTTGATTGTGAAGTTCTCCAAAACCGTCTATAGAAGTTGTAACCATCTCAAGACCTTTCAAATTTTTAAAGCTTTCAATATTAGGTACAATGTAAAGATTTGAGGATAAATCATATTTGAATCCCATACTTTCCATTTCTTGAATAAAATCTTTCATTCTTGGATGAACAAAAATCTCTCCACCAACCAAAGATATTTTAGTTACTCCTCCAGCTTTTAGTCTTTTAATAATTATTTTAAAATCTTCAAAAGTCATATTTGGATTTTTCTTAATCTCTCCTTGGTGGCACATTACACAATCAAGATTGCATCTAAGGACAGGAACAATAGCAACTTCATCAACTTTTTTTATTATTAGTTCATCAGAAAGTCTGAGTCTAATTCTCTTTTCTATTTTTCTTAAGATTTCTCCAATAGATTTATCTTTTAATCTATCTAGCTGTAAACTTTTTAAACTACCCATAATAAAACCTCCACAAATCAGTATAATTATCTAAGCTTCGCCCCTTATAAATTTATATGTGAATTAATATTTTGTTTATATAGTTAACTATATCTTTAAATACTATTTTTCCATAAGTTTTTATGATTGATTTAAACTTAGTAAAATTGAGGTTTGACTGGCTTGGAAATCAATATTCCGATCCCCCTCTTGGATTATTGTCGGTTGCAAGTCAAGCAAGAAAATATGGAGCCAACGTTTTTTTAACAGACTTAGCGCATGAAACAAAAATTCCAAGAGCAGATATTTATGCTTTTACTGCATCCACTCTTGAAGTTCCATCAGCAATACAAAAAGCAAGGGAAATAAGAGGACAATATACTCATGCCAAAATAATAGTTGGTGGTCCTCACTACGATGTTCAAACTCCAGAGCTTTTATTAAAAGATTTGGAGAGAGGCCCATTTGATGTAATTTCAAAAGGAGAAGGAGAAACAACAATAGGACCAATTCTAGATCATTTAAGAACAAACCCCAATAGAAGGATAGTTATGTACCAATCTCCAACAAGAGGTCCAGAGAGTGATTTAATAAAGTATGTAACTAAAGAAGAATGGATTGAATATAATGATACTCCTTTTCCTGCAATGGATTTATTAGACAGAGAAAAATATTTTCAAACAGGAGTAACTTTTTTAGGAGCAGAAAATGAAGGAGCTTCTTCAACAATAATTGTAACAAGGGGTTGTCCTTATGCATGCACTTTTTGTGCGTCTCCAATAATTAATGGAAGAACAGTAAATTATAGAAGCTTAGCCAAAGTTGAAGAGGAGGTAGAAATTTTAATTGAGAGATATGATGTGAAAGCTCTTAGGTGGCATGACGATTGTATACCATTAACTTTTAAATGGATTCCTAGATTAGAAGATTTTTTGGAAGATACAAAAATATTATCTAGAGGTTCTGCAAGAACAGATCAAATTGTAAAAGGAATGGATCCAGAATTATATAAGAAGGCAGGAGTTAAGCCTATTTTAGAAAGAATGTGGCAAGCAGGATTTAGGGAAATTGGTTTTGGAATTGAATCTGCAGAAAATGAAGTATTAAAAGGAAGTGAAAAGAGAAATAGTGTAGAGGCTCATAGAGAGGCATTAAGATTAGCAAAAAGTTTTGGATTTAGAACAAGGGCATTTATGATTACTGGACTTCCTTTTGAAACAGTTTATTCTGCAGATAGAACAATAGACTTCTTAGAGGAAACAAATCCGGATATAGTAACCCTAACTTCTTTTGTTCCATTGCCAGGAACAGCTATTTATAATCATCCTGAGAAATTTGGAAGAAGATTACTTAAACACGATTGGTCAAATATTAATTTTGCACTTCAATGGGGAGCAGACGGAAATTGGGTTGATGAGCCAATTCAGGAAATGGTAACAGGAGATCAGGTTAGAAATAATCACGATAGGGACACAAATAGAGAAAAATTAAAAGAATATGTATTTAGTAGGGGAAAGTTCAATGTCCAAAAGTTTAATGGAGTTCATATTTCTCCAGTAATAGAAGAATTAAGAAAATCTGGAGAAATAGATCCAACAAATAAGCCATATCTTTCTCCAGAACTACATAAAAGGAGAGTAGAAATAGGATTTAATCCTTTTGAAGATGTAAATTCTCAAGAAATAAAAAAAGGAGCTCTTAATTCTAGAATAGAAGTAAATCTATAAAGCTTAAAGAAATTTTTTAACCTTCTCCATCACATCTTTTACTAAAATATTATTCACATCATTTCCTTTTTTAAGAAAAATTCCTTGATTTTTTGGAGGACCCCATCTTTCAACTCCAGTTGGTCCATATAAATTGATTATTTTTGCATCAGTAAGTTCAGCCCAATGAATAGGACCAGAGTCTCCTCCAATTATTAGTTCGGATTTGTTTATTAGAAAAATAATCTGTGGAATATTTAAAAGACCAGCGCTATATCCTACATTTTTCAAGCTAATTCTTTCAACTATATCTTTTACTTGATTTTCTTGCTCTGGTGATCCCACCAAGATAAAAAATAAATCTCTGTATTTTTTATTCATCTCATCAACCAATGAAACCCAATTTTCAATCTTCCAATTTTTATAATCTAAAGGAGTCATTGGGTGAATTAAAATAATTTTTTTATTCTTAAAGTTAAATTTTTTTAAAACATCATTAACTTTATTTTTATCATCCTCTGTATATTTAATAGTACCCTTCTTAACAAAATCTTTTATTCTAAGATATTTCCTTAATAATTTATTATTTCTATTAACTTCCCTTCCACTTATATAAGGCAGATCAACACCAAGAATTTTTTTCTTTGCTTTAATCCATTTATCCGTAGCTAAAATAAACTTCCTATCGGAAAAATTAATCACCAAATCATATTTTTCTCCATTTATTCTTTTTATATATCTAATAAACTTAAAAAAATCTCTAATCAAAAATTTAATAATTTTAATTCTACCAAGATTTCTTTTAACCAAAGGATTATCAAAATAGATCACATTATCAATACTTGGAGTTGCAAGAACAAAATCTTTATTCCAAGATCCAACAACAATATCAATTCTCGCTTTTGGAAATTTTTTTCTAATAGAATCTATTGCTGGAATAGTTAGTGCATAGTCCCCTATATGTTCATATCTAATAATCAAAATTTTTTTAATATTATCTTTTTCCATATATCTCTCCTAACAAATTATTAAATACTTCTTTAAATTTTTTTAATTGTTTATCTTCATTATAAAATTTGCTTACTTTTCTAAATTTATTTGATA
>Ga0209542_10009944_pt1 | contig 17313 bp, 18 predicted proteins | sample RifCSPhighO2_01_FD_184028 | JGI IMG/M metagenome (GOLD analysis project Ga0209542, IMG submission 184028) | Soil microbial communities from Rifle, Colorado - Rifle CSP2_plank highO2_0.1 (SPAdes) (version 2) | ecosystem: Environmental > Terrestrial > Deep subsurface > Rock core/Sediment ...
TCCTAGCTCTGCTATCTTTGCAAGTACAGGCTCTATGTTCTGTTCAAAAATAGTGAAATCTCCTGTGCAGATTAAAAGGTCCGGATTGTACTTTTTTATTTTAAGGACTATCTTCTTGTATGCAGTGATGCCTGCGTGAAGGTCTGTGAATGCTAGGAGTCTCATGGTTTATCTCCGAGTAGTATTGTTCCGGTGCATTTTCCAAGTTTATGGTCGGCAGTATATAAAGGACAACCGTGGAGTCGTGCGAGGGCGAGGTAGATAGCATCGTAGACACTAAGGTCGTGCTCAATTGCGAGACGAACGGCGTGTTCAATGAGGTACTGGCTGATTTTTTCAACGTGAAATTGAAGCTCGAAGAGTCGCTCGTTTACCAAGCTAAGCGATTGAGCGTTCTTTTTTTTGTAGCGAAGGACGTTTAAAATTTCGAGGAATGCGAGTTCAGGAACGATTATTTGTGCCTTTGCGTCTGTATGTGCGCGGCAGAGTTCATGAGCAATATCGCTTCCTTCTTCGTGAACGAAGAGTTTGAGAAGAACAGATGCGTCTAGAACTTTCTTTTGTCTCTCCATTCTCTGAGTATTTCTCCGGTAGGTCTCCCTTTGTCGAAAATTCCTGATTGGCGGATCGAATCGATGCTTTCTGCTGCTTTGCGCGCTTTTTCAGCGTCAAAATGGTCGTGTTTTGCAAGATAATCAACAATACCTTTTCGCAGTACCGCGCTCCAATTGATTTCGTCGTGTCGTTTCATCTCCTGATGAATCTGTTTGTCTACGCGTAATGAGATGGTGACATCAGGCATAAAGCTTTGTAATACGAGTAATATATTTAAAGCTTTCGCATATTTAACTACGAGAAACCTGCAAACTTGTTATTGGAAAAATAGAATGTGTACTTCGCTCAGATTTCACTTGCCAAGGAGTTTTTTGATTATCGTTAAATTTTCTATAAAGGTATCAACTTCAAGTTGGCCCTGCGTGGCATATTGTTCTACTGTGGCCAAGTTCCGTCCTGCCGCTTCAGCAGCAGTCGCCTTAGATATTTCTGCTGGAACGTAGCGTGATGTGCGCTGTTTCAAACTTTGCTTAGCGTGAATTAAAAAGTAGGAAAGTTCCGCCAGTAGTGGTAGGTTCTTTGGTGCACGGGGAGTTGAATCCTTTATTACGTCCGTCTGTGGCAATATTTCATCAATTTTCTTAATTATTTCGTCAAACTCCGCATCAGAAGAATTCCTATTCAGCCGTTCAACCGCTTTTTTGATGTCAACTATTTTTTTCAAAAGTGCCATGGATAAAAGGAATCTGTTAAAGCTTTAATACTTTGTGATTTGTTGAAAGGTCTGGGTACTCAAAAAAAGAAATTAAAAAATAGTTCATGCCGAATCAGCCAAGAACTTACAAAGATCCTTTGCTTTTTCCTTCCAAATTGGGTCAAGTCGGATGGCTTCGTTGAGGTCTCGGCGAGCTTCTTCAATTCTTCCGAATTGAAGGGCGTAAATTTGAGCTCGGTGAGCGTAACTTGCAGGGCTCTCCGGATAAAGTCGAATGGCTTCGGTGAAGTCTGAAACTGCTTCATCGTACTGGCCGAGTTCTTTGCGAGCGATTCCTCTACCAGCGTACCCAAACGCGTTGAGTGGTTGCGGGCGGAGCATTTCCTGTTCGAAGTCTTCACTTGCTTTGGCGTATTGCTTCGCATGTATGCGCAGGAGTCCTCGATAGAAATGATCCACTTTCTCGTTCGGGTTGAGTCTGGTTGCGTCATCCCAGTCGCGCAAGGCAGCGTCGAATCGGTTTAACTTGTAGTGGATTCGTGCCCGCTGGACGTAGGCCGTGGCTCGCTCTTCATCGTTCGCGCAAAGTTCAAGGGCGCTCGTGTAGTGTTGACTGGCGAGATCATACAATAGTTGTGGTTTTTCACTTTTCTGGGCTGCGTTCTCGATTTTGAGCGCAGCACATATGATTGTTTCAATGTCGCTTATCTCTTGTTCTTTGTTCATCATCATCACCTCATTCCGTGACTTTCGTCACAATATAGTAGTATTCATTGATATTATTAACACTTTCGCACACTTTTCTCGATTTTTTCGATAAATTTAAATAAAAAATCTATTTATTACGAATTATGAACGAAAAGGAGCTTGCAAGACCCGAAAAAGTCGTGTCTTTAGACGAGAAAGACAAGCAGATTCTAAGAGAACTTCAACGAGACGGCCGTGTCAGCCTCACGAGTCTCGCAAAGAAACTAGACGTAGCAATTGACACAGTAAAAGCAAGGATAGAGCGGATGAAAAAGACAAAGATTCTCCATGTGGGCGCCTTCATTGAGCCGAGAATTATCGGTTATCCATTGGTTGCAGATGTTAAAATCAAATTGAACAACAATTCACAGGAGCAAACAGAAGCGTTCATCAGCTTTCTCAGGAGTCATGCGAGAGTTATCGATCTCCTTTCTCTCATGGGTGACTATGATTTTACTTGCGTCATGATTGCAAAGAGTACGGAAGACTTAGACAAAGTTTCACAAGAAATTCGTCAGAAGTTCAAAGGCATCATCGCAGACTGGCGTGGTTTTCTTATCTTGAAAACGTACAAATTCGAAGAATACACATTGAATGACTAGCGCGGGAAAGCGATATTAATAATCGTCCTATACGTCATGAAATTGCCTAGCACGTAAGTCTCGACCATCATTCCTACGGCAAGGACGCCTATTGCTATAATCAAAAGTACTGCGTTATATTTGAAAACATGCCACATAGTGGTGCTCGCGAGTTGTTCTTTGGCAAGGCCGTCTGAGAGTGTCGTTCCTGATATCGCGGAAAGCATATAACTTAATCCTTCAAGAAATGTGTGAGGAAAAACCGATAATATGATCAGTATGAATATTATGAACGGATTCGCGGTTGAAGCGACAGCTGCTGTTTTGGCCAGATTGCCAAATACTGTTCCCCAAACTGATGCGTTCCAAGCGATGAATAGTATTGCGCCGTTTCCTGCGACTAGCGAAAGAAAGAAGCTAAGGCCGAGCACTTGAAGATTCCAAGTGAATAAGTCCCAGAATAGCGCGGTGCTAAATACTGCTCCTCCTGCTGTTGCGGCTCCGCCGGTCACGATGCCAAGTTGTATCTTGAACAAGTGGTTCGCTGCGAGTTTAGGCAGTAGTATAGAGAATAATGCGAATGTGAAAAATATTCCAAAGAATATGAAGGCGTAGACTTTGGCGTGTGGGAGTGTTTGCGAGAAGAACGCTTTGAATGTCGGCGTTTTGCGTTCTGATATTTCGGCGCTGTCGGTTAGCTGAAATAGTGAGGGCATCAATAACAAGCTGATGATACCGACAGCTATGAGCGCAGGATCGTCGCGCCAAATCATCAGCGCAATAAATAGGCCAAGAACAGTGTACCCTGCTCCGAGTAAGAAGCCATACCACGGATTATCGTGCAGATACTCGGCGGAGTAGAGTTGTTCAAAGACCATGAACAAAAGAATGTTGTATGAGTTTAAAAATGTAAGTGGTGAGATAGTAGTTGCTGCTAAATCAGGGTTTGCGGTCGTAATCTAATCGTTTACAGAAAACTGAAAATTGTAAGTAAACTGAATAAAACTGCTGCCCGCAGTAAGATGCGAGAAGTGCTAAAAAATACACGCTAAGTTCTTTCGCCTCGATTGAACCTTGAGTTGCAAGATTAAAAAACGCGGGTACTGACGCTAAAGCAAAGAAAGAGCCTAATTCAACGTTCATTAATTTATTTGTTGCAATGCGTTCTAGATCACTGCTGCTCTCATCTCTGTTTAAAAGAAATGTTTTACGCAGTCGATCCTGTTTTGACGCAAAATAATACCCGTGTGCGCACGCAGCAAGAAAAACCGCATCGTGTAATTTGCTATCCGCTGTTTTTTCAGCTAATTCTGTTAGTAATGCCATAAATATAGGCCTAAATGAGGTGTTTATAAAACTTTAGAATCTCCGAAATCGCTCGTGACTCTTCCCACTTTTTCATAATAGGACATAAAAAGCCAATTGAATGAACTAAAATAATGAAGTTTTATGTCGATAGCTGCGTTTATCTCAACCTATGGCAAAAAGAGCAGAAATGGTGGAAGAAAGCGGCTGATTTCTTTGAGGCTATTGATAATCCTGATAACGCGATTTTCGTCTCAGGTTTCGTGTTGAAGGAATTGGGTCATATTCTTACTGCGGAAGAGTTTTCAAAAAGAAGAATATTATTCAATAGCGCGATATTTCAAAAAGTCATCGCATCAGAGCAGGATTATTCTAATGCCCGCGAGTTTGAACGTGAGTCAGAATTTGAATTGAGTTTTTTTGATTGTATGCACGTTGCTCTTTCTAAACGAATTGGTGCAATTCTCATCACAAGAGATAGAAAACTAATCGAGTTCGCTGCCAAAAAACAATGTGCTGCTTCAAGACCTGAAGATGTCAAAATTTATTGATTTCAGCGAGGTTTATTTTTTGCTTTGAAAGCTGTCTGCGGGCTTTGCGGACAACCTCTACAGATTGTCCTTTTTTTGATATCGTCCCTGCCTCATTATGCCAGAAAAAATGTCTGACTGCGTCGCGTATGGCGTCCGATCTGCTTCCATACACTCCTGTTTTTACAAGAGTATCTATGCGTTCAACAAGAACTGGCATGAGCCGTATTTGAATAGTATCCATTACCATCGTAATTGAATTGTACTGCTTAATATATAAAGATTTCGGGATAAAAAGAAATTCACTTGAACGACTGGTAATCTTCAAGCACTAGCTGTCCTACTTCTTTTAATTCTTTAGTGAAGCTTAATCGTCCTTCTCCTATCTGAACTACTTGTTTGGCAAGTTCTGTTCCGGGGTTGTCGAGTTTTATGCCTATGATCGAGGTTGTTATGCCTGCGGCTTTTGCGCTTGCAACTGCTTTTAATGTTTCTCGTTCTGGTTCTTTGCCGACTGTGGGAAGCGCGTCAGTGATGATGATTAGATGTTTTGTCATGTCTCGCGCGGGGAATAGTTCTATGCTTTTCATTATCATTCCTGAGAAATCTGTTTGCCTGCTCGCTCTTATGTCTGAGATTGTTTTGAGCAGTGTGCTAAAGTCGTTAGTGGGAGCGACTGCGGATTTGACTTCTGAGCCAAAGACGATTAGTCCTACTTGGTCTTTTTCTTGCAGGGCTTTGTACGCAAGGCCTATTCCTGCTTTTTTGCAGGTTTCAAGTTTCGCTCCTTTCATGCTAGCCGACGCATCAAGAGCGAGTATGATGTTTATCGTGCCTTTGCCTTCGCGTTCGGAAGTCATAAGGTCTGATGCTTGCACGCTTTTGTGGCCTCGCCTTATTGCTTTGTGAACAGTTTTTCGTAGGTTGAGGTCTTTATACCGATCGCCTTTGCGATAAACGCGAACGTTCGCCCGTTCTCCGTAATGTTTGGTTTGCTTGTTTGTTTTCTCTCCCATTTGGTCTTTTGGAATTATATTATCAAGTTCGCGCACGAGCGCTATGCTTGCAAGTTCGGTTCCTCTGTTCGTTATTGCTCCTTCATCATCGAGCAAGCCCTCATCTTTCATTGATTCGACTGTCTCTGCTATCGCTTTTGCGAGTTGTTGTTTGAACTCGGGGATTTTCGCGTTTTTCTCGATGTATCGCGGGTCGTATCCTGTGAGTAGGCTGATTAGCTTGTCGCCATATAGCTGGCGCGTGATAGAAAAGTTGTTCACGATGTTTTGGAACATCATGTCTGGAGCGAACGCGCCCATTCCGCGGTTTCCCGCTTCCTGTATCATTTCTGCGTGTTCGATTGTTTCTTTGTCCCCTTCGAGGACAGAGTTCATCAGTTTGTCTTCATCGTATTGTTTATGGAGTTTTCCTGGGGCTTCTTCGCCTTTGCCGATCTGGGCCACTTCTGGCTCGATGTCAAAGACGACCACCACCGGCAAGCTCTTCGTGTTGGCTGGCGAAGAGGTCGAATTGTTCTTTGATGAATTCTTCGTTCGACTGTAAGTATTTGACGCTTGGCTTGAGTTCTAATCTGTGCGCCAAGACTGATATGAGCGCATCGGCTAAGTCCTGTCCGGTTACTGTTTTGTTTTTGGCGAGAAAAGCGTTTGCTTGCGCTCGTTCATATATTCCAATGGTCGCGCGTACGCTTGGTTTTTTGAGTATGTTTTTGTGCTCTCGTAATATGCGAACAAATAGTATTCCAAGATTGAGCAGGTCTGGCGGGAATGTGACTGGAAGAACGTGTCCTTTCTGCTTTACTATGGTCGTCTCTAGTTCGAGATTTTCAGGGTAGCCCATGTGGATTATGTCGAATCTGTCAAGGAAGACGTCTGATAGTTTTTCAGTTGCTGCTGTTTCTTCAGGGTTCATTGTTCCGATAAAGATGAAGTTCGCAGGAAGTTCTACTGTGTAAGCGCCAAGTGTTGCTCTGCCTTCTTCGAGAACTTGCAAAAGTGCGTTTTGTATTTTTTCTGGACATCTGTTGACTTCGTCAAAGAACAAGACGCCGTGGTTTGCTTTGAATATTTTTCCGGGTGTGAACGCTTCGATGCTTGTTGGGCCGTGCTGCAACGCTTTTGTTGGATCGATATCGCCAAGCAAATCTTCCGCGGTCAAATCAGGGCTTCCTTGGACTCTGATAAATCGCTCTACGCCTTTGAATGTTGCAGTTTTGACTTTCTTGGCAACCTTGCAGTCAGGGCATAGCGGTTCTTTAGGATCGCAGTGGTATTGGCAGTCGTTGAGCGTCATCGGCGGCAAAAGTTCAGCCACGTTCTTTGCTAAGGTAGTCTTCCCTATTCCGGGAGGTCCCAATATGATGACGTGTCTGTTGGTTAGAAGCGCGCTTTTAAGCTGGGTCTTCGTTCTCTCCTGTCCTAGAATGGCGGGGAAAACGTCTCCTTCTTGGAGGAATCGCTTCTGAAGATGGGCAGTATCCATATCGACGATAGGAATAATTACCCTTTAAAAAGCTTCCTGTCCAAATCTCGCGCCCGCAGGTTTACTGAAAGTGGCATACTTGCCACATTCGCTATTCAAACCATTCGCGAGTTTTGACTCCGGCGGTTTTCACCGCTCATCAATATCTGAATGAAAACCGACTGACTATCGTTTCGCCCGTTTTATCGCTTTTTTGACAAGTGGCTTCGCTTTTTGTTTTACCCGTTTGAGTTCGGCTTTGGCGAAGGTTTCGACGCGTCGTTTCTCGTCTTTAAGGCCACTGATGACTTCGCGAAGTAGCGTTCTTGCTTCTTGTTTTGTCATGACTTTTTCTTCGATGACTTCGCATAGTTCTCTCATCATTCTTTGTTTTGCTTCTCGCGCTACGCTCATTCCGAGTTTTGCGGCTTTTTTTCCTAAGCGCTTGCCTACGCTCATTGCTTTTCTGGTTCGTTTCATAGTGGCACCTCTTTATGTTGTATGAATATCGTTTGGAGTTTTATGTTCACGGCTTATACTACAAAGCAAAGCGAGTACAAAAACGCTTGCGAATAATAGGAACGCGATACTGATGATGCTGTAATCATAGATTGTAGGACCGATGCGTACAGTGAGGGCGCTTGCCATTATGCTGGATGCGGACACAAGCGCATAACTCATCCTGTTGCTTGACAAATTGATGTCTTTTCCGAGGTGGCGAAATTGTGAATCGTTGAGGTTTAAGCTGAACTCTCCTGATTTTAGCTGTTGGACTGTTCGAAGTGTTTCTGATGGGAGCATTGAGAGCGCTCGCGCGGCTTCAAGTGAGCGTGCGGTGATTTCCTTAACTATTTTAGTGGGTGTCTTGTGCGCTCGAAGGAGTCGTTCTACGTGCGGTTGTACTTCTTTGACGAAATTGAATGTTGGGTCTAGTTGTCTTGCGGTGAGTTCCATTGTGGTCATTGCTTTTCCGATTAGTACTACGTCTCGTGGCAAGGTTATGTAGTGTTCAGCGCAAAGTGTGAATAGTTGTCTCATTAGGTGCGTGACTCTGCGTGTTGATGGTATGTCCTGCCACCAGGCATCGACTAGCCGTTCTACGTTTCTGGCGAATAGTTTTACCTGTGTTCGCTCAGACGGCGTTCCGTAGGTGAGTAGTATTTCAGTAATTGTTCTAGTGTCACGCGAAAGTATTGCAAGGTACAGGTCTAATCCTCGTTTACGTGTCGAATCATCTATGCTTCCTACGATTCCAAAGTCAAGAAGCCCGACGTTTCCGTTGTCTAGAAGCAAGATGTTTCCTGGATGAAGGTCTGCGTGAAAGACGCCTTGCTCGAAGACTTGGCTGATTAGGGCAGGAACAAGAACGTTCAACACTTGTTTTTTCTTCGCGGAAGAAAGATCGATGACTTTGGCGCCGTCCAAATATTGCATTGTGAGAACGGTTTTGTTTGTATACTCTGAATAGACTTTAGGTATTGTTATGTGTCTTGGAGCGAGTGTTCGCATCTGTTCGATGTGCTCGGCTTCTGTTTCGAAATTGAGTTCTTCTTGGGTGTAGCGTTCGAACTCCTCGACAATGATGAGCGGGTTTACGTGATTTTGAAAGTGTTTGGATATTTTGAGCGCGAGGTGTTTCATTATTGATATGTCTGATTTGAACTGTTCTTCAGCTCCTGGTCGTTGTACTTTGATTGCGACTGCGTTCCCGTTCTTGAGGCGAGCTTTGTGTACTTGCGCGATGCTCGCGCTGCCAAGAGGCCGAGGGTCTATGTGTGAGAAAATGTCTTTCACAGGATGATTGAACGCCTTTTCGACAATCTGCTTGACTGTGTCTATTGATTCCGCAGGTACGTTATCGAGAAGTTTGCCAAATTCATCACAGTATGCGGCAGGAATCAAATCCGGCCTGAGACTGAGCATTTGTCCAAGTTTGATATACGCTCCGCCTAATTCTTCCATTGTTTCGCGCAATTTTTGCGCGAGATCGAATGGCACAAGTTGAGTCTTTCTGTTGAAGAATGGCAGGTATTGCGCGAATCCATATCTAATGATATAAGTATTAAGTCCTTTCTTGGACAGCGTGTTCACAACTTCTTTTAAGCGCGAAAGTTCCGGATTCATCATTCCTCTTTTCCGATTATAAGGAAATAACAGTATTTATAGGTATTGGCAGGACAAGAACGAATTCTGTACGACGTCACGCTTAAATACACAGTACTCTTGATTGCGTTTCATGCGAAAACTAGTGCTCATTGCGCTCATAGTATTCTCTATCATCCCGCTCGTTGCAGCAGACGATGCTTGCGGCCCTGGACGGGTATATAGCCGCGGTGTCATCGGCTGCGTTCAGGAGAAATGTCCTCCGGGAACAGGAAGGCTGTACAGCGAGGCGTGTTCGTGCTGGACAAGCGAGTGGGGCGGAACACCCCGGGTGACATGTGGTGACGAGAATGGTCTTGTGACGCATTGTCTTCCAGAAGGCGAGGATTGTTCGAAAAGCACGTCGAATTGGAATCCTATAACCGGAGAGTGTGTTGCAGGTTACGGTTTGAACGCGGATAAGAGTGCGTGCGTCGTTGGCGGTTCGAGTTCGCCTCCTTCATCAACGCAGTCTAGCTCGAGTCCTCCATCGTCATCTGGTACAACAAGCTCATCAGGAACGGGTACAACTACTTCATCTTCAAGCTCTCCTGCTCAAACGCAGACTCGGCAGCAGGAGTGCGAGGCGCGTCCTAATATGCAATATGTGGCTGGTAAGTGCGGCTGCAAGGATGGATTCATTCAGGATTTGTACAGAAGAGGTTGCCAAACCGAGCAACAGGTTGAGAATCAGTGCGCGTGGATTTTGGATGCTACGTGGAATCCTTCAACGAAAAAGTGTGTCTGTGAAGACCCGAAGAAATTCGCGTCAGCGTTCACTGGCGTGTGCGAGAGTCCTGAAGAGTTCGGAACGCAGGTGTGCAACGATAGGTATCTGGGAGCGGTTTACGTTTTAAGTGAGAAAAAATGCGGCTGTCCTTCGGGTAAAGTGCCTTCAGATGATAGGAAATCTTGCGTGCAGGGCACAGACGCCATCGGCCAGTCCTGTTCTGCAGAGAAACCGTGCCCGTCCGGATATGCGTGCAAGGAAGGAGTGTGCGGGTGCGCAGAAGGATATCGCGCAAGCGTTGATGGCACCAAGTGTCAAACGCCAGAAGAATATGGTGATGAGGCGTGCCCGCAAAGGTTCCAAGGTTCAGTGTACGATCCAGCCAACAAGAAATGCAAGTGTCCTGCTGGTTGGAAAAAATCAGAGGATGGCAAGTCCTGCGTTGAACCGACGAGTGTAACAATCTCTGGAACCGGCGGGCGTTCGTGCGAGTCTGATAAGAACTGCACCGCATCTGAGAAGTGCGATGGCGGTAAATGCCAGGTGATAGAGTGCGATTGCGGCGAGATAAAGGACCACAAGTGCGAGAAGTACGCGTGCTGCAGCGATGATAAATGTCCTGACGATGAGAAGTGCGATTCGAACGTGTGCGTGGATGTTCCTTGTTCAAAAGGCAAAGTAAGGGCGCACGAGTGCGTTGAGAACGCGTGCGAGTCAAACAGCGACTGTTCTGTCACGTACCATTGCGAAAATGGAGAGTGTGTGCAGGTTCCATGCGAGTGCGGTGAAGTGAAAGACCATGCGTGTGTTCCGCACGAGTGCTGTAATGACGCGCAGTGCACTGCCGAAGATACTGCCTGTGACACGAACGAGCACAAGTGCAAGCCTGTCGAAGTGTGCAAGCGAGTACTACGGAGCGGCGATCCTGCGCAGAAATGGGACGTTGTCGTTGTTCCTGACAAATACACAGCGGCGGACAAGGCTTGCACTTGTACTGACGTGAATACGGTCTACGGCACGTTCATCAACATGGAGCCGTTCAAGTCGGAAAAAGCGAGGATCAACTTTTATCGTATCGAAAAGTTCAGCGAGAATCTTAATTGCAGGTATACAAAGGCGCCAGGAGACCCTGATGGCCAGAACTTGTGGCGTTTGCTCGTCTGCGATACTGCGAAGGCTACTTCGCTCGCTTCAAAATGCCCGTACAACAACGTGCTTGTGCTGGTGAATAGCGCAAGCCAGTATGGCGGCAGCGGTGGAAGCATCGCGGTGAGTTACAATGGCGGTCTTGCCACGGGAGTATTCGTGCACGAGCTGGGCCATATGATGGGGCTTGATGATGAGTATTCATACGGTTCGAACACGACAACTGTGCATCCTCGCGCGAATTGTGATGAGTCAAGCACGTGTCAGAAGTGGAGCGGAACGCAAGGGCTCGAATGCGTGCAGAAATGTTCATATGAGAACTGGTATCGTTCTACAACTAGCGGAGACATCATGAAGGATAACGTGAATAATATGTTCTTTGGAACTGTATCGAGCAACCATCTCAAGACCGTGCTGGGGGCGTATCAATGAGAAAACTGATTATCCTGCTCGTTTTGTTATCAATCGCGGTGTCGGCGGTTCCGCTCAAGGATAAATCATACACTGTGAATCTTCATTACAAAGAGGGAGGATTCACGAAGGCGTCTGTCGATGTTCAGCAAGGCTACGCTCCTGACCGTCTGATGCAGGCACGAGAAGGGTTCATGCTCGTTCTTAAGGACCACCTCGGCGCTGAATTGTATCGTTCATATTTCACCGTGCAATCGCAGATAGAAGCGCCCATGCGTTCAGATGGTTATTGGGGAAATTGGGTCCAAATTGACGATTTCGACCACATCGTTCTCCTTCCGTATTTCACTGAAGGAAAAACAATAGAGCTCTTCGATGAAGAGGGACGCAGGATGCGAACGCTTGATGTCTCTTCTTTCGCGCAGTGCGATCAGAATAAGCTGTGCACGGGCAGAGAAGTTTCCGGATTGTGTTCTGATTGTCTTGCTGGCGAGACTGGTCCTGTTCAACAGTGGCTCGATGGTAAGCCCGTGAACCCCAACGCAGCAAAGACAGAGAATCTTCCGCTTATTCCACGTTCCGAATTAGAAGACGGCGGTTTGCTTGGAGGCATTGACTTGAGCGACTTTAGCCCTTCAAACCTCGCAGGTAAAGGCGCGGATGCGGCGAAAAGCTACTGGTGGCTCATAATTCTGATAATCTTGGCGATAGTTCTGCTAAGACGGCGAAAGATAAAGAAAGCTTAATAGCGCACGTGCCAGCTTGCTCCGCGTGTTCGAAAATCGCGCAGATGCACTTCAAAGCGTCCCCTGTGCGGCTCAACCCTGAACGCGCAGGTTTTAGGAACTTTAAGATATCGATTCGTTTCATTCACGATGACCGGTTTGTGATGCGTCATCCATTCAAGGACTGTTTTCACTTCTTCAGCATCGTTATTTCCGAACAAGCTCGAACATAATTCGGGAGTGAATTCATCAGACGGCTCGAAGGATATTCGTTCCTCACGCTCTGGATTTTTTGGATAATGCGTGCACGTCCAGGAGCCGTTGTTATGCTCAAGGAGCGTATCCGAGAGCATCCAATATTTTGATGGCTCGAAGCAAGGATTCGCGTCCCGGTCTTGTATCTGCATGCGTGAGGCTTCAAGAGCGAATGTCTCTCGTATGTATTGTAGCTTCTCTCCAAAAAATGAGTTCTGGTTGTCATAAAACGCTTTCCAGATTGAAAAGTATGTTTTTGCTGACGGCATGAACCAGCCCGGTATGGGCTCTGTTTCGAGTCCGCAACGTTTACGTTCTCGTATCGGAGGAAGCGATATGAATCCTCCCATGCTGTCGATGGTGTAAGACCGCTCAGAATACAAATCAATTGTCTTTCCTTCGACGTTGTGGAGTTTTGAATGTGGTTCGAACTGTTCAGGCTCGATTTCCTCTATCGCGAATTTTCCTGCCCGCGCGTACGGCCGTACGAGAACAGCAACCATTTCTTGTCCGTTCGCGACTTTCCTTTCAAGATCGCGCAAATTTTCATCCATAAGACCACCTCAAAATAAGATGTTTATTAGTGCTTCTATTTCCAATTACACCACCGAATACTTTTTAAACTCCTTGCCTGCATATAATATAGTATGTACGAGCTTATCATCACAGAGAAGCCGAACGCGAGTAAGAAAGTAGCAGAAGCGTTGTCAGAAGGAAAGCTCACAAAAAAAGACATCAAGGGCGTTCCGTATTACGAAGTCAAATATCACGGTAAAGAAATCGTCGTTGGCTGCGCTGTTGGCCACTTATTCGGTCTTGCGGAAAAAGAGAAATCAAAAGGGTTTTCTTATCCTGTTTTCGATATTGAATGGGTTCCGAATTACGAGATTAGCAAGGATGCTGATTTTAGCAAGAAATATCTTGAAGCGTTAAAAAAATTGTCTAAAGATGCTGATTCGATAACCGTGGCTACAGACTACGATGTCGAGGGAGAAGTCATAGGTCTTAACGCCGTAAGATATGCGTGCAAGCGCAAGGACGCGCGCCGTATGAAGTTCTCGACTCTCACTAAAGAAGACCTGATAGAAGCGTACGACAAAGCTTCTCCGCACATCGATTGGAAGCAGGCGGAAGCAGGAGAAACCCGCCACTTCTTGGATTTCTATTATGGTATCAATATTTCCCGCGCGCTCACAAAAGCTATCAAAACTGCCGGAATGTTCAAGATTCTGAGCACTGGGCGGGTTCAGGGTCCTGCATTGAAGATAGTTACTGACCGCGAGCGCGAAATCAAGGCGTTTAAGCCAGTGCCGTTCTGGCAGATAGAGCTTCAGGGAAAAACTAAGGGCGCTGACCTCATCGCTTGGCACGAAGCTGATAAATTCTGGGAGAAAGACAAAGCTGACTTGGTGATGGACAAAGTCAAAGATAAGAAGTCCGCTACTGTTTCAGCTATCGATCGAACGCAGTTCAATCAATCTCCTCCTATGCCGTTCGATTTGACAACTCTTCAGACAGAAGCGTACCGTTTGTTCAGCCTCAACCCTAAAGTCACTCTTCAAATCGCGCAGGAATTGTACACGAATGGATGGATTTCGTATCCTAGAACTAGCAGCCAGCAGTTGCCTGAAAATTTGGGCTTCACGAAAATTCTAAAGGACCTCTCAAAGCATCTTGAATATCAGGATTTGGCGAATATGCTTTTGCAAAAAGGTAATCTGAAGCCAAACAACGGCAAAAAGACGGATCCTGCTCACCCTGCCATTTATCCGACCGGCATTTTGCCTAAATCTATCGACGGAAGAGAAGCGAAAGTATACGACCTTATCGTAAAAAGATTCTTCGCTACTTTCGGCGAGCCTGCAATTAGAGAGACTATGACAATCATACTCGACTGCGCGCAGGAGAAGTTCCAAGCGCGGGGCACAAGGACTGTGGCGTCCAACTGGCATGTGTTCTACGCTCCGTATGTCAAACTAGAAGAGGCTGAGCTTCCGACGGTCAAGGAAAAGGAAGAGATTGTCATCAAAGATATAATACTGCATACTGAAGAAACTAAGCCTCCTAAACGTTACACTCCTGCTAGCCTTATCCGTGAATTAGAGAAAAGAAACTTAGGAACCAAAGCTACAAGAGCTGAAATCATAGAAACGCTCAAGAAGAGGAACTATATCATAGGCGAAGCCATTGAAGTCACAGAGCTTGGCTTTCACACTATTGGAATTCTTGAAAAGCATTGTCCGAAAATTCTTGATGAGGAGCTAACGCGTCATTTCGAGCTCGATATGGAGAACATCAGGGAAGGCAAGACGCACGAGCCGCAAGTTTTGGAAGAGGCAAGAAAGGTGCTAAAAGAATTGTTAGCTGAATTCAAGAGCAAGGAAAAGGAGATTGGCGAAGAGTTGAAGAAAACGTTCACTGAAACGCGTGCCGCCATGACTACGGTCGGCAAGTGTCATACGTGCAAGGATGGCGACCTTATTTTGCGTGTCGGCAAGTTCGGAAGGTTCATCGCGTGCAATAAGTATCCTGAATGTAAGACGACTTTTAAGGTTCCCGCGTCAGGGCTTGTTGAAGTTACGCCGGACATCTGCAAGGTGTGCAGTTTCGCTATGATTAAGATGATTCGAAAGGGCAAGCGTCCGCAGGAAGTCTGCATCAATCTAGACTGCCCAAGCAAGCAATCGCCGGACCTCAAGGAGCGTCCGTGCGAGAAGTGCAAGGAAGGTACTATGGTTGTGAGGCGTTCTGTTTATGGCTCGTTCCTAGCGTGCAACAAGTTCCCAAAATGCCGCAATATCGCAAGGGTGCCAAAGAAGGAGGAGCCTGCTGCAATTGATGAAAAAGTTGAAAGCAGCGCATCTCTTGAGGCCACAGCAGATGTTCCTATGGAAGACGATGAGAAGCCTGCTAAGAAAAAAGTGGTTAGGAAGAAGAAAGTCAGATAGGGTTAATTGGCCTTATCAACTTGTAGGCTAACTTGAACATGTTTTGTAATGTGTGCGGTTTCTCTATTCTAAGTTCAGTCATTCCTTTTCTTGCAACGAGTTGAAAATTATCATCAGTGATTTCTTCCAAGGATGGCATTGTGAGGGTTATAGGTATGTGTCTTCCTGGTTTCTTCAGGATTTCACGCGAGGCTGCCAATCCTTGCGCGTATCTTTCGCCAAGGAGCCCGCGCAAAAACTCAGCAATATACGCAGGAGGAGTATCTCCTGTATTGTGGTCAGGACAGTCGCAAAGCAGGAAGTGGCAGTTTCCGGGCGCGTGCTGCAAAGGATAAGCAAGAACGCGTTGCCCTGACCTTCCAAAGAGTTTTGATTCTTCGAAATGTAGCGCTCCATCAAGTGAGAAAACGTCTGCTAGTATGATGCCTGTTGGGGGCAAAAATTCCAATTTATGCGTCGTTAGCGCTTCGGATATTGTTTGCGCGAGAGCGGGATGATTTTTGTATTCAAGGAGCTGGAGGCGGGTTGCGTATTCGAACTCTGCGGTTGTTTGAAGTGAGTGGCATTGTTTGTCTCTGGATAACCAGCCATGCATTATAGGTTCGCTCTTTCGCGCAAACGTGACTTTTTGCCCGTTGAATTCCATATTTATGTAGATAAATGAATCGCCGAGTATTTCATCTCGCGTGCGTTCTATCCAAAAACCTCCTGCAGCTCGGTATTCCTTTTGTAAGTCTTCATTTTGAGGGTCTTGTAAAAGCGCTGAAGACAGCCTTTCAAGAACTCGGTTCGGCATTCCTCTTCTTCGCTCCAATGTAGCAAGCCTTCTTGTGGCTAAAGGGTCTCCAATTCCAGATTCTCGTTCCACGCTGCGATACCATTCGTCCATAAGAGAGGCATATTTGGGTTGTTTATATACGATTCGACGCATTGCGCTGTGCATAAAGTTCTTAAACTCCTTACCATCAATAGGTTATATGAAAAAAGCGTTGATATTCCTGTTGTTGTTATCTTCATTAGCTCTCGCATCTCCAATCCAAAAAGATTCCATCTTGCTTCTTGCCATGATTGAGAACGGAACTGGCCAGTCTGGTGGTGTCGCAAGGCTTGATCTTGAGATTCATGATGGAAAAGAGCGGGTTTTCCTCGAAACGTATCCTATGACTAAGGTGACTACGCAGGCGAGCCTAAGATTTGCCCAGCAGACGGCCTGCAAAGAGCTGGACGTTGATTGCTCAGACAAGGATTTCTTGTTCACTATCCAAGCATTGCCGGGGATAGTTGGAGGTCCTAGTGCTGGAAGCGCTGCGACATTCATAACATCAGCCTTGCTTCTTAACAAATCCGTCCCTGATGATGTTGCGATGACGGGCACTATTAATAGCGGAGGCCTAATTGGTCCTGTTGGCGGTTTGAGATTCAAGATCGAGGCTGCTGCCGAGCATGGGATAAAGCGCGCGTATATACCTAAAGGAACTAAAGATTCTAAGGAAGGCAATAAAACAATAGACCTTATCGAGTATGGAAAGCAGCTTAATGTCACTGTTATGGAAGTGGCTACGATTGGCGAAGTGCTTGAGCTTGAACTGGGCGTCCCTCGTGTGCGATTCAATGAGTCGCTTAAAATCGATGAAAAATACGCGATGACTATGCGTGATGTAGCGCAGGACTTATGCGAACGTTCGCAATCTTACTCGAAAAAAGCGCGCAATGACACTAAAGCGCAGGAGTATTCAGCAAGAGCAAAAAAGGCGTTTGAGCAGGGTGAATTTTACGCTGCGGCGTCGTATTGTTTCAGGTCTAATGTTGAATATAAACAGAATATCGAGTATAATGTCTCTAATGCCGAACTTGAGAAACAAATCTATGAGCTTGTAGTAGAGGCGCAGAGAGTAAAAAAGAACGTGGAAAGCAAGAACATCACGACTTTGACTGATTTGCAGACAGCTATGGCTGTGCTTGAGCGTGTTGATGAGGCTCTTGAATTATTGTTCGATGCGAATGAATCCAAAAGCAAGGCGAGATCTACAGCTGCGCGTGATGTT
>Ga0209542_10009946_pt1 | contig 17310 bp, 19 predicted proteins | sample RifCSPhighO2_01_FD_184028 | JGI IMG/M metagenome (GOLD analysis project Ga0209542, IMG submission 184028) | Soil microbial communities from Rifle, Colorado - Rifle CSP2_plank highO2_0.1 (SPAdes) (version 2) | ecosystem: Environmental > Terrestrial > Deep subsurface > Rock core/Sediment ...
AGCCGTTTGATAAAACCATTTCGTGGCCGTGCCCGGGTAATCCCAGCCAGTGAAATACTGGTAACCGGTTTTGCCGGCGTACCACAGCGCCCAGCGTTTAGAAATTTGGTCTACCTCCGGATTGACCGATAAATAGTTTCAATCTACTTCCCTACTTTGATCTGATTGAGTAGCTGTTTGACTTGGCCGAGACTCGCGTCGTCATAGACTGACAACGCCGCCACATTTTTATTTAACTTTTTTAGCACCGCTAGTTTCTTTTTAACTTCCTCCGGCGGCAGCGTGTCACTTTTACTTAAAAACAAGTACTCCGCCCGGTTGGCTAGTTCTGGATTGTAACTTGCCAGCTCTTTTTTAATAACGGCGTAATCTCTGACTGGATCCTCACTCTCGGCTGAAATTAAATGAAAAAGAATTTTAGTCCGCTCAATATGCTTGAGAAACTTAATCCCCAAACCCTTGCCGCCCGAAGCACCCTCGATTAGTCCAGGAATATCGGCCAAGATTAATTCATAGTAAACACCTAGGTTCGGCTCGAGCGTAGTAAAAGGGTAGTTGGCCACTTTGACCTTGGCCGCGGTGAGAGCGTTCAGTAAACTAGATTTACCCGTATTAGGCAAGCCAATTAAGCCGACATCGGCAATCAACTTTAATTCGAGTTTGAGCGTAAACTCCTCACCTGGCTTGCCAGCCTGAAACTGCCGCGGAGTAGTGTTCAATGAAGAGCGAAAATGATAATTCCCTTTGCCGCCGTAGCCGCCCTTGGCGATTAAGATCTTCTCACCCGTCTTAATAATCTCTCTCGCTTCGCCGCTGGTGATGTCAGTAATCACTGTACCCACCGGAATTTTAATCTCGGCATCCTCTCCATCCGGACCATCGACAAAATTTCCCCGTCCATTACCGCCAGCTTTAGTTTCAACTGACTTTTTATTACGAAATTGTGATAGTACCCCCAAATCGGAGACACCGACAAAGTAAACGTCACCGCCTTTGCCGCCACTGCCACCGACTGGGCCGAGCGCCATTTTGATCTTATTAAAAGCGACGGCGCCCTTGCCGCCATCGCCCGCCTTGACGCGAATTGTCACCTCATCAATTAACATTAATTTCGATTAAAGCCCCATCTTTCGACATCGGATGTCGAAAGATGGGGGCGGGCCTAGAGTTACTCGACAAAAGTCAGCGCCTTACCACGCTTATTGGCCCGGCCAGTGCGACCGATGCGATGTACATAGTCCTCATAAGTAGCCGGTAAATCATAGTTAATTACATGACTAACATCAGCAATGTCTAAGCCACGCGCGGCTACGTCAGTCGCTACTAGTACCTGAATGTGACTGGCTTTAAACATCGCCAAAGCCCGCTGCCGATGGGATTGTTTTTTATTACCATGAATAGACTCAGCTTTAAAACCACGGCCCGCTAGGGTTTGCGAAAGTCGCTCCACCCCATGTTTAGTGCGACCGAAAATTAAGACCTTACTAAATTCGGCCTTATTCAGTAGCTCGTGTAATACCTCCAGTTTATCCTGACCGCGTTCCACCCGTACCACATCCTGATCCACATTTTGCGCTGTCTCACGGGTTTTAACCGAGATGCGAATCGGCGTGCGCAGGAATTCGGAAATTAAGCGCTCAATCTCGGTTGATAAAGTTGCCGAGAAAAATAGCGTATGCCGTTCACTAGGCATGCCCGCCATAATCGTACGAATATCGTTGATAAAACCCATGTCGAGCATGCGATCGGCTTCGTCTAAAACAATCGTTTTAAACTCGGCCAAGCGAATATAGCGGCGATTAATCAAATCCTTGAGTCGTCCGGGTGTACCAATCACAAACTGATTTTTGTAGCGCAATTGCGAGATCTGCCGGTTGATACTAGCCCCACCCACGCAACAGGCGGAATAAAAGCGCAAACCGCGGGTGAAAGCTTTTAATTCCTGATCGATCTGGTCAGCTAACTCACGGGTTGGCACTACCACTAATACCTGCTCCTCGGGATTACGTAAAAGCTTATCAATCAATGGAACGAGAAAAGCGGCCGTCTTACCGGTGCCGGTATTAGCAATACCAACTAAGTCCTTGCCTTCTAAAATGTGCGGAATGGCTCGATCCTGAATTGGAGTGGGAGTAATATATTTACGGCCAGCAATAATGGCCTGCAAACGCGCATCCACGCCAAAATCCGCGAACTGGTGTTCCGGTACAAATTCTTCTACCGTCTCGGTCACCACCGCCTTATTAATAAAGCGGGTGGGATCGATATAATCACCAAACCGATTACCGCGCCGCACGGGGCGACTTGGTCGAAAAGGTGGTCGACTGCGGCTACTGCCGCGCGGACCCCTAAAACTCCTGGTCATAGGCATATCTTCAACGTCTCGTGAGTTTTTAGATACAGCGCTACGCCGATACAGTCGCTAAGAGAGTTAATTTCCTTAAACGATAAAAACTGACAGAGATAATAAATTATGAATTAAGTGTATATTAAAAGGTCTATTTTGTCAAATCCGGATTACTTCTCAAACTTCTTCTGGCAATCAACGGCCAGTTTGATACACTCTCCTGGATCGTAGCCCAGATCATCACACCACCGAATAGTTGAAAAAATGACATTGCCCAGTTCCTTTTTTAGCCCATCGTCAGTATGAGTCGACTTGTCTTTTTCAGCATCTCTCTCCCAGCGGCAGATATCACCATAAACTTTTCCCAGCCTGACAATAATTTGGGAAAGAGATAACTTCTTATCACCCCAGATTTGCCTCGCTTCCTGCAAGAGATTTTTTATTTCCATTATTTTATTAAACCTAATTTTGCTTCACGTCGCCAGGATTTAATCTGGGCTTCGCGCTTTGAGGCCGCACTCCGATCTTTGCATTTCTCCGAATATACCAGCTTAACTGCTTTTCTGGCGCGCGTATAGGCCCCGCCCTTGCCCTGCTGGTGTTCCTTAAATCTCCGGGCTAGATCGGTGGTAATTCCAGTATACAAAGTCTTGTCTCCACACTGTATGATATAAACGTAATACATAGATAAAGCACTGGTGGTAGAAATTCAGTATTACTGCTTCCTGATCGCCACGGCGATGTTATAGGAAAGCGGCCCAAAGGGAATCCAATATTCAACTCCGGCCAGCCAGGCCAGTGGAAAAAGCAGCGCCCGCGCCGCCCTAACTCCTACGACACGGCGCAAGCTAGCACGCAGGTTATTATTTAACACCCCCAACACGAGACCCGACTTAAACACCCGTTCTACCTTAAAGTGCCCGTTAAAATTACTGCTGTTGAGTAGTTTTCTTAGACCTGCCAGCGAATAATGGCGGTGAAATCCCTCGGCAACTTTATTTTTAAAATCGGGATTATTCTTAATAACATAGTCATATATTTTTGAAAATAAGGCAGGAAATCTTTTCATTAAATAAAACTTGTAATTGGCCGGGTCAAGAAAGGCAAACCATCCTTTATGCGGAACGGTTATCACACAAATACCTCCCGGCTTTAAAATACGGTGAACCTCGTTAAGGGATTTAAGTTCATCGCGCGCGTGCTCCAGCACGTCGTTCATAGCGATAGCGTCAAAAAACTGATTTTCAAAAGGAGTAGATTCTATCGCGGAAACCAAGAAAGAAAATTGGGGAAAGCGCTTGGTCGCCTTTTTAATATAATCCGCATTGGTATCAATCCCGTAGGCGTGGGCGCTTTTGCGACTCAAGGAAAATACCCCATCACCCCACGCGCACCCCACATCAAGCACATTCTCCATTCCACCAGGAAGCCATGAGTAGGCCAAGGCCACCCTTCCGCCCAAATTTTTGTTGCTATGATCCGCGCTCATATTAGCTAAATAGTTTTCCCATCTTTACATTTCTCCGGATTATAAAAGGACCCACTGGGTCCTTTTATAATCGTGCGACTACTCGGCGCGTTTGATACTGACCGCGCGTGGTCCTTTTTCTGCCTGCTCGACATCGAAGGAGACCTTATCACCTTCGTTTAGATCGTCCATGTACTTCTTCTTGTCTTCAGGGGTTTCTCCTGGGTAGGCATCCTTGAAAGAAAACAAGTCGTTGCCACCTTCATCCGGAGTAATAAAGCGGAAGTCCTTACCTTCGACCCGCTTTTTCATTGTACCAGTTGCCATAGTTGTTTTGTTAATATTTACTCTGCAAATTAAATATTGAGGAAGTTCGACTACTCTTCGCAAATAAGTGTTTTGCTTGTGACTACTATAGCACCAATTCTTGGAGACGTACAGACCTGGGCCGACTGGAAGTAAACCTAAGACCTCCTATACCCCGCCTATAAAATTGCTAATAAATCTTCCTTCCACCCTTTCTGTTCGTCCTTTGATAAAAACATTCCAGTTTGGTTTCTTAATTAATTCTAACCATTTTTGTTCGTCAAAATAATTGAACATAATATATGCTCCTAACAATCCGTAGTTATTCTAAAAGGGTTTTGGGCTAGATTCCTAATGGTCGCTTGATGCGCCTCAGTCGGGACTACCGTTAGCAAGGCACACTGGTATTGCATTAAATGGCATACCATCATTGATTAACGAAGCCAAGGCAATGCTACGGTGTAGACCGTCGATATGGTACAGCTTTTCGTTCTTCACCCCCAGAACAATATCATCAGTAAAGCCATTTTTTCTTATTTGTTCCTCCAAGTATTCGATGAGATTCACACACTCGCTATCGGTGGTATTTTTGCGCCCACTGTAAAATGAGAGTGCTTCCGCAACGACGGTACCATCTGGAATTAAAAACGGCGCTACCTTTTTCATGTGGTTATGCTCGGGCAGTATGATCTGCCAGAAACTTTCTTCAGACAATAATCCCCGAAGCCAAACTCCGCCATTTATTCTGTCAAACTCCCTAGCAAGATCTGTTGCCCACGTGTTCGTTTTCTTGGCCCACTCAGTCCCGCTTTTTTGTTTCTCGAGAATATCCAGGACATCTTTTAAAGAAATGACTCTCTCGTTCAGTAGTTTGATTTTCATTTAACTCTAAAGTTATTAGTATTTTTCTGCGTTATGCATTAATACATATCGATAAGTTTCTTTGATAAATCTTATTGGCTGGCCTTCCCCGGTTTAGAACCATTGATGTACAAGTATTATTAGGGTTTTTGAGGTCTTTTCCAAAGTGCTTTTGACCCGTCTCGGTCGGGAACACATTAGTTTATATTCTCCTCTTTTGCTCCGTTTGGACCAGTCCACTCTTTCTCAGAAAAATCAAAAGACCATGAGTTATCTAGTATAACTTGCGATTTTTCTTCGGGTGCAAACACTGGCCAATAACAATATTTTATACTAGCGTATACTTTGCCCTTTTGAGTAAAGTTAGGAACTTTACTAAACTTATTAAATTGTAGAAATGCAGGTGGAAGTGTAAGATCTTTGTCTCCATATACAAATAATGGTTTTTGTAGCCAGTAACCTCCTTGCAAAACTTCTGCTACTTTATTTCCGCTAACGTCCTTGCCAATTAAATTTATATCTACAGCAAAATAAATCGGGAACCTAGATTTATTTTGAATTATAAAATTTTCCCCTTTCATTTTGAACCAAGCATTTGGCATAACAGAATATCTAGTATACTTTTTTGTTTCTTTTGCTTGCCAAAAAATAGCAATGGCTGTTATCAATAAAATAAGAACGGAAATAGCTTCCCAACCAGGCCAGGTCCAAATGCTCCAGTTTAAAACGCTGACAAATTCCACTGATACAAATTCCGGTTCAAGGGCAAGAACCGATTGATAAAAAATTAAATAAGTAAATGTTATAAACATAACGCCCTGAAAAAAATAGTAAATAACCCAAGAATTCTTATGCTTGTCTCCGTACTTGCCATTACCCTTGTTTACTAAGAAAGCCAGTCTATCTTTATATGTTTGCCTTATGAAAGAAGATAGTACTCCCCAGATAAAAATTAATAAAGATTCTCGGATAAAAATGCCTTCATTGGCTAAGGAAAGTAAAATAAATGACCCTCCAAAGCCTATAATAGCTAACGGTGTAATTCCAATATATTTATCTATGTTTAGTATCTTCATATCACATAAGATTTACCCTACGCTCTCCAGTCTCCCGATACTTCAAGCTGATGGCTGGAGGGCCTGGATTCGAACCAGGATTGATAGATTCAGAGTCTATAGGCCTACCGTTAGCCGACCCTCCAAAATTCTTTTAACGCCCTATTCTAAACCAAAAACGACGGTTTTGCAACGCTAACTAGATTAATTTCACATTGTTCAATTATAGCGCGATCGCGCTATAATTGAACAATCGTTTTTTGCTACTGTTCTTGTTATCTACAAATGACCTAGACCTTCAGGTGTCGTCTGATCGCGATCAGACTACTACCGATGCCAAGCACCAGGCCAGCGCCGAGGATGGCAAGTAGGACCAAGTACCAGTGGCTAACAAAATAGCCAAACAGATTAAGCGCGGCGATGTCGGCATCTAAGCTAACCAACTTCCGCGTAATGAAGTAGACCAGCGGATAAAAGATTATCAGCGTAACCGCCGAGGCGAATAGGCCATACAATACCCCCGCCATCATGAAGGGGCCGCCAATGTGCCAGTTAGAGGCACCCACCAGCCGCATAATCTCAATCTCCCGCGCCTGGTTGTAAATCGCGAAGCGAATAGTATTAAACATCACCAGTACCGCCACGATGATCAAAAAGAGCGAGGTCAGCAACCCCCACCAACTCAAGCCGCGCGAGATAGCCTGAATGCGATTGATATAGACCTGGTTTTCTTGGTAGTTGATTTTATCTATTACCGCGCGCAGGTCATGCCCCTCCAAAAAATCAGCAATCTCTTTGAACTCGCCTCGTTCGGTGGCGCGAACATTTAATGAGGCGGCCAGAGGATTTTTACCTAACTCCTCTAACGAATCTAAGATCACCTGATTGTTTTTGTGCTTTTCCTTAAATTCCGCCAAGGCCTGATCGGGCGAAACATAGCCCACCTCTTTGACGGTGGGTAGTTTTTGTAAGTCGTTTTGAATTTTTAAAATCTGATCCTCCTTGGCATCGAGTTTGAAGTAGGCGGTAATGTCTACTTTGTCGTTAAAATAGTTCACCGTCTGGGCGGTGAAAAAATTCAACATTAACAAACCGGAAAAAACCAGCAAGGTTAAAGTCATCACGCCGGTAGCGCCAATACTCAAGACCGGATTGCGCTTAAAACTGATCCAGCCGGATTTTAAAATCCGACTAAAGGCGACACCAGTAGTTTCGGCTTGATGCGCGTGCGGCGAATCGACTGGCTCGGCAATAAAGTTGTCGTCAGACTTTGGGTGACGCTTATGCTCGTTCATAAAATAACTTTTGTAGTTTAGTAATTTTTTAAAAAATTATAAAATTTAATAATTAAAAATTCCCTTAGATAATGTACTTTCCGCCTTCGGCTTGGTCGCGTACTAATTTGCCCTGCTCCAGCGTCACCACACGGCGACCAATAGTATTAACGATTTCCCGATTATGAGTAGCCAAAATTACCGTCGTACCAATCTCATTGATCTTCCAAAGCAGTTTAATCACTTCGTAACTATTTACCATGTCTAAATTTCCAGTCGGCTCATCAGCGAGAATTATCTTGGGTCGGTGAATTAAAGCGCGGGCGATCGCTAGGCGCTGTTTCTCACCGCCCGACATCTCCTTGGGAAAATTCCGGTGTTTATCGCTTAGACCAACTATCGCCAATACCTGGGTGGTGTCTTCTTTGATCTCCTCCTCATGCACGCCCGACACTTCCAGCGCGAAGGCCACATTCTCAAAAGCGGTCTTGCTATCTAATAATTTAAAATCCTGAAAGATAGTGCCAATCTTGCGGCGCAAAAAAGGAATTTCTCGATTGGCCACATCCGCCAAATCCATGCCATCAATGATCACCTGGCCGGAGCTAGGCACTTCTTCCTTGATCAACATTTTAATTAAAGTAGACTTGCCCGCGCCCGCCGCGCCCACTAGCGAAACAAATTCGCCATCTTTAATTTCCAAACTAACATCATCTAGCGCGGTAAAGTCGTCTTTATATTTTTTTGTAACCTTTTTAAATGTAATCACGCAAACAGTTTATAGTTGATAGTTTGTAGTTTATAGTTCAGCCGATAAAAACTTATCCAGATCGCCGTCTAAAACTTTTTCTGGCTGGCTGGACTTTACGCCAGTGCGGTGGTCCTTCACCATCTGATAGGGATGCAGCACATAGGAACGAATCTGACTCCCCCACTCAATCGAGCCGGATTTCAGTTCGGGCTTTAATTGTGACAACTCTTCTATTTTAGCTTGCTCCATGCGTTGTGCCAAGCGCGTTGCCAACAATTGCAGCGCTTTTTCTTTGTTCTGTCCTTGTGAACGTTCCGATTGTACTGCAACAGCAATCCCACTGGGCTTATGCGTCACTCGGACCGCGGTTTCTAACTTATTCACATTTTGTCCACCGGGCCCCGAGGAACGGAAGGTATCGAACTCTAAATCGTTCGGATTGAGCTTTAGACTCTCCGCTACCAGTTCGGGCATTATCTCCACTAAAGCAAACGAGGTATGGCGCAGTTGCTTGGCAGAATAAGGGGAGATGCGCACCAGACGATGCACTCCCGACTCGCCTTTCAAGGTGTCATAAACCCCTGTGCCCATAATTTCGCCGGTGGCTGACTTGGTGCCGCTTTGCTCGCCTAAGGATTGATGCAAAACCGAAAAGCGCCAGCCCTTATTTTGAGCTAGCCTCTGGTACATGCGCAGCAGCATACTAGTCCAATCCTGCGCATCCACGCCTCCGGCCCCGGCGTAAAAAGAGATTACGGCCTTATTGCGGTCGTATTGCAGCACTTATTGAGCTTAGCTTTTTAGCTAATTTTTTTCAACCGCTAAATTACTGGCCAAAAACGCTGTAAATTAGTCCGCGCAGACCAAACCAGAGATCGGAGGAGGGAGTGGCTTCCGGTGCTACTGAACTGGGCGAACTCACCGGCGTGGGAGTAGGCGAGGGATCTATGGCTCCCGTTGTAATCTCCTCCCAGGTTTTAGAATTTTCCGGAGCGGTAATATTTTTGGGTGTATTGTAACCAGAAAGATTTAAATTAAATTTCGTATTAATGGCAATCGTTTCGGGCAGATTCGGATCGTCAATCTTGGCCGCATCAAAGTTTATCTCTAGCGCCAACCGATGAATTAAATTATCCTTCTTGCCAAACCAAACCTCCAAATTTTTAACTTCAATCGCTCCAAAGATTTTATCCAGTTGCTCTCGCTCCTCAGTAGTAAGTTCGGGAGCGTCGGGACGGATAACTTTCAGACTAGCGATAGCAGCTTCTCTAACCGCAGTCATATCCAAGGCAAAACGCAGGTGATGGGTGGTAATGCCATTGATCTTTTCCTGGGGTAGCCGCTCGGTCATTTTAATCAGCCTATCCAGGGTCCAAATTTCTTCCAGTTGAGCGATCTGTTCATCAGACAACTGCGAAGCAGTTGGTACGATCGCCGCGCTGTTATTTGCTAGCTGGGTCAGGTTATCAATACGAATCCACTGATCGGCAAATTGACCAAAATCCATCATTCCAAGATCGGGCAGGTTAGAGAAGCGCAGATAAAGCGTTTCCTTTATTAAACGTAGGTCAATTTTAGGCGCGAAATCAAAAATGGTTAGTTCGAACGTGCCATCCAACTTTTCATTTTCCGAATCGGTACCGTCAAACGCTCCACGATAAGACAAGGAATATTTAATTGGTTCGCCCGCGGCAGTCGTCTCAACATTGCCACCTAATTCGGCTAGCGCCTCGGTCCCAGCGCCAGATAACTCTGCATCGACGCGCACATCAAAATCCATAGTTTTAATCCGCTCCGCTGCCACCAGATAGGCACGCATTAACTGCTGGGGTGAGGGATAGTTGATGTAATAGTAGTAGGCGGCACCGCCTCCACCTAAGATTAAAATGCCTAGCGCGGCTAAGCCAAGAATGCCCTTTTTGCCTAAACTAAAATTCGCGCGCGCCTGGCTAGCCGCATCCGGGTTAAGCACGGCGAAGTTTTCGTTGATAACACTCTCCTGCCAGCCCGCCGCCACGAGTTCTTGCTTGATCTGCTCATCGCTCATCCCCGCCGCCTTCGCTTGCTGAAGATAAGCAACTAGAGTTTCATCAGCCATTTAATTATTATACCGCTGATAAAATTTTATCTCCAATAAAATGTGTACAAAAAAAGACTAGCCCCCTTTGAGGCTAGTAATAAATCTGGAGCAGAAACTACCTGGCAGCTTGGCTATAGCGCTTCGTCACTTCGATCTTCAAGTGATCACTTACCATTCTCACGGATATGCTGGCTGGTTTCTCTGGTTGAACCTTGGGTAAGTACTCCAAGACATATTCTGCCACAGGAGCAACCAACCAACGGTCAATGGCCCGACGCATAGGCCTAGCTCCATAGTAAGGATTTGACCCACACAATAGTAAGAACTGCCTAACCGACTCATCTACCGTCAAATGGAGGCCACGGCCTTGCAAGCGAAATGAGATCTGACCCAGAAACTTATCTAGGATAAGACTCAATTCAACGCTAGTCAGTGGCTCAAAAACAACAATCGTATCGAGACGATTGACAAACTCGGGAGAGAAAAACTTTTCCGCTTCTTTTCTGAAGATCTGATTTGCCCGATCAGTTTCCGAACGAAAACCGATCGGCCGCCGCTTCTGTTTGTAGGCCTCCCGACTCCCTAGGTTGGAAGTCATGATAATGAAGGAGCGGGTAAAATCCAGAACATCTCCCTTGCCGGTCGTCAGTTCGCCATCTTCCAACAACCCGAGTAAAACATCAAAGAAAGCATCATCTGCCTTCTCCAGTTCTTCAAAAACTACAACCGTAAAAGCATGCTCTAGTTTTTCGGTCGTGATTAAGGGTGGGGTGTCGAATCCAATATAGCCATGCGGGGCACCCACTAGACGCGCCACATCATGCGGGTTTTTGAAGGTGTTGCAATCAAGAATGACCAGACCGCAATCATCCCCGTGCAATAGGCGGGCAAGCGTACGACCAACTTCACTCTTCCCTACTCCGGTAGGTCCGAGAAAAAGAAAGTTATGGAGTGGGCGATCTGGGTCACCGATCCCCAGATGGGCAGTAGCCACACTTTTTATAACCAGATCAAGGGCCTCGGACTGACCAAAGATCTCTGCCCTAAGTCCGCTGGCCAAAGTCTTAAGATCACCAAGATCTACTTTTTCCACTGCTTCTCCTTCCGGTTGGATAAAAAACGTTAAGCTGAATCACAAAAGACCTACTCCCCAAGATAGAGTAAAGTCTCAAAAATGCAAAGGAAGTTATGAACTTGAGTGGGCGAAAGGAATTGAGCCCTCGTGTTAATTGGTCCCGAAAAAAATTTGCTTTGGTTGAGCGAGAGACGGGAATTGAACCCGCGTCCCTAGCTTGGGAAGCTAGTGTACTGCCCCTGTACTACTCTCGCAAAATTTATTTAAATATTTTTCCTAACCATCTCTGCCAGAAAGGTAAACTAGCGGCCGCTTGGATACTGGCACTGGCCACTGAGTTTTCACTCTTAATAAAAACCACATTTTCATCTGGCCGTTTAACGTTTAATTTTAACTTGGCCTCTTTTTCTAAATAAGCATCACTTTTAAAATATTCTTCCAAACTAACCAGCTCCGAATTTCTTTCATTTAAATCAGCGATCTCATTTTGCAGATTATCGACTCGCCTTTCAATCGCTTGATTGCTTGGCTCCTGCCGCCAAACCGCCACGCCCAAAACACCAACCACCGCAATGGCTACAATAGTAAAATATTTAGTGTGAAAAAAATTTAACATGGGAATTAGACCAGAAGAAAAGCCGCCTCAAACAGCACCAAACTAATGATAATCAACACTGCCACCACCATCCCAATTATCCGTATGGCTTGTTTACTAAACATATGAGAATTATACAAAAAATGACCAAATTTACGTTAAGATTGACAGTCGCGTTAAAAAGTTGTTTTATTAATATTGTCCAACCTTAAGCCGGGAAGGAGATTCGATGAAAGAACTCATTGTAGTGTTTACTTTCTTGATTGTTTTTTTGGGAGTATGTATATATACTGTCCGAAAGGGTGGTGGACCCCCTTAAAAACGCTCTCGAAAGACTAGAACTTTACCGCGGACAGTCAGCGCATAGGTCAGTCCCTTGCGCCGATTGTCCGCGGTTTTTGATTTGGAAAAAATTAGGCAACTTTTTCCTGCATCCGAACTAGTAAACTTTTCAATTTTGGCACATCGCTCTGCACAACTTTCCAGACTAAATCTAGGTTTACGCCAAAATACTCATGAATCAATAAATTACGCAGGGCAACGATCTGCTTCCATTCCACTTCAGAATACAAATTTCTAGTTTCTTGCGGCAAATGCCTAGCTGCTTCACCGATTACCTCTAAGCGCCTAATCACAGCGTCTTGTATCTGGCGCCCATTCAAAAAATCTTCTTTAGATAAACCAGCGGTGTATTCCTCCACTGCCGCGATAGACTCTAAAATATGGTCGATAAAAATTGAACTATCTTTGCTCATAGGATTGGAATTTGATCGTGCATAATATAGTCACGTAATCGAGGATGAAGATAATCATAAGTCAGAACATCTACTTTAATATGTAAACTTTCCTCTAGCGTTTGCTGTAGACCAATTAAATCCAAGAGGGATTTATCCTCTGGCAAGTCCACTAGAATATCTAAATCACTAGTCGCTGTCTCTTCCCCCCGCGCGTAGGAACCAAAAATCGCCGAACGAATCACGCCAGCTTGTTTTAAGATTGGTATAATTTTTTCCTTAATTTCTTCCACTTTCATAAGAGTATACTAACAAATTAAGAAAACGGAGGCAATTTACTATTGACGCTAGTCTCGAAAAGAGTTATAATAGATAGATGGGGTGAATCGAAAAACGGCAAGCAACTAAAAAAAGGATTGAGGGAGGATTGATATGGAATATATCATGATCGCAGCCTTTGTAGTCGGTGGGGTGCTCTTGGTGCTCTGGCTTTCTGGTGAAAACCAGAGACTAGAAAGGATAACAAAGAGCCAGGAAGAAGACATCAATAAGTACCGAGACTTCATTAGTCTTTTTGTGTCTCGGCAGCATCTAGCCGGCATACTGCTCATAAGAGCTATAGAAAAGCCGAAAACTTATGAGACATACCTCAGCCTGGCAAAATTCGCCGGATTCGAGGTGGGCAAGGAGCAAGAAGAGTATTTTCGTAGGTTCAGCAAAAAAGACACCGAGTAGTTCCCCGGCCGCGGACAGTCAGCGTATGGGTCAGTCCCCTGCGCCGATTGTTCGCGGTTTTTGATTGCTAAATTTCTTTTTCAACAAGAGCAAGCCCGTTGGCTTGGATTATTCGTAAAACGAGCGGAGACTCTATAAAGCAGTCGAGCAGTCCGAAGCGGAGCGGTGATAAATAAATCGGAGATATAACTTAAGGCCCCGCTTTGTGAGCGGGGCCTTAACGTGGAAGAGGCTCGATTTTTTATCTAGCTCCGCGAGGACGCGCAGCTAGTTTTATTGAGGTCGCGAAGGAATAATCCAAGCCGATAGGCGAGCGCTACTTCTTTAGCATTTCGAGGAATACCGATTGCGGAATATTGACCCGTCCTGTCGCCTTCATCCGCTCCTTGCCCCCGCTTCTGTTTTTCCAACAACTTCTTCTTGCGGGTAATATCTCCCCCATACAAATACCCCGTCACATCCTTGCGCATCGCGCTAATATCCTCGCGCGCTACAATCTTTCCGCCAATCGCCGCCTGCAAGATAACAGCGAATAACTGCTTGGGCACTACCTCTTTTAACTTAGCCACAATCGCCCGTCCAATCGCCACTGCCTGCGCCCGTGGCACAATTTTAGAAAACGGCTCCACTGGTTCGCTCGCCACTAAGATATCTAAGCGCACTAAATCCTCAACTTGATAACCGCTGGGCGAGTAACTCATGGAGGCATAACCCGAACTGACACTTTTTAGACGATCATAAAAATCTGAGACAATTTCCGCGAACGGTACCTGATAAGTCAGCTGGACGATCTCCTTGCTTAAATACTCTGTACTAAGATATTGATTGCGTATCTCACTAACTAAATTCATCACGCCACCCAAGTACTGATTGGGCACGATAATGTCTAGCCGACAAACTGGCTCTTTGATCTCTTTGATAAAACTGGGATCGGGCAGTTGTGAGGCGGAACGAATTTTTTCAATTTCCCCTTTATTGTTAGTGACCTCATACTCCACGGTCGGCGAGGAGATAATTAAATCCAAATCAAATTCGCGCTTTAATCTTTCACTAATAATTTCGATATGTAACATGCCCAAAAATCCCAGACGAAAACCGCGGCCGAGTGCCGGTGAGCTTTCTGGTTCAAAAAAGAGCGCGGCATCAGTCAGTTTTAACTTAGCCAAGGCATCTTTCAATTCGTCAAAGTCGTCCGAGTCTTCGGGATAAAAACTAGCAAAGACCATCGGCTCCGGCTCTTGGTAGCCAGACAGGGCACTACCAGATTCATTGGCTTTTAAAATGGTATCACCCACTTTTACCAACCCGGGAGTTTTAATACCAGTGGCGATATAGCCAATCTCGCCAGCGCCAATAATTGGTTGTTTTATTAGTTGGGGAGCGAAATAGCCCACCTCGATAGTCTCACTCTGTGCTCCCACTGCTCCCAGTTTAATCCGCTCGCCCGCTTTCAGTTCACCAGAAAACACCCGCACAAAAGCAATCACTCCCTTGTAGGCATCGAAGGTGGAATCGAATATAAGAGCTTGCAGGGGGACCTGCCCGTCCAAGTTTTCGCCAGAAAATTTGGGCGGAGAAACTTTTTCCACCACCGCCCGCAAAACTTGATCGACATTTTCTCCGGTCTTGGCGGAGATCTTGATAATTTCGCCCGAATCAATATTTAAGAGGTGGGCCACGGCCTGCTCGGTTTCTGGCACGCGAGCGGCTGGCGCGTCAATCTTATTAATAACCGGAATAATAGTAAGCTTCTGTTTTTGCGCCAGAGTTAGGTTGGCCAGGGTTTGTGCCTGCACACCCTTAGTGGCATCGATTAATAAAATAGCGCCCTCCACCGCCGCCAATGAGCGCGAGACCTCGTAAGTGAAATCAACATGCCCAGGAGTATCTATCAAATTCAGAATATATTCCTTGTATTTCATCCTGACCGGCTGGAGCTTAATGGTAATACCCCGTTCGCGTTCTAGCTCCATCTGATCAAGCATTTGGTCCTGCATTTTGCGTTTTTCAATCGTACCGGTTAATTCTAAAAGTCTATCCGCTAAGGTGGACTTGCCAGCATCAATATGCGCAATAATACAAAAGTTGCGGATGTTATTCATATGTCCTAGACCTGCCAGATTACCTGATTTTTAACTCTGACGCAATTTTCTCCACAGAAAGATCCACAATAAAGCGACATTCAGAATCCCAGCCATGCTAAAGGCCAGACCCAGACCAGATAGCTCCCAACCCAAAACTGAAACAAAATAATAGGCCAGGCCAATATTTACCGCGATGGAAGCAATACTAATTACCACTGGCGTGATGGTATTTTGCAAAGCGTAAAACGCGCGCGCTAACGTGGGAATTAAGGTCTGCGCCCAAATACCCAGAATAAACATACGCAAGACCTGCCCTAGAATGGTTACGTCAGCCGCTTGAAAATAGCCCGTTTGTAGCAAGATGCGCAGTATCCAATCCACCAAGAGATAAAAGACAATGGAGGCGGGGATAATTAACCAGAGCAGGCGTTTAAGAATATAATTGAGACGCCGAATAAAAATACTGCGGTCCTGTTGTAGGGCATCGCGTGACAGCGTAGGGAAGGCCGCTACCGCCGCCGAGATTCCAACTAAGGCAATCGGCAGATATTGAAAGTTATTGGCAATAGTTAAAAGCGCTACACTACCCACCCCCACGGTAGTAGCTAAAGCATTCAAAACAATTAAGTTAACCTGCCCCGCGACCAGTCCTAGAGTGCGCGGAATCATCAGCTTAAAAATCCTGCGCAAGCCGTTATCAGCTAAAGTAAAGATTGGACGCCAAGCAAACCCCAATCGCAATGCCGCCCCCCACTGCACCAACAGATGCGCCAAGGCGCCGACCACTACTCCATATGCCAAGCCAATCGGCCCAAACTGTGGCACCAAGACTAGCGCGCCAAAGATAATGCCCAGATTATAAATAGTGGGCGCTAGCGCGAAAGCCAGAAAACGATTAAAGGCTTGCAAAATCGAGCCGACCACTCCGCTAACGGCGAAAATCAAAGGACTAAGCAACATCACGCGGGTAAACAGCACCGCGTCCGCCTGCTTGGCTAGGGAAAAACCAGGCGCGATCAAAGCGATCAGCCAAGGCGCCAAGAAAAACATCACCGCCCCCACCACTGCCACGGCGACAAAAAGAAAGTTTAAAAAGTTACTGGCTAACCGCCACTCCTCGCCTGGTTGTTGTTTTTCTTTGTACTCAATAAAAACCGGAATGAAAGCGGCCGCCAGTGCGCCGGCCACCAATAGATTAAAGATGAAATCGGGAAGATTGAAGGCCAGGTAATAAACATCTAGCACGTCGCCGGCGCCAAAGCGTCCTACCAAAATCCGGTCGCGTACTAGCCCCACCACACGCGAGAGTAAATTAAAAAAAGCGAGCAGTAGTCCAGCTCGCAATAGCGCGTGCGACTTGAGATAAGCGATCATCTTTATTGAAACTTAATTCCCACTGCCAGATCTTTATTCAGCAACTGCTGTAAAACAAGCCTTTCACCTCTAAGCTCCAGCTCTGGGTATTGGTAGATAACTTGCTTGCCAATCGAAGGATCGAAAGAAAAAGTCAGTTGCTCACCAATCACTCCCGCCTGCTTTTGCCATAATAAAAGATATTGTTCGGTAGGCGAGGCCGGTGGGGTAATATAGCGCAAAGTCACGGTGCGGCTCTGCTGGGGCTCGGTTTCCAACCAGAAGGCAAAAACTTTTTTTCCAGTTTCGTTAAAACTCTCCACTCCGCCAGATAAACGTTCCCGATTAGCCTCATAACGGGTGAGGTCGGGGTCGTGCTTAAACTCGCCCAGAGCATAGCTGATCAAAGGCTGATAGGCAACTCGGGTATTGCCATCGATGCCAATAAACTTAGCATTGGCTGGCACCAGGACCCGCACCCAGTCAGGATTTTTGCGATTGTAAAAACCATACTTTTCCCTGCCCCCTTTGTGGGTGCGCGTGATCTTTAGCGTATGCTCGAGCGAGCCATCCTCTAACTGCACCACTTCCA
>Ga0209542_10009947_pt1 | contig 17310 bp, 13 predicted proteins | sample RifCSPhighO2_01_FD_184028 | JGI IMG/M metagenome (GOLD analysis project Ga0209542, IMG submission 184028) | Soil microbial communities from Rifle, Colorado - Rifle CSP2_plank highO2_0.1 (SPAdes) (version 2) | ecosystem: Environmental > Terrestrial > Deep subsurface > Rock core/Sediment ...
TTCTTTTTATCCTCATTTGTGTGTTTTGCTATTAGAATTGTTTTGATATTGTTGATGTCATATTTTTCAAACATTGCGGCTATTTTCTCTTGCGAATCTCGTGGGGACATTTTGAGTATTTTTGCAAGTGTTCTTGAAAAATTGTGCGAGCATGCAAGTTCTATTTTGTCTGCAATTGTTTTTTCATTTAGTGAGTTTGCAACAAGGTCTTCGCGGTATGGGGTTTTTTCAAGGATTGAATAAATTTCCTGGACACTTCGCGCTTCGAGCATGGCGCCGAGTTCTTTTTGCCCAAGAAGGTTTTGCTTCATGGATTTGACGCGTGCATTGGCATAGCCAAACTTTAATGCCCGCAAAACCATTGCGCTCTCAAACATTTGTGACATTTTTTTCAACTCTTGTTTATTTCCTTTTCACTTTTTTCCCATTTGTGCAAATATTTCACTCTTTATTGCATCCCTATTTGATTCAAATATTGATTCTAGCGAATTGTCGATGCTAATTTTCATATCCTTTGTGAAAACTATTGCCCCACCTGCAATATCAACTGCTTTTGGCGAGACATTCTTTGCGTATTTTTTTACAATTTTACTATCGCGTGAATTCACTAAAACTACTGCCCCTTGCCCAATTTCAGATTCAGCTTGCGTGATCATTTTCTTCATTATTTTCTCATATTCCTTGCTTTGCGATATTTTTGCAAATTCTTCCCATGCCATCTTGAGCGAACTCTCAAGGGTTTTATTTGCAGCCTCTGTTGTTAATTTCTTAGCTTTTAATTGTGCGGCACTAATGCGCTCTTCGTACTCGAGTTTTGAGGCATTTTGTGCCCTCTCTTTTGCATTTTCAATTATCTCTTTGGCTTCATTTTTTGCCTGGGAGATTATTTTGCCAGCCTCTTTTTGTGCCTCTTCTACTGAGGCTTTTGCCAAAGCTTTGCCTTCCAAAACAAGGCCTTTTCTCAAGTTTTCTAGTGCCATTTTTTCACTTTTTTTTGCTTTTTTTGATTTAATTTCAATTTTATTTTTGAATTTATCGCCTCAGTGAGCCCATATTCCTAATTTTCCAAAACCCCTAAAAGGCCACCAAAAGGGCGGCCAAAAGGAATTTGTGACTTTAAAGGAATATGAACAGCGCTGCTACGACAAAGCCAAATATTATTATTGTCTCAGGTATTGCGAGCCATATTATTAGCTTTGTTGCCTGCTCCGGCTTTTCGCCTATTACTCCTATTGCGCTAGCTCCGATTGCAGCTTGCGCAAGGCCTGTTCCTATTGCCCCGCCAAAAATTGCTATTGCGGCAGCAATTGCCTTTGCCCCTTCGGTTTCCAGCAATGCCATATTTTACACCTCCTTTTAGTCCTTTATATATTTCCTAATAAATTTAAAGGGGACAAATTCCCTGCCCCCTCCCTCATAAAATTTTGAGTAGAATTCCACGTAATTTAGCCTAGCTCCTTGCACGAATGATTCAAACATTGCAAGGAATGCATTGAATATATGCCCCACAATGTATAACGGGAGCACAACGATTAATAAAATCCCTTTATCTAGCGAGGGGAAAGCAAGGTCGTTTAATATTAGGGCAATTATTACCCCCACAAGACCGACTGCTAGAATTCTTGCAAAAGAGAGAATGTTTCCAACAACGCTTGGTATTTCTATTAGCGCAATCGGCCCTTCAGCCCATAAAAGCGCAACAAGTGCAGCAATCACAATTATTGCTAGCGGAAGAAGTGTAATTGGTGGCAAGACTGCAAACATCCCTGTTGCAACAAGTGCTGAACCAAAAACCGTTATGCAAAACCATGCAAGCTTTGCAATCGCATGCTTTTTGCTATGTGAAAGCGCGTTTTTGAATCCGAGCAAAAATCCAAGTGCCATTGTTGCAATTCCCATAAGGATTGTTATTGTAAGAAGGGCCTGTGTCTCATGGAGCCTCTCAAGGCCGTGGTATATTACAAAGTTGTGCACTCCAAATACTTTTTCAACAAGTTCAGTGTGGCTCATTCCTGCAAATTCATCAAAAATTATTCCAAATATTATTGTAGGGATTGCGCTCCACATCCAAATCTGTGATACGGGGCGAAGGATGCTATCTACCGGGGATTTTGTTAGTAAAAATCTTGCCAAAAGAAATGAAAGCAGCCCATAGACAAAGTCCCCGACCATCATTGCATAAAAGAGGGGAAAAAATATTACAAAAAGTATTGTAGGGTCCATTTCAGTGCTCTTTGGCACTGAAACAAATTTTGTCATAAATTCAAACGGAGCAAGGGCTTTTGAGTGTTCAAGAAGTGTTGGGGGTTCTTCGTGCATTTTTGCAAGTTCTTTACTTGTAAATTTCCGGATTTCAATTTTTGATGGAAATTCTTTTTGCATATGGGATTCAAATGAATTGTAGTTTTTTTCAGGTAAGTACGCTTCAACTACAAATGAGTGCTCGGTTGTTGCAAATAGGCTTGATGTTGATGATTTTTTGGCGTTTTCATCAAGCATCTCTTTTGCAGCGGCAATTTTTGAATAATTGATACGTGAAATTGCCGCAAGCTTTTTTTGCAGGGCATTTTTTTTATTTTCTGTTTCTTGCACATTTTTTTCCAGTTCTTCAATTTGCTTTTGCGGGGTTGATTTGATTGCAGGAATTGTAATTCTTTCAAACCCAAATCTTGGCAGATCCTGGGCAATATTTTCAATTGAATCCTTTTGGGCTGCAATTAAAATTATGTTCATTGATTTTGTTGCAGCTCGCTCAATATAAGTTGTTCCTTGCAGTTTTGAGAGTTCTAGATTAAATTGCAAAGATTTTGCAACCGGGACAAGGCCTGCAATTATTTGAATACTTGGACTTTTAAGCGAGCCAAAATCCATATCTATATTTGAAAATAGTCGCAGCCTATTTTTGTCATCTTTTATGCTATCCAGTAAAACATCAAGTTGGTCTAGTTCTGATTTTATCCCAAGGATTTGCTCTTGTTCTGATCTAAATTCGGCGGATTTTAAAAAAGCAGTTGCTTCTTTTGTGCTCATTACCTGTCTTGGAGCTCCGGGAGGTAAAATTGATAGCAGCGCTTCGATTTGGAGTAATTTTTCAACTGTTTGCTCGTGGTCTTCGAATGGTTTTGCGCTAATAAGAGGGCTAGCATCCACTTTTTTTATTTCAGCCCCGCCAAATTTTTCAAGCGATTCTATGGTTTTTCTCAAATTGCTCTTTAAACCAATGAGCCTCACTTTACACATTTTAGTTGGGTATAGCATTTTGTTCACTCTATGATTTTTTCCACCGCTTTTTTTATTGCTTGCAGAGGGATAGTTGCGTTGAGGATTTTTTGCGCTTCTTTTTGTGCCTTTTCAATTATTTCCTTCTCTTCTTTTTCAAGTTTTATTCTCTCACTTGTTAGTATTTTCTCTTCAGTTTGAACTGCCTCATCTTTTGCCTGCGAAATTGCAGCCTTTGCCTTTGCGCTAGCCTCCGAGAGTATTTTTTCGGCTTCTCTGTGAGCATCTTGTATTATTTTCTCTTTTTGCTGTTCTGCACTTTTTATTTCATGCAGCTCTTCAATGAAATTTTTCTCATCCATTTTCCCACTTCCTAGATTTTTGTGAAATGTTATTCTTTCTATTTTGCTCAATTGCATAAGTAAGTTTGCTGGCAAGCCTTGGAAGGAGAAGATAGGTTGCTGCAAGAAAAGCAAGAAGTACAAAAAGTGACTGCTCGAAAGTTATTGCAAATCCTTTTAGCGCATATGCCAGGCCAAAAATTGTTAGCATGAAAAATGGGGTAATTGCTAAAATCGATGCAAAAATAGCGAACTTTTTTATCTCTTTTAGCTGTTCAGGGGTGAAATATTTTGGTGCCCTGTCCAAGAGCTTTTTAGCCTCAAGTGTTGAGTGCATTTTCCAATCCCTTTGAATTTTTGGAACACTTCTGCTCCCACCAAAGGCAGTTGTGCTCTATTTTAATTTGAGTGCTAGTTGGTTTTAAAAAGGCTTTTGCGTTTTTTTGGTCGCTTTTGTTCTCACAAAATATGTGCTGTTGCATCTGTTCATTTGAACGAAGAGCAGATGGCCATAACCTGTTCGCAGAACGTGTCAATTTCTGCTCTGCTGTTGTAGAGATAAAAGCTCGCCCTGCAAAGCCCTTTTGGATTTATGCTGCTAACAAGCGGTTCTGCGCAGTGCATGCCTGTCCGAATTGCAATATTGGCACTCTCATCAAGCGCTACTCCAAAATCGACTGCATCGATTGAAACTGGATCGAATAACGCTATTGCGCCCTGCTTTTTTGCATCCTGTGGGCAGTGCAACTTGATGCCTTCAATTTCCGACATTTTTTGAATTGCTTGTTCAGTTAATTTTGTTTCATGGTCATGAATATTTTCCATTCCCACTTTGCGCAAATACCGACAGCTTTGTGCAAAACCAAAGGCCTGCGCAATGGGGGCGGTTCCTGCTTCGAATTTTGAAGGCGGGGCTGCAAATTGCGTTTTTTCAAATTCGACTTTGCTAATCATTCCGCCCCCAAAATTATATGGTGGCATTTTATCTAAAATTTCTTTTCTGCCGTAAAGGGCGCCGATACCGGTCGGCCCTAGCATTTTGTGTGCTGAGAATGCGCAAAAATCCGCATCTATTTTTTTAATATCAACTTCCATATGTGGAATGCTCTGACAGCTGTCAAGGAAAAACAAGGCACCTTTCTCATGTGCTATTTTTGCAATTTGGGCTGCAGGGGAGATTGTCCCAACCGTATTTGCAACGTGCGCAATTGAGACAAGTTTTGTTTTTTTGGTGATTTTCTGCTCCAAATCATCCATGTCAAGCGTGTAATCTGAATTGAGTTTTACTTGCTTGAATTTTAGCCCCGCTCTTTTGCAAAGTTGCTGCCAGGGGATTAAATTTGCATGGTGTTCTAGTTGTGAAATTACAATTTCGTCCCCCGCACTAAAGTGGCCCATTCTCTCAAGGCCCACTGCTGCAAGGTTTATTGATTCTGTTGCATTGCGCGTGAATACTATTTCGCTATTTTCAGATCGAATAAATTTTGCAACCTCTTCGCGAGAATTTTCATACTCTTCTGTTGCCTTCTGGGATAGGTGGTGGGATCCCCTTCCGGTGTTTGACCCAAGTTCTTCATAATACCTATTTTGCTCTTCAATTACTTCGGCAGGTTTTAGGGAAGTTGAGGCGCTATCAAGATAAATAAGGTCTGGGTGTTTTTGCAAAAGCGGGAAGTCGTCGCGCAATTTTTGTGAAATCATGTAACTTAAAAAGTAGGTTATTTGTATAAGGGTTTCTGTTGCATGGCGGGTCAGGAGTTGTCTGGTTTATTCGTCTTTGAGGCAGGGCATTTTTTCAGATTGGTATTTTTAGCTTTATTTGCTCACAGAATTAGCTGTTTTTCGAAATTTCTTCATCAATTATTGCCGAGAACTCTTCGATTGTTTTTGGTGCGACCAGCACTTTGTTGTTTATAAAAAATGTAGGTGTCCCGTAAATCCCGGCATCAATCGATTCTTGTTTTTGCGCCTCAACGTACTGCGCGTATTTTGAAGTGTCGATGCAACTGTTAAATTGCGCCTGGTCTAAACTTAGTTCTAAGGCAAATTTTTTGTATAGTTCTTTTAGTTCACGCGTTGTTGGCGCTGAGGCGCATTCGAGTTGGCGCTCAAAGAGCAGTTTTTTGTATTCCCAAAATTTTCCCTGTTCCCGTGCGCACTCTGCTGCAACTGCCGCCTCAAACGAGTAACCGTGGCGCGGAAGCGGGAAGTATTTGAAATAGAATGCTACTTTTCCTTCATATTTTTTTAGCACCTCTTCAACCAAAGGCTCTGTTGCCTGCGTGAAAGGGCATGAGAAGCACCCGACTTCAATTATCTGCACAAGCGCTCGTGCGTCCCCTTTCATCGGAAGGCCGGTGCTTGACACTTGTTTTATTTGGCTAGGCGCGGGGGGAAAGAGCCAGGCCAGAGGGTCGGTGTTTGAATATGTTTCCGGGTTCAAAAGGCACAGTTCAGAACTGTTCTCCCCGTTGCAATTTCCGAATGCCCAGAGATTGTAAATTCCGATTGCGCTGAATGCAATGCTTGAGAGCATGAGGAGCATGAACACAAAAGAAATCGCTTCAAAATGCTTGTGGATAAATTTTCCAGCGCCGCTGTGCTGTTTCATAACTTTTAGCGAAACAATCATTTTGAGGCGCGAATCAAGCCCGGTGTTGCATGGGCGCAGTGTTGCCTTGCGCAGCACACACTCAAACGCTTCTTTTGCAACTGCCCTATGTGTTGCGGAAAATATCCCGAGGATCCCAAAAACCACAAGCGCGATTATGCACACAACCATTTTATCACTGCACAATTACTCTCTTGTCTTGTTTTTAATCATATTTGACCATATTAACCTTAGAAGAATTTTGAAAAAGCCATTTAACAAAATCCGTCCAGTCCAAAGGCCTTTTTTGGGGCTTTGGGGAGTGTTTTTTGTAGATCGGTCAATCAAAACTCTCTAGTCAATGCATTGAGTGGTGTTATGCTCTCCAAACTGCGCGCTTCTATCAAGTCTTTTATTGGAATTGTGGCATACCCGTTTGCCGCCCTAAAAATAAACCCGAACCTTTTCAGTTTTTTTGCAATCCCGCTTTGCCTAATTTCCGCTTATTTTATTTCGATCCAAAATTTTTATCTCGCATTTTGGTTTGGGCTTTTTGCAATTTCGATTGACCTATTTGATGGGGCTGTTGCGCGGCTGCAAAACGCAAGCACTCTTTTTGGGAATTATTTTGAAACAATGGTTGACAAGGTTGTTGAAATAGTGCTCTTTATTGGCTGCGCAACAATTCACCCCCTTGCGGCAGTTTGCGCTCTGGGGTTTTCAATGCTTGTTAGTTATGCAAAGCCGCGCGCTAGCCTTGTAATAATTACTGATAATCGTGACTGGCCGGGTATTGGGGAGCATTCTGAGAGAATGGGGCTTTTGCTTTTAGGGTTTTTGCTATCAATTTTTGGGTTTTCAATTAACGGGCCTCCAATACTTGAAATTATCTTGTGGTTAATTGCCGCAATCACATTTGTTGGGTCAATCCAGAGAATTTTTTACTGCCGCTCCCTGATTAATGAGGCAGAGCAAAATGGCACTGTTCTTCCGTACCTTAAAAAGAAATGAAACAAAATAAGTCTCAAAAGTTGTCCTATGCCTCACGTTTTGTTCTATTAGTTTTTTTTGTCTCAAATTTGCACTAGTTCAATCAGCACGTGGTTTGCGTTATTATTCCGCCGTTAACATCTATTGTGCACGCGCCGGAGTCATCGCCCTTGCGAACGCTGATTGTTGCAGTGAGCCCAGAAGCGTTATTGATTTTATATCCGGTGGTTGCATTGATGTCGCCTATTACATTTAGGGTGTTTTGTGGTGTGCTTGTTGCGATGCCGACGTTGCCCGAAGTCTTGATAATGAACTCTGGTGTGGTTGGATTATTTGATTGAGAAATACTGAAATCGCTCGTAATTCCTGACGGAGAATTATCCATGCCGAGCTGCCAACGCAGAGTCCCCGCTTCAGAAAATCTCAGGACTTTCTGATTCCCGCTCGTCGCATCAAGCACGACCTCCACATGCGTAGAGGACTTAAATCTGCCCGTATTCTCACTCTGCGCAGTTTGTACATCAAAAAGGAATCCGGAGCCTGTCGTCGTCCCTATATCGACCTTGTTGAATAAGCCGGTCCCGCTCACCTGGAGAAGCCTGCTTGGCGCTGCTGTGCCGATGCCGACGTTGCCGTCGTTTAGAATAACAAGTCCAGGCGCTCCTGTGCTTCTGTTCACGCTTAAAATGTTTGTGTCGCCTGAGCCTGCGAATACATTCAATCGCGCACTCGGGGTTGTTGTGTTTATCCCCGTGTTTCCATCGGTTGAGTTTACGTAGAGTGATGGGGTTGCTGTTGCGCTTGTTGCAACATTTAGGTCGCCGACTACATTGAGGGTGTTTTGTGGTGTGCTTGTTCCAGTTCCCACATTGCCTCCTGTTATGTTAAAATTGCCTCCGCCCCCTAGTGTGGTAGTGATATTTGTAAGGGCCATGTTTATATAGGAAGAGGCATCTGACCTTCCGCGAAGCCTCAGGTTGCCCCGCCCTTGCACATACATCGTATTGTCTCCGGCGCTCTGGCCGAATATCCCCTCCGCCGCTGTTGTTGTGTCAGAATTCAAGGAAATTAAGTTATAGCCCGTGGAATCGGTGGCCTGTCCGATATATATGTTGCCCACTGCCCCGTCCACAATCCTCAAGTTGCCATTTATATCAATTTTTTGTGTCGGGCTTGAATTCCCGATACCAATATTCCCGTTCTTATCAATTATGAATGTTGATGGGTTTTCATTCCCGTTCGCGTCCACCCTGAAAACGTCTTGGTTGAGGTTGATTCCGTTTACGTCGAGTAGTGCGTCGGGTGTTGTGTCGCGTATGCCGACGAGGCCGGCGTTGGTGATCCTAAATCTCTCGGATAAAGTGTCTAAAGCGCCGGTTTTGAAACTAATCACGCCACCCACTCCAGCAGTTCCTGTCGTCCCTCCTGTTCCTGCAGAAATGTTTACATCACCACCGTTACCACTCACTATTGTTGTTCCTGCAGTAGGTGAACCTCCTGCTCCGGCCGATAGAGTGATACCACCACCAGTGCCTCCATTATTAGTTCCAGATGTTGCACCACTTGGTGAACCTCCTGCTCCGGCTGTTATGGTAAAAGCGCCACCTGTTCCAGCTACATTGCTTCCGCTACCTGCCGCTGATGAAGCTCCACCCGCTCCACCCGTAAAAGTGAACGCACCGCCTGTCCCATTTGTATATGTAACTGCAGAAGTTCCTGTCGTTCTTCCCCCCACACCACCGGTCAGAGTAAATGTGCCTGCCGAGCCTGCGGTTGTTAAGGAGCTATGGCCGATCTGCCCATTTCCTGTAGTGAGCAAAATACTACCGCCCGTCAATTGATTTACGTTCCCACTCGTTGAAGCATTGCCAGCAGTTACTGTGATGTCTGGCCCTGGCGCGTCACCTAATCCTGTGCCTGTTTGTATAGTAATTGTTCCTACATTTTGAGTGCCAACTGCATTCTGAGTTTTTATTATTACACTACCCGTCGTACTGTTGTTAATATTTGGACTTGAACCGCCCTGGATAGTGACGTCACCGGCAGCACCACCGCCTGGACTAGTACCACCACTTATGGTTACACCCATGCCTGTCGAACTTCCTGTTCCACCATTAATTGCAAAAGTCGCATCCGTTGGACCGATAATATGAGTGATAGAGCCAAGGCCAGTGACCCAGTTTTGTTGACCTGCTAAGGATAAGAGTGCAGTCGGCGTTGTCGTCCCAATCCCTACATTTCCGTCACTTAGTACCACTAACCCAGGAGCTCCAGTACTTCTATTTACACTCAAAATATTTGTATCGCCTGAAGAACCTAATACTTGAAACCTCGCACTAGGGCTATTTGTCCCAATTCCAAGTGTTCCAATCGAAGCTCTTGTTGAATTTACATCCGTTGCGTTTAGGTCGCGTGTGAATATTCCGAGCCATCTGTTGCTTGAGGATCCAAGACTCCAAGTAACATCGAGGAATGGTGTGTAGTTTCCGTTTACATCAATTGCGGTAACGGTGGCTGCGTTTAAATCGTTTAGGATTACTAGTGATTGTGTGTAGAGTACTCCGTTTTGGATGGTTATTCCGCCCAAACCAAATCCGCCGCTGAAAGTTGTGTTGTTTGCGAAGTTCCAAGCGCCTGTTACATTGTCGTCTGCGGTTTTTCTTGAGTATTGTGAATTGAAATCACTACCCCATTTGAGGGCGTTTAGGTCTGCACCGGTTTTTGATATTTTTGCCCAATCAATTCCAGCGGTCGTTGAAATATCTGAATTTGTAATTGTCGCGTCTAGGATTGAACCGGTTTTTACCACTCCGTGTGAGGATTCAAATTGCTTTCGCTCAGAACCATTGAAATCCAAATCAGTTCCGTTGATGCTGAGATCAATGTAATAGTATCCACCGTAGTTCAAATCGAGTTGTGTGCTGCTACCGAGCACTACGTCCACTACTCCGTCATTTATTGCATTGTTAAAATCCGATCCAGAATCATAAACCAAATTCCCGCTAACATTCGCATCGTAAATATACACGCGCAAATCACCAGTAGAGAGCGAAGAACCTGATTGTGCTATCCGCCCGTGCAACGCAACTAATTGCGCGACAGCAAAAACGGTTGAAGAAAAAAACAATAAAACTAAAAGGGCACAAAGGACGGGGACGAAATGGATGGGTATTGAACGGGAATTGGGTTTATTCTGCATAGTAAATTCTCGCTTAAATAAAGGCAGAACCCCTTTAAAAAACTGCTGAAAACGGGGGGCGATTTTTGGTGAAAATTCACAAAAAGTGGTACCACTCCAAACGCAAAGTTACTTTTAAATAGATTTTAGGCCATTAATACTACTAGTGATTTTTGATGTACCAGAAGACTGTTGAAAAGCAAGAGGGCTATTCCAAAAAACAATTGGCTAGGATAAAGGCTGTTTTGAGGAAGATTGATAGGGTTAGAAAAGATCCTGAGGTTTTGAAGTCTGCCCGCCAGATGATCAAAGAATCTACTTAAGTAACTGCCTGAATTCTTCTAGTTTTATGAATTTTGGGGTTTCAATCTGAAATTTCATGTTGCCGGCAGTATATGCGTTTATTGCTTCTTTAGAAGCCATGGTGTTTTCGTCATTGCTGATAACAATATTGACTTTATGGATTGAGGAAGTAGCGACTATTAAAAAGTCTTTTTCAATTTCCTTCCAAGAGTCATTCCCTAAATAGTTTTCATAATATGTTTTTGCTGCCACTTCAATAAGATTGCTGACAATGTAATTTCTTTTTTCTTCCACGAGGGCATCATATAGATTTAGGCATAGGTTTCTTGTCTTTTCATTTCCAACCAGCTTCTTTTTTGGAATATTTCTCAGTTCTTGCCTTATAACCACGGATCCGCAGACAATGGAATTATTTCTCCGTAATCCCTCAATTAGCCAGGTTCGTTCAGGGATTTCAACCAAAGAACCGTAAACATTAGTATCAAGCAATAGCCTTTGCGACTGTAGCATATCGAAGGATTTTAGCAGAGTGCTTAAATAACAAATAAGTGTAATTTTAAAAAAGTAGCATATTTTTTAAATAATAAATATTGGTGTTTAAAATTTACAAGATTAGCTAAGCAATGAGGCTATTAGTGGAAATCCTATTAGTACGCCAATTGTTGCCCCTAGGTTTGCAAGGGCCACTACTAGGAGTATGCGTGTTACTTGGTTTTTTGTAAAGTCACCAAATGAATTTAGGTTCTTTAGCCCTTCAAAATCCTTCACTTTTGGGTTCCTTATTTTTGCCTCAACATATCCTGCTGCCCAACCTGCTGCAAGAAGGGGGTGAAGGGTTGTAAAGGGCGCTGCTAGGAATGCTGCAATTGCGCTAAACGGGTGCCCGCCGGCAATTAGGGTTCCGAGCGCTGCAAGAGTTCCTGTTGAAAAGAACCAGTAGATGAGCGCAGTAGTTGTCAGTTCGCCCCCTTTTAGGAAAAATAGGGAGATGATAATTATTCCAAAAATAATTGGGATTGCATACCCGATATATTTTAGCACGCTTGTTTTTTTCTCAACTATTGAAATTTTTGCAATATCAATTTCTTCATGCATGCGTTGTTTTATCCCTTCAATATGCCCGGCCCCGACAACTGCGAGGATTTTTTTGCCGGGGCTTTTTTTTATGCTGTTTGCAATGTAGGCATCGCGCTCATCTACAAGTACGGATTTTACAGAGGGCATTTCGCGTGAGAGTTCTTGCATGAGCGCGTTCATCATGTCCTTTTCTTTTAATTTTTCGATGCTCTGGGCGCTGATTGCGTTCTTCTCGTCGGCAAAAAACCCGCCAAAGATTGAAAAGAGCAATTTGATTTTTTCTGACAGTTTCATCTTGCCCATTGCGCGCGCAAGTGTGACATTCACATTTCTATCGAGTAGCATTATCGGGATTTCCTTTTCCTTTGCAATTTTTATTGCCTCAACCATTTCAGCTCCGGGTTTTATCCCGATTTTTTGGCCAAGCGATCTTTGAAGGTTTGATAGAAGAAGTGTTAGAAGGAAGAGGTATGTTTGCCCGGAAGATATTATTTTGCCGATATTTGTATTTGACCACTTGTTGCCCTGCATTAGTTGTGAGAGCCTTTGCGAATCAAGTTCAACCCCTACAATATCAGGTTTTTCTTTTTCGATTGCTACCCGTACGTCCTCTACGCTCTTGCTTGATATGTGGGCAGTTCCAAGAAGCACTATTTCTTTTCCGTTGATTTTTATTCTTTCAAGTTCCACGTAAAAAAACCTATTCATTGTTGTTTTAAATTCGACTCAAAACCAAACTAATGGAGGAGCTGTTGCAGAAAATTTATTAAGGCCTAAGAGTTATTCATAGTATGAAAAAATTTATATCCCTCATATTTGTATTCGCCGCTCTTGTGCCATTTGCTAGCGCGCTTTCGATAAATTCCCCTTCTTCAGTTCCGGAGAACGCCTCATGGGGGTTTAGTGTTTCACTAGATCCTACAGATACCTGGCAGAAGGCATCAGTGAAAATTGACGATAGTGTCCTTTTGGATGTATACTCTAACGGGACAATTGTTCTAGACCCTTTCAAGGGGCAATTTGTTCTCAAGGCATTTGTTTATGATGAGGATACAAAATCAAATGGCGGCTTGGTGCTCTATGTTTCGCATTTTGGGCTGCAAAAAGCAGATCACACGATTTTCATTTCATCAGATTCAACGCAGGATTCAAAAATAGTAAAAGTATTCTCGCCTCTTGATGAGTCTTTTGTTTCAGACCTTGATGGAAGAATTACAACTCTTGAAGATATTTCAGCTCTTGAAAAGCAGGAGAATGCAAGGCTTGATGGAAGTATTTCCCAAGTGCATGCAAGAATTGAAAGTGTTGAACAAAAAATCTCGGATGAAAATATTGCCTGGAGGGCAAAAATCTCTTCGCTGGAAAGCTGGCTTTCAGCAATTGATACCGACCAAAATAAATCCGAAACAGCAGCAGTGCTAGAGGAGCAATCAGAGCAAAAGGCAAAGCTGGGGGGATTTTTCACGCTGATCTCGAACATGGCAATGCCGGTAGTTCTTGGCTTTATAATTCTTTTAGCAATTATTGCAATTGCAGTCGGGCTTTTTGTTACAACGAATAAATTCGCTTCAAAAGGGATTTATTCAAAAGACGAGTACAATTTGCCGGTTTCAAAAGAAGACGGCGAAATGGCGGATGCGCTCTCAACAGATGGCAAGTGGGCAAAAAAATAGCGGAATTGGTTTTTGAATTAGCTTTTCGAATTTCACTTCTTTTTATTTTCAACTATTGCTTTTACAAACCCCAAATATATCGGGTTGGGGCGAAGCGGCCTTGAAGTGAATTCTGCATGGTATTGTGTGCCTACAAAGAATGGGTGGTTTGGGATTTCCAGTATTTGCATGATCCTCTTTTGCGGAGCCATTCCTGAAAATACCATGCCGTTTTTTTCCAAAGTGTCAATGAATTTTGTATTTACATTGAAGCGGTGGCGAAACCTCTCTCGCACTTTCTCTTTTCCGTATAAAGAGTGTGCAAGTGTTCCCTTTTTCACCTTCACATCAAATCCGCCCAGTCGAAGCGTTCCACCTAAATTTTCCACTTCCTCTTGCTCCGGTAGGATGCATATTACATTGTTTTCAGAATCTTTTTTCACTTCTTGTGTGCTCGCCCCAGCTATTCCGCATACGTTTCGTGCAAATTCGATTGCCGCCATCTGGAATCCATAGCAAATTCCAAGGAAGGGGATTTTGTTTGTGCGCGCATAATTTATGCACTGGATTTTCCCCTCAATGCCGCGTGTGCCAAATCCGCCCGGTATTAGCACCCCGTCAATTCCTCGCATTTCATCTGCAACTTTTGTTTTGCCATTTTCAACATCGGTTGTTTCGATCCATTTGATGTTCACTTTTGTTTTAAGTAGATTCGAGCAGTGCCCGAGCGCTTTTACAATGCTAATGTATGTATCGCTAGTGCCGGTGTATTTTCCTGCAATTCCTATTGTAATTTCCTTTTCAAATTTGACCATGTTTTTTGCTGTCCAATCCTTTAGGGATTTGCTTCCATTTGCCTTGAATTTTTTGTCAAGAATAACGCTCTCAAGTATTGCAAGGTCCATCCCCTGCTCGCGGTAAAATAGTGGAAGTTCGTAAATATTCCCCACATCGTAGGTGTTGAAGACTTTTTCCAAAGGGACATTTGCATTCATTGATATTTTTTCTTTTACCGCGTTCGTAATGGGCCTCTCGCTTCTGCACACAATAATATCCGGCTGCAATCCAAGGCTCATTAGCTGGCGCAAGCCGAGCTGGGCTGCTTTGCTTTTGAATTCGCCCAAATGGTGCGGCTCTAAAATGTATGTAAGGTTTACAAGGCAGGTATTTTGCGGGCCTTCTTCATAAATTAGTTCACGAACACTTTCAAGTGCAAAGAGGTTTTCAAAATCCCCGACAGTTCCGCCGATTTCAATCAAAACAATATCCGCTTTTGATTTCATTGCAAGATTTCGCAAAACAAGTTTGGTTTCGCCGGTTACGTGGGGGATGTATTGGACATCGCGCCCTGCATAAAACCCGCTTCTCTCCTGTGAAATTATTTTCTGGTATATCTGCCCGTGGGTTGTAAAATTATCTTTTGAGAGGTCCATGTCCAAAAACCTCTCATAGCTTCCAAGGTCCATGTCTGTTTCGGTGCCATCATCTAGAACAAAAACTTCTCCGTGCCTATATGGGCTAAGGGTTCCTGAATCAATATTCAAATATGCTTCGACTTTTATTGGTGAAACTTTAAGTCCCCTATCCTGGAGGGTTTTTCCAAGCGCAGAGGAGAAAATGCCTTTCCCAATCCCGCTCATAACTGAGCCTGTGATGATTACATATTTGGTCTTTCCCTTTTCATATCCTTTAGGATATGCAGAGAACTGCTCCCCGCTGGACTTATCACTTATAGTTGCAAGAAATTTCTCGTCCACCCTTTTTCCCCACCTAAAAAACTTAAACTAAAAAGTAACCGCCTTTAGATATTTAAGCCTTTCATACAAGTTTAGTTGGTGATACCTCCCGCGCTCAAAATTTCGGCGCGACTGCGACATAATATGTTGGTTGTGGTACAAAACGGGAACGTAGTCTAGCCTGGTCTAGGATTCAGCGTTCGGGCCAACCTTTTTCTTTGTAAAAGAAAAGTTGGGAAAAAAGAAAAATTTTTGAGTAAGGTTGCGAATGACGCTGCGGCCCCGGTTCAAATCCGGGCGTTCCCACCACAACCTTTTCTTTTGGCCCAAAAGAAAAGCTTGACCAAAAGAAAAAGCCTTCTCAAAAAACTTGACTAAAAAGAAAAGTGCCAAAATGGTGGCGAAAAAGAAAGAGAAAAATTTGGCAAAAAAAGTGTAAAAATTTGCTTTGAAAAATAAGTCTATAAAATGGCTCCGTTTGACGCATTTTGCTTGACTGAATAGATGAAAGCCTGCGACTTCAAATGAAGCCATTTTAAGTGTAAATTAGCGGCTTATTTGCCGCAATTATGCTTTGTATCTTCGCTTGGCGCATTTGGCATCTGGAAGACACTATGACATTCTTTACAATACTGTAGTTGTATCATATGTTCACCTCTTTATTTTCAGAAATATTTGAAGAATCCGTGAAATCCTAACAATTTATTTCGTCTAAATGTATTGTATTTGATGATATATATAAATCTAACTTTTTTCTCAAATTGGCTGTTTTAGGGCTTTAAAGGCGTTTATTGGGGTTTTTGCACTAAAATTGAGGTTGCCCCCAAGATCACATACGGGTCTCTTTGGTCGAGTGAACCTGACCCCGGATGGGCAAAATGGAAGTTTTTCTCCTTCCTCCATTAACCTCGATTATACTTGGTCTCTTTTAGTATAAATTATTTTCTGAAAATATGCTGTACAAAAAAGCCATGTGACGAATAAATGAAAATTTTTATGTAAATTTGAGTTCAGATTTTGCGGATCCCGTCACATGCCGGAAATGCCATGCATCCCCAAAAAGATCCCCACTTTCCCTGCCTCACAACCATTGCAAGGCCGCATTGTGGGCACATGGGGGCTTTTGCCGCTGTTTTTGAATGTGCCGAGCACACGGGTTGTTTTTGCTTATTGTAAATTGTTGCGGTTTTTCCGCATACGGCACATTTCATTTTACCACTTGATAAGTACAATCAATTGGGTATTTATTGGTTGTTAGTTTTTCCTTATTATTAGTCTTCCGAGTTTTTGGATTATTAGTTGGTGGCGGTTTGTTGGTTTTATTCGTAGGATTGCTTTTTTTGTGGGTTGCAATTCTACTGCGCTGCTTGAGAGTACTGTTAGTGAGCCGTTGCGTAAATCAAAATTGTTCCCGACACGCGCAACCATTGTGTCCTTGTACAAATTATTGACATCGGTTGCCGAGAGAGCACGGTTGTAGATGCGGATGTCGTCGATAGTGCCTAAGAATCTTCGTGCAGAGTTTGTAGTTGATCCTCCGACTTCAAATGCAGGTGATGTACTCAAAGAATCTGCGGCTGTTCCTGTAAGATTTAATACGCCATCAACATACAAAGTATAAGTAGTGCTAGTATGAGTCAGAACAGCATTATGCCACGCATTATCATTATACGCGCTTGAAGTAATTGCTTGTTGTGATCCGTCTCCCCATTGGACAATAAGTTGGCCATGATCTGGACGCCCATTTCTTAACATGGATATCATAAGCCCTTCGCCTGTTCCCGACCCATTCAATGCTCCATGAGCAATAATTGGCCTGATTGCAGAACCGGCATCGGATGATTGGGTTCCGCCCTTAAACCATGCGGAAACTGATCCATCGCCAGAACTTTTTGTATAAGTTGTACTAACATAATCATCCGTCCCATCGAATTGTAGTGCTCCGCCAAATTTTCCTGTTTGGTGTGTTGCGCCGTTGATTGTTCCTGAATTTCCATTACCACTGAAATCTTTTGCGGTTGTTCCTCTGCCTTCGTCAAATTTCCATTGCCCAACAAGATTTTGATCATAGTTAGTTCCGAGTTCACAAGTAGTGTTCCCATCAATTACCCAATCAATTCCAGAAACACTCGGCGGCTGACAAAAATACAATTGGTTGACATCACCAGCAGACAGAGCACGATTGTACACGCGGACTTCATCGATACCGCCACGCCAAAAATAT
>Ga0209542_10009949_pt1 | contig 17306 bp, 22 predicted proteins | sample RifCSPhighO2_01_FD_184028 | JGI IMG/M metagenome (GOLD analysis project Ga0209542, IMG submission 184028) | Soil microbial communities from Rifle, Colorado - Rifle CSP2_plank highO2_0.1 (SPAdes) (version 2) | ecosystem: Environmental > Terrestrial > Deep subsurface > Rock core/Sediment ...
GTGGTGTGGACTCGGCTGTTTCGACTATGCTACTTGGGCGTGCTGGCGTGGAGGTGGTGAGTGCGTTTATTAAAACATGGCAACCGGAGTGGACCAAATGTACGTGGCGCGAGGAGCGCCGTGATGCTATGCGTGTAGCGGCACATCTCGATATTCCGTTTATCACAATTGATCTTGAGCGCGAGTATAAAGAGAGTGTGGCGGACTATATGATAGCCGAGTATAGGCTCGGTCGTACGCCTAATCCCGATGTAATGTGCAACAAGGAGATCAAGTTCGGCGCTTTTCTCAAGCGTGCTCTTGTCTTGGGCGCGGACGCCATTGCTACGGGGCATTATGCACGTAACTCACCCCGGGGTGAGTTACTACGTGGTGTAGATCCTGCTAAGGATCAGAGTTATTTCCTCTGGACGCTTACTCAAGAGCAACTTAGCAAAGTTATTTTTCCAATTGGGTACTTACTTAAGAGCGAAGTGAGAGAACTGGCCAAGCAATTCAAGTTGCCAGTAGCGGACAAACGCGACTCGCAGGGCATCTGCTTCTTGGGTCACATAGACATGCGCGACTTTCTTTCACACTATATAAAATCAGAACCAGGCAAAGTGTTAGACGCCGGGGGTCTAACCATAGGCGAGCACGACGGAGCAGTCTTCTACACAATTGGTCAGGCATGGAAGCGTCCACTCTATGTATTGGCAAAAGATATTAACAAGAACACTCTCACTGTTGGTAAACTCGTCGACCAAAATCGGAAACCCGGTTTCCGATATAACCTCAAAGATGTGAATTGGATCGCCGGTTCTGCGCCCGAAGCCAGCAATCTCGTGGCTCAAATTAGATATCATGGTGAAAAACTCGCCTGTACTGTGTCTGACAATACTGTCACCTTCACTGAATCCGTGCTTATAGCTCCCGGTCAATCGGTTGTGATTTATGATGGTGATGTGTGTTTAGGCGGGGGAGTGGTAGAATAATTTGACTTGCATACGCACATATGCTATAAGTAATTGGGTGATTTTCGTTCTCAGACAATAGATTGGGGGGTGGGGTATGACTAACGGATTGAAGCACGAACTGGAGCAACTCCTTCAGGTTGGGAAAATTACCGTGAAGGAAAAGGGGGTCGGTCTCTGGACTCGACTAGGCAGGTTAATTTGGCCCTCGCATAGATTGACGAATAGGCCTGGCTCAACAAGATTCGATCGTACGCCGGATATTGTCTTGATGTCTATGTTATTCAGCGTTGCTGCTGGCTCGATTCTATCATTCTTCCTCAACCAATTATGGTCCAATAGCGACTTGATCAATGTACTCGTCATCTATCCATTAGTTTGCCTAACCTTCCTATATCCGATTGCGCGTGTACTCGCACAATTGGATTGTGATCCAGTCGAAGTGAAAAAAATGGAGCAATTGCCAGATGAGCCGAATGCGCTTGCCGAAGTTGTGGAGTCACGACTATGGACACTCATTCAGACACATCGGGAGAAGGCCTTGGGTGAGGGATCGGAGTTCCACGCACTCAGGGCTCGACTTGATAGGGCAAGGTGTGAAGCTCTTGATTTGGTATCCAATCTCGGACGTAGAGTTTCGGAGGGGGCACCCTATGCCGACGAGCTTGGAAGAGCAGAGTCGGTCGTTGCTCAAATCAATCGCGGTCAGGATTCGCTTACCCGTCAATGGGACGCGATCAGTGATTACTTCAGGGCGTGTGAGGGCAGGTTACCAAATATCTCGAGTGAGATGAAGGACTCCTTCTACCTCATCACCCTTGACCGACTGGAGCGCGAAGCAGGTCAGGCAACCGACCAGGTCGAGACGGTCGGCGTCCGCACGGCCAATCGTTTTCTTGGAGACATCCAACGTCTCCTTGGTACACTCAATCGTATTAGCCCTGCCATGGCACTCGATTTGGGAGATCGTATCCCGCAAGTCGCTATCAAGCAGATCGCTCATAGGCTTGAAGTGAGGGAAGCAATGTTGGTGGGAGATGTCCGAGAGCTTGTTGCAACTCTCACGAACGTTCCCAAGTCCTTGGCAATATGATTCGCTTCCGTAGCCGCTCTGCAGACCAAGCAGGGCGGTTGTTTTTATGATGGTGATGTGTGTTTAGGCGGGGGTGTAGTAGAATAGATATATGTTCACGAAGGAGTTCAAGGATCTAGGCAAGAACGATACGGCGATAGCCGGTGGCAAGGGCGCGTCCCTGGGTGAGATGACCCGGGCGGGGATTCTTGTGCCTCCCGGTTACGTTATCCTAGCCGATTCCTTCGAGCACTTCTTGAAGGAGACGGACCTGAACGTGGAAGTAGACGCCATCATCGACCAGGTCAACCACAAGGACATAGCCTCTGTCGAATACGCATCAGAAAAGATTCAGGCCCTCATTCTTGCGGCCAGTATGCCAAATGACATAGAGCGAGAGATTGAGAGTGAGTTCAAGAAACTGGGTGCCAAGTATGTGGCAGTTCGCTCGTCTGCCACGGCAGAAGACTCAAGCGCCGCCGCTTGGGCCGGTCAACTCGATAGCTACCTCAACACCACAGAATATACTCTGCTTGAGAAAGTTAAGCACTGCTGGGCATCACTCTTTACTCCGCGAGCTATCTTCTACAGATTCGAGAAGGGCTTACACACAACCAAAATCTCGGTAGCCGTGGTAGTGCAGAAGATGGTGGCAAGTGAAGTGTCTGGCATCGCCTTCTCTGTGCACCCTGTTACAGAGGATCGTAACCAGCTCATCATCGAAGCAGGTCTTGGCCTGGGCGAGGCCATCGTCAGTGGCCAAATTACGCCCGATAGTTATGTGGTGGAAAAACAACCTCGTAGAATCATCGATAAGAACATATCCACTCAATCCCGTGGTATCTACCGAACCGAGTCACTTAGCAGTTCAACTGCTAAGTCGGAAGATAAAGCTAATGAGTGGCGGGACATTTCAGAATCTGAGGGAGCCAAACAGAAGCTAAGTGACGAGCAAATCCTCGAACTCTCCGAGCTTATTCTGCGCATCGAGCGTCACTACTCCTTCCCCTGCGACATCGAATGGGCTTACGAAGGTGGCAAGTTCTACATCGTCCAATCCCGGCCGATTACGACGCTGCAGCTTACAGAAAAAACAGGTGACAACATTAGCAAAGCGAAAAAAGTTTTGACTAAGGAGTACGGAAGAGAGTATTCACTTTTCCGTACGGTACTCCTCAACGACATTCTCAATTATGAAATTATACAAGAACTGTCTCCTTTGCCAATTTTCGGTGGGGTCGCAGTGTATCGCGGTAAGGGTTTAGTAACAGGATATCATGACAGAGAAGACCTACCAAAAATATTTAATAGACTTGGGGAAGTTGCCAGGAATGAGAAGTGGGCTACTTCAGTACTCGATGAACTTGAGGGGCTCTTCGTTTGGCTCCTGCCCTACTATAAGAATATAAAGAAAATCAGAGACCTTAGTGAACTTAAGGAGTTCTATAACCGTTATAAAAGATATTTCCTAATACAAAGCTACGTGCAGATTTTACCAAATAGTCAATTAGCTCCAGATACTATCAAAGAAAGAGCTAAGAAGATTAGAGTTAAAATTCAGGAATATAATGAACACGCGGAGATTGTATTTGAGGATGCCTTGACGCACCTATACCCGGGATTGGGCAAAGACTGGAGGTTCCTACTCCCTGATGAAGTATGGGAACAAAAAGTAGAAGAACCTAGCATGAGGGAGGTAATTAACGAAAGGAAGAAGGGATTCGTACTTTATAAAGATAAATTCTTTGCTGGTGCCAATGTGGCAGATTTTCTTAGTCAGCTTGGTGTTGTGCTTGAGGAAGTATCTTTGGATAATAGCAAAGAGATAACAGGTCAAATAGCACACAAGGGTATAGTAAGGGGAATTGTGAGAATAGTTGATAGTTTCGAAAGTACCAATAGGGTTGGAGTAGACGAAATCCTTGTAACCACCATGACCATGCCACGCTATTTACCGGCTATGGTGCGGGCTGCTGCATTCGTGACCGATGAGGGTGGTATCACCTGCCACGCAGCAATAATTGCTCGTGAGATGCGTAAACCTTGTATCATCGGAACCAAGATCGCCACGCAAGTCTTGAAGGATGGCGATATGGTTGAAGTGGATGCGGATAATGGGGTGGTTCGGAAAATTAACAATTAGCACGAATATTTATGAATAATACATCCTTGGAGGGAGGTGCAAAGGAAAACAAAGAAAATGGCAAGAATGTTACGATTGTCGTGAAGATGCTTAGACATGGTGAAAGGGATAAAGAAACTCGACTTACTGACTATGGTAGGCAAGTGACTCGGGAAAAGGCTCAAAGGTTAGGATATAGCCCAGAGGCTTTTGACGCTGTTAAGCCTGTGGGATCAAATGTGGGACCGAAAGGACTAACAAGGTTTGGTAGAGCATTGGAAACAGCTGAGATATATGCAGGTGAAATCGCAGGTGATGAGGCTTTCAATACACGCTTACAAGAGGTTCTCAACTACACAACTTTCAAGACTAAAGCGCCATATAACCATGTTGAGATCTACAATAGTCACTTGCATGCAGATTTTGATTCACTTACTGATATAGAAAAATCTAAAGCTGCCAAGAAAGCACAGACCGCTACGTTAAGTCATTTGTTATCTCTGAATTCTCCGGAAGCAGAAGCCTATAGAAGAGAGGTGGCAGGGGCTTATGCCTATGTTGTAGATCACTATATGCGTATGGCTCATCGGCTACACTCAGGTTCTAGGGTTTTGATACCAGCCGGCGGGCATGGTGGACATATGGAATTGTTATTGCAACAGGCTCTTGTACGAAAGGAGGGAGACCACGAAATCTCTGGGTTTAGTGATTTGTCTGAAATCGGCGGAGATATTGATCCATCAGAGGCGTTTAATGTTACTATTGCCACAGATGAGGAAGGTAAAATGGGGCCATTAATGGTGAAATTTGATGAGTTGACTCGGCCACAAATCGGAATGCATCTTGATCCCGTGAGAATTAAGGAATTACGAGATTACTACGTATCACTCCATGAAGAATAACAGCCAAATAAAATGGGAGCTTTACCTCTCTAGGCCGTTTGATCTTTTTGGCCTTTCGCTCTGGACTGCTTGGTATACCGACAAGGCCTGCAAGGAACTATTTGGTTATGCCTCGCAAAACTATCTTTATGTTGAGCAGGCACCTGGCCTAATGCGTAACTACAGAGACGCTGAGGAAGTCAAAATTTGGAAATCTGCCTTGAGGGCACTTGTGAGAGATAATCCGACAGGGGCAAGGCAAATTTTAGAAGCAGGGCAGGACTCGAATGAAAGAGCGAAGAGGCTTTTGGAGGGTAGCGAAAAAATCGAAACGTTTGAAGAGCTAATTGATTTCCATGTTAAAAATGCTTTATGCGCCACAGTTTTTGCTTACAATGCCCCAGTTGTACTCAAGGAGCTAGGTATTGAAGTAAGCGAATTATCAGACCTTGGAAAAAAGCTTCGAGCAGAGTCGTACTATCCTAGAGTGATTAGCGAGCTCATAGTACCCCTGGTTTCTGCTAGATTACATGCCGAAGGTTTACAAGGCGAGGCGGTTAGCATCATAACACTAAACGAGCTAAGAAAAAATGACTTCAGCCAGATTCAAAATAGGGTAGTAGAGAGCCGAGACAAAAGACTGATGTACAAAGTTTCAGGTCACGAAGAAGTTGTTGAATGGATGAGTCCAGAGGAAACCACGAGTCTTATCGCTAGACTAGAAGGAGTAAAGATCGATAGTGAAGCTGTCATTAAGGGGCAAGCAGCGTATAAAGGTAGGGTGACTGGAGTAGTAAGAGTTGTGATTGATTATAATTTTGAGAATCGAATATTCAACGAAGGTGATGTGCTAGTTACAGTTAACTCCAACCCTAACTTCATGCCTCTACTCCAAAAGTGTGGTGCTATTATTACCGACGAGGGTGGTATCACGTGTCATGCGGCTATTGTGAGTCGCGAACTCAAAAAACCATGCATAATCGGCACCAAGATAGCCACACAAGTCTTGAAAGATGGTGACATGGTCGAAGTGGATGCCGAGCGAGGGATCGTTAAGATCCTCTCGCGAGGTCTCGAGTATTCCCGAGGGGCGGATCATGGGATTGTGAGGAAGATATAAAAATGTTCAGGCCCGCCTTGTGGGCGGACCTGCGGAGCGAGAGCGGGGAGAGTTAAAGCTCGGTGACTGTACGACCAACTACGTCGATCTCGTAGGCCGTGGCGCTCTTGGCCAGATTCACGTTGCCAAGGAGAGCACCGATGAACTCGCGACCAGCGACGAGGAGGTAACTACGATCGGCCGAAAGGCTTGCGAGCCATGCCCAGAGGTCGATGCCGGGAGTGCCCACCAGACCGATGTAGTCCTGAGGGAAGGACACCGGGGTGCCATCCGCCAACAGGACATCCATACCACCCCTCAGGTTCTTCTCGCCACTGTCAGCGGTGCCGAGCAGTGAGCAACGCAGGTGCGAAGAGCCGGGATTGAAATCGAGGGCTACCGCGGTATCCATGAACCGACGACCCGTGCCGATCATGACGACAAGGAACTCATCGGGGAAGCCAACTCGACCCTGGAGAATCCTGATTTGCTCGATGCCGTCGGGATCGAGTCGAGGATCGGGGCCTGCCATCTTCTTGCCGTGTGTGACTGCAATGATGCCGGTGCTTCGGAAACTCATGTTGTATTCTCCTTGTGGCCAAGGACCACGAAATGGGGAATGAGATGGTGTGGGATTACTGATGGACAAGATAGCATAGTTAGTCCGTAATGTCAAATTCGGGTCTGGTCGCCCGTCTGGGTGTGTTATAATTACCAACATGATAAGAAGCAGGTGAGAAATGGTCAATGGCGAGGTCCCGAGTATTCTCGAGGGGCGGATAATGGGGTGGTGCGGAAATCTCAAATACTGTATAATAAGAATATGAAGAAGATGGTAAAAAAATTAGATATACAGTTCGACATTCTTAGAGAAGGCAAGGTCTATATAGCTTATAGTCCTGCTCTTGATCTGGCTACTCACGCTAAAACGTTGACTAAGGTTAAGGAGCGTTTTGTGGAAGCCACAGATCTTTTCCTTGAATCAATAGTAGAGAATGGCAAATTGGAAGAAACGTTAACGAATTTAGGTTGGGTTATACGAGGGGACAGTTATGTCCCACCGACAATTATATCTCGCGAGGTTAGCCCGTTCTCTATTCCTGTCGTTGCTTATGGATGGCAATGTCCCAATCCACATTATTAAGAATAACATCCGCGAACTGGGAATTAGTAACCAGGAGTTATTGAGTATATTAAAGCAGTTATGAAGAAGCCGTGTGTCATAAGTACAAAGATCGCCACACGAGTGGTTGAAAAAGGCAAAATTGGTGTTGCTGACGAGTTGGCTATGTTTATGCAAGCTAGTGGTAAAGATATTTTACTACAACTCGGGCCCATTTCTAAGGAAGATCATGATTATTATGAGGCTCTTGTAGTAGGTGAGGCAAGAAATATAGTAAGAATTTAGATTTTGAACGTGGCATAATGGTTCTATGAGTGACGTGGTAGTGGTGTATTGACATTGTAATGACAAGACGATAAGATTGTAACATGACCACAACATTCCAAATGAGGATAGATAGTGATGTAAAAGAGAAGGCCCAAAAGGCTTTTAGAAAAGCGGGCATTGATCTCTCGACTGGTGTAAGGCTTTATCTTAATGATGTTGCCCGGAGTAGGAATGTCAGGGTGCTTACCGCGAACGGCTTTACACCCGAACAAGAGAGGCGAGCCCTCAAGGAGATGGATTACGCCATCAAACATGGCAAGAGGTATGATAGTACGGAGGCGTTATTTGCTGATCTAATGAAGTGATATGTACGTTATTATTCGCCAGAAGTCATTCGAGAAGTCTTTCAAGAGACTAAAGAACTCTGGCAGAAAGGCTGATATCATCAAGCTACAAGAGATTGTTAAATTACTAGAGCTCGGTAGACGTTTACCTATTAGTTGTCTAGATCACGAACTGGTTGGAGATCTAACTGGCACAAGAGAGTGTCACGTTCGAGGAGATCTGTTACTGATGTATAAGAGATACGATGACGTACTTATTCTAATTTTGGTAGATGTAGGTAGTCATCATGAGTTGCTTGGTAGCTAAGATAACAAGGCACTTATTCATTTTGAAGATAAATGTTTTGGTGGTGGGGTAATGCAGTAGCAATTATCGGGAAGTTGTTGTAATATCGAGGAGGACTGACTGACCCGGGCGACCTCCGTTGTTGGGATGAGTTGCGCGTGAGTTGGTTGGTAAGGAGGCAACAATGGTGGATCCAATGACATTTAGTATAGCGGCGACAGTGTCTGCACTGCTCCTTGCTGGGGTTGGGTTGAACTACGGACTCAAGAGGCGGGCGAGGGAGCTAACGACCAAACGCGCCCAGATTGGCTATCTGTGCGGTGCGCTCAAGTTCATCGTCCGGGTGCGCACTCCCGATGGCAGACAGCATTACTCCGAGGCTATGCTTGATAACGAGCTAATCGAGTGTGGCGTCAATATTGTAGCGCCAGCGACTGGTAAGATGGGTGAGCGTGACCTCTCCGGCAAGCGTCTCCCCACAGAACTAAAGGAGGGCGAGGTTTATCTCCTTGTCTGCGCCAGGAGCTATAATCGGTTCTATACTGATGCGTATGGTAAGAAGACTCTCGAAACTACCTATCTCGAGTTTGACTATCGGCTTACCGATAGCGAGGGTACGCTAATCTCATCCGGTCTCATCAACAGTAGCGCTAATCCGCAGAAGATCGCTCGAGATCTGGTTCTCCAACTCCTGCCTGGTCTCGAGGCGTACATCACAAGGAAGACTAACGGTAGGCTGGCAACAGTTTAGTCGACATAATCGCCGCTCTGCAGATCAAGCAGGGCGGTCTTTTTTGTGCTAAACTGTCTATATTATGACTGTGGGGGAGGTAAGGAAGAAGTATTTGGAATATATGAAGGGAAAGGGGCACGTGATAGTGCCTAGTTCTAGTCTTGTGCCCGAGAATGACCCCACCACACTCTTCACCGGTTCGGGCATGCAACCCATGGTGCCTTATCTACTGGGAGAGCGACATCCGGCGGGCAAGCGCGTGGCCAACTCGCAGAAGTGCTTCCGGGCAGAGGACATTGATGAAGTGGGGGATAATCGACATACTACCTTCTTCGAGATGCTGGGGAACTGGAGCTTCGGGGATTATTTCAGGAAAGAGCAGATTAAGTGGATGGCCGATTTCTTGTTTGACGAGATTAAGATTGATCCGAACAAGTTCTATGTAACTTGCTTCGCTGGTGATGAGAAGAACAAATTACCCAAGGATACAGAGTCAGAGGAAATATGGCGGAAGATATTCGCCGACAGGAATATTGCGGGTGAGCGTATCTTCTATTACGATTCGCGCAAGAATTGGTGGAGCCGAGCCGGCATGCCCGACAAGATGCCAGTAGGTGAACCAGGTGGTCCGGACTCTGAGATGTTCTATGACTATGGTGTAGAGCTTGGCTTGCACGAGAAATCGGAGTGGAAAAAAGTAAAGTGTCACTTAAATTGCGATTGTGGCCGATTTATGGAGATTGGGAATAACGTCTTCATGACATATAAGAAAACTAGCCCCTCGACGGGCTCGGGGCGGGGCAGTTTTGAGGAACTGCCCCGAAAGAATGTAGACTTCGGTGGGGGACTCGAGCGCATAACCTCGGCAGTTAATAATGACTCGGATGTTTTCAAGCTTGATGTCTTCTCCGGTTTCATACATAGACTGAGTATGCTCGCACGGAAGGAATATGCCAACTCGGAGTACACCAAGTCATTCCGGATTGTAGCGGATCATACTCGAGCGGCTATCCTGCTTATTGCAGATGGTGTCAGGCCGGCCAATACTGAGCGTGGTTATGTTCTGCGCCGTCTTATCCGCAGAGCCGTGCGCCATGTAGACAAACTTGGTGTTAATTCCGCCCAGGTATATGGCGAGAGTGGTCAAGCTTTCGACATGTACAAGGACATTTTCGGTTACGCCGACAAGCTCTGGACTGATATATCGCACGTCCTTGCGGAGGAGGAGCAGAAGTTCCGAGCCACACTCAAACGTGGCTTGCACGAGTTTGAGAAGGGTGAGCGCGACGCCTTCGTCTTGTTCACCACCTACGGCTTTCCGTTCGAGTTATCGGCTGAGCTAGCCACCGAGAAGAGTGAGAAGCTTGATGAAGCAGATTTCAAGAAAAAGATGAACGCACATGCCGAGCTTTCTCGGGCCGGTAGTTTGGGTAAGTTTAAAGGGGGCCTCTCGGACACCTCTGATATGAGCGTTAAATATCATACGGCCACGCACTTGCTTCAGCAAGCATTGCGGGTTGTTCTTGGCAAGCACGTTTGCCAGAAGGGAAGCAACATTACTCCCGAACGCTTGCGCTTCGACTTCTCGCACGATAAGAAAATGACAGACGAAGAGAAGAAGAAGGTGGAGGAGATTGTAAATAACCAGATAGAGAAGAATTTGGCTGTGACATATCAAGACTTGCCTCTTGCGAAAGCCGAGAAGCTTGGTGCAATAGGACTATTCGAGGAGAAATACGGAGACAAGGTGAGAGTGTATAAGATTGGCGCCTTTAGTCTAGAATATTGTGGGGGGCCACATATGAGTAATACTAGTGAACTCGCCAACCCCTCGACTCCGCTCGGGGTCAAAATGCGTTTCCGCATTTTGAAGGAGGAGGCTGTGAGTAGTGGTGTGCGTAGGATTAAAGCAGTGCTACAATAGAGAAGTGAAAGAGGTCGAAAATCTTGTGATAGATATACGAAGCGGTAGCCTAGGGGCTAGTGTAATTTCAAGTATTAAGGGTATGACGGAAGTTAGTTTCTGTACTAGGAAGAGAACCTCACTTGAAAAGAGTTTCGATCCCAGGAGATTGATAGGGCAAGTGGCCGTAGAGCTTAAATCTTTTTTGCTCGATATCAGGTCTAAAAAGCCACATTTAAGACCAAGGAGTATTCATCTGGTTATTAGTTCACCGTGGTTCGTATCACAAACGAGATCTGTGGTCCATAAATCTAACGAGGTTGTAACGTATAGTGAAAGTATAATACACAAACTGTTTAAGGAAGAGGAAGAAGAATTTCGAAGGGTAAACTTTGGTGATAGGGAATCTCAGACAATCGAAAGGGAGCTCTTGGCAGTAACATTAAATGGCTATCCTACAGACAAGCCTTATGGGAAGAAAGCAAAAGAAATAGGCTTGTCATTCTATCTATCCATGGTCGAGTCCGAATTTCTGGATATTGTCCGAACAACAATCCGAGGAGTTTGGCATAGCGACTTGGTTATCCACACATTTCCATTTTTAACACTCAATGTACTTGGGGAAGAATTGTCCTCCATGGCCGATTCTTATATCCTTCTTGATATTGGAGGAGAAGTTTCTGAACTGGCGCTCGTGAGGAATACGAGCACGATAGAAAGCTATTCCTTCCCTCTTGGAGCGCACAGTATAATCAGGGAAATTGGAAAGACATTCAAGTTCTCACTTTTTGAGGCAGAGTCCATGTATCGAGCCTACATCCTGGGACAGGTTGATAAGAAGATAGGAGGTCAGATAGAACAGGTATTGGAAGATACCAAAGTAAGATGGGCGACATATTTGCACGGAATGCTTGAGAAGATCGCCATGCTTAGGATACTTCCTCCGACTGTAGTGATCATTGGCAGTGCTGAGACAAGTAAATTGTTAAATGATGTTATGAAGGATCCTGAGATCACCAAGTTGTTTATGAATCAACAAGTAGCGAACGTTATTCTCCCCGACACTCACATACTTGATGGTAGGATATCTATTAGACCAGGTTCGGGAATCGTGGATATTTTCCTTGCAATAGAGGTTCTGGCTATTGATACTCTTGTTCAGAATAGTTAATATATATACTATGGATAAAATTGTATTACAAGATGTTGTAAGCGCGAGTCCAAAATTACCGATACGAGAAGAACCTAAACAATCGTTCCTGTCACGCGAGAGGCGAGAGGAGAGACGTTTCGATACCCAACAATCTCTAGAATATAAGATCTCGAAACATGGGGGAATGAATAAATGGCTAGTGATTGTGGGGATTGTAGTCATAGTGGCTGGAATACTTATGTTTGTAAATCTGAATGACAAGGCTGTTGTAACGATAACGCCCAAGAGTATTATAGCGAAAGTAGACTCCAATCTAATCGCGTACAAGGAACCAGCCGACGGCTCTCATTTGCTAGCATTTAGGATTATCGAATTGAGTGGAGAAGAGAGTACTAATGTACCCGCTTCCGGATCAAAATACGCAGAGCGTAAGGCTGGTGGTAAGATCAGTGTTACTAACTCAGGTGGCGAAAATGTAAGGATCATAGCCAATTCCAGATTTAAGAGTTCCGAGGGGAAAATATTTAGATCCACAAGCGCCTTTAGTGTTGGCCCGAGTAAAACAGTTGTGGTCAATGTGGTGGCAGACGAGCCGGGGGCAGACTATAATATTGGGCCAAGCACCTTCACCATACCTGGACTTGTGGGTGGGCCACTTTCGAGTGTGCTTACGAGCAAGTCGGGGGAGGCAATGAGTGGCGGTTATAAGGGCGATATGAAGATTGTTTCTGATACCGATTTAGCGCGAGCTAAGACGAGCTTGGAAGGCTCTCTAACTCAGAAATTACTAGATCAAGTTTCGGGAGCCTTAGATGAGAACAGCGTCTTTTTTGGCGATGCTTACAGTACGAGTTTCGCCCTCAGCGAAAATGAGGCGGGTGCTGAAGATCCTGTAGACACGCAGGGAGTATTATTGGAAGGAAGGATCTATGCAGTGGTATTCGATAAGAGGAGCCTAGCCGGTGTCATCGCTAAGAGGGAATTAGCCGACTTTGGAGAAGATACTGTTGATTTTTCTAACTGGTCGGATCTATCTGTCACGCTCAACTCCTATGATAATCTAAAGGGAAAAAAGGAAATAAGCCTAAGAATATCAGGAGACGCCAAGTTTGTTTGGGTTGTCGATACAGATAAGATAGCTCATGACTTGGTGGGAATATCGAAAGATTCGTACAAAACAGTCTTTCTAAACCACACTGCAGTCTACCAAGCAGAGGTTGAGATTAAGCCGTTCTGGAGGACTACTTTTCCGTCTGAGGTTGATAAGATCAGCCTAAACATAGTACCATCTTGACTCCTACAGGCAATAGTGATAGGATACATTCTACATGAGTAGTGGAGCGAAAGGGCCGGCTAATATTACCGGATCGGTTGTTGAGGCTTTGCCTAGTACCAATTTCAAAGTGGCGCTCACAAACGGAGACGAGGTCATATGTTATCTCTCTGGCAGGATGAGGCTACATAGGATTAGGGTCCTGGTTGGAGACAACGTGGAGGTTACCCTGGACGAGTATGGTAAGAGAGGGAGGATTACAAAGAGATTGTAGGATAAGTATATATAATGCGAGTACGAGCATCAATAAAAAAAAGATGTCCTAAGTGTAAAATTGTACGTCGAAATAGGCGTTTATATGTTATTTGTATTAAGGGTAGGCATAAGCAGAAACAGGGTTAGAATAAATATATGCGTATAGCAGGTATTACAATCCCCGAGAATAAGAGAATTGAGATTGGCCTTACGGCTGTCTATGGTATTGGAAGGAACATGGCGCACACCATATTAGACGAGGCCAAAGTATCTTATGAAAAAAAGGTGCCCGATATTACAGCTGAAGAAGAAGCAAGAATAAAGAAGGGTGTGGAGTCGAGACGAATAGAAGGCGATCTCAAGAGAGAGGTGTCAGCCAACGTTAAGCGCCTTAAGGATATCAAGAGTTATCGAGGGAATCGTCATCTTAGAGGACTGCCTACCAAGGGCCAGAGGACTAAATCTAATTCACGAACAGTGCGCGGTAATGTAAGAAAAACGATGGGTAGTGGCAAGCGTAAATTAGAGAAGAAATAATAAACGTATGGGCAAGAAAAGGATAGTAACAACTGATGATAAGGAGGGCCCAGAGGTGGTAAAGAAGGCCAAAGGGGCGCGCAAGAGAGTTGAGATAGGCGTGGTCCATATTCAATCTACGTACAATAATACAAAAATGCTTCTGACAGATACAGGTGGCAATGCTCTCGCTTGGTCTTCCTCAGGTTCGCTCGGGTTTAAAGGTGCTAAGAAGGGCACACCCTTCGCTGCCTCGAAGTTGGGTGAGTTACTTGCGGATAAGGCCACTTTGATAGGTATTAAGGATGTGTCCGTAACAATCAACGGAGTAGGTGCAGGACGAGAGGCTGCCTTGCGAGCGTTCACTTCTAAGGGTATCGGCATTCTCTCAATTGGAGATGTCACACCGGTGCCACACAATGGTCCGCGATCTCCAAGAGCACGTAGAGTTTAAAGAAACATACAATGAATATTTCAAAGAAATACAAAATTGCCCGAAGATTAGGAGCTTCTATCTATCCCAAGACAAGCACTCCGCGCTTTGCCATGGTTGAGAGCAAGAAGAAGGCTAATCTCCAGAAGAAGCGTAAGCATCGTTCCAATACCACAGAGTACGGCATCCAATTCCTGGAAAAACAGAAAATCAGATATACTTATGGCATTACAGAAAAACAACTTAGTAATTACGTGGGTAAGGCTCGTTCAGGCAATAAGGGTGCGCCCGCAGACGTAGCATACGTTCTTCTAGAAAGTAGATTGGATAATGTTGTTTACAGACTGGGAATTGCGGGGACTCGTCAATTCGCAAGGCAGATGATTTCTCACGGACATATAGAGGTTAATGGCAAGAGGCTTAGTATTCCTTCGTATTCGGTTAAGATAGGCGATAAGATAGGTGTGCGTGATAATAGTAAGAAGAGCAATATCTTGGTGAACAGAATGGAGGCTATCAAGGAGCATAATGTAGTTAACTGGTTGCATCTGGACAAGGAAAAGCTTGAAGGATCCGTCATAGCAACTCCCATAGTGGGCGAGAGAGAGTCCGACCTTAATTTTGGAATTTTAGTACAATTTTATAGTAGAGTTTAAAAAAATAAATATTATGCCAAACGTACATGTAATTTTGCCTTCCAAGCCACGAGTACTTTCTGAAAAAGATAATACGGGGATATATGAGATTGAAAACTTGTATCCTGGCTACGGTTATACCTTGGGCAATTCCCTCAGGAGAATAATTCTATCCTCATTACCGGGAGCTGCTATTACCTCAGTCAAGATTGCGGACGTCTCACACGAGTTTTCCACAATCGCAGGTGTTAAGGAGGATGTAATAACGATACTTCTGAATCTTAAGAAGTTAAAGTTCAGAATGAGTACAGACGAGCCTCAGCGAGCACATATTAAGATAAGCAAGGTAGGCAAGATAACTGCTTTGGACATTATTACTTCCGGCCAGGTAGAAGTGGTTGACAAGAATTTGTCAATCGCAGAGATCACCGAGAAGGGCACTACCCTGGAAATGGAACTTACCATAGAAAGAGGAATAGGCTATGCCCCAAGGGAGAATCTGCATAAGGACAAGATCGAAATTGGATCAATAGCTCTTGATGCTACCTTCACTTCTATCAGGCGCGTAAATTATGAAGTTGAGAATATGCGAGTAGGGGATCGGACAGACTTCAATAGGTTACGATTGGTTATAGAGACCGACGGAGTTATGACACCAAGGGAAGCCCTTGAATCGTCCATTGCAATAATGATAAATCAGCTTAGGGCCATTGTGGGTTTCCAGGAAGAGACGATGGCTGAGAGTGATGGATCTACTGATAGTACCGACAGTGATAATGTAAAAGATGGTACAAAGCTGAAAATCGAGGAAATGGATTTATCCTCGAGGACTGCCAACGCCTTAACTAGGGCTGGCATACGTACCTTAGGTGGCATATCACGCAAGAGCATGGAGGATTTGCTCGCCGTAGAAGGTCTTGGCGCAAAGGCGCTGGAAGAAATCGCCGAATTATTGAAGAAGCATAGCCTTAAGCTTAAGGATAACTAGGATAATAGTACGTTATTAAACCATGAGGCATCACGATAAAAATAGGAAGTTCGGTAGAGTTAAAAGCCAGAGAGAGGCGCTCTTGGCATCATTGGCTAAGGGTCTCTTGCTTCACGGAAGGATACGTACAACTGAGGCGAGAGCTAAGGAGATCCGACCTTACGTGGAGAGGCTGATAACGAAAACAAGGAGTACCAAGACTCCACACGTAGCATCAACAAGGAATGGAGGATACACGAGAATAATCAAGACGAGCAGTCGTAAGAGTGACGGCAGTAAGATGGCTTATATAGAAATTATAGATGCAAAGTAAAATGGAAAAAGTAAATAAAGTAGCTCTTGAAACTGTAATAGATGCTAGTGACAAGACCATTGGACGAGTAGCCACTGTGGTAGCAGTTGCTCTTCGGGGCAAGGATAAGGCAAGCTTTACTCGACATCTCGTGCCTAATGTGAAGGTAAAGATTATTAACGCTTCCAAGCTCTTCATCAGAGAGACCAAGAAGAAGGGAAAGAGCTACGTGAGATACACCGGTTACCCTGGAGGTCTACGAAGCGCCACTCTTATGGAAGTGATTACCAAGAAGGGTATCGCCGAACCCCTTAGACTGGCTGTTTATGGAATGTTGCCACCCAATAAATTACGTCCCATACTGATGAAAAATCTAATAATTACGGAATAGTTATGGATACTAATAAATACTACGAGGGTATAGGGAAGAGAAAGAGCGCTACAGCTAGAGTTCGGATTGCACCCGCCACACGAGCCTCTATTGAGGTTAATGATAAGCAGGCTGGGGTTTACTTTCCGGGTGAAGATCTGGCTCTCATAGTGCACGAGCCAATAGTTCTTTCTAAATTGGCTGAGAAACTGAAGGTAACAGTTCATGTAAGTGGTGGTGGGATACATGCTCAGGCTGAGGCTGTTCGCCTAGGCTTGGCAAGAGCAATATTGATTATGGATACCAGCACAAGAAAGGTACTTAAAGGTGGCAAACTCCTAAGGAGAGATTCACGCATCAAGGAACGTCGCAAGTTCGGTCTCAAGAAGGCTCGCAAGGCCCCCCAGTGGAGCAAGCGTTAAAGTATAACCGGTAGGTGCACTGTCATCGCTTAGTGCCCTGCGACAAGTTAGACGCTATAGCTTGTAACTTGCACTCGAAGGGAATGTGGTGTAGGATAGGTGTATGAGGCATAAATTGGGAAGATTGCAGAAGGAGGTGTTGGCGCGGGTTTATGCCGGACTCACTTTGCAGATGACACGCTCGGT
>Ga0209542_10009950_pt1 | contig 17305 bp, 14 predicted proteins | sample RifCSPhighO2_01_FD_184028 | JGI IMG/M metagenome (GOLD analysis project Ga0209542, IMG submission 184028) | Soil microbial communities from Rifle, Colorado - Rifle CSP2_plank highO2_0.1 (SPAdes) (version 2) | ecosystem: Environmental > Terrestrial > Deep subsurface > Rock core/Sediment ...
TTAAGATGTTCGTGATTCATATGGTCTCCCTTTGAAGCGTCTTACCAAGATATATCAAAAATCATTTATTTTAACAAGGCCCCTGTGCGCATGTTCTGTAGAATGTTGCTGATTTTCACCAAGGTGGCAAATTTTTTGCTTTTGTATGTATAGGTATATTCATCTCCCTCTTTGCTTCCGAAAAACATTTTGAAATTTGCCACATTGGCTTTCTGGGGCGTGGAGTAATTGATGGACCCCAATCCAACAAACGTATAATTTCTCTCTTTCCCGTATTTACAAATCTCATAAATCAATCTTCTGGTTGCATGCCCAATAATCTTATAAAATTCCTTATCTTTTTCGCCAACCTCCATTCTTTTAGAAAACATTGCACGCACCTGAAAACATGGGAAAAGATCATAACACGGCACCGAAGCAATCATTTCTCCGTTGTAATACGCGTTAAAGTTCATTACGTCAGAAAACGAATCTTTTCCCCACGGTTTTCTTCCTTGCGCGCGCTCAAACTCTTGATACAGACGGAATGTCGTTTCTTTGTCTGGATCAGCGATTTTAAATTCCAATTCGGGAATTTTGTACGTTTTTGCAATTTCTTGCCACGTGGCGCGCGCAAATCTATTACATATTTCTTCAATCGTCCCATCCAAATAAATGTTCGCTAATTTTTTGTGCTTGAGTTCAAATCCTTTTTTTTCAAGACCCAAATCATCATAAGCAATCACGGTAATAAAATCGTACTTGCTTTTATCAAGCAACTCTTCAAGGTTCTCCTCTTGGTAGAGCACCCGCAACGAGCGAAAGAAAAATTTGTTTTTTCTAAAAATCATTTTTACGCTTTGAATTATGAAACTCTGTTATGAGCAAATCCTTGCGCAGCGCAATGGCGCGAGCAGAGCAATTCGCCAGCAGGTGAATATGCATGGTTTGCGAATAATGTGAGTTTCATAATCTAAAATAATTCATGGTTTTTGGGCAACATAAATGGGAAATTTATCGAAAAAAGCCAATATAGATTTGGGTGCCTTTAAAAGTTTTTTGCTATTTCCCACCATTTCTATGTTAGTAAAACCCAACCGCACAAACCGCGCTCTTTCGTTCCAAATATTATTATAATATTGGGTTACTATGCCAAAATTATACTGTTCAATCCTCCAATGCGGACCAACTCTTAATTTTCTTAAATTATTAAGTATTATTTTCCAGCCGGTCTTTGTCCTGGGCAGTGCAAGACCATTGTGGCTTGAATAAATAAAAAAACCCCCTGGTTTTAAAACTCTTTTTATTTCCCGTATGGCATTGGTTCGTTCATCGAAAGACATTAAATTATCTATGCCATTAAAAGAAAAGAACGCGGTATCAAAAGTCATATCTTTAAAATCTAACTTTCTCGCGTCCATAACGCGAAAATCAATGGTAGGAAAGTTTTTCTTTGCTTCTCTTATCAAAGGAGCTGCGATGTCCACTCCGACTACTCCACAGCCCGCCTCTTGTATATACGACGTGGTCCTCCCCGCTCCGCAACCAACATCCAATACCAATGACCCCGCCGGCATGTACCTTTTAATAATATACTCTTCTCCGGCGCGCAAATATCGTTTTGAATATTCTTGTACCGACAGATCCGAAGAAAAGGATTGAATATTTTCACGCTCGGCTTCTTTGTTTTTTATTATGCTCTCAATAAAAAATAAAATGCGATTTGCCCTTTTGTCCCATGTGTACTTTTCAACATCGGCGCGCGCTTGAGCGGCTATTCTGGAAGAAAAACTTGAGTCCCCTAAAATTTTTATTATCGCCGCGCCAAGCTCCTTGGAACTTCCAGGAGATACCAAAAGAGAGTTCGAATTATTTAATATGTCGCGCAGAGAAGGAAGGTCGGCAGAAACAATTGGCCTGCCCGACGCCATATACTCAAAAATTTTAAGAGGCGACATAAAAAAACGATAGTGCTCTCGGTCGGGAAAGGGCGCTATCGTTATGTCAAAAGATTTTAAATATAACGGTATCACATCATACATTACCATGCCAGTAAAAATTATTTGATCCGCTACGCCTTCTTTTTGTGCGGAGTTTTTATAAAAATTAATATCCTCTTCGTGTCCACCAACTAAAACAAGGATTATTTCCTTGTGATCCTTCAATTCAACAAGTGCCTGTATCAAGACCTCTATGCCCTTTTCCATACCAAGAGTCCGAAACATACCAACATAACCAATTATCTTCTTATCAACCGGGATCCCTAGTTTTTTTCGCGCATCCTCCTTGGAGACAGTAATATCAAATTTTTCCAGATTTACCGCGTCCGGAACAACCAAAATCTTGTTTACTGGTATTTTGCGTTGCACCAGCCGTTCTTTGATAAATCTGGTTAAAACAAGCGTGCCTCGTGAACGATTTAACATCCTTACATAAAAATTACTCATGTTTTTCGGCAAGGAATGAATCTCTAAAAAAACACCCTTAAAAACTCCGCCCACCAACGGTTCTCGAGAGTACAAAACGTCATACGAGCGGAACAAAAGTTTGAGTCGGCAAAAAAACAAAAAGCTGATAAGCTGTATTATAAAAAACGCCTTATTGCCTCCCAAAAAAACAAAATCAACACAAGGAATCTTGGTTATTTTGAAACTCCGCTCTATCCTGTAATAATCAAATGGATCGCGCTGAATTGTTCCGACTCTTCGGGGCGCCAGCAATTCAACATCATGGCCACTTTTGGCAAAGGCCGCACACATCTGCATGATTTGCAGGCCATGAGCCCAACTAGCGGGAAGCTTTGAATTAGAAATATAAATTAGTTTCACTTGTTTATTTAACTACTTTAAAAATCAGGTGGTTTTCTATACTCGCAACCAGTGCCAAGAACGGCATTTGTTTCAATGTCTCCGCCAAATACCCGTATTCCGCATCGTTTGTATCTAACAAAATATAATCAACCGAATATTGTTTCAACGACTTTCCGAATCCGAGCGTTTTATAAAAGTTTACTTTTGCCAAAACCCTATTTATGTATTCTTGCGGAATAAATTCCGCCTCGGCTTGTTTTGTTCCGATAAAAAAACTTATTATTTTATTCCGATTTGCTTGGCTTTGATATTGTTCTATAAACTTGTTTGCCCAAATTTCTACACTGTGTTTTTCTACATATTCTCTATCAATGTTTGGAGAAAAAAAATTCTGTATTACCCAGCGATTTTCCAATTCATCATCAGAAATCAAGAATAATCCAGAATTGGCATTTTGAAAATCATTATTATACGTATAGGTCGGTATAAATCCGTGATAATTTTTGCCAAGCGAAAGAATAGCCGAGTCGTGAATTGAGTTTTTATCAAACCAATCCGCCACATCAGCAAGACGTTGCTGATCTTTCAGTTCTTCAATATTTAACGGATTCATAAATCCAACGAGGCCAAACCTCATACTATCCCGCTCTTTATACGCTAAACCAGACAGCATTGCGAGCATTAAAAAAATCGCGAATATGCCTCTATAATTCAAAAGGCTGTTTTTATAATTATCACGTAAAATGGAAACACAGATTGAAAATATTAAAAAAATAAACAGCGCTATCACCCAGTAATAGTGCATCGAAAAAGAAAATGCCTTGCCGGTGATAACATTCTGCCAATTGAGCGCTATCCCAGCGAAAGCAGCAGAATATCCGAACAATACGCGTCGTTCAGTAATTTTCTTTGTTGCAAGAAACAAAACAATCAGACACACGAGCATGAGTAAAACATTAAAGTATGCGCCAGGCCAATGGTTAAAAATAAAACCGAAACGCAAATTTGCATCTCTATAGTTGGGGTCGAGCGCGGCTTTTTGTAAACTTATAACATAGGGAATAGAAAATACCGATGCTGGCACTGCAAAGCAAAGAAAATTTTTAACGTAATGCCCTACCCGCCGCTCTGTGATTACAAGCAAAAACAGCATCAAGCAGTACACAACCAGGATAGAAGACCAAACAAAGGGATAAATATAAAAGGTAGCCCCGAAAATGACTGTAAGAAGCATATTCCATCCTGCATATTGTTTCAATGATTTTTCTGTGTTCTCGATAATTTTCCAAATCACCAGTAAACCTAAAAATAAAAAAATAAAGCTAAACTGCGGATTGATGGGCCTGTTGAACCAGTACAAAAACAGCATATAGTAGCCGCTTGAAAAAATACTAGAAACAGCGGCGGACTTTGTAATTCCGAATAGCAAAAAATAGAGCGCGATCACGCCGACAAATGGCAACAAAAAGTCATTGATAGCAAAAATGGTTGGGATAGAGATGTTAAAAATCTTAGCCATTTCTGCAAAAATTATTTCTGCCAAAGGTTGCTGCAAATCAGGACTTTCTTTGTGTTCTTTAAGATATACGCTGCCAAAATTATAATGCCAGTCATATACTTCCCTCGTCATCGCCAGATATTGATCCTCATCATTACTAAACATCGGATAAATACCTTTGAAGTCCGATCCTACTTGTAAGATTGCAGAAAGAGTGGGCGCCACAACAAGTAATCCTATCGTAAACGCAAGTATAAATATCTGTCTGTGTTTTTTAAAAAACACCGCCATAAAAACTATTTAATAGAAACATCTTTTTGCGTAACCAAAAATACGATCTGCTCAACTTCAAAATAAAACCGAGCGGCGATGTATCAGAATAAATATCGATGCGGTCATCTAAGATTTTAGCCCCATTATTCCTAAGATAGGATTTAACCTGTTCGTTTTTCGCTCCTTTTGGAAAGACAAAAACGTCTGGATAGCTATTGGTAAAAAAATTGTTTTTAATCCAATCGCGCGCATTCTCGTATTCGGCGACGACTTCAGATTCAGAGAGTCCGGAAAGTTGCCGGTGAGAATATCCATGATTCGCTATCGCTACGCCATTTTCAGCAAGCAGACGAAGGTCAGACAAAGAACAAATCTCTCGTTTTTTATCCTCCTCGCGAGTCGCAAATTCTGCTTTTTTCCCCAACAACGAAGGGTTAATAAAAATAACCGCCGGGAAATTAAATTCCTTTAAAATTGGCAGCGCGTTTAAAAACACATCGCGAAACGCATCATCAAAAGTAATAAGAATAGTTCTTCCCTTTAATTTTAATTTGCCTGCCTTAAAATCCAAAAAATCTCTGATGCTTATAACGCTAGTTTCGCTCTCTTTCAAAAAAGCCATTTGTCGTCTAAAATGACCTGTGAGAACAGAAATGGTGGTTTTGCCGTCTGATATAGAGTGATAGGTTAAAACGGTCGGCAAAGGCGAAAACAAATAATCAATTTTTTCTAAAAAAAAGTTAATCAATTTTAGTATAATCATCATTCGAAAAAAATTGGGCTTGCTTATATAAAACAAGAAACACGCTCCTTTTGCTATACGTTACATTATCACATGAAAATCGCCTTTTTAACAACAAGAAATGAGTAGTAACATCTTATTAAGCATCGTTATTCCAACACGCAATAGAGTATCATTTCTTGAAACGACAGTCAGTTGTTGTGTTGATCAAGTCAAAGCCGATAACCTAGATAGCGTGGTTGAGGTGATCATTGGCAACAATGGTTCAGAAGACACAACAAGTGCTTTCGTAAATCGCATAAAGAATCGATATGGTTTTGTCTATGGATTTAATCATTTACGAAATCTCGGTTTTTCTAAAAATGTTGAATTTTTAAAAAAAGAAGCTCGAGGAAAATATGTCTGGATTTGTGGAGACGATGATTTGTTGCGAGATGGCGCCATTGCTTATATGGTAAAATGTATTGAAGAGCAAAAACCTAATTTTATTTTGATTAACACCTCAAATATCATTTCTCTTGACAACGCTAACCACAACTTCAAAGTTGTTCTAAAAAATCGCTTAAATATTTTTAAAAATATTTTTGTGGAAAATTTTCAAAGAGATCACGAGTTGCTCAAACCCGCGTATCATTGGCTTTACCTGACTAATTTTATAGGCGCCGTTGTTTTTAAAAAAGATTTATTTGAATTAGAATTGGCCAACGCTAAACAATATATCCGACCAGAAAACACATTCGCATTTCAAGGACCCATTATTATTGGGATAAGCAAGCATGGCAAACTGTTAATCGTTTCGGGGTGTTTTGTACTACATCGCAAAACCGAACCTAATTGGATAGATGAAAATACCAAAGGTATTTTTTTTATGGATCTATTCGACAGCACGGAAATCTCTAGATTGGTAAAAGAATATATGCCTAATGAATACAAAAAATACAAGAAGCTCTATGCAACTTTCATTATGGAAGAGTTTATGCTGGAAACAAAAAGGGGGATGAAAATAATGAATATACGAAAATTTGCATGGATTGCGTTTTATAAAAACCTTGACTGTTTCTCTGAAAACATGCAATTTTTGAGCATGGTCATGGCGCCAAAATTAGTTACATACATTGCTCCCAAATTAAAAGTATATAAAAAATTAATGAAACTCATAACAGAGTTTCTAGGTTATAATACTTAACTTATGAAAGTAGTTATCTTATGCGGCGGAAGGGGAACGCGTCTTAGAGAGGAGACGGAATTTCGGCCAAAGCCAATGGTAATGGTTGGAAATCAGCCGATTTTGTGGCACATCATGAAACTGTATTCTTACCACGGTTTTAATGATTTCGTTTTATGCTTGGGATATAAAGGGGGGATGATAAAAGATTACTTTGATAAAAATCAAATTCCGAATTGGAAAATTACTTTCGCCGAGACTGGTTTAGAAAATGAAACAGGCAGCCGCATTGCACAAATTAAAAAATATTTAGATGAGGATTGGGACGATAATTTTTTACTTACGTATGGGGATGGCATTGCCAATATTGACATTAATAAATTATTAAATTTCCATAAAGAGAAAAAAGCAGTAGTGACTTTAACCGGAGTCAGGCCTACAAGCCCTTTTGGCGTAGTGGAAATTCAAGACGGATTGGCAAAATCTTTTAGGGAAAAACCCAAATCGAGCGATTGGGTTAACGGTGGATTTTTTGTCTGTAATAAAAAAGTTTTTGATTATCTTTCTTCGGATGATAGCTGTGTTTTGGAACAGGAACCGCTTCGTGCTCTTGCGGTTAAAGGCGAGCTTGCTGCTTATTGTCATGATGACTTTTGGCAATGTGTGGATACTTTTAAAGATTTAAAGGGACTAGCTCATCTTTATAATCAAGGCCGTCGTCCGTGGATGGTATGGGAAACATAAAAATGAAAAAAAAATATTGGAAAAATAAAAATGTTTTTATCACTGGTGCTACTGGTTTTTTGGGTTCGTGGTTAGTTAAATCTTTGGTAGATGAGAGCGCGAACGTTGTCGCCTTAGTCAGAGATTTTGTACCAAAATCGTATCTTTATTCAAGCGGTTATAATAAGAAGGTAACGCTGGTTCGGGGAGAGTTGGAAAATTATTTTTTATTGGAAAGGACTTTGGGCGAATATCAGATAGATACAGTTTTTCATGTTGGCGCCCAAACTCAGGTAGAAGTCGCCAATCGCAATCCGCTTTCTACTTTTGAATCCAACATTCGCGGCACTTGGAATGTTTTAGAAGCCTGCCGTCGCTCTCCTTTGATCAAGAAAATTATCATTGCCTCTTCGGATAAAGCGTATGGTTCTCATAAAGCTCTTCCTTATGACGAAACCTTTGCTTTGCGGGGATCTCATCCGTATGATGTCTCCAAAAGCGCTGCTGATTTAATTAGCTTTACCTATTTTAATACTTATAATTTGCCTGTTTGTATTACGAGATGTAGCAATCTTTTTGGCGGCGGAGATTTAAATTTTAATCGCATAGTACCTGGCACCATTAAGTTGATCCTCGATAAAGAACCCCCACTGATTCGTAGTAATGGGAAATTCTTGCGAGATTATTTATATGTGGAAGATGCGGTTGCCGCCTACCTGCTTTTAGCAGAAAAGATGGACAATAAAAAATTTCATGGGCACGCTTTTAATTTCAGCACGGAAAATCCTATAAATGTTATTGAGGTTGTAAATTTGATCAGTCGTATTATGAAGAGCGAGCTGGAGCCTAAGATTTTAAATACTGCCAAAGGCGAGATACCTGACCAATATCTTTCTTCAGCTAAAGCAAAGAAGCTGTTGGTTTGGCAACCGGTATACAATTTGCAAAGTGGACTTAAAAGAACCGTTGACTGGTATATGGATTTCTTCAAAAAATCAACTTAATATGAAATGGCGAGTTGTCATCGCAACAATTTCTTTGGCTAGAAATAAAAAGGAAGAAAAAATTATACTTAATACCCTGACAGAATTAAATAAATTGGGATTGCCTATTATCCTGACAGATGAATCCGCATCAGCATTCCCCATTTTTTATAAAATTAAAGGTTTAAAAAATATTCGCGCATTTAAGGCGAATGGTTTGGATGCTAAGATTAAAAGATCTTTATCAGAGGCTTCACGCATTGGCCAATTCATTTTCTATACCGAATCCGATAAGCTTGATTTTGTCAGTAAACACGCCCCCAATTTTATACAAAAATTCTTGAAAAGTCCACAGGGAGTATGGCTTTCAGCCAGATCGGAAAAGAGTTTTGACAGATATCCGAAATACCAGAAAATCGTGGAAAAATTTTTATGGCAAAGCTCTTGGGCGTTGTTTGACGGAAAAACCATGGATATTTCGTACGGCCCAAGGATTTTTCCGTCCAGCTTGGTCAAATATATAAAATCAATCCGTGGAAAAATAGGATTTGGCTGGCAAGCATATCTTTTAACCGTTGGGTTTCGCCTTGGGCTTCCGATAACAGAAGTGGTTTTTGACGTTAATCCTCCTGCGGATATCCAAAAAGGACGGCGAGCAATTTTGTACCGTATGTGGCAAGCAGAAGATCATTTGAAAGGATTTGCCCAAGGCTTGAAGATAAAATTATGAAAAGTCAAAATAAAATAGCGCTAATAACCGGAGCCACTGGCTTTATTGGTTCTAATTTATGCCGGCGTTTATTAAATCTCGGTTATCAAGTTCATATTTTAAGCAGGAAGGGTTCCCATACTTGGCGACTAGACGATATTTTAGAAAGATTGCGTAATCATGTCGCGGATTTGCGCGATAGGGAAAATCTATTTACTGTTATAAAAAAAATTCGGCCAGATTATATTTTTCACTTAGCTACTGCTGGAATTTATGCCGGAATTCATTTGCCAGCTAAAGATTTGATTGAAATTAATACTATTGGGCTTGTAAATTTATTAGAGGCGTGTAATCAGTGTGACTATACTGCTTTTATCAACACCGGAAGCTCGTCAGAGTATGGCTTAAAAGATAAAATTATGAATGAGGAAGATGTGTGTCATCCATTGAATGCTTATGGAATTTCCAAGTATGCCGCAACACTGTATGCCAGTTTTACTGCCAAAACTCAATCTCATCCGATTATTACCTTGCGACTTTTTTCCCCTTTCGGGCCATACGATGACAAAAGCCGTTTCGTCACTTATGCTATAATCCAAGCAATGAGAGGAGAAGAAATGCAATTGGCTAACCCTGATTCTGTTCGGGACTTTATATATTCTGAAGATGTTATTGATGCTTATATAAATAGTATGGATAAAACCTCAAGGCACAAAGGAGAAATTTTTAATATAGGAAGCGGCAGAGAATCAAAAATATCCGAGGCGGTAAGTAAAATCCTTGAATTGACCGGATCGAAAAGTTCGGTTATATGGAATGCACAATCCCCTCGTTCTTGGGAATCGGTCTGTTGGCAAGCAGATATTTCCAAGGCGAAAAAACTTTTGGGCTGGCAACCAAAATATGATTTAAATTCCGGATTAATAAAAACGGTTGCTTGGTTTAAAAAAAATCAACAATTCTATGCTAACCAATAAAAAATAAATAATTTATGAAACTTTCTGATTACGTAATTAAATATTTGGCTTCTAGGAAGGTTCGGCACGTTTTTTTGATTACTGGCGGCGCGGTTGCTCATTTAGTTGATTCCTTTCGAAAGGTTAAAGGCATTACTTATATTTGTAATCAGCACGAGCAAGCATCCGCGATGGCGGCAGAATCTTATTCTCGGTTAACTAAAAATATTGGCGTGGCGATGGCGACTAGCGGTCCGGGAGCGACCAATTTAATTACCGGAATTTGCTGTGCTTGGTTTGATTCAATACCAAATCTTTATATTACCGGGCAGGTTAATACAAATGAATCTAAGGGCAACACCAAGGTCAGACAGGTCGGATTTCAAGAAACAGACATTGTAAATATAATTAAGCCGATAACTAAATTAGCAATTCAAGTTACTGATCCTAAAAAAATAAAATATTATTTAGATAAAGCTTTTTACATTGCCAAATCTGGAAGGCCCGGGCCGGTTTTGTTGGACATTCCGATGAATATCCAGCAAGCAGAAATTAATCCGGCGAAACTCCAAGTATTTGCTGTTCCAAAAGAGTATTCAGTCAGAGATAATGCAGTGGTTTTAAAAAAGAAAGTTTCCATCGCTTTTAAATTAATAGTCAAAGCAAGGCGTCCTGTTATTGTTGTTGGAGGCGGAGTAAAATTGGCTAATGCGCAAAAAGAGGTTAAAGAATTCATCAAAAAGACGGGGTTCCCTACTGTAACTTCTTGGAGTGGATTTGATGTGGTTCCCTTTAACCATCCTCTTTTGGTCGGTCAATATGGAGTTTATGGAAATCGCGGTGCTAATTTTGCGGTTCAAAACTCTGATTTAATCATAAGTATCGGTTCTCGTTTAGATACCAGACAGACTGGGGGCCGACCAGATACTTTTGCTCGTGAGGCAAAAAAAATAGTTGTAGATATTGATCAAGCTGAATTAGATAAGCGGAGGGGTTTGGTTCCTGATATCGCAATTTGTTCAGACGCAAAAAGGTTCCTCGCAATTATAAATAAAGAATTAAATGGTTTTCATAGTTCGGTAACCGTTGATTGGCTGAAACGTGCAAAAATCTGGAAAACAAAGTATCCGGCCTGTTTGCCGGAATATTATAAGCAGAAGAGCAGCGTAAATCCTTATGTTTTTGCGAAAATACTTTCCAGTGAATTAAAAAGGGACGCGGTTATTATTCCCGATGACGGCGGCAATCTTACTTGGACTATGCAATCTTTTGAAATTAAAGACGGGCAAACTCTATTCTCCGCTTTCGGCAATTCACCGATGGGTTATTCGGTGGCCGCCGGAATAGGTGCTGCTTTTGCGGTAAATAATAAACGGCCAGTAGTTAGTATTATTGGCGACGGCAGCATGCAAATGAATATACAGGAATTACAGACAATTTTTCATTATCAAGTTCCTGTCAAGGTGTTTATTTTAAACAATCATTCCTACGGTATTATTAAGCAATTTCAGGATATGTGGTTCGAGGGACGGCATATTGCCTCGTCTCCGGAAAGCGGCTATAGCCCGCCGGATTTTATTAAAGTGGCCAAGGCCTATGGTTTAAAATCGGTTTCTATTAAAAATCATCAGGAGCTTCAGAAAAAAATCAAAGAAGTTTTAAAATTCCGCGGACCTGTAATTTGCGACGTGCTTCTAAAAAGCGATCAAAAATTGACGCCTAAATTGGAGTTTGGAAAACCCATTGAGGATCTTTCGCCCTATTTAAGCAGAAAAGAATTTTTAGCCAATATGTTAATTAAACCTTTGAAAAAAAATAAATAATGGGACATAAATTTTCTCGAGACGCCAAAAATTTAATTGGTAGTCCAATGTTTAAGATGTTGGCTAGAGTTCAGGAACTGGAAAAAGCCGGTAAAAATATTATTCATTTTGAAATCGGCGATCCGGATTTTAATACTCCGGAACATATTACTCAAGCCGCGGTGGATGCAATTAAAAGAGGAGAAACACATTACGCAAATTCTTTGGGCGTCGTTCAACTGCGACAGGAAATTTGTAATACTACACATAAAGATTTAGGATGGCTACCAGAATTAAATCAGATAGTAGTGGCGCCGTCTATCTCTTTTATTTATTTTGTTATTCGAGCACTGATGAACCCCGGCGAAGAGGTTATGGTTTCCGATCCTGGTTATTCGTCCTATTTTTCTGCCTTTGATTTTGTTGGCGTTCGGGCCGTTACTGTCCCAACCTTTGAAAAAAATAATTTTCGTCTGAAAGCGATTGATTTAGAAAAATTCATTACACCAAAAACCCGTTTATTAATTATCAATTCCCCGCAAAATCCAACGGGCGCGATGATGAATGCAGAAGACTTAACTATCATATACAAACTTTCTAAAAAGCATAATTTTTATATTTTAAGCGACGAGGTTTACGGAAAAATGACTTACGACAAACCACATAAATCGATTTCTATACATGATCAATGCAAAGAAAAAGTTATCTTGCTTAACGGTTTTTCTAAAACTTATGCGATGACTGGATGGAGGCTTGGTTATGCGATCGCACCAAAGGAAATTGTTGAGAAGCTCGGTTTAATTATTCAGACTGTGATTTCCAATGTACCGCCTTTTATCCAGTGGGCCGGCATAGCCGCTATTAACGGCGATCAATCCAGTATTAAGGCTATGATGGAAGAATATCGCAAAAGAAGAAAGATTGTGGTAAATGGTTTTAACGAGTTGCCAAGAATTTCTTGTATAATGCCCGATGGCGCCTTTTATGCCTTCCCAAATATTTCTAAGACCGGACTTACCAGTAAAGAATTTGCGGAAGTAATGTTAGAAAAGGCAGGAGTCGCGCTTTTACCTGGAACTGATTTTGGGCCGCATGGCGAGGGGTATGTGAGAGTTGCTTTTGCGACTTCTCTGGATAATATCAGGGAAGGGTTAAGAAGAATGGAGAAAGTATTAAAAGCTTTATGAATAAAAAATTAGAAAAATTAATTAAGGAAGAGTATTATTCTAGTTTTAAGAAATCCGAGTTTATTCCAGGGAAAACGGTAATACCGGCGTCCGGAAAAGATTTTGATTGGCGGGAAATGATAAAAATGACTGAAGCCGTGTTAGAAGGATGGTGGACTGAGGGTCGTTTTGCCGATGAATTTGAAAAAAAATTCGCTCGCTACGAAGGAGTAAAATACTGTGTTACCACCACCTCTGGATCTTCTGCTAATCTTTTGGCGATTGCTGCTCTGACATCATATCATTTAGGCAACCGACAATTAAAGCCGGGTGATGAGGTGATTACATTAGCCGCTGGGTTCCCAACTACAGTTAATCCATTGATTTTGTACCGACTGGTGCCAGTTTTTGTGGACATTGATTTAGAGACATTTAACGTTAATATAGCGCAGCTTAAAAAAGCGATTTCTAAAAAAACCAAAGCGATTTTCCTGCCGCACCATCTTGGCAATCCTTTTAACGTAAAGGAGGTAAAAAAAATATGCAATCGGCATAATCTTTGGTTGGTAGAAGACTGCTGTGATGCGTTGGGGAGTAAATATCGCGGCTCTCGTGTCGGCAGTTTTGGTGATTTAGCCACTTTTAGTTTTTATGCCGGGCATCATATTACTATGGGAGAGGGGGGGGCGGTAGTATCTAATGATGCCCGATTAGCTTCCATTGTTAGATCTATTCGGGATTGGGGGCGCGAATACTGGTTTAAAACCGGCAAAGACATCCGCAAAGACAAAGGTCTTGGTTCAAGAGGTAAGGGAAAGCTTCCAGAAAATTATGACCATAAATTTATTTTTTCGGAGATTGGCTACAATTTGAAAATTACTGATATTCAAGCTGCTCTTGGGCTGGTGCAATTAGAAAAAGTAAATAAATTTACCAAAATTCGTAGAAAAAACTTTAACTACCTCTCTAGGCGATTGAAGAAATTTCAAAATTATCTCTTCCTACAAAGAGAGGAAAAGCTTATTGAGCCCTCTTGGTTTGGCTTTCTTTTGACTTTGCAGCCAGGATGTTTATTTACCCGTGAAGAGCTGATCAATTACCTTATCAAGCAAAATATTATCACAAGAATGTTTTTAGGGGGAAATCTAATTAAACAGCCGTATTTTCAAAATTACAAGATTAAATTTCGGGTTGTCGGATCTTTGAAAAACACAGATTATGTATTGAACAACTCATTTTGGGTTGGGATATTTCAAGCAATTGACCAAAAAAAATGCACTTACATCGCTAATAGCATTGAGGCCTTTTTAAAAAAGAATGGTCTTGGTTGTGAAAATTAAAAAATATGAAGGGCTGTATAGTTTTACAACGCCAGTTTGCACCTATCGGCAACGCAATAGCGTTGGAACTCAAAAATAAACACAACATCAAAGATTTTTGTGGTTATGTCTTTACACGGCGAGCAGAACAATTTGTAAAAGCACAAAAAGATATCCAGTACACAAATCTTATTTTGGATGAAGATCTACACAACCAGTATAGAAAAGAAAAACTTGATATTGAATATTTAAAAAACATAGAAGCAGAATACGGTATGCCAAACTTGTGGCAATGCATAGCGATAGACAGAACTCTCATGATGGATATTCCACCAAAAGAATACTCTGTCTCTCCAACGCCACCATACACTCATGAAGAAATGCTAAAAATTTTGCAAGTCAAATTCCGTACTATCGTTGATTTCCTCAACAAAGAAAAGCCTGATTTTATTGTTGGTGTTAATGTTGGATCCCTAGGAACAATGACCCTTGATCGCGTTGCCAAAAGAATGGGCATCAAAAATTATACGATAGAAACTGGGAAAATTGACAATCGAGTGACTTTCAGTGAAGACTGCAAGTGGCTTTCCGGTGTAGAAAAAATCATTAAAAACATTAAAGAAAATAATTATAAAAGTCCATTCAGAAAAGAGGCCGAAAATCATCTAGAAAAATTCAGGAAAAATCCCGCGCCGCCTTCTTTTGCTGCTGAAGAAAAAAACAAAAGCTTTTTAGAAAAAATGGCAATTATTCCGTTTAAACTTTTTAGAGCATTAAAGTTTACCATACGGTCTACATATAAATATCTTAAAAATCCGTATAAATCGGATACTACTGTTGAAAACCCTGCGCGCGCGTTGGTAAATAAATTTAAAAGAAAAATAAGAGGATTGAGAAATCTCAAGCCGTTATACGATGACCCGATTTGGCAGGAAGATTTTGCCTATTTCCCTCTTCACTTTGAACCAGAAGCGACCACGTTGCTTTATTCGCCATTTTATACCAATCAAATAAACCTGCTCACACAAATAGCAAAATCTCTTCCTGTGCATTTTAAGCTATACGTAAAAGAGCATCCATCAATGTTGGAATATCGGCCAACCGCATATTACAGAGAGTTAAAAAAAATTCCTAATTTGAAATTATTGAATCCAAAGACCAGTTCGCTCGATTTGATTGAAAAATCAAAAATAGTAACCACAATAGCGGGAACAGCCGGCTTTGAGGCGTCTCTTCTTAAAAAACCGGTCATTACCTTTGGTGATATATTTTATAACATCCTTTCGTTTGTTAAAAGATGCCGAGAAATCGAAAATTTGCCAAATATTATCAAGCAACAATTGGAACATTTCCAATATAATAACGAGGAGATTATTAATTTACTTTCGGCAATTTTGGAGGACACTCTTCCGTTTGATTTTACTGCTCTGTGGGCAAAAGGAAGTTATAAACAAGTTAAAAATCATCCAGATTTTCCAAAATTTGTAGATAATTTAGCTAAAAAATTAGGATTATGAAGTTAAACGGGGAAATAATTATTCTTTCCGGTCCGCGAAAAGTTGCGTTTAAAAAAGTAACTATTGATACAGATAAAATTGGACACCGGGAAATAGTAGCAAAAACTGTGTTTTCTGCCATATCGCCCGGCACAGAAACAGCGGCATATGTAGGAAAACCCGCGCTTCGACCAGGGAAAATATATCCTCGTTTGGTGGGATACTGCAATGTCGCAAAAGTAATAAAAACAGGAAAAAACGTAAAATCCATTAACGCTGGAGACCTCATTCTTACGGGAGAGCCACATCGCAGCGTTTTTGCAATTTCCGAAGAAAATATTTTTGCAAAAATTCCAAAAATAGTTGCCCCACAGCATGCCGCTCTTACCTATCTCTATACATTGGGGGTCAATTCTTTAAAAGCACTAAATCTTGAAACTAAATTTACGGTCGCAATCATCGGACTTGGAGTTTTGGGACTAGGAACGGTAGAACAAGCAAAAAATCTAAAACTTAAAGTGTTGGCGTTTTCCGATAGCCAATATAAATTAAACCTGGCTAAAAAATTAGGAGCCGAGAAGGTGTTCCTAAAACATAAAAGTAAAAAACTGGAAAAAGTTGCTGATTTAGTAATCAATACATCAAACTCATGGGAGGACTGGGGCTTGGCGCTGCGCTTAGCAAAATATAATGGCATAATATCCGTGCTCGGTTTCCCTGGCAGAGAAATCGGACTTCCCAATTTTAATCCATTGGAGCCAAAATACTTTTACGACAAAAAAATAGCTATTATCCCCTCTGGCCTGCCGCGAGAGTTAAAAAATGAAAAAGAAATTTCTCGCGCAATCAAAAATAATTGTAAAACGGTTCTTAATTTAATTGCCCAAAAAAAACTGATTCCAAAAAATCTTATATCAGGAATATATCATTATAAATATATAGAAAAAGCATACAAAAAACTGTTAAAAAAAGATCGGGAATCCATAACATATATTCTAAAATGGCCAGTATAAAAAAAAGAGTGCTCCTGGCCGCGGTCATTGGTTGCGGCAGAGTGGGGGCATTCACTATACATAAAAAAGGCGATGATTTGCCAAAAAGCTACTTTCCGACAAACCACTGCGCAGCAATTCGCGCGACTCGCGGTGTTAAACTAATAGCGGTATGCGATAAAAACCCCGAATTAGTCAAAAATACCGGGAAACTGTATAAGATAAAAAATATCTATACTGACTTCAAAAAAATGATAACGGAGCAACATCCGGATATCATTGCTATCGCTACCAGGATGGCAGGAAGGGTGGAAATAATCAGTTTCGCGGCTCATCATAGAGCTCGAGGAATGCATATCGAAAAACCTCTTGCGTCAAACCTTAAAGACGCAAAAGGGGCATTGGACGCAATAACTTGCAATAAAGTGGCTATTTCCTACGGAACGGTCAGGCGTTATATGCCAATTTATATACAAGCAAAACAAATTGTGGAATCAAAAAAATTTGGCAAATTAAGACAAGTTGTCATTGATATATCAAAATCCAAGCTCATGTGGTCACATCCCCATTCGGTTGATCTCATAAATTATTTTACCAACAATGCGGAAGTTGATTATGTGGAGTCCTCTTTTCAATTCAAGAAAAAAAATGTAAGCAAAAATAAAATTGATATGGACCCGGTGTTAGATTTC
>Ga0209542_10009952_pt1 | contig 17303 bp, 18 predicted proteins | sample RifCSPhighO2_01_FD_184028 | JGI IMG/M metagenome (GOLD analysis project Ga0209542, IMG submission 184028) | Soil microbial communities from Rifle, Colorado - Rifle CSP2_plank highO2_0.1 (SPAdes) (version 2) | ecosystem: Environmental > Terrestrial > Deep subsurface > Rock core/Sediment ...
CGCGCGTGAAGACCACGTCGCACTCAAATCCGTCAGCTCCGTCGGCCAGCGCGGTCTGCCAAGCCTTGAGAGAATTTTCGGGGGCGCGCCCCATGCCGCCGCGATGCGCAAAAATTTTCAAGCTTTGTGCTCCGCAATTAATTTCCTAATCTGAGGAATGGCTTCCAAAGCGACTCGCCTGCCTTCTTCGTACATGTTTTTCGAATCGGAAAATCCGATTTTATTGGTCAATTTCACGTCCGGGGTCAAAACAACATCGCATCCTCCGTTGTCAATTATTTCATTTTTTTCAATATCAACGACAATATTCATGGCATTGCCTAATATAGAAAATATGTTGGGGCCATGCGAAGCGCGCTGTTCGACCAATACTGCATCTCTAAATTTATTAAACTGCTTGGATAGAAAACGAAAAGGCCAAAACAAGGAACTCTCTTTGAAATTATTATATTTTTCACGGAATTGAATCGTTTTCCTGGTAAACACATGTCGCCTCCCTAAAATATCGCCGCCGATTACGATGTCCGCGCCCATTTCCCGCGCCTCTTTCCCGGGGATAGTACAAACCAGCCCGCCATCCGCAAGGAGCATGTTGCCCCAAGGAATAGGAGAAAAAAGACCGGGCACGGCACAGCTGGCCTGCCCGGCCTTGAGAATATCCCCCAAACCCAGCACGATCTGAGTCGCTGTTTTCAAATCCGCACAGACAAAACCCAGTCTGGGAGTAACATCCTCGAAATTCTTGTTCACATATTGCCCAAGCCACTCAGCGAATTTGTCTGTTGAGAATAATGCCTGTTTAGTATTATTCAATTCAAACATTTTTAATACAAACTTTTTATCCAGAGAAAGCCAATCATCTTTCAATTTTTGTAGGGTGCCGCAGGCGTAACTGGCGGCGATAATCGTCCCGGAAGAACAAGCGGTAATATAATCAATCGGAATATTATTTTCTTCAAAGACCTCAAGGATACCAACGTAGGAAATCGCCTTCCCTGAACCTCCTGAAAAGGCTAAACCAATTTTGGGTCTGACTGCATTCCTGTCCGGTAGGCGGGCCGGTGGGGCAGGCCTGTTATTGCGCATAAATATCTAAAATAATTTTTGCGATTTTTTTGTCTGCATTTCGGGGTAGCAAGTGTCTAATATTTGCTTTCATCGTTTGCATGGCCTCTACATTCCATAAAACTTTCCTAACCAATTTTACAAGCAGCTCCGGATTCAAAAATTCTTCAAATACGACCACCGCTGATTTGGTCTCAGCCAGGAGTTCCGCGTTTGTTTCCTGGGAACTGTTTGGGAGCGGTACGACCATCGAGGCTTTCCCGAGAAGCGACAACTCGGCAATCGTAGAAATACCGCCGCGGCATACCACAAAATCAGCAGCTTCATAAGCATCGCGCAGATCCGCGCCGAGATATTCGTAAGCATGATAATGCGGGTTCCTAAAATCCTCCCCTCCGCTGCCCTTTCCTCCTTTTATATGAATTATCTGCACATATTTTACAAGCTCAGTCGCGGCATTCTCGATTATATCATTTAACTTGACTGCGCCTTGACTGCCGCCCATGATCAAGATTACAGGATAATCTTTATTCAAACTGAAAATTTTTATAGCCCTGTCTTTTGAACCTCCTAAAATCTCTTTCCGAACCGGGTTGCCCGTCACGTGCACTTTTGATTTTTTTATTTTTTTTAATAGCCCTGAAAACTCCGGTACATCTTTTTCCGATCCGGCAAAACTCACAGTAATCGCCCGGGCGATCGGCGCTGCAAGCCTGGTGGACAGGAGAAGCTCAAAATCTGGCTGGTGGATGACAACCGGAACACGTCGAAAAAAAGCAGCCCAAACTATTGGCACCTGCACGAAACTACCTGCACCAAAGATAATATCAGGGCTGTATCTGCTTATTAAGTAAAACGATTTTAGAAATCCAGCGGCAGTTTTAAACAAATCTACGAGATTCATTAAAGAAAAATACCTGCGCCATTTGCCGGCGGGGATGGATAAATACGCGAGCGGCAGTTTTGATTTGGCAATCATCTTTTTTTCTACGCCGTTATTGCCTATAAAATAAAATTTTGCGTCCGGCCTGATCTGCTTTAACGCTTCACCGACCGCCAGCACTGGCGCAGTCGCCCCTCCGGTTCCGCCGCCGACCAAAAAAATTGTCATATCGCTTGTCTATATAATGCTAAAGTCTCGCGAGCGCATTTTTGCCAGTCAAATCGGCTGGCGTTCGCCGCGCCAGTGCTGGCAAGGGATTGGGCCGCCGCCGGATCGTTCCAAATTTCAAAAATTTTGGCCGCCATATCATCCGCGCTCCGGGGGTCAAAATAAACCGCACCGTCTGCCAATACTTCCTTCAAAACCGTGATATCAGACGCGACAACTGGCAATCCTGCGGCTTGCGCTTCCAGGCCGATGAGCCCAAAACCTTCGGTAAGAGACGGTAAAACGAAAATCTTCGCTTTGCTGTAGAGCGCGGACAGGTCATCATCCGGGACAAAACCCAACGCCCTGATGCCATGATGATTTTGGATTTTAAAAACCGCCTCTCGGATTTCCGGATAAAACGGATCGATTTTGCCAACGAGTACCAAGTGAGCATCAACGTTATGCCGCCGCTTTAGTATATCAAAAGCCGCGGCGAGCCGGGGCAAATTTTTATATTGCCGCCATACGCCAACAAAAAGCAGGAATGGCTTGGTAATATCATAGCGCTTGAGTATTTGTTCAGAATTCGCGGTCACGGCAAGCAAGGCTTTTGCGCCTTCGTATATTACCTTTACCTTTTTAGGATCAATGGAAAAAATGTTTACTACCTCGTTTTTTGTTGCTTCAGATACGGTAATGATGGTCTCTGCTCTTTTTATAGCTGTCCATATGACCGTGCGGTATGCGACACGGTGCAGATAACGCGATTTTTTTCGGCCCGGAAACCGATGGTGAATCAAGTCATGGATGGTGACTACGAATGGCCGTTGATAAAATACAGGAATGTTAAAATTCGTGAAATGCATAAGATCCAGATTCAATTTGCTCAGCTCGTAAATAAAAAACGTCTGTTCCATCCATGAATAGTATTTTGATTTGACGATGATATTCTTAAACTTTTCATTTTTAAATTTAAACTTTAAACTAGTCGTGTGATCATTAAAAATCAAATAATACTCGTTCACCTTGTCAATCTCAGCCAAATTTTTTACCAATTCCTCGCAGTATCTCCCTATCCCCTCCCCTGTTCCCGCCATTCTCATATCAATGCCAATCCTCATGCAGCAATCTCCTCAAAAAGTTGAAGGGTTTTGCGGGCAGTCTCCAGCCACTCAAAATTCTTCGCCACCCTATATCCCTTATCTCCCAAATCTCCCCAAAACGTTTCATCTTGTTCGAGTCGCAGCATCTGGTTTGTAAACTGCTCCGGTCGAAACGGATTTGCGAACAAGGCAAAATCTTTTCCAATTTCCGCAAGGCTTGAATTGTAACTGGCAATAACAGGTAGACCAAAACTCGCTGCTTCCAAAATGGGAAAACCAAAACCTTCATAGAAGCTTGGAAAAATAAAAGCAAACGCATTTTGGTAAAGCTGAGATTTTTCCTCCTCGCTAACATTTTTTTTCACTGTGATTTTACCTCTCAATCCAGCCGGAATTGCAATTTTTATTTTCCAACCTTCCGAGCCAGCAATTATCAGAGATTTTTTAATCTTGCTTTGGGCATAATAAGCAGCATAAGCCATCAAAACTGTTTCAATATTTTTCCTAGGCTCAAACGTCCCGAAATAGAGAAAATAGGGTTTTTCTTCCTCTCCCTTGAGGGGAGAGGAGTGAGTTGAGGGTGTGACCCCTGGGTAAATCACTTCGATTTTATTTTCCTCAATCCCATACATCTCCACCAAATCCTTCTTTGTACTCTCTGATACTGCGATAATTTTATCAGCCCTTTTTGCCGCCGTCGGGTAATTCATAAACCAATGCCATATTCTCCTCCGCCAGGTAAAAAACTCGGGCATAATCTCAAAAAATAAATCATGAAAAGTCATGACGAGCGGCGTGGTTTCCCGCAGAGCCACGACTCGCCAATGCGGCGAAAAAAACAGATCAATTTTTCCCAGCAATCTTTCAATTTTAGGAAAGCCCATCTTTTGCGCAAGATTAAAAAACTTATTGGGATATCTGGTTACGATAGTCTTCACGTTGGGATGGTTAAATTTCGGCAAATCAATTTTGCGAAACGAATTTGCAAACAAAATATATTCATTTTTCTCATCGAGTACAAACAAACTATTCAGCAAATTAATCAGATAAACTTCAATGCCCGTGGTTTTCCCTTCCATAAGCGCCCTGATATCAATTGCTATACGCATGCGGTTCTCTATCCTTCTCCTTGAGAAGGGAGGGATTAAGGGAGAGGTAGATGAATTCTGTAATTTTCCTCTTAAATTCTTTCTTATCAAATGGCAGCGCGGTCTCTCTAATTTTTTCCGAATCAAATTGCATATCTTGAAATCTTTTGACTGCAGCCAGGATGTCCTTGATTGTTTGATTTTCAAACAAAACCCCATTTTCAGGGTCCTCGACAAACTCTGCCGTGCCGCCGCGATTTAATCCGATGACAGGCGTTCCGGAGGAAAGCGCTTCCAAAACCATGATGCCTGCGTCCTCGATTGCCGGAAAAACAAATGCCTGCGCGCCGCAATACAAATCCCTTAATTGCTCATCGCTGACTCTACCGACGAATTCTACATTCGATTTGGCCGTGGTTTTCAACTTCTCAAGTTCGGTCCCTGTGCCGACGACTTTCAACGGCAGTTTTAATTCGTTAAACGCCTGCACAACCAAATCAATTTTTTTGTACGGCTCCAGTCGCGAACCAGTGAGAAAGTATTCCCCTTTACCCCCCTTCTTCCGATTATAAAAATCCGTATCCACCGGCGGATAAATCACAGTTGAATCTCTGTCATAATACTTTTTTATCCTGCCCTGCACTGTCTTGGAGTTGGCAATAAAATAATCCGGTCTTTGTGCGGATTTGTAATCCCATTTTTTAAGATTGAATTTTAAATAATGCTTCAATGCCAGCTTTATGAAGCTCGGATATGCCAGATTTGCCGCATATTCATCCATGGACTCCCAGAGATAACGCGTCGGCGTGTGACAATAGCAAATATGAACAGTTGGTTTTTTTGTAATAATACCCTTTGCAAAAGCCGAGGAATCGGAAAGAACAACATCGTAGCCGGAGAAATCAAAACTTTCTATTGCTCGCGGCATTAGCGGCAAGGTCCATTTGTAGCGCTGTTTGAATTTTTGAAGTTTGCTGGTTCTAATATCCCAGCCATCGAAAACGCCGCCGGTACGTGCGCGGTCATAAAATAAAGTATAAACCGGAGCTGTTGGAAAAATTTCATGAAAATTCTGCAAAACTTTTTCTGCTCCGCCCATTTGAATCAAAAATTCGTGGACCAGCGCTACTCTCATTTAATAATCCGCACTTATTCTCCGCGTCAGCAGGGAATAAACCGTCTTGGCAATAATATAAAGATCGAGCTTCACTGACCAGTTCTCAATATAAAACAGATCAAGCTTGATTTCTTCCTCAAACGGCAGTTCCGGATTGGTAAATTGGTTTAACTGCGCGAGGCCGGTGGCGCCCGGTTTGATCACAAAAATTTTCTTGTATTTATCCGAGCTTTCAAATTTCTCCACCTCTTTGACCATGTGAATACGAGGTCCAACAAGCGACATTTCCCCCCGCAGAATATGCCAAAACTGCGGCAGTTCATCAAGCTTGGTGCGCCGCAGAAATTTCCCTACCCTTGTAACTCTCGGGTCGTTTTTGATTTTTACATACGGGCCGAGGCGCGCGTTTTTTTCCTCAAGCTCTCTTCTGATTCTATCCCCCTCCTCTGAACCTTCGGAAAGGTCGGCGTGCATGGTGCGGAATTTATAAAATTCAAAGCTGTGAAAAGACGACCCCCGGCGCTGATGAAAAAATACCGGCCCGCGGGAATCGAATTTGATGATCATTGAAACAAGGGCAAAGAACGGCGAGAATAAAACAAGTCCGAATATTGAAACGATGACATCAATAATGCGCTTTATAACCTTCCCCCAGCCGTCGAGCGGCGTTGATTGGAGCCGGATAACCGGCATGTTGCCAATCACATCTATCTCAATATTGGCGCGGTGGCTCTCCAAAATGCTCGGGAGATAGTTAAATTTGATTCCAAGATTTTCGCACATGTTTACGAGATTTAAAACCTGTTCATTACCAAGCTTGGTATCTGCCTGCAAAAGCTCATCAATACGGTGCCTACGGTGCATTTCTTCCACCTTGCTCCAAATGTCGTCTGAATATTTAATGTCCGCTACAATCTCGTAACCGAGCACTGCATTCTGTTCTATCTCTCGGCTGATTGGATTTGTTTCATCTCCGGTTACCAGCACCAGCCGATGCCGGCCGGTACCGCGCGAGAGCATTTCACGCTGGACAATGAGCAAAATCGATCGCCCCAAACTGACAAAGAGAATAATAAATATCCAACTCATCAAAATGATGAGGCGCGAGGGAAACAGATTTTTGTTAAAGAAAAACAAGACAACCACAATCATGAGGCCTGCTGAAACACTGCCCGCGATTTTGAGAAACTCGCGCCAGATGCCGTGCGTGCTTTTTTGCGCGTAAAGTCCGTTGAGAGCAAAAAGCAAAAGCAAAAAGGGAATGGCGATGAGGATTAGTTGCAGATATTGCAGGTAAGACAAATCGAAAAGCACTGGCAAGGTTTCTACCTTATATCGGAAGAAATATGCCAGTGAGGCGGCCAAAAAAATCATCAAAAAATCAACCGGAACAGAGATGACATTGAACGCTAGTTCGGATTTTTTCACCCGGTATATCAACTTTGGGAGTTCGTCCTGCGGACGAACAAAAGTTGCCTTTTCATGACGTTAGTGATAAATAAATCTAATGAGTGAAAAACCCACGTATTTACAACAATAACTCAAAGTTGTATTACTGGGTTCATGGTTTTATTATGCCATAAAACAGCTTGACAAACAAATTCAAGAGTGATAAGATTCTCATTGCCCAAAGTAAGTCGGGTAGCTGCCCCGTGAGATACTTATGTATTACGTCTATGTGTTGAGAAGTTTGAAGGATAACAACCTTTACACGGGATCAACTAGCGATCTGCGTGAAAGGCTTTTAAACCATCAAAAAGGTGACACTCTCAGCACTAAAAATCGGCGACCATTAAAGCTAGTTTATTACGAAGCTTGCGAGTCGAAGACAGACGCATTGATTCGAGAAAAATATTTAAAGTCAGCTTGGGGAAAGCGATATTTAAAAAATCGAATCAAAAATAGTATATAGCTATCTCACGGGGAGGAAAGTCCGAACACTCCGGGATTGATAACCTCATATGAGTGATCAATTTCAAGGGTAGCGGGTAATTCCCGTCCGCCGTAAGGCGCGAGATGCGAACAGAGACGTCCTGAGGCGAAAGCCGAGGGATCCCGACTCAGGTCGGGAAGTCCTTACGGTAACGTAGGGAGTGAAACGGCTAAACTCTTACTTGAGTGCAAACCCAAATTAGGTAGGGTGCATGAGCTGACTGGCAACAGACAGCCAAGATAGATAGCTACACAAACACAGAATTCGGCTTATAGACTTGCTTTGGGCTTCGAAGCTGTTTAAAAATTTCATATTTAGCTAAAATCTCAGAATTGTTGGCTGCAAAATCTTCAACAGTACTCAACGATGCAATCACATCGTTTCCGTATGTTTAAGTTTTTTCGCTCAAAATTCTGAAATTTTACCTCAAAAGCAAATTTCTAAACAGCTTCAAAAAAATCTCCCTAACCAGTGTTGGGGAGATTTTTTTGGCAAAAAAATCGGGGCGAACCCCGATTTTAGGATGAAGCGATTCATTGTACTCTGGGACGATGGACTCCATCACCTCATCGAGCGCTTCACTGACTGCTTCCTTGAATGTTTTGCCGTAAGCGCTCCCTGTGCCGCCCATATTTGGCTTCTCCATATCGACAAGCACATAGAGTTCTTGAAAGCTATTGCCTTGATAAAAACAAGTTAGGTGAATCGAAAAATCCGTCACCTTTTCTTTTTTGTCTGATATCTTGGCTTTCCTGGCTCCGGCAGCAATGAGACGCTTCTCAAGATCCTGCTCGATGTAGCGCTCATCCGGACATCTGGCGCTGTCTTTGGGTACGACTGAGATTCTGCCAACTACCATACCGCGCAAAGTCGTCTTCTCGAACAGCTTGGATACCGACGGAACTTCCCCCGGCCGCTGCAGCCTAATGACCTCGACAAGGGTTGTCATGGTCCGCGGCTGAACCGACCGCTTTGGAGCAACGCAGGAACAAAATACTAGGGCAATAACAAAGACTGTCGTTTTCACTTTTCCTCCTTTTTCGATTGCGATCAATCAGTTTGTATAACCAGTGTAGCTTTCTAGTATGATATTTTTTTGCGGAATTTTCAAATCAACAAGCGTATGCACGGCCATATTTACAAACCCCGGCGGGCCAGCAACCATAAATGTCGCGTTCCGAGCATCGTCAAGGATTTTTGATTTAATTGACTCTGCGCTGATTTTTTCATGAATAAAAAGAATTCTTACGTGAGGGCTTCTGTTGGCATAGTTTTCCAGGTCCATTCGGAAAATCGGATCCGGATCGGCAAAATATAAAAGCGTAATATCATAGGGCAGATTCTCCTCGACCTTGTATTTGATCATGCTCATGAAAGGCGTGATGCCAATGCCGCCCGCGACAAAATAATATGTCCGTTCTTTTCCATCTTCCGGCAGAAACAAATCACCCCACGGCCCGTTTATCTCGACCTCTGAAGCAATCGGCATCTGTAACAGGGTTTTTTTAAATTCACTCTGGCTGGGCCGCGTGGCAATTTTCAAAACCGGCAGTTCATTCGGCGAACTCATAACGGAAAAATAATGCTTCAACCCGTCTTCAAGCACGATCTGAACATACTCCCCTGCTTGAAAAATAAAAGCAGGGTCGCTTGCCTCGAATTCGCAAACTATACATTGGATCAATATGTCTCTGTTTATCAGCCTGGCTTGCATTACTTGATTATATCCCATTCTCAAATACTTGACTTTCGGTCATGTGAATGGTAAGATACGCTGTCTGAACGGAGGAATGATAACAATCTACAAACCACGAAACTGAAACGGCTGAATTTCTGGTATAGGAGGGATCTGTGTTTGATAAGAATCTCGGTTTTGACCCTGGCCCTATAGCTACTGTTCAACAACTGCTGGAGATTAGGGTTCACGAATGCGGCGATCGGATGGTGCTGCTGGACCCAAATGTTTTCAAAATCATGTCAGCAGAACTACCATGGTTGCGCCGCCGCTTCGCGGACATGCTGATTAGTGCCAATGACCAAATGCGCCGCCTTGATCACCCAACCTGGCGACTGCTCATACACTACGCGCATCGCAACGACGAAAAACAGCGGCGGGAATACGAAGCCGCTCTGCAATCAATCCGCGCTGCGAATGCGCTCTGGACAGATGAACAAGTCCTTGCGGAAGCAACCCGCCAATGGGCCCATCCGGACGTTGCCGGTCACCCAACAGGCGGCTCGGTTGACATCTCAATCTGGGACGACGTCAATGAGGCAGAAGTCCCAATGCCAACCAAATACGACGACTTCACCATCCCGGCCGCTTCGTATCGAAGATACCCTCACGCCACTGCAGAACAACGAGCCAATGCTGGGTATCTGGAAAGGCGCCTAGCGAAATGGGGCATTTATCCCTACCCGGGAGAATGGTGGCATTTCGATTTTGGCAATCGCGAATGGGCATGGGGTACTGGCAACCCGGTTGCGATTTACGGGGCCGTTTCATCGCCGACGGAGTAGACACAAAGAAAGATGAAGGACGGTATCCAATCGGATCCGTCCTTCAATGTTTTTCATAAAATAGGTACTTTTTTGAACCCTGGGCACCAACCCCAGCTTAACAATTTCCGAGTACCACAACGACTAGTTTCATGCACAAAATCTATCCTACGAATTTGGGGCACTGATTATAGCCTATCGCGGGATTTGCAAAATTCCAACTGGCTGCCCGGGTTGGATTCGAACCAACGAATGACGGCTCCAAAGGCCGTTGCCTTACCGCTTGGCGACCGGGCAAAGTAGAGCAATTGTATCAAAAAATAGGAGCCTCATCCAGTATTTGAGACTCGCGTGTGTTTGTGGTATACATTTAAGGGATTTTTCAGAAAAAACTACGGGCTTTTTCTTTGCCCTCAATTGCTGTATAGTTTGACCCAAAGGAGGAATCCATGTTCTTTATTGCAACAGAAGATCCGGGCTGGTTAGCGAGAAACAGCCTACTGCGTTTCGTCACACTCGATCAACCGACCATACAACAGATGCTCCCAGTAGTTCAGGCGGAAATGAGCACCCGTGGAATCGTGGGACAATTGCATGCGATCGAATTGACGCCAACAGAACTGCATGAGCCTGTCCATATCGACGCTACAGGTGCAAAGATGCTTGGCGAGTTCATTCTAGCCGAAAAAAACCAAATTCACCGCGAGCTCGTAGCGGCCAGCGGAAGCTCCCACGAATTCTCAGCATTTGTCCGTTCCGGCGACAGGGTTATGTCAATTTGCCAGAAATGCAGCATCCGAATCTGTCTGACTCCCAATGGAGCGGATTTGCCGACCAAACAGTGCTCGAAAAGAACCGCGACAGCAAAAGCTTAAAATCATTTCCAAATTTGGAGAAACTCATGAAACAGATAGCATTTGGTCTACAAGATTGGTTGTATCTTGGCCGATCTTTCTGGAAACTAGTTCTCGCTCTTCTGGGTTTGGACGTCTTGGTATTTGCGGTTTTCGTGACAACCGACCCATCAGAGCTGGCCATGAAGGCAGTGATTTGCGTTGCGACTTACTCGATTGTGGGTTTCTTTTACGATGTAGGACTCATATTCACGTACGGAATCGCAACACTCTTTCTGTGCACGAGACATATACTCATCCAAAATCGCGGCTATGACCCGGCGTTCGAGCTCTTCAGTCTCGCCTCTCTAATGTTTCTGGGGATATTGGTCGTGTACGGCGTGACTAAATTCTCGCGGGAAAACAAAATTCACCGCAGCCAAACCGCTTCGGCAATTCTCGGGATGTTTGCGGCTCTTGCCGGAGCCATGCGATTTTGGTCTGGTATGTAAAATCCCGCATGGGCATGCTCTCTAATCGACCCGGGCTGTTCTTTCTTTAGTGCCCGGGTCTTTTTATTTTTCTAAAAATCAGCTATAGTTGCAGGCAGTAAAGCTTGCAGGAGGACTGAAGATGAGTGAACTAAGGTTACGATTCAGGCCGTCCGAATTGAAATCAGCGGCGCAGAAATACATACCCCGCTCAGACATTTCGCGGCTGTTCCGTGACGAAGAAGCCATGCAAATGGATGCCGATGGATTCATTACCGATGAATACCGTGCCATGCTTCTGCGGCTTCTCGACGTAAAAGCCCAAGTCACAACAAATACCAGCGAGCGCCTAGCCTATCGGTGCGTCGAAGGCATACTAGATGGCTCACGCACGAACGACCTAATCTGTATTTCTGCGGCTCAAGGGTAGACTTACCCCTGCCTTTGTAGCCGCAAATCCCGAGCGCAGTTTTGCTCGCCCCTGCGCTCGGGATTTTTTTTTGCTAGAATCATATTATGATTAAAGAAATTAGGAAGCTTTCCAATCCGAAAAGGGCACGCATTTCGCTAGGATTTTTCAAAACCGGCAAAGGACATTATGGCGAGGGTGATTTATTTCTCGGCCTAAAGGTCCCGGAATGCCGCAATATTGCCAAAAAACATATCTCCGCGGGTTTTACGGCGATTGGCAAACTGCTGAAATCAAAATTCCACGAGGAGCGCTTGATCGCGCTTCTGATTTTGACTTACCAATTCGAGAAGGCAGACCAAAAAGGCCAAAAAGAAATTTTCAATTTTTTTCTTGCCAATACAAAATATGTTAACAATTGGGATTTGGTGGATCTGAGCAGTTACAAAATCGTTGGCCAATACCTTCTTGATAAGAATCGCCGATTACTCTACAAATTGGCAAATTCCAAAAATCTGTGGGAACGTAGAATCGCTATCGTATCTACCTATCAGTTCATTCGCAATCATCAATTTGTTGATACCCTGAAAATCTCCGGGTTGTTATTGAAAGATAAGCATGACCTCATCCACAAAGCCGTGGGCTGGATGCTGCGCGAGGTTGGTAAACGATCCCAGCATATACTCCAAAAATTCCTCTCAAAAAATGCCAATAGCATGCCGCGTACTGCTCTGCGCTATGCTATTGAACGTTTCCCGGAAAAACAGCGCCTGAAATATCTGAAATCTTAATCTGATGCTATAATACCAGTATGAGTTCCGTTAGAAATGCCTTATAATCTCAACGGCGGTACACAATTAACCATTTATTTATAACAAGGTGAAGAAACGAAATATTATAATCTTGCTAATAATAATTGCGTTGCCGATTTTGTGGTATCTCGTCTCCCCTATTTGGCGGGTCAAAGAGCTCAACGAACCTCTACCGGGCGCAAGCGGACCAGTGATCGATGACAATTTTGGGAAAATGGACAGTGAAACTGCTGAAAAATTTTCCCAAGCCATGGCGGAAATGGGGCCAAAAACCAAGACTATGAATGACTCCATGCCTGACAAAACTCTGACCTTTATTTCCTCCGGCAGTTTCCAGGCACGAGCCCATGACGTCAAAGGAACCGCGGCGCTCGTGAAGATTGGCGAGCAAAAAATCCTCCGGTTTGAGGATTTTGAAACTATCAACGGTCCTGATCTGCATATCTACCTGGCATCTGATCTTTCCGACAAAGATTATGTAGATCTCGGAGCGATTCGCGCCACAAAAGGCAATGTGAACTACAACGTTGACGAAAAAATTGATACCGCGAAATATAAATACGTTCTCGTCTGGTGCGAGCCATTCCGCGTCTTGTTTAGTTACGCGGAGCTGAAATAATCCGCCTGAGACGGATAAGCTTGACTACTTTTATATAACCATACTAAACTAATAATAGTATGCAGGAAATAATCGCATTTTCAATACTGCTCGGTCTCCTCAGCCTTACACTCCGCAAACCATTTGCGGCGGCTCTTCAGACTGTGCATGTTAGCAGAAAATAACGCGCTTAGTCTGCCACCAAAGAGAACCCGCCCGCAAGGCGGATTTTTTGTTTGCAACCATTAGGAGGTACAATGGGATTAACGATAGATGACATTGGGTTCGACGAAGAAGAAAAAGCCTTAATTGCTGTATATCAGGCTTGCTGGGGGATGAAAAAACCCATTCTGGAAATCGTTATTATCATTTCGGTTGAGGAGAAATAATGCCTCCTCACAAGGGCGGACGCGTCTCAACGCTCCGCCCTTCTTATTTCACGTGCTTGTCCGCAAGAGTGGTGGCTGCGGCCGATTCAGGCTTGACGAGCACGTCATAGCCATGGGCCGTAACCATGCCAGTAACCTCATGAATCAGGTCGCGGGTCTCCCCTTTCGCTCCCACATCCACGTGGATTTGAAAATCAAACGGCCCGCCTTCGCCAAGGCTATGGCGGGCAAGCCATTCGTCTTCTACTTTTTCCAATTCGCCGCGGAAAGCGGGCAGGAACAGGCTGGCCAGATCCAACGAAGCCTGGACCTCAGCGTAAATTTTTTGACGCAATGTTTTGATGTTTTCTTTTGTTTGGCGAAACCAGAAATATCGTCCGCCATTGCCAACCCTATGTACTGCGATCACAGATACGAGATCAAGCAGTCCGTAGCCGTTCGAATCCGAACCGATCATTACCCGATAATGGGCGCGCGGATCAAGCTTCATAAACTCGACAACCTCTTTCAAAACCTCAGCAAACAAAAGTTCGCCTTTTGTCGGATTGGTAAATTTGAGGAATTTAATACTGTCCTTGGTCATGTTATTCCAATTTACCCAACACTTTCACTGCCTCACTAAGCAAATCTTTATCCTTCCCCAACTCTCTTTCCAAAAACAGTTTGATGCGCAAAGGATGGCCAAACACTTCCTCGAGAACCTGTTCAACAATGATCTTATTCTTTCGCGCATCGATAGTGTCTTTATGAAAACTGTAAGGAAAAACCAAAACAACATCCAGATTTTCTATCCGCAAAATCCTGGCCAACCTGAGGCTGGAAACGAGCGAGTGGTTATATTCTTTGATTTTATTCATAACCTCTGCCCAATGGTCGAGCACAGTGCCAAGGTCAATAATGGTAACAGATTGTAGATGGTCGCTTGTAGTTGCCGGGGGATAATTAGATAACCCGTCCTCTCCCCCTTTTGAGCTAAGGGGAGGTTGTCTGTCCGCCGTAGCTTCAACAAAGGTGGAGGGCGCGTTATTCTCAGGCAATAAGGTCATCACCGCCATAAGAAGCGGTAATTCCGCAACTGGCGATATTTTAGTGGTGCGATAGGCTTCCAGCATATGTTTGATAAATTCCATGAGTCTGCCTGCAGGCAGACTGGCAGCGTGCCGGCCGAGTTTGACGTTTTCCTCCGTGCTGAGGCCAATTTCCGCGAGATTGTTCGAATCGATTTTTACAAGCAAAATGAGCCTGAGGTATTCCAACACGCTACGCGTCCACTGTGTAAGATCTTTGCCCTGGAAACTCAAATCTTTGACGAATTTTACGGCTCCTTGCTGATCGCCGATGATCATCTTGTCAATAAAATTCTGGGTTGAGGATAGCCTGGCTATACCAAGAATATCTTCAGTCTGCGCAAGGGTAATCTCCTCTGCTGAAAAACTGGAGACCTGGTCGAGAATGGAAAGCCCGTCTCGGATGCTGCCGTCTGCGGCTTGTGCGATTAGTTTCAGCGCCTCAGTTTCGATTTTGAGCTGGGAATCAAGGGTAATTTTTTCAAAAACCTCCATGATCTCCGCCATCGCCATGCGCTTAAAATCAAAACGCTGGGAACGGGAAATGATTGTCGCCGGAACCTTGTGGATCTCTGTGGTCGCTAAAATAAAAATCGCGTGCGCAGGCGGCTCTTCCAGGGTTTTGAGAAGCGCATTAAATGCCGCACGGGACAGCATGTGCACCTCGTCAATGATGAACACTTTGTAGCGACCTTGCGACGGGGTAAATTTCACGTGCTCGATGATGTCGCGAATGTTATCCACGCCAGTGTAACTGGCGGCATCGATCTCGATGAGATCTAAAAATCTTCCCGCTTGTACTCCTTCGCAATTTTGACAAATGGTATCAGGCTCGCCCTCTGCAGGCGCGAGGCAATTCACGGCCTTGGCCATAATGCGAGCCAACGTGGTCTTGCCCACCCCGCGCGGGCCTGTGAATAAATAAGCGTGCGCAGGCTTCTCTAGCCGCACGGCATTTTGCAGGATGGTCTTTATGATTTTCTGCCCAACCACTTCGCCAAATTTCTGCGGCCGATATTTTCTATATAAAACTTCGCTCACCCCGTTTAGAAATAAATGGTTAATTATGCCGCACCGCTAGTATCACAGGAATTTCTAACGGGGCTCATAGACCGTATTATACCAAATTTTCAAGGATAATGTCCCACACGATTTTGGCGACGTCGGAGGGCGTGCCGTGCGAGGGAAACTGGTGCATATCGAGATATGGAATGGTGTTGCCTTCAAGAATGGCAAAAGTTTGCTGGTGATGCGGCCGGCTGATATCCTCTGCTATGGCATCAAACCCAACAAGGTCAGTATCGAGCGTATGCGCTGCTCTTAGAAACAGCGCTATGTTTGCAGGATGAGTTTGCTCGGTGACATTTATAAAATCTATTCCGGTTCCTGGTAGAAAATCTTTATAAAAATAAATCTTCTGGTTTGTCGCCGGAATCGAATCCAAGCTCAGTCCCTGCTCACGCAAATTCCCCAGCAAGGTTTGATTTGCCTTGGGAATTTTATGCAAAGTGAAATTCTTTTGTTCGTACTCTCCCCTCCTCGGGTCAGAATTCTTTTCGTCAATGAGTTGCTCAATGGTGGAGCGTCCGTCTCCAACCACATTCGATCGGTCCTTGCCGCAGACAAACACATGCCTTTTCCCGATCACTGTCGCTCGAAAATTGTCACCCGAAATGTGTTTTTCGACAATAAAATCGGGACGGTATTGTCTGGCAATCTTCATGGCTTCCAGCAAATCCGCCTCGTTTTGAATCTGATAAGTGGAGTGGTACCCAAGCGACCCCGTCGCTGGCTTTACAACAACCGGGAATCCTAAACTTTTGGCATACCGGCTTGCCCGCCTCTGGCGGGTAAACATTCCCCCCGCCGGCACGGGAATGCCATGTCCCTGCATCAATTTCTTGAATTCAAATTTATGGTCTGTTGCGCCTCGAGTTTCATCCGCCAACGGATTGGCCTCAAAATACCGCCAACCCCCGGTTGGCGGGTTTGGCAGTCGGTACCGATATTCATTTTTGTATCCGCCTGCGATTTTTATCGCTTCTATTTCTATCCCCCGCTTTTTCGCTTCTTTCATAATTATCAAACTCCTATTCAAGATTTCCTCATCGGGCGGCTCTGCAACAAATTTCACTATCCCAAACATGGCAAAAAATCCCAACAGCTTTCCCCAGAGCCAATCTGATTTGGGCATCAATAGGCGTGCCAAAAAATCCACCGGCCACATCACAGTGCGGCGGACTTTTTCCATGTAATAATCAGCATGCAAATCCCAATGCGATTTGCGCTTGGTGGGCAGGCAATACGGGCAGTAATTCACCCCGTTGAAATAAATATTAAATTATCCTCCAAGCTTATCTCAACAGAAATTTCTAACAGGGTCAATGCCCTAATTGTATACTATTTTTTAAACAGCAGGACTTTGTATGCGCCGAAGTTCCACAAAAGGGAAATTCCAGTAGCGGCGGCTTTGCCGAAATTGGTCCACAGTTCTTGGTTTAGGCCGAACTGCGGCGGGACAAATTTGGTAAACGCAACCAGCAGAGTCGTATTGATCACAAGCCCCACGCCGGTGATGATGACAAAATACATGTACTCTTGTTTGGATTTTTCGGCCGGAGTATTCTGCCCGATCCGGAACCAGTACCAGAAAATGATTTCCCCGATGACTAAGACCAGAATCAATCCCAGATAATATTGGTAGGAATATTTTTGGGCAGCGCCGAAAGCCGCCAATACGATTACTGACGCGCCCAATACGCCCGCGTAGATAAATTCAACCAGATTGGACAGCAGTCCTTCGTCT
>Ga0209542_10009953_pt1 | contig 17303 bp, 15 predicted proteins | sample RifCSPhighO2_01_FD_184028 | JGI IMG/M metagenome (GOLD analysis project Ga0209542, IMG submission 184028) | Soil microbial communities from Rifle, Colorado - Rifle CSP2_plank highO2_0.1 (SPAdes) (version 2) | ecosystem: Environmental > Terrestrial > Deep subsurface > Rock core/Sediment ...
CAGGAACAGGCATCCTGCCAAAATATTTACCCCAAATTATCGGGAAAAAAGCAAAAGTGGACATAGAGAAAGATGCTATCTTATCCCCTGAAATGATTGAATAAATTATGAAAAAAAAAATTGCTCTTATCAGCGACTCTCGGTGTTCACATAGCTTATATGTCCCCGTTTTAGATGCTGTCTCTTTATCCTCAGATTTTGAGTACCAATATATTATTACTGGAATGCATTTATCCGAAAAATTTGGAAAAACTGTTGACGAAATAAAAGCGCAAGGATACCAGATAGCGCATACTTTTTCTGTACCTCTAGATGGACAAAATTCCAAAAACCAGGTTAAGAATATTTCAACATTTATCCTTCAGCTCACGGATATTTTTTCTAAAGATAGACCTGATTTTATCCTTGCCCAAGGAGACAGGGGCATTACTTTAGCAGCAGCAATAGTAGGTAATCATTTACGTATACCTGTAGTTCATCTGCATGGGGGAGAAGTAAGCAGAACAGTCGATGAGCCAGTAAGGCATGCTATTTCCAGATTTGCTCATATTCATTTAGCTGCAACAAAAAAAAGTGCGGAACGATTAGAAAAGATGGGAGAGGAAAAAAGTAGGATTCACGTGGTGGGTGCAACAGGAGTAGAATACATTAAGAAATTGAAAACTAAAGTAGATGGTGAGGTTCTACTTAGATACAACCTTCCCGTGCAGCAGCCATTTATTGTTGTTCTTCAGCATCCAGTAAGTGGAGAAGAAGGACAAACTAAAATTCAGATGGAAAGAATACTGCGGGCAGTTGCCAGCACTAATCTCAAAACACTCCTAATTTTTCCTAATTCTGACCCGGGACATGAAGAGATAATTGAAGTAATTAATGAGTATGCAAAGAAATATCCCCTAACTTTCTTATCCCTAAAAAATATACCTTATTTGGAGTATTTAAGTATACTTAAAGCATCTAGTTGTTTGGTTGGAAATTCCAGCGGGGGAATAATTGAGACCCCTTCTTTAGGGACACCTACCATAAATATTGGAACAAGGCAATTAGGGAGAGAAAGAGCGAATAATATTATTGATGTAGATTATAAAGGAGAAGAAATTGAAAAAGCCTTACGCCAAGCTTTGCATGACCAAGAATTTAAATCTCGTGTAACACAATGTCAAACGCCCTATGATCCTTATGGCGATGGAAATGCTTCGGAACGGATTCTTAAAATAATGAGAGAGATTAAAGTAGACAATAAATTATTAACCAAAGGATTAGCATATTAGTCTTTTAAGTTAATTTTTTAACGGTTAAATTGTATAACAAACCTATTTTTTATATAACAAATCTATTTCTTGTTGATATTGTCCGCCTAGATGGGTTCCTAATACTATCATTTGCTGGCGAAGAGCTTTCTTTGTACCACTATTCCAACGATAAGCTTCTACCTGTTGAAAATCTAAAACCTGTTGGACCAAAAGTGTTATAGCGAAGATATCACTCTGGTCTCTTCTATATTCCAACCATGCTTCTCTAAAAGTGAGAGTACTAATATTCAAACCAAGATTAGCTCGCTCTGCTAATAATTTAGCTTGCTGCAAATTTACTTTTGCCGCATCATACACTGTTTTATCTTCTCCTACTAACTCTGTTTGAACTATCCCTAAGGTATGATAAGCATTCAAGAGAGAAAAACCTTCTGTTTCTCCTGCCATTAACCGAGCAGCTAACTCTTGTTGTGCAAAAGAACTTGCTAATCCAAGATATTCTCTTTTTCTGCTAGGTTCATTCCGCGCTAATTCAGTAGCTACCGCTGAGGTAATTCCATAACTTCTCCATAACTTACTTCTAACTTCTCCAGAGGGAATTATCTCTACTTCTGCATTATCAGAAGCTCGTTGATAGAGTGAAACAGCTTCATTTATCTGTGACAAAGCATAAGTTAAGTCTTGAACAACCTCAGCATCAGGAGTATATCTCCGTACTAAAGCTGATTCTTCCAATAATCTTGCTCTTCCAGCATAACTTTCTCTGCGAGAGGAATCCTTGGAAATCCACTCGCTCATTAACGAAGGCATTTTCCCTAATTTAGTTTCCAATAATCTTAAAACTAAGCTCCGATCCTCTCCTTTTTGGCGTTGAGCATAACCTTTATTCGCAACAGAAAAAGCAAGATAATCGGGATTTACTTCATATTGTCGAGCTAAATGTATAGCTTCTTGATATTTTACAATAGCATCATCATAATCAGGAGTAGAACCACTGGCTAATATTACTCCATCCTGGTTGAAAGCATTAATCTGCTCAATAATTAATGATAAATTCATACAATACCAAACAAAGAAGTGGTTATAAAAGTTATGGAACAAATATAGGGCTTCTTGAGCAGTATGTTTATATAAACCACGCTTTCACTAAAATCATACCATGAACATTGTTCTCTCTACCATTAGCACCCTGCAGAACCCTAAGGAATCTGCGCACTTAACCACTATTAATCTTGCTAAGGAATTGCAAAAGCTCAACCATAATGTATATATCATCACAGAAGGACTAAAAAATCAACCCGCTGAAATAATAATTGATGGCATCACTATCTATCGCCCCTGTCGCGTACCTCTAATAAGCAAGCTTCTTTCCCATCCTTTAGCCATCCGCAAGCTCCAGAAAGAGAAGAAAATATCAATTGATATTATTCACAGTTTCAGTGCTTCTCCCATTTTTGCATTAAACACCTTTTTCTGCAAATTATTTGCCAAAAAAGCTAAAATTATCCATACACTAAAATCATATTCTCGAGATAAAAAAGGCAATAGGGGAAATATTTTCCTTAAATTAGCAGATCAAGTAACTGTTCCAACCAGAATTCATGCTCAAAAATTAAACCTTCCTCCTCAAAAGATTAAGGTCGTCCATTCACCAGTAAATATCCTAAAATTTAAACCAAAAGATAAAAGAAAACTCAAAGAAAAATATCATTATCAAGAAAAAAAAGTCATTCTCTACTATGGTGCACTCTGGGACAACAAGGGAGTTGATAATCTAATCAGGACAATTCCTATTTTAACACAGCATAAAGAAAATAAAAACTTTCACTTTCTCTTCCTTCCTAGATATACAAAAATTCAGCCACAACTCCAATTAGTCAAAGAGCTGGACGTAGAAAAATATACTAATTTCATCACCAACGATATTATCATCGAAGACTATGTCAATCTTGCTGAGGTAGTAGTCTTGCCATACAAGAATCTTCTTGGAACTGAAGGTAATCCCTCCTGTCTATTAGAAGCACTGGCCTGTAAAACACCTGTTGTCACAACACAGCTCCCCGAATTACAAGAATTATTTGATAAGTGCACCATAATGGCCATTCCAGATAACATCCTCTCATTAGCAGAAAAAATAGGGGTATCTTTAACCAAAAACAACCAAGAAATCATTGAAAATGGTTTCCAAATGGTCCAATCTTTTGATCAAGGAAAGATTGCACGGGACTTCATAAAAATATACGAAGAATTAATCACAAACCACCTATTATCGTAGTTGCTGTGCTAGTTTTTCTAGCTCTGAGCGAGGAAGAATTCTTCTTTCAGGGGTTATTTTATAATATGATGCAAGGAGGGCGATTATATTTACCGGGCTCGGGATTAAATGGAAATGGAGATGATCTGGAACAGATGCATGAATGGTGTCCAACATAGATGTGAAAATTGGGGGCGTGCGTGGATATAATGCAACGAGTTTACCTTTGAGTCGGCAAGACATATCACGGAGTTGAGAAAGTTCTTCACCATTAATCCCTTCGAAAACAGTATGACGATATGGAAGTATCATGACGTGACCAGGTGTAAATGGTGCATTTGGGATTATAGAATACACTTTTGGTGCACGTTCAACGATACGGTAGTCTTCTTGATTAATAGTACAAAGTGAGCACTGGCTAGGCATAGAACAGAAAAATAATAGTTATTTATAAGATCTTTGTTATTATTAAATAGTGTCTTTTTCTTTAATACCACTCTCTATACAATAAGTCCGTCACCTGCTTGCAAATAGTTTGTTCTGTTATTTTTTTGTCTTCAGTAATGATATTGTTGGTTTTAAGGATAGGTTGTAATTTTTCAAAAAGAGCTAGCTGCCGCCGTAATTCCCCAATACTTTCTTCTTCCCGTCGGGAATGAAGTTCGTCGGCAGTATTGGAAAGGTAAAAAGTTGCAGTCGGGCGCGGGAAAAAACACAACAATCCTTTTTTAAGCCAGAGAGGGACGTGCTGCATCAAAAACAAATCAGTACAATATCGATCGGTAATGACAATTTTCTTCTGCAATCGCTGCGGAAATATCTTTATCCAGTAACGCAGCCACAAATCCATGGCAAAGACTGGCGCAGCGAGACTGTATAATATTTTTCTTTTATCAATGGTTCTTTTTTTAATTGTGACTGAATTATGAGCCGTATTAACTGCATCTTTTTTTTTCTCGTTGGTCTTATATTTTCTTCCGATGCTTGCAAAGGGCAAAAGCTGTCCTCGGCCTCTTCCAGTATAGATGACGGTAGATTTTTTTCCGTGCTCTTTTAGGTATTTTTGTAAAGCTTGTACGGTAGTTGATTTCCCTGCCCCGTCAGGACCGATTACCGCGATTAAAGGATAGATTCTTATTCGTCTCGACCACAGCCAGCGAATCGATAAGAGGGTAAATTTTCCTATGCTGTTGGGAGATTGAAACACAAATCTGAAGATATAACTATATTTTTTTTGTAATATTATTTTAAAATCATTTTGCATGGCCAATGTTAATAATTTTTTAGCCGTGGTGGGAGAAAATACCTCGGTTAGCCTGGCTAAAACATATTCTTTGTTGATATTTTTGCTTTGGCTTAAAGAGCGCAGGATTTCCTGATACTTGGGCTTAAAATATCTCTTTCCCAAAATTGAATGCAACAACAACATCACAAAAGTGTCTTCGGGAGAAGGGATGTAAAAAAAAGCTTTGCGTACTCTATTGCCTACTACATATTCTTCATCCAGATAACATATATCATTCCAATGGACTCCGCCGATCTGGACATCAAAACTGACCACTCCAAATGGAAATACCTTAAAATATGCATGATGCGCTTTGGAAAATCCGGGATTGCGCGGTTGAAAACCTAAGGTGTTCATTACTTCTTTGAAAGCAGGAAGACCTTTTCTGGCTGTTACCAGATCGAGACTTTTTTCTGAATGATCCTGGATCTCTCTTTCTTCTTCTAAGAATTCATAATTTCGTAAGATGCAATACTTAATTTGTTCTTTTTCGAAGGTACTGAAAACTTTTTTTATTACTTCGTTTCTTTCCATCGTACTAATTTGTAATGACTTTTGATTTCGTCGAGATTAATGACTCCAAAACAATAAAGCAACAGTAAGTAAATCATTCCGGCAATCACAATAGCAAGGGCTAATTCCAGCCAATAATTCAAAGACAGTAGCAGAGGAATTTTATACAGCAGCAGCATAAAAATGATTCCTACTAACAATAAAGAACCCCATTTTTTCCAAGGGATAGTAATTTCCAAACAGTTATTCATTTTCCATAAGGAAACGATAAATGCGACTAGATAGCTGGCAGTAGTACTGATACCTGCACCGGTAATGCCTAACCAGGGGATCAAGATTACATTTAATCCTGCGTTTACAGCTGCCGCCAGAAAAATTATTTTAGTTACTAGTTGTGGTTTTCCCAGAGCGGTAAAGAGATTATGGTTAACCAAAGCTAGGGTAAACACAAATGAGCCCACTAGTAGGATACGCATAGCTAGGACACCGGTAAGATATTCCGAGCCAAAAAAAGTCTGCAGAATAAACGGTGCAAAAACAAAGAGTATTCCAAAAAATGGCACTAAACCTACGAAGAGATAATTATAGATCGTTTCAATACCCCTAACTAATCGTTTGGTGTCTCCTCTGGTCCAGAGTTCTGAAGCCATAGGCAACACTACTGAAGCAATGGAAGTTCCAAAATAGAGCAGAAGCAAAGAAGTGGGCAGGACCGCGTTATATATTCCCACTTCTGTCAGAGAGCGAAAATAAGTCAGCATCAGCGTATCTACATAGCCAATGATTTTACTACCTACTGCAGTTGCGAATACCGGGACAGCAAACCATATTATTTTTTTAGCTACTTGGGGAAATTGTTCCGTTTTGTATTTGAAGAGGGAATATTCCCGCAGCAGCAGTGGAAAATAAATTGCAAATAAGAGGAAGCAGACCAAGGCGAAGGCATATACCGGTGCATAAACACCCTTATTAAGGTAAAAGAATAGTAATACCAACAAAAACACAAAGCCATTCTTTAAAAACTCCCCTAATGAAAACAGCGCTGTCCGCTGAAGTCCTAGTAAAGTATCTTTAGAAATAATAAACAGCATACTTCCAAAAATATAAATTATTAAGATTCGAAGAATAGTGGTGGCTTCCTGATTCTTAAAGTAATGTAAAGCTAAATATGGCGCCAGCAGATAGATTACGATTGCAAAAATAATTGAACCAATGAACTGAAAATAAAAAGTAATCATAATGGCTGACTTTATTTTGCCAAACTGCTGATGAACATTAAACTCTGCAATATGCTTCATTAACGCTTGTGAAAATCCCAAATCACGAAAGAAAAGGAGAAAAACGAGAAAGGTAAATACAGCATAAAAGAGCCCAAAATCTTCCGGACTTAAGTTTTTACCTAGAATAATTCTGGTAAGATAAGCTAAAGCTGAAGCGAGCATAGACATGGCAAAAATATTTCCTGCTCCGTGAACTGCTTTTTTAGTATAATTCATGATTTAAGATCTAAATGCGTTCTTTTTAAAGCTAGTGATACAATACTTCAGAATTACGAAAAAACGCAGGTATAGGCATTATCCTTGGTCATACTTAATTGCCCGCCGGCGCCAAGACAACAGTTATTCTGCTCCCGAAATTTCTGACAAAACGCCAATCCGCCGCGCTCACATTTTTTTTCTATACATTGCTGATATCCGCCGAAATTCTTGTCTTTCATGGCCATCAGGGAAAAAACAAACATGAGCAGCACTAGAAGACAAATACTATAAAACAGTATTTTTTGCGGGATAGTCTGCTTTTCTGGATGGTGCGAAGTAGTTTCTGCTGTTTTTTCCATCTCAATTCACCTTCAGGACTAAAAATTGATTTTGCTTATAATAGGCCGGCGTAAACAGGCCAGACTTTTGGATCTCATCATAGCGTTGCGGCAGTATTTGGTCAGTTTCATTTCCAAAGGCAGACGTAAACATCTTTCTATCCATGACGGGATTCAAGATAAGATATTCATATCCTTGATTTTTCAAAAAACGGTGCAGTTGCTGGGCATCTTGATGAAGGATATCTTCCCGAAAGGCTATTACCTCTGGACACCACAGACAGGATTCCCCACCCAAGCCTATAACTATTTTATCTCTGGGTGTATACACAAAGACTTTACTGTTAAGAGGAATAGTCTCAAACCACTGAGCATACTCGACTGGTTCTGCGGGAGTAGAAAAGGCTCCTGAGGTAGGCCAAATAGAGGTATTAACTTGATACTTAGCATATCCTGATGTTATAATAACTCCGAGCACAATTATGGTAATAATGATAAGTTTCGGAACATTCCAGCGCTTGAGCAGTTTTATCAGGAGATACGTACCTTCCGCCGCCACTAAGGCTACGGGAATGGCTAATAATAACCACATCCTAAACGGCCCTCGGGCAATAGGCACAGGAAAAGTCTGCCCATTTACTCCCCAGAAAGTATACAATAACCACAGCAAAATTACTGCCAAGGCGGTGTTTTCAGGCTCTACTAAGCGAGAACGATAGTGCCATAATGAATACAACACTCCAAAGAGAACTAGCAAGGATAATACTAAACCAATCCCAATCGGAGAATTGATGAGATTTTCATTTTTAGCAATAACAAAGTCGTGTAATGAATATGCTCTGGAAGCAGTTCCGCCGGAAGAGGTTAAAGAGTGTAAAATACCGGCTATCTTCTGAAAGATAGTGCCATGCGCAGCCGAATTTACTGATGAACCTACGGAAACATCTAAGGTTGAATTGGTGGCGGCAACAATATTATTCCCGGTGAAATAGCGGATGAAGCCGCGGAGAGAATATTTGTAAATCATCATTCCCCACCACATAAACGAAATTAATATTCCCAATCCTATCGCTCCAGTTTCAAGTTTAAAGAACCGTTTATGTATCACTGAAGCTGCTAGGACAAATAACAACATCATAACAGTTAATTTAATGGGTTCTTCAATATTTTGTGTGACCCAAATACTAGCCACTAATAATGAAGCGATCCAGAACCATCTTTTGTCTTCTGCAATCATGAGCAGCGCATACATGGCCGGGAAAAATAAGGCCACGACATAACTATGAGCCCAGATGAAATGGCTGAAATATGCCGGCGCCATGGCCAGGAAAAAAGTTGCTAACAAAGCTTTCGCGGCACTATCTAAGAATTTTTTGCTGAAGAGATAGAAAAAGAGCAAACCTAAAGAGATGATCAAAGCATTGAAAAATTTAAGCGTCCACGGTAAGTCAGGGGAAGTTTGGTGAAGGACTCCCATAAGCACATCGTAGGCAGGAGGATAAGGATCGATATAAGATAAAACTTGGTCTATTTTGGTTTGCCCCTCAATAGGTGGATCATAGGAGCTTTTTTCCAAAGCAACGTACTTTGCGCCTACGGCATGGCCCCAGGGATCTTCATCTTCAAGATAAGGATAGGCAAATGCTCCTTTGGTATACATAAAAAGAGAGAGCAGCATGATCAGCACTGCTCCTAGTAATATTAAATCTGATTTTTTAAAAGAGAAAGAAAATCTTGGCATAGTCAACTGCTTTTTTTGAATTTTTTTGATGACTACAAAAAGTGGAAAAGCCAGACTTAGGAGCAAAAAGATTTTCCAATCTAAAGGAATATGGATGAAATTAAGAAACACGGCCAGAATAGGAAATATTCCTAGACCTACAGCGAGGATCAAGAATACTTTTTCCCACAGCGATTCTGGTTTCTTGAGAAGATATAACGCAGTATATCCTAATCCTCCACAATAGATAAAGAACAATAATATTGTTATAAAGCTGATCATAGTTTATTGTCAAGGACAGTTAGAGGTATAAAAGATTATCGAAACTGTAACCTTTAGAGCTTTAATCCTAAATAAATTAAACTTTGTTTAAGAGAGGTAACTTCATTTTCTCCGTTCCTAAAATTAATACTATGCATCCCTAATTTTTGTGCTGGTTCCAAATTTGCAAGAACATCATCAATATAAACACATTCAGAGGGAGTAATATCATACTTTTTCGCTGACTGCAATGCTTCTTTATAGATTTCCTCTTCTGGTTTTCTGAATCCAACTTGATGAGATAATATAACAAAATCAAATTTCTCAAATCTATTATAACGCTCATTGATGTCGGTGTGTGTTTTGATAGTGTTTGAAAGAAGACCCACTAAGGTTCCTTGTTTTTTTAATCTAGAAATAAGAGCAACTACTTCCAGATTTTCTTGGTATACTTCTAAGTATCTTTCTCCTAATAAATTATTATAATCAACAGGCAGAGTAAGCTTCCTCGTCAAAGCTATTTTTTCCCAAACCGCTTTCTCTTCAATTTCTGCTCTTTGCAATTGTGGTATTTGCGAATCGATTTCCAGAAGGAGATCGGAACAAGGTAATCCTAATCTTTGGGAGATTTGTTCTAGACATGGCTCTCCTTTGATTCTGAGCCCTTTTTCATTAGTGACGTAAAAATCGGTAACCTTTCCAGCTACAACGCCGCCATAATCAAAAATAACTGCCTTAATCATTTTATATTTTTTCAAATAAACGTGGAGTAATAGGATTAAGGGTATACCGGTTGGCCGGATCAAGTATTTCTTGCTTACTTCTCCATTCTAAAGCAAGATGTTCCGGAGAACACTTTACTTTTTCTAAAGAAGAAGGCTTCAGCTGCAACCGGTAGATCAAAGTGCAATTACCTACTTTTGGGCCGATATTAATGCCCCATGGAAGAACTACTTCAAAATCTTCCCCTAAATCTAGGCTGGTTTCCTCCATCGCTTCTTTAGCCATTGTTTTATGAAATGGATCATCATACCGATGAAAACCATGACTCACCGATCCCTGAGGAACAGTTTCCCATAAATCTTGCTTAATGTTTCTTCTGGCTACCTGCCCTACGAGATAGTTATCTTTATGTTGTACATACCCGCTGGAACCAAGGAACATTATTTTGCTATCTAAAAATTCTTGTTCTTCTGGAGTTACTTTTCCTCGAGCATCTTGTTTTAGTAAAAGGGTGGCAAAATTGGTCTCAAATGCTTTTGCGATGAGGGTATTTCCATCATACTCAAAATCATTCCAGCCGGACATGGCATACAATTGTCCATTGAAAGCATTCTGTTTTGATGCCGCAAATTCTTGCCAGTATTTATCTATTTTTTCTTGTAAAGCAAGCAGCTCCAATGGTTTTTCTACCAATACTATTTTTGTAGAGGAGAGCATAGGAAAACCTAACTTCGTTAATAATCGAGTATCTTGGTCTCGATAAACTTCTTCCCAAGCAGGGGGATCATCCTTCCAAGAGGCGGTCATAATCTTATCATTTCAGATGGGCATTTATAAGAGTTATGAACTTCGGGTAAGTAAAAAATCCAATGAACCTAGACAGGTAAGTAAAAAATCCAAAGAATCATAAAACTTTTAAAGCGAATTGCGCCAAAAAGGTGCATGGTTAAAAAAGTGCAAAAAGCAGGTTCATCGCCTATTCAGGATTCTTCGACATTAGTGCCTTCGCCATCTCTACCGAGGCTGTCGATCGTCATTCCTTGCTACAACGAGGAAGAAGGTATTCCTTATTTAGTCTCTCAGTTAAATGTGGCTTTGCAAAAATTAGAGCAACAGTATGCGGTACAATTAGTTTTTGTCGATGATGGAAGCAAGGATAAGACTAATGAATTGCTGCATAGATATTATGGTAATGACTTTCGAGCGAAAATAGTAAAGCATGAACAAAATAAAAATTTAGGGGCGGCGCTGCGGACGGGATTTGCTCATTGCACCGGCGATTTTGTCGCTACTCTAGACAGCGACTGCACCTATAACCCGGAGTTAATCTCAACCATGCTAGATGCGATGGACGAGCAGACCCAGATGGTGACAGTCTCTCCCTATCATCCGCAGGGAAAAGTTAACAATGTGCCGGCATATAGAATCTTTTTAAGCAAAGGGGCATCAAAACTTTACAAAGTAGTCTTGGGCTGTCCGATCCATACTTATACCGCGATGGTGCGAGTGTATAGAAAAAATGTTCTCGACAATGTTACTTTTGAGGCGGATAATTTTCTTGGCGTTACTGAACTGTTTGTAAAATCGATCCTGAAAGGATATAAGGCTAAAGAAGTGCCGGTCGAATTGTCTTCACGAAAGTTTGGCGTCTCTAAAATGAAAGCTGTTCCATTCAAGGTCATCGGTAGCCATCTTTCTTTGCTTTCCAAAGTAGTCAAACATAAAGTGTTTAAATCCCCTCTATAAGCCATGAAAGTCGCAACCATTCTCGGCACCCGGCCAGAAATAATCAAGCTCTCTCCCTTAATTTCATTGCTGGAAAAAGAGCTTACTTCTGAAAATCATATTATAATACATACCGGACAGCATTATGATCCTGAGATGGATGCGGTCTTTTTTGATGAATTGCGATTGAAGAAACCTGATCATGCGCTTAAGGTGGGATCACATCCGCAGGGAAAACAGACCGGATTAATGCTTCAGAAAATTGAGGAGGTTTTGATCACAGAAAAGCCTGATCTGGTTGTTGTGCAAGGAGATACCAACACCACCCTGGCGGGCGCGTTAGCTGCTGCTAAATTAGGCATTAAAGTGGTACATGTAGAGTCCGGCTGCCGTTCTTTCAATAGAGAGATGCCTGAAGAGATCAATCGTATCCTTACAGATGCAATCAGCTCGTACCTGATAGCTCCCGACGAAGATGCCGTTGAAAATTTACATAAAGAAGGCGTTAAAGGAAAGATCCTGCATCTCGGAAGCACCGCATTTGATGCGGCGTTACGGATGAAAGAATTTGCGGACATCAATTTTAAAACTACTTCTAACAATTATAATATTAAAGAGAGAAAATATGTATTGTTAACATTGCATCGGGCCGAAAATACCACTCCACATCGATTAGCTTCTATTTTAAATGTTTTGAATGAGATCGGGAAAGATATTCCTATCGTTTTTCCCATTCACCCGCGAACTTCAAAAATAGTTATGGAACAAAAAATTGATGTAAGCAACCTAAAGATAATCCCGCCTGCTTCTTATCTACAATTTATTTCTTTACTCGCTCATTGCCGTTTTTGTGTCACCGACAGCGGCGGCATCCAAGAAGAGGCTTTGGTGTTTAATGTACCCTGCCTAATTCCAAGAAATGAAACTGAATGGACCAGGCTGGTAGATGCAGGTAAAAATATTTTAGTAGGCACCGAAGCTGAAAATATAAAGAAAAACATCGTTGAGCTGTGGAATGATGATACAAAATTAAAATCCATCACAGAGATTGATGTCGATTACCCTCAAAATGTCAGTGAAAAAATCCTTAAGATGATACTCAATGAAAAATATTCATAATACCGCGGATGTCGCTGAGAATGCGGCAATCGGAGCAGACTCACGTGTTTGGCATAATGCCCATCTACGCGAGCATACTTCTATCGGCAAGAACTGTGTTATCGGCAAAAATGTCTATATCGATCATCACGTCTCTATCGGCAACAATGTCAAAATTCAAAATAACTGTTCAGTCTATCATGGCGTGACCATCGAAGATGGCGTTTTTGTCGGGCCTCATGTATGTTTTACCAATGATAAAGTGCCGCGAGCGGTCAATCCGGATGGAACATTAAAATCTGCGGCCGCCTGGGAAGTATCTCGGACTATCGTTCGTTCCGGCGCGAGCATCGGTGCGCATTCCGTGATAGTTCCAGGGATCAATATCGGTTCTTGGGCGATGATCGGTGCTGGCAGTGTCGTGACTAAAGATGTTCCAGATTATGCCTTGGTTTATGGAAACCCTGCCCGACTGAGCGGGTATGTCTGTCGATGCGGAAAGAAATTGGCTTCTGAACAAAATCCCGGAGATTCCTGCCTAAATTGTGCCGGGAAGTAAAACATGACTGAAATAATAAAAAAAGAAGTTGTTTTGGTCCTTTCTGTACTCCTACTGATCGCTTTAGGCCTTCGCGTCTATGATCTTGCTGCTGAAGGGTTGTGGAATGATGAAGCTTTTTCCGTGCACCATGCTGCTGAAGTTAGCACTACCTTAGTGATGCAAAATGTGGCGGAGACTGAAGCAGCTCCTTTCGGATATTATGTGCTCTTGCATTATTTTGGCTGGATCTTTGGCTATGGCGATTTTTCGATGCGTTTTCTGTCGGTGATATTTAGCGTTCTTTCTATTCTGATCTTGTATCTGATAGGCACACGTCTACGGCTGAGCATTCCAGAAACGTTATTGGCCTGCGCGCTGATGGCTACCTCGATGCTGCAGGTGTTGTATGCACAGGAAGTCCGATTGTATAGCTTGTTTACCTTTTTGATCATGTTATGTGTTTATTTTGTTATTCTGGCTTGGCAGGAAAATAAAGCTTGGTATTATTGCTGGTATGGTTTTTTCCTATTGTTAGCAGTGTATGTTAATTACCTAACTATTTTACTGGTAATTTTATTCTCTTTGGTTCTGCTCTTTTTTTATAAGAAAAATAGATCATTGGTTACAAGGTTATTGTTCGTTCATGTTCTAGTGGGATTACTTTCTTTGCCTTTAATACCGATGCTTCGACAGCAATTCAGCCATCTTAATGATGGATTAGCTCAGGCATTGGTATTGCGACATTTACCCCCCTTTTTAGCTCAGTTAGGATTGTTTTTTTATGTTATTCCTGTGCTTCTTCTCTTTTCTTTTAGTTCATTGATAGTGATACTAATGTCGCGTGGGAAAAAAGTTCTTTTCAAAGAAACGCAGTTGTCAGACCGGATTATTTTTCTTGGTCTTTTTTTCGTAGGAGTATTTTATCTATATCTTTGTGTTCGACCGCTGCATCTTTTAGGTTTGTCAATTATCCGAAATCCCATAACGCACTCTTATTTTCTGATCAGACATTCATTTTTCCTAGCTCCTTTGTTATATTTTCTCTTTGCTAGGCTTATCTTTCTGATGAGATCAAAGCAGTGGAAAGTTTTTGCTATCCTCTGGTTGTTGTTAGTTAATGTTATTGCCTTAGGGATTTATTATCATGAGCCGACCCGACCGCAATGGAAGGAAGCGACTCAATTGATCGCTTCTTCTTCGCAAGAGCAGCCACCGCTTATCTTACTGGACAGCGCAGGTATTTCCAATACCTTTTTGCTGAACCGCTATTATCCAGGAAACTTTAGGCTGGTGAAATTGACCTGGGATGAGCAATGGGATAAGATCCCGATAGAAGAATTAGTCAAAAAAGTGCAGGGAGAGAAAGATTTTTGGCTGATTTTATCCAAAGCCACGGTGACGAAAGAATATTACAAAGAAGTATTAGATGCCCGCTATGAAAGGATTTCTAGTGATGAATTCTTAAGCATTGCGGTCCATCATTATAGCAGCGTTACAAGAAAAAATTAATACTGCTTAAGGACGTTTTTTACAATTTCGACTATCTCTCTAACTCCTTGTCCATTATTCTCAGCTAACTTGACTGAGGAAGGAAGTACAATTAAGGATTGAAAGATTTTTTTACCATTTTCCTGAGATTTGTAAGCATAGGATTTGAATGCATTTAAATCTCCCAGCGGCCAGAAAGCCGGGCGAATTTCTATACCCTGTTTCATCAGTTCATTTCCGATTTTACGAACTACTTCTTCAGGTTTATTGAGCATGACACAGTTGAGCCAATAGCACGGTTCACTGCCTGGAGCAATTTCTTGCAGCTTGATGCCGGGAACATCTTTGAATAAGGTTCGATATAATTCTCCCACCATTTGCTTTCTTCTCAGAATTTCAGGAAATTTTTCCACTTGGGCTAAGCCAATTGCACCTAAGGTGTGTGGAAGAAGGTAATTCATTCCTACATCAGTGTAAATATATTTATGATGCCAGGGATCCTTCTCACCACGATGGGGAGCAGCTCGGGAAGCATAAAATTTGGCTTTGTCGTAATATTCTTTATTATTGGTAACCACTAAGCCTCCTTCTCCGACGCCAATCATTTTTTCACTACGAACAGAAAAGGCAGCGACGTCTCCGAAGGAACCAATCTTTTTTCCGTTAAGGACAGAGCCATGCGCTTCACTGGCATCTTCGAGTAAAGGAACATTATGTTTTTGGCAGAGCTGGGCGATTTGCTCGAAATTTTTACAAGGTAATCCATAAACATGGACTACCATGACTGTTTTTATTTTTTGAGTTGATAACACTTCTTCTAGTATAGCGAGATCCATCCCAAAATTGTGGGGATCAACATCGATAATGACGGGAGTTGCCCCGGTTTGGAGGACAGAACTGACACAAGCGCCGCAGGTATAGTTTGGAACAACTACCTTGTCGCCGGTTTTTACACCAAGTGCTAGCATGGCGGTATGCAAAGCAGCAGTACCAGATTGCACTGCCAGAGCATGTTTGACTCCGACCATCTCTGCGAAAGCGTCTTCAAAGCGCTTGGTGAACGAACCGCCGGCAGAAAGCCAGCCCATCTTTAATACTTGGGTGACATATTCTATCTCTTTTTCATCAAGATGCGGTTCATTCAGATGATATTTGAAAGGCATAACCCCTTAAAAATCGCTGCCCTTTAAAAGATTTGTTTATCAGGGGTATATAATGGAAAAGCTGATCCTATCTTATCATCTCCTTAATCACCAATAAGCTTTCATAATCTTTTTAAACGATTTATAGATGTTCTATCTGGTGAAAAAGACGTGGAAAAAAAGGTAAAAATAATCGTTACTATCGGCCCTTCTACCTGCAACGAAGAGAGTTTACGCAAGATCAAGGACAAAGGAGTAGATTTTGTTCGAGTCAACATGTCTCATTCCAGTATCGACTATCTTAAGAATGCCATCCAGCTGGCTAAAAAAGTAGGAATTCCGTTTATGATCGATACGGAAGGGTCGCAGGTGCGTACTGGGGAATTGAACAGTAATAATATTGCTTTTGAGGAAAATCAAGAAGTAAAAATTTATGCTGATAATATTGTCGGTGATCAAGAAAAAATTTGTCTTAAACCAGGACATATTGTAAGACAGCTGGAACCAGGAGACCTGATTTATGTTGATTTTGATACTCTTAATTTGCGAGTCTCTGATGTTTCTACCATCGAGCAAGGATATATCATCGCCCGAGCAATAACTTCAGGAGTTCTTGGTCGAAATAAAGCGGTGTCTATCGATTCCGCCAGCCAAAAAAAGTTTATTCTTCCGACTTTGTCAGAAAAAGATTATCAATCAATTCAAATAGGTTTAGAAGAAGGTATAGGACATATTGCTGCATCCTTTATGCGTTCTGGTGCGGCAGTTGATGAAGTACGGAGTGCAACTCAAAACACGATGCGTATCATTTCTAAGATCGAATGTGTTGATGCCTTAGAGAACCTAGATGAGATTATCAAGAAATCTGATTTCTTACTGATCGATAGAGGTGATCTGAGTAAAGAAATTCCTTTAGAAAAAATTCCTTTCACACAAAAAATAATTATTAACAAAGCTAGGAAAAAAAAGAAAGGTGTTTTTGTAGCTACCAATCTTTTGGAAACCATGATTGATAAACGCAAACCAACTCGCGCAGAAATTCATGATATCCTCAACACCATCGTTGATGGAGCATATGGCTTGACGTTAGCGGCAGAAACAGCAGTAGGAAAATATCCGATGGAATGTATCAACATGCTTAACAAACTAATCCAACATTCACAATTAGCAATTGATGTTGAAGCATTTAAAGATAAAGAAGATCGATTTGTACATGATCTGGAGCAGGCTAATTACTTGCTGGACAGCGGCATTTCTTCTTCTTTAATTCCTCCGCATGGTGGTAAATTAGTTAACCGGGTGATCAAAACTGCTCTTTCCTTCGATTACCTGAATACCCTACCTCGGATTAAAATTACGGAAACCCAACAGATGGATGTGGAACAAATTGCCTTAGGCACCTATAGTCCTATCGATGGTTTTATGAACAAAATTGATTTTGAGAGTGTTTTGGATAATATGTCCTTAAGTAATGGAGTAGTCTG
>Ga0209542_10009955_pt1 | contig 17301 bp, 18 predicted proteins | sample RifCSPhighO2_01_FD_184028 | JGI IMG/M metagenome (GOLD analysis project Ga0209542, IMG submission 184028) | Soil microbial communities from Rifle, Colorado - Rifle CSP2_plank highO2_0.1 (SPAdes) (version 2) | ecosystem: Environmental > Terrestrial > Deep subsurface > Rock core/Sediment ...
TTTTGAAATACAATATGGAATTGGCAAACGACCTAACAAATGAGGAAAATACTCATTTGTTCAAAAAAGTCGGTTCGAACTTTTTAATTATGGATCGAACCGTACTTTTTGAGCCACGCGGAGCGTGGAAAATCCTTTCTGATTCAGAGTTTTTTGGGGGGAATGCAGAACAGACGGCGCTTCGCGCCGACCATATTTTTGGCGGAAATTTGAATTCCGATTTGATGCGGAAAGGGGGAGATTCGAACTCCCGAGGGACTTTCGCCCCTGCTGGTTTTCGAAACCAGTACATTCGACCACTCTGTCACCTTTCCGTATAAGCTATACCTTAACATTTTTTGCAATTTCCACAAAAAATGTTACATTGAACTGGTAATTTTACGGCCCTATCGTCTAACGGCTAGGACATCGCCTTTTCAAGGCGGTAATCAGAGTTCGATTCTCTGTAGGGTCACCATAAAAAACCCGCAAGCGATATGCTTGCGGGGAGGGGTTGCGGCGATTAGGGTTTGATCGCCATTTCGTATTCGTGAATGACCACTGTCCGGTCGTTGTCCCGGAGCAGAGGTGCTTTTCCATCAATGGGCATAAGGTGCACCAGATCCTTGTGCGTCGGCGGAGCGCTGTCCAGAACGAAATAGAACGCCCCTTCTTTTACTGCGTCGTCGAAGGGGATTTCGGCGAACCGGATGAGGTTACCTTGTCCTTTGGGAACAGTGCCGAGTTTAACCGTCTTTTCTGCTGGAGGTTGGGGAGCTAGTCTTTTAATGTTAAGCATTTGAGTCTTTCAGCCATTCTCTGATGGCTCAGTTGGACGTTTTGAGGTCGCCAAAACCTATCTGAAATGCATCATAACACATATTATAAATTGTTGCAATAATTTACGAAATTTGTCAGTTGTGTTCTTTTGTCGGGTTATATACAATACCCGTAGATTATGAAAAAAAGAATAGGAGTTCTGTTCGATTTCGACGGAACGCTGTTTGATAGTATGCGGGTCACGTATGAGGCCACGTGTTCCGTGTTTGATCACTGTGGGCTTCCTCATCCGACATTCGAAGATTATTGTGAGAATTTTGGATTGCCGTACGTGGGATTCTATCATTCGAGAAACGTCTCTTTGTCACCCGAAAAAATATGGGAAATATTTATACAAAGGGTGGATTACACAGGATGTTCTTTGTTTGATGATGTACACTCTACACTGATCTCTCTCACTGTCGCCTACAAAACGGAAGTCGTGGTGGGTCTGGTGAGCGGTAACAGAGATGAGCCTGTCCGAGAATATTGCGTGAAGCACAAGGTGATGGGATATATGCGATATTTTGTCACCAAGGCACACGACAAGGTGCCACCCATTCAAAACTTCTGCACAGAACACTCTTTGCTGCCCGCGGACGTGTGGTTTATTGGAGACTTCGGATCGGACATGAGGGACGCACGTAAGGCTGGGGTGAACGCAGTCGGAATCACTCGAGGGAAAGCTACCGCGGACGCTCTCATGAAAGCAGGAGCGGATCACTGCATCGCTCATTTGCCTGAACTTTCACGTATTCTGCCCCTAGAGAGATAGCCACAGACCAGTTCGTAACTGGTCTTTTTCTTTTGCTTGCTTAATGCATACACCTGATTCTTTTAGCCCATGCCCAATGGTCTGAGGTCTGACCATTGGGCATGTAGAGATATTTATGATTTATGCCTCAGTCGATGCGGTTTTCGAGGAAGAAGGTTGTATGCAACTCCGTCGGTGTGGCGATGTACCATAAACTGATAAATGAGCCATGTTACAACGATGAATATAGCGGATACGGTGATAGTCCACGCGGGGCCAATAATAGTGTAGAAAATTCCGGCGAAGAGGGGACCAATAGCCCATCCAAGATCCTGGAAAAGATTGATAACACCGGACACGAGGCCGTCCTCTGCATGCTCACGGTCAAGATTATGGAGCCATGACCAGAGCGAGATGCTCGCCATTTCATCGCCTGCTGTTGCGAGGAAACCGAGGATAAGGAAGAGCCATCCGAAATTAAAGCCAATAAACATTCCCGCGATCGAGAAAATAAGCAGTCCGAAGAACACCATCGTTCTTTTATTTGCCTTGTCTGCTAAGTTGCCCAGCAAGAAACCGAGGATCACTATGGCGAAATCAAATATACCCAATCCCAAGGATAAAAAGCCGGAGTTGGCACTGTGCGCGATGACGAGCGGCACCACGAACCAAATTGTTCCGTAGAAGGTTGAGGCACTGAAACCAAGAAGTAGTAAAATGCCACTCGCTGGGTTGAGTTTTTTAATTGCTCTCAGGGTATCGAGAAATGCGTGGCGACGGATATAGTGGTGATGAGAGGGTATTTTTTCTTTGTGGTGGACGGAAATCTTATCTTTAGGACTCATGATAATGGCGAGCACCGAGAGTAGAAAAAGGAAAGATAGTAACCATCCGACAGTATGCGTAGGTATAGTAAGTGCAAAGGCGAGTACGGCGCTCGATAGTACGACGCCTACCGAGCCGAATACGTCACGAAATGAGATAAATTTACCGCTCGCTTCCCTTGGTGTATGCGAAAGAATGTACGCGTTGACGCCGGGGCCAAAAAAGAGCCATCCAAAGGTTGCAAAGGTAAGAGAGATAAGAAAAGATAGTGCCGTAAGTTTAAAAAGGAAACATACCGCACCAACGAAGAAAATTATGGTAGTGACGACCAATAATTTTTTGTAGCCGTATTTGTCGAGCAGATGCCCTGCTGGAACATCGAGGAGAAGCTGGATGAGTGAGCTACCACCCATAACAAGACCTACAATCCATAATGGAAATAATGTCTCGCCGATGGGAGAAATAAGCGAATAATGCAAGCCACCGGCCAATTTAAAAAGAATCAAAAAGATCCAAAATGGGAGAAAACGAAGAAGGATGCGACTCGTCGTGTGGTTCACCATGGTTATCGCGTATGCAAATAATTATAAATATCCTCAAGTGCTTTAACCGCGTCTCCAGCTGCAATGTTATTCTGGTGATACAGTCCATCCGTTGCATCCCCAGCAGCCCATACGCCTGCTGAAATTACTTCATCTGCTTCGTTGCGAGCTCCGTTTGCTCCACGCGCAGTACTAGAAGTACAGCTTGGTCGCAATACTCGCTCGCGCCTCGCATCTAAAGCAATTTCAGCAGGCTCAAGAAGGTAGGCACGCTGAGTTCGAGGATCAACAATGATGTGGTTATGATCATCAAGCTTCACTAAATCTTTCACAAAACCAGTGTTCGGTAGTAGGCCGATTTCGACAAAAATACCCGTAACCGCAAGTTCTTTTTCTCCGGAAGCGTCTTTGTATATCAACCCCTTCACAAACTTGTCCCCCGTAACTTCGGTGATAACAGCATTTTTGATTACAGTAAGTTTTGGATTTTTAAGTAATTTTAGAACGGTCACAGGATCAGCGCGAAATTCGCTGCCGCGGATAATGATTGTCACACTTTTGCAGTAGGCGAGAAGCTGAGCGGCCGACTCAAGCGCTGCATTGCCTCCTCCCACCACTACCACATCTTGATCTGAAAAAAGTGGGCCGTCACAGGTGGCGCAGTAGGTGAGACCTTTGTGTTCGAAGGCGTCCGCCCCCTTTGCTTCAAGACGACGACGGTAGCTTCCTGTGGTAATGAGTACTGTCTTTGCTGTAAATTCTCCGTTTGTGGTTTTTACCAAAAAACCTTCAGTGCCCTTTGAAACTTGCTCGACTAATCCTCCCGTTTTGATATCAACGACATCTCCAGCATACGCACGAAGGTGCTCCTCGAGATTTTTCGATAGTTCTGTGCCTGGAATTTTGATGGTACCGATCCAGTTTTCAACCCCGTCTGATACAGAGCTTTGCCCCAGAAAGTCCTTGGTGATGAAAACAGTTTTGAGGCGTTTACGCGAAGCATACACCCCCGCCGCTACTCCCGCCGGCCCGCCACCGATGATTGCCAGATCGTACATGGAATGTATCAAGTGTTACGTATAAAGTATTAAATATAATAACATATTATTGCACTGAAAATACTGTCGTGTTACGATCTCCGGAGAGCGGATAATAATATATGAAAAGTTCTAAACCAACACCGACGAAAACTCCTTTTAAGGGTAAAAAATGGCAAGCTTTCAAAAAGAAAGCTATGCGGGACTTTCAACGAAAGCCGAAACAAAAAGGAGTTCGCCAGATCACTAAAGGTTCAAAAGAAAGTCTGGTGATGCAAATCATTGGTCCAAAAATCGGTTTACCTGTCGGAAGATATAAGTGATACAAACAAAATCTGGGAATGTCCCAGATTTTTTCTTTACTATTTAATCTTGCTTCTTCGGAGAAACGCTGGCACTGCTCCCCAATCGTCATCTTCCTCTACGGTTTCTTTTTTATCTTCCTTGGTTTCTTTCACTTGCACAGGAGAAGGGGGTGGAGTGGCGATTTGGTGGTAAATTTTACCCTTCTTGTCTTTTTCTTCAGTATGTTTGTTGGTTGGTATCACTACATCTTCCGCCTGAAATAGAGATTTTTTGTTGAGCGGTTGTTCAGGAAAACCTGAGGCAATAACAGTAACGCGAATCTCGTTTTTCTTGAGTTTGTCGTCTCGAACTGTACCGAAAATAACTTTGGCGGAAGGGTCGATTGATTCCGTAATGATCTTCGCTGCATCTTGAATTTCGAACATGGTAAGATCTTCGCCACCGGCAATCGAGAAGAGTACACCCTTTGCTCCGTGTATTGAAAGATCGAGCAGCGGTGAGTTAATAGCCATTTTGGCAGCATCCTCGGCACGCTTTTCACCCACGCCCGAGCCGATACCCATAAGCGCTGAACCAGCGTTTTCCATGACTGCACGGATGTCAGCGAAGTCGATGTTGATGATGCCGGGAGTGGTGATGAGATCTGAGATGCCTTCGACCGCCTGCTTCAAAATCTCGTCGCACATCGCAAAGGCATTCCTGGCAGTCGTATTTTTATCAATAATTGAAAGAAGACGGTCGTTGGGAATGATGATGATCGCGTCAACTTCCTTTCGAAGTTCTTCAAGCGCGCCTTCGGCAATCTTAAGTCGCTGTTGGCCTTCAAAGAAAAACGGTTTGGTGATGACAGCCACGGTAAGTGCACCCATCTCTTTGGCGATCCGCGCTACCACTGGGCTTGCGCCCGAGCAAGTGCCTCCACCCAAACCTCCGGCGATGAACACCATGTCAGCACCTTTGATGACCTCTTGAATTTCTTCGCGAGTTTCCTCGACGGCTCGCTTGCCGAGGTCGGGGTTCATACCAGTTCCGAGGCCGCGGGTAAGGTTTTTACCGATATGGATTTTTTTCTTCGCGAGAGAGTGGTGGAGGTCTTGTGCGTCAGTGTTGATGGCGATAAAGTCCACACCCTTCACTTTAGAGCTCACCATGTGGTTGACGGCGTTCTTTCCTGAGCCGCCCACGCCAACAACTTTAATACGTGCGAAGGCTTCAATTTCTGGGGTGATGTTTGGCATTGAAATAAATGTAAAACTAAAAGTGAAAAATTAAATATTGAATGCAAAATTAATACGACCCTTGTGGATCGTACCTATAAGCATTTCAAAGTTCAACGTTCGTCACACCATAATATCAAAACTCGCATTAAAAAGAAAAGTTGTGGGATTCGTAAAACGTGCTGTAGTGAAAGTTCGTCCTGTTGGGATAGATCAAAGTGACCTCATTATAAATTTTCCACCTAAATAGCCCGCATTCTACCAATCAATGAACTTTTTAGGAAAATCTTGGTAAAGCGAACTCTTCTCGAGAAAAGAGACTACGCAGCGCGGCTGGCGCGGAGTCCTAGGAAATTTTCAGCAAGAAAATTATCCGGTCTCTTTTTTCGAGAAGAGTGAGCGATTTCCATTTTCCGTAAAGAAAAGTGAGTGTGATTGGTGAAGGTGGGCGTTCGGGGGGTGGAAAATTTATGATGAGGGAGCGTCCTTTAAGGTAAAAATTTCTTTACCCAAGCAACAATATTCTTTCTGGTGGTGCGAAAAATGCGTCCGCCGGTTGAAACGGCGGGACCTGAGGGAGCGCTCAGTCCGAAAATACAGAGTCCATATGCCACCGCCCACGATGAATCCTTCATTAAGCTTTTTGTTTCTTCTTTATTAATAGTCATCGAACCGATATGTGAGGGAAGCTTCAGTGCTGCTTTGGCAAAATCTTCGATGGATCCGAGTCCACCACCCCCGCCGGTGATAACGATACCGGCAGGCAAGAGTCCGTTGCGACCAATTTTCTTCAAATGTACTTCAATGAGTTCAAAAATATCAGAGAGACGAGCGGTAATGATTTCCTCCAGTTTTTTTCGGGGATACGATGCGCCGGTAATAGCGCCGATTTTAATCTGTTCAGCTTCCTCGAGGGGTACTTTAAGGCCGAGTGCGATGTCGTTCGTGATGTCCGTCGAGCCGATCGGAAACACCTCCAACGAAATGGGCATGCTGTTTTCAAACACTGCAATGGATACTGTTTCAGCTCCGATATTGGCGAGTACGCAGCCAGCAATTTTTTGAGACTTGCTCAACGTCACCAGGCTTGCTGCGATAGGAGAGGCCATAACATCCTCCACCTCAACGCCGGCGTCTTCCATAGCTTGGATGAGATCGTGCAAATGATGCTCCATTGAGGTGATGAAAAGCATTTTAACTTCAAGCTTGTTACCCTTCATGCCTTCCGGCTTGCCAAACACAGCTTTACCATCAATTTTATATTGAAGGGGAATAGCGTGAATAGTTTTTCGGTTAAGGGCGTATGAGCTCGGGATTTCTTGTTCACTTGCTTCCTGTGCTTTTTGGAGATCGAGTGTTGTAATTTCTGAATCTGCGCGGGAGATGATGACTGAGCCGTGAGCAACAATGCTACCTAGGCCGATGCCGCCGACGGAAAGAAACACTTTCCTGACCCGTAATTTGCCCATTTTTTCCGCTTGGGAAAGGGCGGCCCGGATACTTCCCACCACTTCACTTTGGTGAGTGATGTATCCATGCCTCAGTCCTCGTGCTTCGGCCATTCCAACCCCGACAATACGAGGAGGGGCATTATTGTCACCCGTTTGTTCGGCGATTACCACTTTAACGTGGTACGTTCCTACATCAATACCTGTTACGATAGTGCGACGCATATCCTTATTATATATCAAGCCTGTAAAAAGAAGGTTTTATGCTGTGTACAACCGACATAAAACAAGGAGCTTGGCGACTATGTTTTATGTCGTCCTCACGGATGCGGGTGAGAAGCGAATACTTGGAGCTTCGCAAGACCTTGAGCGTTCTTTCTGAAGAAAGCGAAAGGTATACAGTCCCTGTAAGGGATCCAGTTTAAATATCAAATTGCTTCCTTATCCTCTCCTCCTCTTGTTCCATTTTTTTTCCGTGATCGAGACCTTTGAGATGCACGAGACCGTGGATGAAGAGGAAAGCTAGAAAATTATCAAACTTCCTTCCAAATTTCTTGGCTTCTTTCCGGGCTTCCTTAAGGTTGAAAACGATTTCACCCTCATCCTCGCTCAATGGGAAACTTAAAATATCAGTAGGTGTGTTGATTCCTCGATAGATACGATTCAATTTCTGTGAGGCTTCTTCGTTTACTATTGCCACCGAGAGAAGGTACGATTCTCCTAAGACCGCATTCTTCATCGCATTAAAAGGCATGCCTCGTAGCATGCCTTTTGAATCGCCTGAAATAACTACCGAATGAGACATTATTTTCTGGTGTGCTCCACTGCCTTGCCGAGTTTGATAAGCTCTGCGATTTCTGCTTTTCGGCGAAGAGTTTTAAGCGTCTTCTGCTTCACTTTATAATGAGACTGCGTGCGGTCCGCATATCGAATACTTCGTACACGAGGCAGGACTCCAGATCCCTGCACTCGCTTGGTAAAACGACGAAGTAAATTCGCGTTACTTTCGTTGTTATTTCGTGTTACTTCGATATTGGTCATAAGGAATAACGTATCATATCCTCGTTAATAATGCAAAGAAAATAAAGCGAACCCTGCTCCTAAAAAGAGACTACGTAGGCTGGCCGAGCCGGAGTCCTAGGAAATTTTTCAGCAGAAAAATTATCCGGTCTCTTTTTAGGAGCAGGGTGAGTATTATTTACACCTTCAGCTTTTTAAGATACCCTGGGAGCTCTGTGATCATGATAATATCTTGAGAACGAGTTTTCATGTCACGTACGATGACTGAGCGTTCTAGCGCCTCTTTTTTTCCAATAAGGACGGTGTGTGTGATTGGATGTTTTTCTGCCATCGACAGCTGCATAGCGAGCTTATCGCGGCCAAGTGACTGATATACTTGAATATTGTGCTGTCGGAGCGTATCGATGATGGTAAATGACATCAACTTTGCCTCAAAACCAAGTTGGATGAAAAAAATAGTCGGCCGTTTAATGGTGTGGGTCCCTCTCTTTACTTCAGAAGGTTTTTTGAGGAAGAGTGATATTCCCGCCGCCGCCACTTCCTTCTTGAATCCGATTTTTTTTGACAGACCGTCGTACCGCACTCCGAGAGCAAGAATTTTTTTCTTCGAAGCTGCCACGCTGTCGGCCTCTGAAACAATTTCAAAAATTGTTTCAGAGGTGTAGCGGCGATTTCCCACCAGTGAATGGTTTATGGTGTAGGGAACGTTAAAGGTCTCGAGATGCTCAAGCACTTCCCGGAAATGGTCACGACTCGCCTCACTTAAGAAGCTCATTGATTTTGGTGCTGCGTCCCGAAGCTCATGGCATTTGGGGTTATTACATGAAAGCAGCTCAAACACATCTTTCTTGAATGTCTGGCGGCAATGTGGAGGGAGGCTTTCGATATTTTTTCGATAGTAGTTAGTAAGTTCTCGGGTAAATTTAAACACGGCATCCTTATCTCCGATACTGTTGATCTCGATATGGAGATTGGTGTGTCCTTCTGCTTCGAGAATGGCGAGGGCGGTGCGTAAAAGTGTCGCCTCGGCGATGCTGGTATCAGTTCCGATGATCTCCAAATCACAGTATCGTGAGTAGGCATTTGCTTTCCTAGTGAGTGAACCTTTAAAAGAACCTTTGAAGTGGAACATTGCGGGGTGCGGGGACGTAAACAATTCTTTTTCAAAGTAGGTTCGGAGCATTGCTACCTTTTCCTCTACATGAAGAGGAAGCGTAGCGCCTTCTTCACCACCTTCATCTTCAACAAAATCGCCCTCAAGAAGCGCCTTTGACTGTTCGAGATCACTTCGTTTGATTTCAGGTGAGTCTGTTGGTGTGAAGCCGTAATATAGTGCAATCTCCGCGCCACAGTCCATGTGTGGCACAACAATATGCTTCGTCTCGTCGTTCCGTGCGCTTCGCTTGGGGCGCGCTAGAGGCGCATGTATCTTTTGCTTCTTAAATTGTACAGGTCGGGTTTTTGACAGCATGATTACTTAGTACTTAGATGTTCCCCTGGAAAAAGGGCGATTGAAGAAATCGGAAAAAGACGGAGAAGCGGCTTGCCGACAATCTGTCCGCGGTTCAAAGGTCCCCAAATCCGGGAATCTGAGCTCTCCAAGCGGTTGTCGCCCATGACAAAATATTCTCCTGCCTTGAGGGTGCGCTCAATGTGTCCTTCAGTAAAGTTTCTTTCTGCTTCCACGTAAGGTTCGGAAAGTGTAAACCCTTCGGGATGCGCGGTGTTGTATATCGAAGTGGTGCCATTATCGAGGATGACGGTGTCGAAGGGTACCCCGATGACGCGTTTGATAAGAAAACGGTTCTCAAAAGGATACTTGAAGACAATAACCTCGCCACGTTTAGGGTCCACAAAGTGATAGCTAAGCTCATCAACGATCAGGTATTGTCCGTTGTGGAAGGTGGACTCCATGGACGCACCGCTTACCACGAATGGCTGGGCAATGAAGAGGCGAATGGGGAGGATGATGACGAGGGCGATGACCGCAAAGCGTAGGATGTCACTCCAAAAAGATTTTTTTTCATTTTCATTATGTGTTTCTGTCATGGAGATCTTTTTTAAAGCAGTTAGTACGATTGTAACTCTATATGATGCTTTGACACAAGACGTGCAAGCATGACGTAAGTACTTTTTGCGTCTTCATGACGGCAGTGATAAGATTGTTGATAATAATTTTAAATATACAATATTTAAAAATTTGAATATGACCTACATCATCGTCGGCCTAGGAAATCCTGGAGAAGAATACAAAGACACACGGCACAACGTTGGCCGGATGGCGCTTGACGCATTCCGAACAATGAATGATCTTTCGGAGTGGGAAGAGCGTACATCCTTGAAAGCGCTTGTTTCAGAAGGAAAACTCAAAAAGCACACGGTGATGTTGGTAGAACCAGAAACATTCATGAACAAATCAGGAGATACGGTAGGTAAAATAAAAGAAATAAAATTTAAGACTAAGGATAAACAAACAACAACTGAAAATTTAGTGGTGGTGCATGATGACCTTGATCTACCGCTCGGTAGGATGAAAATTTCGTTTAATAAAAGTTCTGGAGGGCACAAAGGGGTGGAGTCGGTGATCAAAGCAATAAAGACGGAGGGGTTCACTAGAGTACGTATCGGTATTTCTCCGTCAAACGCAAAAGGGGTGGTCAAAAAGCCAGACGATGTAGTCGGTGATTTTATTGTGGAGCCGTTCAAGCCGAAAGAACTCGAAGCTATCAAGAAAGAAATGAAACAAGTTGTCGAGGCTATAAGCATGCTCGTGCTTGAGGGAAGAGAAAAGGCGATGGGGGAGTTTAATCGAAGCTGAATACTAATATGCTAATCCTTGCAAAGATGTTCCCGATTCGTCCAAGAGCGAAGCGATTGGAAACGAATCGCAATCCCCTTGGGGGATGAATGGCTACAAATGTGAAGATCGAGAATATTCGTAGCCATTTGTAGATTGGTACTCATTCGTATATTGGTATGTACATAAAAATAAAAGTCACCCCTAAGGCTAAAGAAGAGTCGTTTGAGAAAGTAAGCGATGATACGTTTGTGGTCAAGGTGAAAGAGCCTGCCGAAAGAAATCTCGCGAACGAGCGCGTGATCGCGCTCGTTCGCGAGCATTTTCATGTTCCTCTCGGCAAAGCTACTCGCATCATAAGCGGTCACCACTCACCGCATAAAATCATTTCTATCGATCTGTAGATGTCTGACATCTACAGTAATTTGACAAGATATTCTTGTTGAGTAGTATGATGCCAGATCGGTGACCGTGGCGGTTACCGTAAACATTAACAAAGAAAAGAAAGGTTCGAAATGAATCCGACAAACGAAGAGATTGCGGAATTATTGAGGCAACAACTTGGTGGAGAGTTTGATGTCGCTGTAAGTCCTTTGGTAGCAAGAGGCAAAACGAAATTGCTGTTCGGACAGGAAGGGGGCAACGCGCTGGTGTATTCGACCGACGACATCACCGCCGGCGACGGTAAACTTCACGAAATACTTCCGAACAAAGGCATTTGGTCAACACAAACTACGTCAAATGTATTCGCGCTCCTTAAGGAGACAGGTATCCCTGTGGCATACAATGGCCGCGTAAGTGAGCGGATCTTTGCTGCTCCGCTCTGCGAGATGATCCCGCTCGAGGTCATTGCGAGGCGTGAAGCGCACGGATCCTATTGCAAGCGGAATCCTCATGTGCCCACTCGGCACGTCTTTCCGAAACTTATCTTCGAGCTTTTTTTGAAGACGAAAGATAAGGTGTGGAAAGGTCAAAGCATTCCCTGTGACGACCCGCTGATGCAACTGGTGGAGGATGGAAAGTTTGCGGATCTCTATATCCCCAACCAGCCGCTCTGGACTCAGCAACCATTCATGCGGATACCGATAAGCGATGTGTTTGAGACGGTAGACTCTGTCTTCTGGATTAAGAAGATTGAGGAGCTAACTCGAAAAACGTATTTGGTGATCGAGAAAGCTTTTCAGCTTCTGGCTGAACACCTAGTCGATTTCAAAATCGAATTCGGTTGGCTTCCGGGCGGAGGAATTTGTGTAGCGGACGTTCTTGATTCCGATTCGTGGCGTAAGCTACGAAATGGTGCCTACACTGACAAGCAAATTGTTCGTGACGGTGGCAGGGACAAAATGGCGCTTCTCGCCGAGAAGTATCAACAGACGATGCTCCTAACCGAGCGGTTCAATATTCCAAAACAACGTCTCATCATTTGGCGGGCATCGAACACTGACAACGTGGATAAGCTCACTGAAGCCGCTGCTATCGTCGCACCAGGTCTCGAGACACTCGTCGTGACTGACTCTGCCCACAAGAAACCCGTACCTTGCTATCAGAGATTGCATAGGCTGCTTCAGGAAGTTCCTGATACGGTGATTATCAGTTTGGTGGGGAGGAGTAATGGTCTCGGACCCATCCTTGCCGCAAACTGCACGAATCCCGTCATCACCATTCCTGCAAACGCGAAGGAGTTCCCCGAAGATGTGTGGTCATCGCTCCGCGCTCCTTCCGCTAATCCGGTGCTCACCATTCTTGATCACGAGAATGCGGTACTCGCAGCATTCCAAATTCTTGCCATGCGAAATCCGGCGCTGTACGCCAACCTTCGCTACAGGCTGGAAGAGCGTCTGACCAACGTCGTTGAACTCTCTTAATCTAAAATCACAAGGTCGAACCTTGTAACGCAACAGACCGCACGAGAGTGCAGTCTGTTTTTCTTTTCACGTCTTCCGGTGAGCGATAGGCTATTTTTTATCCACAAATGAAAGTGCCATCTTTTGCTCCTTTGGATCAAAGAGAGTGATCTTAAAGGTATATTTCTTTCCAAGTTCTAGTTTTTCACGAAGCTTCACATCTCCACCAAATTCAGAAATATGTACGAGGCCGGCGATACCTTCCTCAACGGAAGCAAGCGCACCGTGCTTGTTGTATTTGATGACCACCGCTTCGACGATTTTATCCTTCTGGTATTTGCTCTTTGCTTCAACCCACGGGTTCTCCTTCAAAGCTTTGATCGAGAGAGAGATTTTGCCTTCTTTGATCTCAATGATCTTTACAGTAACTTTGTCACTGACTTTAAAGAGTAGTCGCGGATCTTCAACGAGCGACCAGTCGATTTCAGAAATGTGCACCAGTCCTTCGAGCCCTTCTTCGAGTTTCACGAAGACGCCGAAATCAACAATGCCGGTAACGGTACCTTGCACCACATCTTCAACGCTGTATCGTCCGATGATTTTTTCTTTGTCTTTTTCAATCGGATTTTTCTCCGAGAAGATAAGTTTTCCTTCTTTTGGTAAGGCGGTAATGATTGATACTGAAATCTTCTTGCCCACGAGCTTTTTAAGCTCTTCAAGAATCTTATCCTTGTCACCGTCCTCTACGCGAGGGTAGTGCTCCGTCTTAAGCTGGGATGCGGGAAGGAATCCTGTGATGCCTTGCCATTCGATAATGAGGCCTCCTTTGTTCGCCTCGAGCACAGGGAGTAGAAGTACCGTCTTCTTCTTGATTGCCTCTTCCGCTTCCGTCCAGATAAGAGCTTGTCTCGCTTCCTTAAGTGAGAGCTCGATGTATCCTTCCTTATTATCAACATCTACCACCTTCGCGGCTACGCTGTCGCCGATGTTAAGACGCTTGATGATGTCACGAGCCTGCAAATATTCCTTACCGTAAATGATACCGGTGCCGTAGGGAGGCAGGTCGATAAAGACACCGTTTTTCTCGATGCCGATAACGCTTCCTTCGACGAGGTCACCAACGCTTGGTACGGTGACGCTATCGTTGAGGTACTTCGTCATCACCGTCTCCTTGATTGGCTTCTTGTCTGCAGTCTCTTCCTCTATTGTCTTCTTGGCCTTCTTCTCCTTCTTTTCCATTATCTCTTCTGTCTTTACAGGAGCAACAGCTTCTTCCGATGATTTTCCTAACAACTTATCCGTCAGTTTTTTTAACATAGTGTTCAATGTACAGTGTCCGCTTTTTATTTCGACGAGCGAGGATTTTGTGGACGCATTTTCATGCGGACATGAAATCCGAGTCGACGTCGAATCAAAAGGTTTAATACCCCGCGGCTCTGCCGCGGAATTGGGTCCACAGCTTGCCCTAGGGTAAACCTTTTATCGAGAATTGGCTAATTCCAACTCTGTTTCTAATAATACAAACGTGCGGGTTTACTCTGTACGTGCTAATAATCTAGCTTTGCCAGTATAATGAAGAAAGCTGAATTTGTCTAGATAATTGGTATTCGGGGGAGATGTGTGACATATTCAATAATAGAAAACAGAAAGGAATTTTCATGAACGAACTTGAGCAGCTTCAAAGCAAGATCAAGGCGCAGTTTCCCAAGGCCGAGACTAAGATAGATATTCCCGAAAGATCCGATGGCAACTTCTGGCTAGATACTAAGATCGACACCGGCAGTCTCACTGTCGAGTGGAGACCGGACGAAGGTTTCGGGTTCTATGCTTCCGACGCAGGCTACGGAGAAGGGCCGGAGAAGATCATCGAGGACGTCGATGTCGCGTTTCGGGAAGCTCTCATTCGCCTCACGCAATGAGCCCTATTTGCCTCTTATCGCCGCCCCCCGGCGATTTTTCTATCTTTCTCCTCTCTTCTGCTTTGCACTTTCGACTTTACACTTTTCACTTCTGTAGGTACGCAATCCAAAAATTTCGCTTGTATGAACGGTTGTTCATACGGGTGTAATGTGTTTCTTTATCAAGTTTGAGTATGGTGAACAATTTTCCGTAGGTGGCCGTAAAGTCTTCTCTGGTAAAGACACGCTCGGTAATCCCAAGTTCGGGCATGATGTAGGTATCTTTCTCGGGACCGGGGAATTGTTTGATTAAATATTTAGCATTCTCATCTGCGTCTTTACAAAGTGCTCGGACAAAGAAATACCCTCCGCTTTTCAGCACTCTATGAGTTTCTTTTATATACATCTCTCGCTCTGCCTCAGTGAGGGAATTGCCTGATGTCACATCGAGCACCATGTCGAAATGGTTGTCAGCGAAAGGGTAGGGTGCACCAATGCTTCCCTTGATATACGTCACGGTGAGCCCTTTCTCTTCAGACCGCGATTTCGCTAGCGAAATCGCGGTCGCTGAAATCTCAAGTCCCGTGACCTCGTTACCGAGTAGAGCTAGGTAGTTGGCATTGCGTCCCGTGCCGCAGCCTAGGTCAAGGATACACATATTCTCAGCTCGAACTTTCTCTTCTTTCTTTAGGAATTTCAAAAACTTAAGCACGCTCGACTGTGGCTTGTCATCGAGGGTGACAAGCTTACGGTCCCTGTATTCTTTTTCCCATTGTTTCTCTTGCATGGGGCAATAGTAACAAGTTCCGTCAAAAAAAGCAGGTGGTACAATTACAGCATGAAACTTTTTGCAAGATTAATACTGATACTTATTGTCGTGCTTGCGGCATTGTCTTTTTTTAACACCTACATCACTCCGTTTCCGGAAGAAAAGCTTCCTCTGCCTCCGCTCCCACCGGTCCTCAGCGTCGAAGAGATTGCGCGTAACGCTGTACGGGAAGAGATCGCGTCAATATCGCTTAGAAAAAAGGTGGGCCAGCTGCTTATCGCCGGCCTCGAAGGACAGGTAATCGATACTCACACTAAAAAACTTATTGAAGAGTATGGCGTTGGCGGATTCAACCTGCTCAAGCGAAATGTGAAGAATCGGGAACAGATTACGTCGCTCATCCGCGACTTACAGGCAAGCTCCAGTATTCCGCTTTTCATCGCTGTGGATCAAGAGGGCGGTAGCACGATACGGTTTTCTTTCCTCAAAGAACTCCAGAGCGAGCTTAGTATTAAAAGTACTAGCACCGCCTTCACGATCGCAAAGGCGCGAGGGCAGGAGCTTGCCGCTCTCGGCGTGAATATGAACTTTTCACCCGTACTAGACTCAGTAAGCGATAAAAAATCGTATTTGTATCCACGCACGTTCGGTACAACAACCGATGCGATTGGGCATCTTGGTGCGGCGATGGTGGAAGGGTATGAAGAGGGTGGGGTAGTCCCCGTGCCGAAACATTTCCCCGGCTATGGAAACATTGTTAACGATCCACATAAAAAAGAAGTGTCACTTTCGGTGAGTGAGCGAGATTTTGAAGAAGGACTTCTTCCTTTTGCCCGGGTGATCGGCTCGGTGGATGTGCCCGCCATCATGACGGCGCATATTGTCATCGACTCGATCGACTCGGCACCCGCAACTCTCTCGCCACGTATCCTCAACATTCTTCGCAACCGCTATGGGTTCGACGGAGTGATCATTACCGACGATCTTGAAATGGCGTCTACCGGATTGCCACCCGCGAAAGCGGCGGTACTCTCGATCAAAGCCGGAGCCGACATGGTGATCAGTACCCATACACCGAAAATTCACCTTGAAGTGCTGAATGCGCTTGAAGCGGCGGTAGTGTCCGGTGAACTGCCAATATCTCGCATCGACGAATCACTTGAACGGATTTCGCTGCTTAAGAAAAAGTATCTGAGATAAGATTGTAGCGTCCTGTACGCCACATTTGTGGCGTACAGGACGCTACAGAATGTGTCAGGAAGATTAGACATTAGATTTTATAAAAAAGAAAGGTAAATAAAAAAGCCGCGATCACCTTGATCGCGGCACCCTATTTCAATATTGAACTATGCAGCTTGTGCGACCTGCTGATGTGTCGTCAGGCTGCGGAAGAACGTCTGTGTTCCTCGGCGTAGCACGAGGACGTTGCCGTCTCGTTCCACCACGTCGGCGATCCGAAGATTGCCATTTCGTGTTTGGAACAGCGCCTTCTCGAGACGTCCTCCGCTGCTCCATCTCACAGGAGACGCTGGGATGTTGATGCCCCGGCTGTGTCGTCGGGCCGGAGGAGTTTTGGTCGCGATCACCGGCTGGAATGCCGGCAGCTCGACCACGGAAGGGAACATGGACCCGATCTCCGCCTGGAGGGCTGGAGCGTGGAGCGGCTGTCCTTCGTGGAAGTCCGTTTCAGGCAATTCGCGAGTCTCCACCGCTTTGGGGGTACGAGACGTCGAGTTGATGCCGAGCAAACTTCCGAACAGCAAACCGAACCAGTGTGTCAGTGTATTCATTGGATTCCTTTGTTTTTGGGATTTATTTGACGAACTTTTCTCTACATCTCGTAGCCACCCATAATTTAGGCGACCCGATATTCTGTGTATAATGATAGCATGTATGAGCAAATTTGTCAAGCACAACAGCCGTGAATACAAAAACTCATCCCCGCGTCGGTAGAGCCATGATCTGGTACGAAAGTAATATCCGCACATAATGAAGTAGATATCCATTCACCGACCGTGCAAATGACGTGACGAGATGCAGATGCTC
>Ga0209542_10009957_pt1 | contig 17300 bp, 14 predicted proteins | sample RifCSPhighO2_01_FD_184028 | JGI IMG/M metagenome (GOLD analysis project Ga0209542, IMG submission 184028) | Soil microbial communities from Rifle, Colorado - Rifle CSP2_plank highO2_0.1 (SPAdes) (version 2) | ecosystem: Environmental > Terrestrial > Deep subsurface > Rock core/Sediment ...
TGTTTATTGTCGCGAAAAAATTGAGTACAATAAACAGCTAAAAGCATTCGCCGCTCACGGAGGCTTTTTTTGTTGCGTCTTTTAAGATAAAGTTAAGCTAATGTTCAGAGCGCAAATCAAAGAAGAAATAAAGAAAATCGTGGGGGAAGACGTTGTTTTTTCGGTTGAAAGGCCGGAGAATCAGGAACATGGAGACTACTCGTCCAACGTTGCTTTGATATTGGCGACTCGCCTTGACTCGCGTCAGGCGAGGCAGGAGAAGGAAGGAAAGAATCCGAAAGAAATGGCAGAAGAACTTAAAAATAAGTTACTTAGCAATCCGATTGCTAAGTGGGTGGAACGCATAGATATTGCCGGCCCCGGGTTTTTAAATTTTTGGATTTCGCGCGAAGGAAAATTAAGTGTTTTGGAAAAAGCCCTGAAAGAGGTGGATAAATTTGGGAAAAGCAATTTACTAAAAAATAAAAAGGTAATTATAGAATTTACCGACCCGAACCCTTTCAAAGAATTTCATATTGGACACTTGATGTCGAATAGTATCGGCGAATCTTTGGCGCGCATCATTGAATTTAACGGTGCGGAAGTTAAGCGCGCTATTTATCAAGGAGATGTTGGGTTGCACGTAGCTAAGGCAATGTGGGCGATGACTAATGTGAAGGAAATGCAAGAAATAGACTTATTGAATGGGAAGGCGTATGTAGCGGGTAACAAAGCATACGAAAACAATGAAAAAGAAAAGAAGGAAATTATAGAAATAAATAAAAAATTATACAACGGGTCAGACAAAAAATTACTCAATTTATATGACAAATACAGAGAGAGAAGTTTAAGTTATTTTAATGCTGTATATGGTCTTTTGGGAATGAGGGTTCGGAAAAAACAATACTCGAATCTTTCCTTTTTTCTCAAAAAACAATACTTTGATCTGTCCTTTTTGGAAAGTGAAACCGGTTTAATCGGTAAAAAGATTGTTGAAAAAGGGCTGGAGAAAGGAGTTTTTGAAAAAAGCGACGGGGCAGTTGTGTTTAGGGGAGAAAAGTTTGGGTTACACACAAGGGTATTCATAAATAGTGACGGCTTGCCGACTTATGAAACCAAAGAATTGGGTTTGGCAGAGCTCAAAAACAATAAGTTTAAACATGATATTTCTTTGGTAATAACCGGCAACGAAATAAAAGAATATTTCAAAGTTGCTTTAGCTGCCATGAAAGAGTTGGGTATGGATGCTTCAAAAATAAAACACGTGCCGCATGGCATGCTTCGGTTGCCATCGGGGAAAATGTCTTCCAGGACTGGCGAAGTGATTCCCGCAGAGTTTTTATGGGGTCAGGTCAAAGAAAGGCTGAGAAAACGCTTTGAACAAAGCGGAAAGATCTCTGGGAACAAAAAAGAAAATATATTAAATATGGTAACTCTGGGTGCAATTAAATATTCGATTTTGAAGCACTCGATTGGAAGCGATATTATTTTTGATTTTGGAAAATCACTGGCTTTAGAAGGCGATTCAGGGCCTTACATTCAGTATGTTTATGCGCGCACTAATTCTGTACTAAAAAAAGCAAAGGAGGCGGGTTTAACTATGTCGTTAGATAATCCGCCGGAAACAATGGGTGGACCGGAGGCGATATTAATTCATTTTCCTGACATTGTTGAGTTTGCTTATGAAAATTTGAATTCGAATATTATAATCAGATATTTGCAGGAGCTGGCGGGAGCATTCAACGCTTTTTATGAAAAACAGCAAATTATCGGTGTTCCTGAATCCGCTTATTACGTCGCACTTACAAAAGCGGTTTCTATTGTCATAAAAAATGGCCTTAATCTTCTGGGCATTTCCTCGCCGGAGAAAATGTGATAATTTGTTTTTAGAAGAAAAGACGGAGCAGACATGAAGAGAATTTTGATTTTATTGGCCGTTGCGCTGATAGCGGCAATTTTGGGATTATCCGGCTTTGCCGGACAGGCGGTCAAAGCGGTTTTGGTGCTATCCGGCGTATTTATTATGCTTTCCGCTGCGGATCTATTAAGATGGCTGGCGGATGGAGACCCGCCGGATAAAGAATAAGCAGGCAACCTGAAAGGGTTGCCTTTTTTCTTATTTATGATAAATTTTCTCTAGATAAGGATTCCTAAAATGGTAATGCGGGGCGGATGCGATATTAACCGGGAAATTGATCCGGAAGTTTGCTACTGTTTTTGCCACAGGGGAGACCGCGCCAAGGTGCATTGCATAGGAACCTGCTGCGCCATATGCCCGCATTGCCGGCTTCATATCAAATTAGATTATTTTGAAAAGCATATTGAAAAGCATTTATTAAACAAAGTTCTTCCGGACAACAAATAGCAACTCCACGGGGTTGCTATTTTATCTGATAATGATAACCTGTTGGAAGCTTGAGTGTGTTGAATTTTGAAAACTTTATTTATTTTTTCGCTGCTCGTGGCAGGCAACACCCTTCTTTATTTTGTCTTTTTTTGGCTTGTCGGCGATACCGTCGGCAAGCGTTTCAATTTGCAGGGAGAAATTTTGTATTCTTTGCGTTTTACTTTGCTGGCCGCTCCTCTTCTCTTAATGGGATCTTTTTTCATTAACTGGGCGATTTTGCGGGATTCCGGAGGCAATGATTATTTGCTTACTATTTTGCTGATGTGGCTTGCGAATCCCATGGCGCTTTTTATAGCTACATATCTTAAGGGGCAACAAATTGATTTTAACGCAAAAACAATAATTGCTTTAGCTTTGATGCTGGCCGCTCAGCTTATCATGCGCCTGCCGAAATAATCTGAAGCCGTTCCAAAAGAGCGGCTTTTTTGTTACAATTTTTGTATGTTTGACGAGAAGGAAATATTGGAATTTTGGGAGAAGAATAGCATATTTGAGAAGAGCATAAATCAAAGGAAGCCCCGACGCGAAGGTCGGGGTAAAACTAAGAGTTTTATCTTTTTTGAGGGGCCGCCGACGGCGAACGGAATGCCGGGGATCCACCATGTTGAATCGCGCGCTTTCAAAGACGTTATTTTGAGATACAAAACAATGCAAGGTTTTTATGTGCCGCGCCGCGCGGGCTGGGATACTCACGGGCTTCCGGTTGAAGTTGAGGTTGAAAAAGCGCTTGGGCTGAAAAATAAAAAGGATATTGAGAAATACGGCGTTGCGGAATTTAATAAAAAATGCCGGGAGTCCGTCTGGAAATATAAGGAGCTTTGGGAGCGGATGACCGCGCGTATGGGTTTTTGGATAGATATGGAGCATCCCTATATCACTTACGAAAATTCTTATATTGAGGCTTTGTGGGGCGTTATCAAAGAGTTCGCGAAAAAAAATCTTCTTTATCTGGATTATAAAGTGATGCCTTGGTGCGCGAGGTGCGGAACGGCGCTTTCCTCACACGAGCTCGCGCAGGGATATGAGAAAGTAAAAGAGAATTCCGTTTATGCGAAGTTTGCGGTGAAAGGCAAACCAAATACTTGTTTTCTTGTTTGGACCACTACTCCATGGACGCTTCCAGGCAACGTTGCTTTGGCGGTAGGGGAGAAAATAGAATATGTAGAAATACAAGAGCGCGGTACAGTTGCAATATCTTCCAATCATACTTATCAATCTCAGAATGATGATAAATATATTCTTGCAAAAAACATATTTGCAAAAGAGGATCAAAAGGTTGTCCCGAAGTCTGATTCAAAAAGATATTTTTTTAATGGAAAAATTTATGAAATACTTAAAACTTACAAAGGAGAGGAGTTGGTGAATCTTGAATATGAACCGCTTTATCCGAACCAAGCGCCTTACAAAGTAGTCGCCGGAGACTTTGTTTCAACCGAGGACGGTACGGGAATCGTGCATATCGCCCCAGCTTTCGGAGACGACGACTTTAAGCTTTCTAAAAAATACGATTTGCCTGTTTTGGTTACTACCAATGAGCGCGGGCTGATGGAAGCGCCCGGGAAACCCTGGAACGGCGAATGGTTCAAAAAAGCCGACCCGTTAATTATAGAAGACTTAAAATCGCGCGGGCTTCTTTTTAAAACCGAAATATATGAGCACGATTATCCTTTTTGCTGGCGGTGCAAAAATCCTTTGATGTATTTGGCCCGCGAATCTTGGTGGATAAACGTAAATAAAGTAAGGCAAAAACTTCTGGAAAATAACAGAACAATAAACTGGCATCCGGAGCATATTAAAGAAGGGAGATTCGGTGAATGGCTGAAAGAAGAGAAAAACTGGGCGTTTTCCCGTGAGAGATATTGGGGGACGCCTTTACCCGTGTGGAAGTGCGGAGCCCGCCTGCCTGGCGGGCAGGAATGCGCGAAACGGGAGGTTGTAGGCTCCGTTGGCGAATTAAAAAAGCGGAGCGCGACATCTGGAAACAGATATTTCATGATGAGGCACGGAGAATCGGAAAACAATGTAAAAAATATTATAAATTCCAATTTGGAGGAAAATTATTTTTCACTTACGACAGCGGGGCGCAAAGAAGCCGCGGCGTCTGCGAAAGAAATGCTTGCGAAAAAAATAAAGCCGGATTTGATTTTTGTTTCTCCTTTTTTGCGTACCCGCGAGACCGCAGAGATTATTGCCGGCAAACTGGGGGTTAAAGCGGAAAATATAAAAATAGACCCGCGGTTAAGCGAGGTCAATGCGGGGATTTTTTCGGGCGGCAGTTTGGAGAAATATCGTGCCTATTTTAAAGATCAGGCCGAGAAATTCACGAACTCCCCGCCGGAAGGCGAAACTTTAACACAGCTCAAAAAAAGGGTTTTTGAATCTGTTTTGGAGATAGAGGCGCGGTATCACGGTAAAACTATTTTAATTGTGAGTCACGAAGATACTCTGTGGATGCTCCGGACAGCCATGGAGGGGAGTACCGACGCTGAATCCGTTCACGAAAAAGAGACGGTGCAGAAGGGCAGCTTTATTAAAACAGGAGAGTTTCGGGAGCTTATGTTTTATTCTTTGCCGAGAAACGAAAACCTGATATTGGATTTGCATAAACCTTACATTGACACGGTTAATTTAAAATGCGAATGCGGAGGGGTTATGAGGCGTGTGCCGGAAGTTTGCGACGTCTGGTTTGATTCGGGAGCGATGCCGTTCGCATCAAATCCTCCCGGCTTCCCCGCCGACTATATAGTTGAAGCCATTGACCAGACGCGGGGCTGGTTTTACACGCTTCTTGCGGTTGCGGCGCTTTTGGGAAAGGGAGCACCCTATAAAAATGTTATTTCTTTGGGGCATGTTTTGGACGGGAAAGGCAAAAAAATGTCCAAATCTTTTGGGAATGTTGTGGAGCCGATGGCACTTATTGAAAAGTACGGAGCTGACGCCGCGCGGTGGTATTTTTTCACGATCAACCAGCCGTGGGATTCCAAGCTTTTTAAGGAAGACGACGTTAAAGACGCTTCGCGCAGATTTTTTATGATACTCTGGAATGTTCTGCGGTTTTGGAAAATGTACGGGATTGGGCGACCTGGTCGCTATTTAGCGACCGGGTCGCCAAGTTTAATAATCAATCAATGGGTTCTTGCCAAACTTGCTGAAATAACAAATTCAATCACAAAAAAACTTGATGCTTATGATATTGTCGGCGCGGCGCGGGATTTGGAAAATTTTGTTACGGAGGATGTTTCAAGGTGGTACGTGCGGAGGATAAGGGACGTTATGAAAGAGGATTCGGATGGTTTCCGCGAGACCGCCGCGGTTTTGAGGCATCTTTTGGGAGAAACCTCCAAACTTTTGGCGCCTCTTGCTCCTTTCATTTCAGAAAAAATTTGGATGGAACTAGGAAATAAGGGAAGTGTGCATTTGGAGGGTTGGCCAGTTTTGGGTAAAAAAATAGGCGATACAGAGAAAAGAACATTGGAAAATATGTGGATAGTGCGGCAATATGTGAATTTCGCATTAAAGCTAAGGCAAATGCATAACGTCAAAGTTAGGCAGCCACTGCAACTGTTAACTATTAGCGATAAACATAAATTATTAGGAAATGCTTATTTGGAACTTTTGAAAGAAGAAATAAACGTTAAAGAAATAAAATTTGCTAAAGCATCTCCAAACGCTCTTATAAATGCTTCTTTAGATACGATGATAACTCCTGCGCTTAAAGAAGAAGGAATCCTCCGCGATCTCATCCGCGAAATCCAGTCGGCGAGAAAAAAAGAAGGACTGAAACCTAAAGATAAAGCCGCGGCGGCTTTAGATTTGCCAAAAGAAATTTTTGAAGTTGCAGAAAAAAATGAAGAAGCTTTGATGAAAGAAACAAATCTAAAATCAATTCAAATTTCCGAATCCTTTCAAACAAAAATTTTGTTGAAATAAAAACCGGCAAACTTATCAATGTCAAGCGCTTATTACAAAACCGAAGGATTAGTAATGAAAAAAATGCCGTTCGGGGAAGCGGATTTTTTGGTGCGGGTTTTGACCCGCGATTTCGGAAAAATAGACATACTTGCTAAAGGAGCCAGAAAAACGACTTCAAAACTGAATCCTCATCTGGATATGCTGAACCATGTCCGCATACAATTTGTTAAGAATGGAGAAAGAATGCCCACACTTACGGACGCGGAAATAATTTCAGGGCTTGGTGGCTGGTTTTCGGACGCGGGAACCGTTTCTCTCGCCGGGCGCATGCTTAGGACAATAGATGTCGTTATTATGCACGGCGCGCGGGACGAGAAGTTATTTTCAATGACCTTAGATTTTTTTTCCGAAGCTAGACCGGAGGCTCACGCGGTACACTTCCTCCGCGATTTTTTCCGGCACGAAGGCCACGGTGATTCTTTGCCTCCGGAGCACCAAGAAGCTATAATCAGACTATGGCCGGACTTGAAGAGTTAAAAAAGAGACTTTATAAAGAGCGGGAAGGTTTTGGGGAGCGCATGACCGTGCCCGAGCTTGAAAGGAAACGCCGGGGAGAAACAACTACCTGGAAAGACCTAGAGGCTCCGAAAAAAGAGCCGACTTACATTTATTGGATAGCCGGCGCGGTTTTAATTTTGGCGGTCGGCGGAGCCGCGGTTTTTTTCTTAAAGCCCTTCGCGCTATTTGAAGCCAAAGAAGTTGAGATACAAATTGTTGGAGAAAAAGAGGTCCAAAGCGGGGCGCGCCTGACATGGGAGGTCAAAATCAACAATAAAAGCAAAAGAGACCTGGAAGAACCGGTTCTCGTTTTTAATTTTCCGACCGGCGCTACCCCGATCACGGGCTCCCGGCCGACCGGCATTTTTAGGGTAAGAAAGCCTATTGATACCATAAAAAGCGGAGAATCGGTTTCGGAAATTTTTGACGCGTATGTTTTCGGCGGCAGGGAAGAAAAGAAAAGCGTTTCCGCGGCTTTGGAATTCCGCCCGAAAGGGATGAGCGCGACTTTCGGTTCCGACGCGGAATTTCCTTTTACGATTGCGCGCGCGCCGATAACCGTTTCTATGAGCATTCCGAAGGAGCTCCGCATCGGCCAAAAAATTGATTTTACGATAAATTATATTTCGCAAGCCGAAGAAATAGCCAAGGATTTATATTTAGAGGCGGTTTTTCCGGCAGGCTTTGAATTTGTTTCTTCTTTTCCCCAGCCTATGGCCGGTGAGGGGCGCCGCTGGAAGATAGGGGATCTTAAACCGGGACAATCCGGAGAGATAAAGGTTTCGGGAATCATCAAGGGGCTGGACCTTGAAGCAAAAGTTTTCCGCGCCTCTATAGGCACGTTTGATGCCCGGCAAAAAACCCTGCTTCCTTACGACGAATCCACCAATTCAATAGTTTTGCGTTCGCCGTTTTTGGAGATTTCTTTGCGTTCCGACGGGAAAAGCGAGATAGTGGCTGCCCCGGGAAGCAGAGTTGAAATTGAGGTTTTTTGGAAAAATAATTTAAACCGCGAGATAAAAGACGCCGGCTTGGAAGTTAAGCTGGAAGGCGCGGCTTTGGATTTCAGGTCAATTTCCGTGGAAAACGGTGTTTTTAGGGAGGCGACGAGAAGCGCTGTTTGGAACGCGGGGACTTATCCGGCCTTTAAAACTATTTCGCCCGGAGAATCCGGGCTGGTTAAATTGACGTTTAACGTCAAAAGCAGTCTGCCGCTTGATTCTCAAAGCCCGCGGCATAAAATACGCGCAACGGGCAATTTCAAAAGTGGCATCGGCACTGCCGGCCTGGAGGGCGTTGATCTTACGGGATCAAGCGTATTTGAGGTAAAAATTTCTTCCCAGCTTCAGATTGCCGCGAGCGGACTTTATTTTAACGCGATAATCCCGAACTCGGGTCCGATCCCGCCAAAAGTCGGTCAGGAAACCACATACAATATTAATTGGTCAATTACCAATATGGTAAACGACGTTGACGGAGTAGTGGTGAAATCGGTTCTTCCCCCATACGTGAATTTTAAGGACACCGTAAGCCCGGCTGACGCAAATGTTGTTTTTAATTCAAATACCGGCGAGGTTGAATGGAGGGTGGGGAAAGTATTCGCCGGCACGGGATTTTTGCGCCCGGCCTTGCAAATCGCTTTTCAGGTCGGGGTCATTCCTTCCGAATCCCAAGTTAGAACTTCGCCGCCTTTAATTGCCGGCACCAAAGCGGAGGGAAGAGATACTTTTACTAATACGACGCTTTCCGCCGAAAGCGAATCGGTTACAACGGAGATCAGGAACGATCCCGGAATACAGATCGGGCAAGGATCGGTTGCCGAATAAAAATAAAAAAAATGGACGGAAAATTAGAAAAAATAACAAGTTTGGCCAAAAGGCGCGGATTTATATTCCCGGGCAGCGAGATTTACGGCGGACTTTCCGGAATTTATGATTACGGCCCGTTGGGGGTTGAACTCCGACACAACATCAAGCAATATTTCTGGGATAAATTCATCGCAGAGCGGGAAGATGTTTATGGCATGAGCGCCGCCATTCTGATGCCCACGCGCGTGTGGGAAGCTTCGGGGCATACGGAACTTTTTACAGACCCCTTGGTGGAGTGTAAAATTTGCCACGAACGGGTGCGTGCGGACCAGCCTGAAGCGATAGCCGACCACGAGAGCGCCCACAAAAAAGATAAGGGAAAAATGGAATGGTCTGAGCCGAAGGTTTTTAATTTGCTTGTGGGCACAAAGCTCGGCGCGTCTGAAAAAACCGCTTCCCAAGTTTATTTAAGGGGGGAAATTACCCAAGGAGTGCATGTGAATTTTAAAAATATACTTGATTCAATGCATCCCAAGTTGCCGTTCGGTATCGGGCAGATAGGCAAAGCGTTTAGAAACGAAATTACACCGCGGGATTTTCTTTTTCGCCAGCGCGAATTTGAGCAAATGGAGCTTCAGTATTATCTAAAGCCCGATGAGAAAACCGGCAAAGAAACCTTTGAATATTGGAAAAATTTCGCGCTCGATTGGTATTTGGGGCTTGGTTTTAAAAAAGAAAGCCTGCGGCTGCGCCAGCATGCCGAGAACGAGCGCGCACACTATGCAAAAGACGCGTGGGACATTGAATACAATACGCCGTTTGCAGGATGGAAAGAGGCGTGGGGGATACACCACAGAGGAGACTGGGATTTAAGAAGGCACAGTGAATATTCCGGCCAGGATATTTCGTATTACGATGATGAGACAAAAGAAAGATTTATTCCGTGGGATATTGAATGTTCCGGAGGAGTGGACCGCGCGGTTTTGTTCGTGCTTTCCGAGGCATATACGGAAGACGAAATGGGCGGAGAGGCGCGTATATATTTGAAGCTCGCGTCGAAAATAGCCCCCGTTAAAGTTGCGGTTTTTCCGCTTTTGAAAAATAAGCCGGAACTTGTTGCGAAAGCGCGTGAAGTTTATTCGGCGCTCAAGAAAGAAATTCCTCAAATGATGTTTGATGACAACGGAAACATCGGCAAACGCTATCGCCGGCAGGATGAGATAGGCACTCCGTGGTGCGTGACAATAGATTTCCAGACTTTGGAAGATTCTACCGTCACCGTCCGCGACCGCGACTCGGGAAAACAGGAGCGCAAAAATATCGCCGAAATTGGCGAATATTTTGAATCTATGTTATAGTTAGATGTGGCAAAATTAAAGAAGGAAAATCTGGCTGAAGGATGGCGGATCATCCTAAAATATCTAAAGCCCCACAAGCGGGCTGTTTTTATCTTGAGCGCGCTAAGTATTGTTTCCGCGGTGTCCGACGCCACAGTGCCTTATTTGGCCGGCAAGATAGTGGACAGCATAAAAACTCCGTCCGTTTATTATTTTATCGGGGCGTGGCTTATTATCCGCACGGCCGGAAGCATGGTGGGGTGGCGCGCGTTTCTGATGCGCGAAGAGCTTGAAGGGCTTTTGGAAAGCGAATATCTAACCCAGGGCCACGGAAAACTTTTCTTGCTCCCGATGTCTTTTCATAAAACCAATAAAATGGGGGAGATCGCCAACCGCATATCCCGAGCTTCCAACTGGCTTACCAATATAGTTGGAGGCGTTGTGATAAATCTTCTGCCGCAATTTTTGAGCATTATTTTTGCGCTCGGTTTCGCTTTTTATATACAGCCCGTTCTGGCGCTGGCTCTTTTGGCCGGAGTCGGGATCTATTGTTTTGTTTTATTCAAAACAGCTCCAAAAATCGCCGATATGTCGCTCACAATGCACAGGGCATATAACATCGCTTACGGAGACGCGTACGACGCGGTGCTTAATGTGCAATCGGTAAAACAGGCGACGGCCGAAAAATACGAGCAAAAAAAATTATACAGGAATTTCGTCACAAGAGCGTTTAAAGTTTGGTTCCGCATGCAAAAACTCTGGAGCAGGCTTGATTTTTCGCAAAAAGCGCTTGTAATCACGGTTCAACTCGCGGTTTTTATTTTTTCGGTGTCTTTTATCCAAAAAGGCGAGATGACCATCGGGCAGATGGTTATGTTCAACGGGTACGCCGCGGCGTTCTTCGGGCCGTTCGTCATCCTTGGGAATAATTGGCGCACAATTCAAAACGGAATCGTGGCCATGGAAAGAGCGGAGAAAATCTTATCTTTGCCCGAAGAAAAATATTTTCCGGAAAACGCGGTCATACTTGAAGGAATGAGGGGAGAGATTGAATTTAAAAACGTGAGTTTTTATTATTCCAAAAAACAAGGGAATATTTTGAACGGCATCAGTTTTAAAACGGAGCCCGGAGAAAAGATCGCGCTTGTGGGAGAATCCGGTGTCGGCAAAAGCACGCTGATAGACCTTATTTCCGGCTATTGGCGGCCCCAAAGCGGGAACATCTTCATTGACGGGCACAATTTAAAGAATTTGGATCTTAAATTTTTGCGTTCAAACGTGGCCATTGTGCCGCAGGACATTATTTTATTCAACGATACCGTCAAAAACAATATCAAATACGGGAGCTTCGGCGCTTCCGAGGAAGCGGTGGTCGAGGCCGCGGGATTCGCGCACGCGGACGAATTTATAAGTAATTTTTCAAAAAAATACGAACAATTGGTCGGCGAGCGCGGCGTCAAGCTTTCAATGGGCCAGAAGCAGAGAATCGCGTTGGCGAGGGCTTTTTTGAGAAATCCTCGGATACTGATCTTAGACGAGCCGACTTCAGCGCTTGATTCAAAGTCGGAAAAATATATCCAGGAGTCTCTAAAAGAACTTATGGAAAATAGAACGACATTTATAATCGCCCACCGCCTTTCTACCGTCCGCAAAGCGGATAAAATAATAGTTTTGGAAAAAGGAATGATCGCGGAAAGCGGAAGCCATGAAGAGCTCATGGAAATACCCGGCGGTATATATAGGAACCTTTACGAACTGCAGGTTGGGCTGGTTTAGGGTTGAGAAACGAAGGGTTTTGTGCAAGGATTTGGATTATGAAAGAGATTGATTCGGCAAAATTCGAAAAAGCTAAGGTTTATGCGGAGGAATACTACTCAAAAATTGGGGAAATATACTGTCCTTATTTTCAAGAAAAAATAGCCTTTAATGCCATGGGCTTAGAACATCTTAAGTTTAAAGGAAGAAATCGCGCAAGATCTCCGCTCGATCAGTATGTAAGATTAAGGCTTATATCTCTCGCCTCGGAAATAATAAGTAAATCGCACACATTGCAAGGATTGCTCGAGAGAAAAAATTTTGAAAGAGAAAAGACACAGGGAAAATGGCAAAGTACGCTCCGGCAAATTTCTTATTATGAATTTGTCGCGGTTATTAAAAGAACTCGGGTTAGGGTCATAGTAAAGCAAGTTGAAGCCGGGCGTAAATATTTCTGGAGCATTATTCCTTTTTGGAAAATGGATTCGATAGGCAACCGTAAATTACATAACGGTAATCCGGAAGAAGATTAAACGAAAAAACACCGCAAAACGGTGTGTTTTTGTGGCGCCTGGTTACGGCTTACAATGTTAGCCGTGAGAGGGCAAAGCCCTCCAAACGCCACTTTCAACATATCATGTTTCCATATGAAAAGTCAATGAGGCTGTGGACGGCTGGCGCCTGCTAAAACTCTACGAACTGCAGGTGGGACTGGTTTAGGGTTGAAAATATTTTGGAGAGATGCTGGGTTGAAAAATAGGAAAGGCGTTGAAATGTTTGTTTTGCAGGGACTTGTTGTCAGAAGCGTAACGGGCGCGCTGTCTTATTTTTGTGGCATCCCCTTGCTTGGGGCGATTTTATTGGGTTTATTTGGGGGAACGCTTTGGGCTTTTATCCAATGGTTTTGGGATTATAAAGGTGCTTAATATTTGAAGTTAAAGTTTAAGGGCGAAATCGCCCTTTTTCTTTTGCTTCCGGTGTGTTAAAATTTCACTATGAAATACGAGAAAAGGACTTTTGGAAACGGGTTAAGAACTATTGTTGCGCCGATGGCTGATACGGAAGCGGCGACTTTGTGGGTGCTTTTCGGGACGGGCTCAAAATACGAAGTAAAAAAAATCAACGGAGTTTCCCATTTTTTGGAGCATTTGTTTTTTAAAGGCACGAAAAGCCGGCCGCGTCCGGGGCAGATTTGGAGAGAGCTGGACAAGATAGGCGCGCAAAAAAACGCTTTTACTTCAAAGGAATACACCGGATATTATGTAAAAGCTTCGGCTAAACATTTTGATATTGCTTTGGATATTGTTTCGGATATTTTACTGGAACCTCTTTTTAAAAAAGAAGAAATAGAAAAAGAGCGTGGAGTTATACTGCAAGAACTTGCTATGTATGAAGACGATCCGCGCCGCCAGGCATCCGAGGTTTTTGAGGACCTTATGTACGGAGACCAGCCGGCAGGTTGGGATATCGGTGGGACTCCGGAGACTGTAAAAAATATCACGCGCGATGATATTGTAAACTATAAAAAAAACCATTACATCGCTTCAAACGCCGTTGTCGCGGTGGCTGGGAACATTGACTCCGAAACCGTTTTTTCAAAAATTGAACGCGCGTTTTCCAAAATGCGGGAAGGCAAGAAAGTGAACAAGCTGAAAGTGAAAGAAGCGCAACGCGCCCCGCAGGTTAAGTTTAAGGCCAAGCAGGTGGACCAGACTCATTTGCGCCTCGGGGTGCGGGCTTACGGCATGCATGATGAAAGGCGCTACGCCCTGCAGGTTTTGGCTACGATTCTGGGCGGGAATATGTCCAGTTATTTATGGAAAGAGATCAGAGAAAAAGCCGGCCTTACATATTATATTTCCGCCGGCGCGGAAGAATACACCGATTCGGGCTATTTGCTCGCGAGCGCGGGAGTCGCCCATGAAAATCTTCTGCGTACGGTCAAAAAAATCGTTGAGATACTGCGCCGCTTAAAAGGTAATGGCGTATCCGAAAGTGAAATCAAGTTTGCCAAAGAATTTATCAGGGGTTCCACGGCTTTGGCGTTTGAAACTACCGACGAGGTAGCAACTTTTCTCGCGGCACAGGAACTTTTTTACGGGAAAATCTTGACTCCTCAGGAAATTTTAAGAAAAATAGAGCGGGTTTCACGCGGAGACATCATAAAGATCATAAAAGAAATTTTCCGCCCCAATAAGATCAACTTAGCGGCGATCACTCCGCAGAATAACGCCGATAACTATAAAGAAATTTTAGCCGGAGTTTAAACATGCAAAAAGAACAAATTCTGGAAATATCTTTTTGGACAATGCTCAAAGCTGCGATGCTGGTAATTTTGCTTTGGTTGGTTTGGATCATCCGCGATATCGTCGCGGTAATGTGTATTTCAATCGTCATTGCCTCCGCGATAGAACCCGTTAATCATTTTCTTGCGAAGTACAGGATTCCGCGCGTGCTTTCCGTTCTTTTTATTTATCTTTCAGCGTTCTTTGTTATTTCGCTGATTTTTTACTTAATTGTCCCCACTCTTTTGGGAGATATGCTGGATTTTACGGCGTCCCTTCCTTTGTATATTGAAAGCACCCTAGGTCCGTCCGGTCCTTTGTTTCTCGCGCTTCCACAGCTTCCGAGCACGATCACCGATCTTTTGCGGAACATTGCGCTTTCTTTGGAAAAATCAATACCCGCTCTTACTTCCGGAGTATTTTCCGCCGGGAGCTCGCTTTTCGGCGGGGTACTTTCTTTTATTTTGCTTATTGTAATCTCTTTTTATCTTTCCGTGCAGGAGCACGGCATAGAAAATTTTTTAAGGATCGTGACTCCGCTGGAACACGAAGCTTACATTTTGGATCTATGGAAGAGGTCGCAGAGAAAAATCGGAAGATGGTTCCAGGGGCAGATTTTACTCGGTGTTTTGGTTGGCGTTATTGTTTTTTTGGGGCTGACGATAATGGAAGTGAAATATGCGCTTTTGCTTTCCATACTAGCGATGATCTTTGAAGTAATTCCGGTTTTCGGTCCGATTATGGCCGCTATTCCTTCCATCGCAATCGCTTTTGTTCAGAGCCCGGCTCTAGGCCTGAAGGTGCTCATACTTTATATCGTTGTTCAGCAATTTGAAAATCACCTGATTTATCCTTTGGTTGTCAGAAAAACTGTCGGCGTCCCGCCCCTTTTGGTTGTTCTCTCGCTCGTTATAGGGGGCTCTTTGGGAGGATTTTACGGCATAGTCCTCGCCGTCCCTGCGGCCGCGGTTCTTGTTGAATTTTTAAATGACATTGCGTTAAAAAGGCAGAGGGTGAAGTAATATGCCAAATAAAGAAAAATTTTATATTACGACTTCAATCCCGTATCTCAACGCGCAGCCGCATTTGGGGCACGCGCTTGAATTTGTGCAGGCCGACGTTATCGCGAGATATCAGCGGCTTTTTAATAAAGATGTTTTTTTGCTTTCGGGGACCGATGAGCACGGAGCAAAAGTTATGCGGGCCGCAGCGGCAGCCGGGAAAACGCCAAAAGAATTTGTCGACGATCTTTCAAGCAAATTCTGGGGTCTGCTTTTGAAGATGAATATTAAAAATGATGATTTTATCCGTACTTCCGACCGGCTCCGCCATTGGCCCGGCGCACAGCTTTTGTGGACGAAACTTCGCGACTCCGGGGATATTTACAAAAATTTTTACAAAGGACTTTATTGCGTAGGGCACGAAGCCTTCGTTACGGAAAAGGACCTCAATAAAGACGGGCTTTGCGAAGATCACAAAAAGGCGCCGGAAGCGGTAGAGGAGGAAAATTATTTTTTCAGGCTTACTAAATATAAAGACGAACTTAAGAAAAAAATCGCATCAGGCGAGATAAGGATTTTGCCGGAATCCAGGAAGGTTGAAACGCTGAATATGCTCGCGAATATAGGTGACATCAGTTTTTCGCGGCCGGCGAAAGATATTCCATGGGGCGTGCCGGTGCCGGGAGACGCTACCCAGACAATGTACGTGTGGTGCGACGCATTGCCGAATTATATTACCGCGCTGGGTTTTGGGACGGAAAACGACGCGAAATTCAAAAAATTTTGGCCGGCTGATGTGCACGTTATCGGAAAAGATATAATAAAATTTCATACGATCTTTTGGCCGGCGATGCTGATGTCAGCGGGGCTACCTTTGCCGAAGACAATATTTATTCACGGTTTTATCCATGTGAAGGGTGAAAAAATGTCCAAATCTTTGGGGAATGTCGTTAATCCAGCTCCCTTAATTGAAAAATACGGTGCTGACGCCGTGCGGTTTTATTTGGCGCACGAGATCCAGGCGTTTGAAGACAGCGATTATTCCGGAGAGCATTTTCATCAAGTTTACGAGGGCCTTTTGGTGAACGGCCTGGGCAATCTTGCGGCGAGATCTTTAAAAATGGCATCTGTTTTGGGCGCGATAACGAAGCCGGAAGAAAACGCCGCCGCCAGATATCCGATCAAGAGAAATTTAGATTTGCTTGCGGCCCACGAAAAGACTTTAGCTCTTGAGGAGGCCGCCCCCGTATTTTTGATGGATAATCTGGCTTGGCCGAAATATAAGGAAGCAATGGAGAGGTACGATATTTCCTCGGCAATATCGTACGTCTGGTCATTTTTGGGGCGTCTTGACGAATATATTGAAGAATACAAAGTTTATAAAATGCTGAAAGAAGACCCGCCTGGCGCAAAAATAATCCTGTGGCAAATTCTTTACTCTTTGGCATCCGCCGCGTGGATGATAAAGCCGTTTTTGCCGGATACTTCAGAAAAGATTTTAGAGAGTCTCGGGGTCAGCTCATCTTCCCAAGATCCTTGGCGAGAGTTCACTCCAAAATCTATTTTGCATTTATTTCCGCGCATCCAGCAATGAAGCCAAAATTAATTGATGTCCACACGCACGCTCAGTTTGCCGCGTTTAATGAAGACCGGGACGCCGTGATCCGCCGCGCGTTGGATGCCGGAATATGGCTGATCAATGTTGGTACCCAGAAAGACACCTCGCAAGCCGCCGTAAATCACGCGCATAAATATGGGGGTGTTTTCGCGGTTGTGGGGCTGCACCCCATTCACACCGAAAAATCATTTCATGACGAGCAAGAGTTAGGCTCCTCCTTCGCTAAGACTTTGGAGGACAGGGGCGGTTTTGTAAGCAGAGGCGAGGATTTTGATTATGAATATTATAAAAAATTGGCAGGGGACCCTAAGGTTGTCGCAATAGGCGAATGCGGATTGGATTATTATCATCTGACGCCGGAAACAAAAATAAAACAGGCGGAGGTATTCAAAAAGCAGATAGAGCTTTCTTTTGAAATAAAAAAACCACTCATGATCCATTGTCGCGAGGCATTTTCTGATCTTATTACCCTGCTTACCGAATACCGCGCGCTTTTGAACAAACAGCCGGGGGTGTGCCATTTTTTTACGGGCTTCGAGGAAGACGCTAAAAAATTGCTGGACCTCGGTTTTTCATTCTCTTTCGGCGGAGTGATAACTTTCCCGCCTCGCCTCGCCGAGCGCAGGCGAGGCGAGGCGGG
>Ga0209542_10009959_pt1 | contig 17295 bp, 22 predicted proteins | sample RifCSPhighO2_01_FD_184028 | JGI IMG/M metagenome (GOLD analysis project Ga0209542, IMG submission 184028) | Soil microbial communities from Rifle, Colorado - Rifle CSP2_plank highO2_0.1 (SPAdes) (version 2) | ecosystem: Environmental > Terrestrial > Deep subsurface > Rock core/Sediment ...
GGGAGGAGTAGCCTTTGCTGCAAAACCTGATAGTACAGGCAAACCCGGTGGTGGAGGAAGTGGTGGAATCACTGGAAAGGTTATCGCTTTAGATGCCGGACATGGAGGCGACAATCTTGGAGCACAGTATCCGGCAAACAGTGGAAGCAATGGATTGATTTTTGAGAAGGACGTAAATTTGGCAGTAGTATATGCACTAAAAGCAAAACTGGAAGCAGCCGGTGCGACAGTTGTACTGGTAAGAACCTGCGACGAGAGCATTACTTTGAGACAAAGAGCTGACTTGGCTACGGCAGAATGCAAAGCCGTATCAGGACATGATTGCGATGCTTTCTTGGCAGTTCACCATAACGGAAACATCGACGCAACGCACGACGGAACACTAACCATTTACAACAACGGAGGGCAAAACAAAGCTTTCGCCACTGCTTTGCACAATGCTTTGATTGCTAGTTTGGAATTGCCCGATGAAGGTTATCTTTCTGGTGGCTATGGTTCAACTATTTACGGTAGGTTTACGCAGGCTTTGAGCGAAGGATACTACATTACCAATACCGATGAAGCCAATGCCAACCTTTTGCAGCCGGAAGTCGTAGTTTGCCAGAACAACGGCCTAGATTACAGTGTTCATATGGGCGATAGGACAAACCAAGAGGCAGACGCCTTACTTGAAGGGTTTGTGAATTTCTTCTCAAAATAAAAGGAAAACCGGAATAGGAAGATGCTGACCTGTAAGTTGTCAGTTTAGAAATAGCTTATTATTATTTGATACCATGGACTATTTTGTTTATAGCTTTTTAGTCCGGGCTTGTTGCTATCGCCTTGCAAGCCATAGTAATGTACTCCATAGCTATAACTACGCAGATCGCACGTAGAAAAAATACAAACAAAACCTCCAAAAACAACTTATCCACACCCCCAGCTCTTGACACGGTTGCTTGTTGGGATTATACTTAACCCAGAACATAAAGGTTAGTAGTCTTTGAGACAAAAACCTGTTGTCCTAAAAAACAACACAAACCCTCAAAAACACAACTAACCTAACCAAAATAAAAGCGCTTATCTTCGGATGGGCGCTTATTCTTTTGTATGAAATATTTTATGTAGCTTACTTAATGCGTTAACTATTGTGCTGATGGCTTTGGTATCAAATAAAGGAAAGATAATAAGAAGCCGCTTCTTTTGGAGGCGGTTTTTTAAAATTAGGGAAAATAAAAAAAACTCTGGCAAAAAATGCCAGAGGTCAGAGTTAATGTGAATCAGTCCACAATTAGCTCCATAGTTCTGCCAACGCCGGCGGCTCCGCCTGTGTGCCGGTAATTATTACCCGTGCGCTCCACAACAAAATCAAAGTCAAGAAACTTTCCCTTTTCTTCTCCCTTGATTTCAGGCGGAATATCAGCTTTTTCAATAGATCCTTCGAATCGGCATTTTATTCTTATTTTTTTAATGTCTCCCGGGACATGAGGGCATGGAAGCTGGGCCGTGACCGCGCCCTTTTTATTTTTTACCCTAAACTTGGTTGCAGTTTCCTTGCGTAAATTATACTCGTCTGGGTAGTTGAAGACAATCTCAAAGCCTTTTTTCCATGCTTCAGACTGGTCCAAATTTTTCAGAAAAAAGGAATAGTCTCTTTTGGTGGTTTCTACTAAAAATTCAGCAGAATCAATATCCTTACCGTCTTTTGGTATGAGCAAAATTTTGATGTGCTTGACTAATCCTTTTGTAAAAAGTTCTTTGTACTTTTGGCCGTCATTGGCGCAGAAACAGATGTCAATGCGTATATTGTCGTGTTTCTGGCTTAAGGAGACTACAAGTACGCCGATTAGCGAACATGCGGTAAATAAGATTACCGGAAAAAGCCATTCTTTTTTCATGATCATTTCCCTCGTTATTAGGTTGTAAAATGTCCCAACGTAATCCTATTCTAATAAAATTGAGGTGTCAAACTTGCTTGCTTGATTTTTTGCAAAAAATGTTGTAGTATTAATGCATGACAGATTTAGCAATGAAAAAAGAACAGTTTTTGATAGATCATAACCGGCTATCTCCTGAAAATATGCAAGCCACTTTTGCATTGCTGACTAAGTTTCAAGAAGAAAAAAGACCTCTTCTAAAGGATAATGAGTGGTCTCACAAGCTAAGAATACCCTTTATTTTGTGGCTAACTTCGCTGCCTAAACAAAAAGAGAAAATAGAAGATCTGGAAGTGAAGTCAGAATACAAAACTTATCCTTATAGCGATCTTTGGTAAATATACAAATATCTTGTGCCTTTCGTTAGCCACTGCATCCAAATAATAACAGAAAATATAGACGACCGACGTCTATATTTCCGCCACATAGTTTAAATATTTAACTAAAAACACGAAATAGCTTGACATTTAATTTATTTTATTATACAATAGAAAACGCTTATCATTTAACTACTTTTACTATGAAGAAGAGAATGATCAAAAGGTCACTCTCTTTTTGTTTTAAACAAACAATTAATGGAAAATATAAATAAACACGATAATATTAGCCCAAAATTGCAGGGCTTTGAGGGGCTGGGAATTAGCCCAAAGATTATACAAGCTTTGGGGGGTTTGAATTTTACGAAACCTACTCCAATTCAACACAAAGCAATACCCGTTGCCATTGAAGGAAAAGACATTATTGGAATTGCCCAAACAGGAACCGGAAAAACATTGGCTTTTGGAATTCCAATGGTTCAGCTATTGGCATCAATGCCGGGGAAACAGGGGTTAATTATTGTTCCCACTCGCGAATTAGCTTTGCAGGTTCAAGAAACACTTTTAAAAGTTTTTCGCGGGTTTGGATTGAAAACAGTTGTATTAATTGGAGGAACGGGCATGGGTTTGCAAATTAAAAACTTAAGGCAAAATCCGAATATTATTATTGCAACTCCTGGCAGATTAAATGACCACATTCAGTCAAGAAATTTAACTTTAAATAACGTTGGCATATTAGTTTTAGACGAGGCAGATCATATGTTTGACATGGGATTTGCTCCTCAAATAAAAAAAATACTGGCTCTCTTGCCAAGAAACAGGCAAACATTATTGTTCTCAGCAACCATGCCGCCTGAAATATTAAAGGTTGCCGCTACTTATATGCAGCTTCCTTTGAGGTTTGAAATTGCTCCGCAGGGAACCACTGCTGAAAAAGTAGAGCACGAGCTGTTTTTTGTGCAAAAAGAACAGCGCATGCCTTTGCTTTTAAAAATATTGTCAGAAAACCAGGGAAATACTTTATTGTTTTCTCGTACCAAACACGGTGCAAAAAGAATTTGCAGCCAATTGATTGCAAATAATATTGCATCCGCCGAAATACACTCAAACAGATCTTTGGCACAAAGGACAAGTGCGTTAAACGGTTTTAAATCAGGAAAATACAGGGTTCTTGTGGCAACAGACATTGCCTCAAGGGGAATAGACATAAAAGGGCTTGCTTTGGTTGTAAATTACGACTTGCCTGAATCAGCCAGCGATTATGTGCACAGAATCGGAAGAACCGGCAGGGCGGGTCTCGTTGGAAAGGCAATTTCTTTTGCAATGAATGACCAGCGCGGCAAAGTCAGGGAAATTGAAAGGCTAATCAGGTATGCAATACCCGTTTCACAAGCGAACGGATTGCCGAATGTGGTTCAAATAGCGCAAATTCCTCAAAAAAGATATGTTCACTCTAATTATTCGCCTTCAAGAAATAATCAAAAAGCAAATAACCAGTCAAGAAATAACTTTCGCAGAAATTTTTCCAAAAAATACTAAACGCCAAAAAATCGTTTCTCATAGAAGCGATTTTTTGGTAGGATAAAAATGGTAAAAATAACATGGCAAAAATGGTTCAATTAACTCACTACAAGATCTCTAGCGGTACTGTCCACGAATTACCGGCTGATATAAAAAGGGTACTTGCTTCTGCGCCCGCAGCTTTGGAGGCGTGGGAAGATATTACGCCCCTTGCTCGAAATGAGTGGATTTGCTGGACTATTTCAGTCAAGAAACCAGAAACCAGGTATCAGCATGTTGAACGGGTGCGGGATGAGCTTGTAGAAGGAATGAGGCGACCCTGTTGTTGGGCCAGGTACCCTCATAGGAAATAGATTTTATTTTTTGATTGTAAATTTTGAAATTTTGTGTAGTATGTAATTGGACCTTTTTAAAACCTGTTTTTTTGGGGGTGACAATGGATAGCTATGAAATTGAAAAAATGCGCGATTGTCTTGAGGAGTTGGGCTTTAAGATTTACTCAATAAGCCACTTCAAACCCGACTATGGCAAATGGGACGAAAACGGAACAAAGATGGTAATTGTTGATTCTGATGGAATGGTTTGGACCAGAGAATTCTCATCAGATGAAAATATTATTAACCAGATTGGCCATATTTGCCCAAATGGAAAGGGTTTAGACGCACCTTTTCTTATGCGGATGCTTTCTGGCGAATCCTTGAAATTGGAGTGGCTACCCTAAAATAAAAAAGCAAAATTTCATAACCCGTTGAAACCCAACGGGATTTTTTATTGCAAATTTTTAAATTTTGTGTAAAATATGCGTAGCTCCCCTTCAGATTTATTTGGCACAAAGGAGAGTCTCGTGCGAAAGGTTTTTAACACGTCGCAATGGGTTGCAGAAGTTTCTGAAAAGAAAAAAGAGATGGATAATTTGGCCTTTTCTCTTGGCGATTATGGCGCTGAGGTGGAGGCCGACGAAAATTCAAACGACGCTGTGTCTCTGCGCTATGTTGTCAAGTTCTTGTTTCTGGGCAATGTTGTGGTGACTATTGGTATCATTCTCATGGATCACCAAACAGATTCAGACGTGGTTATAGAAACAATGACTACATTGCCCGTTGATAAAACCTGCTTGGGCTATGGCAGTAAGGCCATTCACAATTTTCTGCAGTGGGCTCTTCAAATGGGGCTGAATGAAGTTCGTGTTACCCAAGTTTCGGGTATTGAAAATGAGAATTTCTGGAAAAATAGCGGGTTTTCATGTCAGCAAGGGGACAACCTTTGCAAGGATTTTGTTTACCCCGTTCGCAAGTCCAGATAACTCACAGTTATCTTGACCGCGTGCTCGCCACGCGGTTTTTTCTTGATATTGGGTTTGAAAGTGATAATATGAAGTTGAATAAAATAATTATGAAAATAGTAAAAGACTCAATTAGAATTGAAGAATTAAGGCAAATGGCCGAGAAGATGTTTGGCGAAATGGTAAAGGCGATGGCTGACGTGGAAAAAGGAATTTTGGCTGTTGACGCCCCTTTGCACGCGGATTTAGCGGAACTTTTGATTGAAAAAGAAAATTCAGAATCAAAAAATTTGTGGGGCATTAACATTCACCCAGATAAAACTGAAGACGATTATATTGAATTTGACTCAATGATGAATTTAAAGCCTGGGATGGGAAATAAAACCAGGGGAGTTGAAAACCCGGACATACGGCAAAAAATCATTGATATTGTAAATAAACTGGTCGCAAAATAACATTCTGACATTCTCGAGAATGTCAGAATGACAGGGTGCGGGTAATTTTGGCGGTAGGTTTTTTAAAACTGTGCTTCATCAAGACTTAACTTTAGAAAAGTGGCAAAAGCTTTCTTTTTTTGAGCAAATGGCAAATGTGGGTGCCGAGATTGGCAGGGCTATTAATTGGAGACAAAAAGACAAAGAAAAAAGCATGGCCGCATTTGAAAGAGGCCTTGAATTACTTGACTTAACAATTGAAAGCAATAAGGACAGAAGTAAATTAACAGAGCTTTGCAGGGCAAGAGAGATGTTGGCTGACTACTTTTATTTTGATAACATATATCATTCAACAGACAAGCAATGGGAAGATTATTTTTATAACTTTAACTATGCTGTTGCTCTAAAGAGAGATTAAAATAAATAAAAGGCAATAAGTTGCTCTCCTAGCCCTATTTTTGGGGAAGCTAATTTAAAGAAAAGTAAAATATTTGGCTGTTTGAATCGTCTATTACTTAAGAAGAATATAAGTAAAGGTCGATAAATTTATCATTAAAAAACATGATATGCAAAATAACAAATTAATATACACAGGTTTAGTTATAGTAATTTTGGCAATTTTGGGAGTTGGCGCATATGTAATTATGCAAAACCAAAATACAAATTCTTCATCGGAAAACTATAATCCGCAAAAAAAAGGTTATATAATATTTGGCATTAAAGATGAGGCAGATTCAATGGGGAGCATCAGTTCTGTAGCATTAACCGTCAATAAAATTGAAATGCACAGCCAAACGCAGGGATGGGTGACTGTTTCTAGTGCAACCAATCAATACGATCTATTGGCTCTAAAGGCATCGGGTGCTACTGATTTGCTTGCCAGCGCCAACGTTAATGCTGGAACATACGATCAGATTCGCTTGATGGTGAACAAGGTGGTTGTAATACAAGACGGCGTTGAATACAATGCCAAACTGCCATCAGGGGAATTAAAGCTTGTTGGAAATACAGTGGTTAACGCAGACACAACATCTACTGCAGTATTTGACTTTATGGCCGATAAATCATTGCATGTTACAGGTGATGGAAAGTTTATATTTACTCCGGTAATAAATTTACAGACTCAAAGCAATGCAGATGCTACAGTTGACTCAAATGGCCAGGTTCAAGTGAAAAACGGCCACATAGATTCTAATGTAAATGAGGGCATGGATATAAATGGAGAAATGAAAGTAGATTTTGAGCTTGACGCAAATACAAAGATTGATATTGTAAATAACGTTTTGAAGGTTGTGTCTCAAGATGAAAATACAGTAAAGATAACGGCTGGCACGGCGATTAAAACTGCAATTGACGGAAAATATATTGACTCGGCGGTTTCTGTGATGCTTACAACAAAAAATGGCGCAAAAGAATGGCTAGTTAGCGGTTTTAGTGGCGCAGTGCTTACCGATGTTTACATAAACGCTCAAACGGGAGCCTTTGTAAGTTCAAGTCCGCATTCGGTCACGCAAGTAGATATAAGCTCCAATACGCAGTCAAACGTAAATTTAGGGCTCTAATGTTGGAATAGGAAATCAAAAAACCCTTATTTTGCACAATGGGGTTTTTTGATTACCCCTAATCTAAAAGAATTACAAGGAAGTAGAATCTTATAATTAGAGGTGACTAAAAGTAATTAACATTCGCAATAGTCTTTGTTTTTCGGGGATATTTTAAGCATATTACAATTCTGCTGATAAAAAACTTAAAATGTATTAAGATATGGATAGATGTATTAATAACGGGGGAAGCGTGGTGTATATACTAGGCTTTTCCGGTGCTATCATATATTTCGTGAGTCGCGCGGTAACGCCTTTAGGGATTTTGGTAGTATTTTAAAAGAGATTGTTTGGCCTGCGTTTTTGGTATATTATTTTTTGTAATTTTTCTTAATATGGATTAACTTATCATTAGCATGGAAAATATTGTTTCAAAAGCAGAATTAGTTATTAATGATTCAAAAAATAAAGTTTGAGAGGCGTTAACAGATCCAAAACTTGTAAAAGAATAGCTTTTTGGCGCAGATATAGGCAGCCGATCTTTTTGAGAATTACAAAAAGGTAACATATGAATTAGAGTCAGAATGATAAAACATAAATTACAATTTTACAGAAAGGCAGCAAAACAAAATAGCAGGCAGAGCATTCAGAGGGGAACTGGAAACAGGTGCTTGATAGAATGAAAAAGTTATTAGAGAATATAAATATTAAAAAATATAAAAGTTAAAATATTATTCTTACATTCTCGAGAACGTAAGAATGTTTAAAAGAAAATAAAGTATGAATAAAAAAGCTTTAATTTTTGCGGTAATTGTGGTTTTAGTTGCAATTGTAGCTTCGGTTGTTGTGGGATTTTTGGTTTCTTCTTATATCGTAAAATCAACCAAAAAAACAATCAATGCGTTTTTCGATTGTAACAACAACGAAAATATTAAGGTAACTTTTTACAAAGATGATCCCCAAAAAGTGAGCCTGCAGTTGAGCGATGGCAGATATATTACGTTAAATCACGCCGTTTCAGCTGACGGAGCTCGTTACACAAATGACGATGAAAGTTTTGTATTTTGGAATAAAGGAAGTATAGCTTTTATTCAAGAAAATAATCAGACAACTTTTGCAAATTGCGTAATTCAAGGATCCACAGAAACCCCCGGGGTGCAAACTGTTTCAGACGGAAAAATTACAATGATTTTTTATGATCAAAATTTTGGCTTGGCAGTCACGCCAGAGCAAATTTTAGTAAAGTCATACATACCTGCTTGTGATCAAAATTTTGATTATTGTATTTACTATAATTCAGACACATACAAGGGCACAAACTTTGAAAGCGCAGGGTTGAGAATTTTAAATCGCAAAGACTTAACAACACAAAGCACTTGCCTTAACACTCCGCCCGATGGCCATGACAGTTCGTTTAAGCCGGACAAAAACAGCACAAATGATTATTATTCAATTAGCGAGTTTTCAAATGTTGGGCAGGGGGCAGCGGGGCATTATACAACAGGGTCTTTGTACAGAATGTTTATAAAAGGCAGTTCTTCTTGTTATGAATTTGAAACAAGGGTGGGCGAGAGCCGGTTTGCCAATTATCCGTCAGGAACAATTCAAGAATTCACAGATTACGACAGAAGCCAGGCGATGGTTCAACTTAATAATATTTTAGAAGGAATTACAATTAACGGAACGCCAGCCGTGTTGATGGTGCCATAGTAAAAATAAAACAATTTACAATTAACAGTTAACAATTGACGGTTGACAAGTTGGGGGGCTGCGGCGCCCCCTTGTTTTAATTGTGCGCTGGAACCATAAAAAATAAAAAGATAAAAGGTTGGCTGGTTGAAATTATCAAAAAATGAGAGTAAATTTAGGTAATAATGAACAATTTTTTTAAAAATTTTCTACTGCTAATCTTTTCTATATTTGTCTGTGAGCTTGCAGGGGTGGTTGGGGGATTGGTGACGTATTCTTCAATTGCCTCTGGCTGGTATGCGGGGTTGGTGAAGCCCTTGTTCTCGCCGCCGAATTGGGTTTTTGGGCCGGTGTGGACTTTGTTATATTTTTTAATGGGCGTGTCATTGTTTTTAGTTGTGAAATCTCACAAACAATACCCTTACAAACTAGAGTTTGTCAGGGTATTGTTTGTTTGGGTGGCGGGCGTTATTTTCTTTTTTGTCCAGTTGCTGTTTAACATTTTCTGGTCCATTTTATTTTTTGGAATGAAAAACCCCGTTTATGCCTTCTTTGACATTGTTTTACTTTGGATTTTTATAATTGTCACAATTTTTGCCTTTGCAAAAATTTCAAAGCCGGCCGCCTGGCTTCTGGTTCCATATATTTTGTGGGTAACCTTCGCCGTTTACTTAAATTTGATGATTGTAATGCTGAACTAAAAATAATAGAATAAATAATACTAAATTTTAAGTAATGGCAGATAAGCCCTTCAACCTGGTTCAGGGTAAACCCAATAAATACGAGGCGGTGTGGGTGTCGCACTCGTCAATAAATGATTTTTTAAAGTGTCCGCGCGCTTACTTTTTGCATAATATGTATAAAACGCCAGCCGGAAGGAAAATAAATATTGTAAATTCGCATTTGTCTTTGGGAATTGCCGTGCACGAAACTTTAGAAGGATTGCTAAATTACAAGGCCGAAGACAGGTTTAAAAAACCTTTATTGCAAACTTTTGAGGAAAACTGGCAAAAAGTTTCTGGAAAAGCTGGAGGCTTTAAAACCACACAAGAAGAGGCAGATGCAAAAGAGCGCGCCCAAAAAATGATTGAAAGGGTTGATGCCAACCGCGGGCCTTTGGAAAAGCTGGCTGTAAAATTACCCGATCATAACAATAACATGCCGCCCAATTTTTATTTATCACAAGAAGAAAATATTGTTTTATCGGGTAAAATTGATTGGCTGGAATACTTGCCAGAAAGCGACTCGGTAAGAGTTATTGATTTTAAAACAGGCAAAAATGACGAAGACAAAGATTCTTTGCAGTTGCCAATTTACGCGTTGCTTTTGAGCGCTTTGCAAAAACGCAAAGTCTCCGGGGCGGCTTATTGGTATATTGATAGAAATGAACAGCCAACAGATGTTGAATTGCCCGATATTTCTTCTGCAAAAGACAGGGTAATGCAAGCGGCTTTAAAAGTAAAAAAAGCGCGAAAAGAGGAAGTCTTTGAATGTTCGCGGGGAGCGGGGGGGTGTTTTGCCTGCAGTCCATTTGAGAAAATTATAAACGGACAGGCGGAGCTAGTGGGAATTGGAGGGTATAATCAGGAGTTGTATCTTGTGTAAACCATAAAAATATAAAAATCTAAAAAAATAAAAAGGGGAGATGAATAAAAGGTTTGTAAAAAACTTTTTGATGTTTGTAATGGGAGTGGGTCTTTTAGTATTTTTGTACCCTGTGTACTTGTGGACCAATCAAGCACAATTTTCAGCCAACTTACAGCTGGCTGCTTTGTTATCGGGGTCCAATGTTGCCGTTGTTCTTGACCCGCAGACAAAAACTTTTGGCTGCCAGGTTCAAGGTCCGTTGCCAGATCACGGTTGCACGCCCGGCGCCGTTTTTAAAAATACAACAAAAGATCAGATTTGCGTGACGGGATACACAAAAACGGTAAGATCAGTTTCAACAAGCTTGAGAAAAAAGGTTTTTGCCGAATACGGAATTGATTATGATCAGCCGTTTGGAAGCTACGAGGCCGACCACTTAATTCCCCTGGCGCTTGGGGGAAATAACGACATTTCAAATTTGTTTCCCGAGGCCGCCAGTCCGTACCCGGGGTTTAAAGAAAAAGATGTGGTTGAAAATTATTTGCATGAGCAGGTTTGCGCGGGTAACGTTGCCTTGAGCGTTGCCCAAGAGAAGATTGCAAATGACTGGCTTGCCATTTACAACAGCTTGGATGCAAAGACAATTCAGGATTTAAAAAACAAATACAGAAGTTGGGCGCCAGATAACCCGGAGTTGCAGTAGTCACTTGACAAGCAAAATGTGGTACAATGAAAGCGATAAGTATTATATGAAGAAATATTTTATAGAAAAATTCAAAAAGTCAAAAAAGAGTTTTGATGATATAAAGTCAAAGGCGTTTTTTCGGGTGTATAACCTGGCAACAAGATTGGATTTGGGGCACAGCAAAAGAGAAAGGAAGAAGAAAAAATCATAGGGGAAAAGGTCGGGTTAAAGTATCTAAACATCTTTTAATTTTATGGAAGGAATGCAAGATATGGGAGGTATGAAAGGCGGGATGGGCGTGTGCAAATGCCCTCACCACAAAGTAGTGCCCTTCTTAATAGTTGTTATTGGAGTAGATTTTTTAATGGGTTTTTGGGGAATAATCAGCTGGGATGCGGTTAACTTTGTCTGGCCGGTTTCAATTATCTTGATTGGAGCAATGAAGCTGATGAGCGCCTCTGGAGCCTGTAAGTGCTGCAATAAAGCCTGCTACTAAATTTTTAAAACCAAAAAGCCCGCGCGGGCTTTTTGGTTTGCAATAAATTGAATTGGAGTTAAATGATTTTGAATCAGAAATTAGCTTGAAAGGCGATACCACTTTTTTCACATGTGTGAAAAAAGTGGTATCAGGTCAGAAGGGAAATGTTGATGGTGGAAAATTTTTTTCTGGTTTGCAATAAGTATTGTTTTTTAGTAGTATTAAAATTATAAAAATATAGAAAAATATAAAAATAAAAAGATAAAATTGACATGAAAGGTTATGTTTCAAACATTGAAAAAGAAACTCTAGATAATGAAAATTTTAGGAAGGTTTTGTATACAGACAAAAAAAGCCAATTGGTGGTAATGACTTTAAAGGCCGGCGAAGATATTGGAGAAGAAGTCCATGAAGTTGACCAGTTTTTGCGAATTGAGCAGGGCAAAGGCCAAGCTGTTTTAGACGGAGTGTCTCACGAGGTGGGAGACGGCTTTGCAATTTTAGTTCCAGTGGGCACCCGACACAACATAATAAACAGCAATGAGGGGCAGATGAAGCTTTACACCATTTACACTCCGCCACAACACTTAAAAGACACTGTTCATGTTACCAAGTCACAAGCAGAAGCAGATGAAGAACGCGACAAGTTTGATGGAGTCACGGATGAATGACATTTAACATTTTACAATTGGCAATTAACATATAAAAACAATGATTCTTTCTGACAAAGACATCAAAAAAGGGTTACAAGAGGGGAGAATTAAGGTTGACCCTCTGTTTCCAAATTCAATTCAGCCTGCTTCAGTTGACGTGCATCTGGGGGCTGATTTTTTGGTTTTCAAAAATATTAACAATGTTTGCATTGATCCAAAGGAACCCATTGACCATATGATGGAAGCCACAACAATTGACGAGAACTGCCAGTTTATTTTGCACCCCGGCGAGTTTGCTTTAGGTATGACTTATGAGACGGTTGGCGTGCCAGATGATATGGTGGTGCAGTTAAATGGAAAATCTTCTTTGGGAAGAATTGGCTTGATTGTACACGCAACAGCTGGTTACGTTGACCCGGGAAACACTTTAAAAATTACCTTAGAACTGCACAACCTGGCAAATTTGCCAATAAAGCTGTATTATAAAATGCCTATAGCCCAGGTTGCCTTTGTAAAACTTTCAGGAACTGTAGATGTGCCTTACGGAAAAGATGCCTTAAACAGCAAATATTTTGGAAGCATAAAACCGATTGCCAGCCAATATTACAAGAATTTTATAAAAAATAACGAGTGGATGACTTTTAAGTAAAATCCTAAGTACTAAATCCTAAATCCCAAATAAACAACAAATCCAAAATTCAAAAAGCAAATTTAATCTTGTAAAATTAGATTTTTGAATTTGTTTAGAGTTTAGAGTTTAGTATTTGTGGTTTCTTTTACGTAGTAAAAGTTATGGTTCAAAAAAGAAGATCAAATTTGTATAATCCTGACTCTCCGGCTCCCTTTAATGTGAGCAGGTCTAAGATAGACATGTTTTTAGAATGCCCGCAGTGTTTTTACTTAGACAGAAGATTGGGAATTGGCAGGCCCGATATGCCCGGCTGGTCATTAAACAGCGCTGTGGACACTTTATTTAAAAACGAGTTTGATACGTATCGCGAGCAAAAGAAACCCCATTGGCTTATGGAAAAATATGGATTGCAAGCCGTTCCTTTCTGGCACGAAAACCTGCATATTTGGCGGGATGATGTGAATAAAAAAATAGGGGCATCATTTTTGCACCAAAAAACTAACTTGAATATTTGCGGAATAATTGACGACGTGTGGCAGAATACAAAAACTAGCGAGCTTCATATTGTTGACTACAAATCAACCAGTGTTAACGGAGAGGTGACTTTAGATGGAGAATACAAAGAAGGATATAAAAGGCAGATTGCTGTTTACCAATGGATTTTCAGGAAAATGGGATTTAAGGTTTCAAACACCGGATATTTTGTTTATGCAAATGGCCTTAAAAGTGATGGAAAAATATTTGATAACAAGCTAGAATTCAAGACAACCATACTTCCTTATGATGCAGATGACTCTTGGGTTGAGAGAACAATTTTAGAAATTAAAAAATGCCTTGATTCTGATAAAGTTCCTTTACCGTCTAATGACTGTAAATACTGCGGGTACAGAAAACTTATTGGAAATGAGCAGTTAAAAAATCAGAGCAGCCTTATTTAAATTTCTAATTTACCTAATTGTTCTAATTTACCTAATCAAATGACAATGCTAAAATGTTTAAAGTTTTAAAATTAGGTATTAGAAGTTAGAATAGATTAATTAGTACAATTAGAATAATTATAGAAATATGGATAAAATAAAAATTATAATAGCATTTTTAATAATAACCGTGGGGGCTGCAATAGTCGGTTTTTGGTTGTGGCAAAATTTTCATCCAAGTCAATATGATGACTTTGCAAAATGCTTGTCTGACAAAGGTGTAAAGTTTTACGGAGCATTTTGGTGTTCGCACTGTCAGGCCGAAAAAGCCTTGTTTGGTAACGCAAAAAGATTTTTGCCTTATGTTGAATGTTCAACTCCGGATGGAAACAGAGAATTACAAACTTGCATTGATAAGGGAGTTACATCGTATCCAACATGGGTTTTTCCAGATGGAACAACTCAGGTAGGGGAAATGAGTCTTCAAGAATTAGCCGGTAAATCAGGCTGCGCATTGCCTTAATAATAGTAATGAGTAATGGGCAATTAGTAAAAGTATTTTTTATGACTTTAATAGAAAACGCCAATTTTATACTAGCCGTTCTAACTGTTTTAAGCCAAATTTTTATTGTGCTTTCTGTTGTGTGCTTAATTTTGTTTAGAGGAAAATACGTATTTATTGAAAACTTTTTTGCAAAATACGGCTTACTTTTTGCTTTTATTACGGCTTTGGTTTCAATGCTGGCAAGCTTATTTTATTCAGAAATTGCAGGTTATACTCCTTGCGAGCTTTGCTGGTACCAGAGGATTGTAATGTATCCGCAAGTTTTATTGTTGGCGATAGCTTTGTATTTCAAGGATAAGAAAATAATAAAATACTTAATCGCTTTGTCTATTATTGGAGCTGTGATTGCTCTATACCACCACTTGATGCAAATTGGAGCTATAAGTAGTTTGTCTTGCTCGGCGGTTGGATATTCTATCTCATGTGTGCAGATTTTTGTAATGCGGTTTGGCTATATTACCCTGCCTTTGATGGCATTTACCGCTTTTTTGCAGATTATTGTTTTGATGTTGTTTTCTTTAAAAAAGGACAGTAACATATAAAATTTAAGAAATAACAAAAAGCCCCGCGCGGGGCTTTTTGAATATCTATTTTTGCAAAATAATGATACAATAAGAAATGGTTAACGTAGTTTTAGTTGACGATAAAGACAATCAGATTGGCGTTGAGGATAAACTGAAAGCGCATACAGGCAAAGGGTCGTTGCACAGATGCATCTCTGTTTTTGTTTTTAACGATAAAAAGCAACTTTTATTGCAGAAACGAGGTAAAGAAAAAATGCTGTGGCCGCTTTATTGGACAAATACATGTTGCAGTCATCCGGCAGAGAGCGAAGGATATGAGCAAGCAGGCCAGAGAAGGCTGGAGGAGGAAATGGGATTTTCTTGTCTTGTTAAGTTTATCGGGAAAATGCAGTATGAGGCGACCTACAAGGATATTGGAGTTGAAAAAGAGGTGTGCGGAGTTGTGGTTGGCAAATACAATGGTGAAGTCAATGTCAATCCAAGCGAGGCTGATGATTACAAATGGATTGACATGGATGAGTTAAAAGAAGATGTAAAAAACAATTCGGACAAGTATACTCCTTGGTTCAAGTTGTATTTGGAAAAGTTTTTTAAAGACTCTGATGCTACTAAAAGAAATTGAAAAAAAGTTAGAAGAGTATTTTCCCAAAGAATGGTCAAGGGGAAATATACTATTTTGGATTGGCGACGAGAAATTCAGTTTTGATTTGGTGGCATTAAATAAAAATTTAAACAAACCTATAAGAGATTTTGTTTTTCGTGGAGGAAAAAGATGGCGGCCTACTTTGTTTCTTACAACATTGGAGCTTTTTGGGTTTGATTGGAAAAAGTACTTGGATGTGGCGGTGGCTTTAGAGCTGGCTCATAATGGAACCTTGATGATTGATGACCTAGAGGATGATGCGGAATTAAGAAGAGGAAAGCCTGTCGCCCACAAGATTTTCGGAGTTGATGTGGCGGTCAATACGGGAGTCACGATTCACTTTTTGCCCCTGCAGATTCTACAAAAAAGAAAATACAAATCAGAAAAACAAAAACTGAAAATCCTGCAAATTTATAGCGAGGAAATGGTTAACGTTTATTTCGGGCAAACCCTGGATATTTTTTGGCATAACAATCCCAAAAGTATAATCAATGACCAATATCTTGAAATGTGCCGGCTTAAGACCGGGGGGCTGGTAAGAATGGCCGTGCGAATGGCTTGTACTCTGGCCGACAAAAGCGAAGAAATCGAAAAAAGTTTTCAAAAATTCGCCGAATCAGTGGGTATTGCTTTTCAGATAAAAGATGATGCTCTGGAGTTTACTTCTGACGAGAAAACTTTTGGTAAAAGCTTTGGTAATGATATTTCAGAAGGGAAAATAAGTTTGCCCGTAATTTTTGCGTTAAAGAACATTGACGAAGAAAGTAAAAAAGAATTATTGAGGATTCTAAAGCTTCATACAAAAGACAAGGATTTAGTTAAAAAAGCCTTTAATGCCGTTAAAAATTCCGGAGCTGTAGAAAAATCTATTGAATATGCAGATAAATTAATAGATGAAGCCTGGAGTAAAATAATTTCCAAACTTCCCAAAAAAAAGTTTAAGGAATTGGATGATTTCAAAAAAATGACTTACTCCCTAGTTAAAAGAGAAAAATGAAAATAAAAGCTTTTATTAGTTTTTTATCAGATGAAATCTTTTATAACGGTCATTTTCAGACTTGGGGGTCACTGGCAATACTAATTTCATCTTGTCAGCTTATAAATATTAGTATCGAGTGGAAGCTTTTGGTTATTGTTTATTTATCTTTTTATCTATTATATCTTCACGATAGATATAGGCACATAAGTTCTGATTCTCAAACCAATATAGTAAGGAGTCAACACGTAGCTAAAATTTATCCATACATACCTCTTATTTTAGTTTTTGGATTGATACTACTTAGTGTGATGCTTTACCTATTTAGCAATATTTATGCATCTGTATTTATAATTTTAATCACTTCATTTGGATTTCTTTATCCAATTTATTTTAAAGGACTAACAAAGAAAATCGTTGCCTTTAAAAATTTTTATGTTGCATCTGTTTTTTCATTGCTAGTTCTTTTGCCAATTGTATATTACAAAGTTCACTTGAATACAGTTACTGCAATAGTCGTTGTTGCGATGCTTGCTTTTACATTTTTAAGAGGATTAATGATGCAGTTTTTCTTAGATATCAAGGATATTAAGGTGGATAAAAGTGAGGGACTTTTGACTCTGGGGGTTTTATGGGGCAAAGAAAAAGTTTATACTTTAATAAATATAATGAATATTTTTACTTCATTGGCATTTCCAATTTCATATTTTCTATTTCCCCAACTTGCACTTCATTCGTCGATTTTGTTTTTAACATTTCTTGCAGTTTGGAATTTTTTCTTCTTTGAGATGGCAAGGCGCGGAAATTTCTTTGGATTTATATTGGGAAGCGGGGAATTCATATACTGGCCGCTTTTTGTTTTTATCGGAAAAGTTTTTACATCTTTCTTTAGTTTTTAAATATGATTTCTATTTTAAGCCTAATCCAAAGCTTTTT
>Ga0209542_10009960_pt1 | contig 17291 bp, 19 predicted proteins | sample RifCSPhighO2_01_FD_184028 | JGI IMG/M metagenome (GOLD analysis project Ga0209542, IMG submission 184028) | Soil microbial communities from Rifle, Colorado - Rifle CSP2_plank highO2_0.1 (SPAdes) (version 2) | ecosystem: Environmental > Terrestrial > Deep subsurface > Rock core/Sediment ...
GATGAGCACTTTTTTACCGAGAAGAATGGCCGTCTCTGCTGTCATGCAAAAAGTATATCACGTACGTGGATTCATAGTACACCCCGATACAGGGTCCGAGACAAACATTAATGAACAGCGACCTCGTTCGAAAAATAAGCCCCGTTGGACTTGTACGGTCTTAGAGATCTGTCTCCTTGCCGAGTTCCAGTGCTTGAAATTGTATTCCTTCTGGTGGGAGAAAGAGACCGGGGAGCCGCACGGTAATACCGGTTTGCCGCACAAGATTGCCATCGTGTACCGGAAACGCTATGCGGGGTTTTATTTCGAGCACGAATTCCATCGCCTCGGAGATAGTGCACCAAGGACCCGTAACGGGCAGCGCGAGAATATCGACCGGCACACCGGGATTGTGAAAAGCATCCCCGGGATTGTAGAGAAGTCCGTCGAAGAAGTACCCGGTATTTTCAACAAGTTCGTAGTCGCGGAAAATCTGTTTGTGTTCTGTGCCATGTCCCGAAATCGTAACGCCGCTGAATTCTTTTGAATCCCCATCCCCTACTTTTACATACGAAATCCCCTCCTTATCGAGAATTTTCCCGACTGAAGCATTGCAAATCACTTTCGCTTCGGGATTATTCGTGAGCACGGTTTTCAAAGATTCGACATGCAGGTGGTCGCTATGCTCGTGGCTTATCACAACATAGTTAATTTTTTTGACCTCATTTTGCGCTGTTGTATAGCTCCCTGGGTCGGTGAGGAAGCGCACGCCGCGTATATCGATAACGAGGCAACAATGCCCGAGCTTTGTGACTTTCATTCGGCCAGTATAAACGAGTTCGGGAACGAAGGATATTTCTACAGGGTATGCGTAGATTCACACAGTCGAGACAACCTTTTCTTGGCCTATGGAGACGTGATTCAATTCTGCCATCATGGTATGGTAGAGCGCACGGAGAGGTGCCAGAGTGGTCGAATGGAGCACACTGCTAATGTGTTGAACCTCTAAAGGGTTCCGAGGGTTCGAATCCCTCCCTCTCCGCCAGTATTTTTACCAAGTAAACAAAGAATCTTTTAGACACAGGGTAAAGGGATTCGAACCCGATACCAATGTATAATTAAAAAATATGGATACCCCAGCTACAAAAAGGCTCATAGCAAAGAAATTGGCAAATGCGTTAATGGAGGATGCCGCAGGGAAAGAAGGCATCTTTACGACGCTTGCCTGGACGACGCAATTTGGGGATGCTGATATCCGTACAGGCCGAATGGCGGACACTTCTCTTGGGCTTCCGACGACAAAGGGTCTTATGAAGATGTTCTCGAAACAGATGGGCGGTCTCTGGGTTGCCGGCTCCCTTTCACTCTTTGAGGACTCACTGCATTTCGAAGCAAATGCGATGAACAAAATGCTTCAAACGGGGACAATGAGTGTAGATATCCCCCTCACCTCTATTGTGCGAATATCTCCACGTTTCGGATTTATTACAGGGATAATCGATGTGGTTTGGACAAAAGATTCGATGCAATATCTTAATTCGTTCCGCTGCTTTGGATCGAAGGCATTTCTTGCAACGATTCAAGCTGCAGTAGATTCTGCAAAAAAGCAGGTTCCTGCTCAAAACAATGTCCAAGCATAAAAAGAAACCTGGTATCTCACCAGAGCGCCTGGCGGAACTTCGTCGCGCCGTTCTTATTGCTTCTGCTGGTGCATCTACTCGTCTTGAGGGTTCCAAGTTTTCGGATGAACAAGTAGAACAAGTGGCTAATATTGTTTTTGGGCGAAACTAGGGATTTCAAAGGATTCTGGCCTTTCTTGGTAGATTCTCCTCAAATCCCGTACAAGTTTATCAACGCTCCTGATATTAATCCACGTGGGTTCTAATTTCGGGACATCGCCACCGCAGGAACGTGAGACCGTGTTTGGCGACCGTCACGCGTACGCTAGTATTAAGCTGTTGGCTTGCGACTTTGCGTAGCGTCGACATCACCGATATACCGCGACATGCATAAAAAACTAATCGTTATTATTCCCGGTTCGCAGACTAAAACAGTCGGGTGGCCACTTCTCGGACCACTATCAGAAAGGTTCTTTACTCACTATGGTGTCCAAGTCGAGAATTATGATTGGATCGAGCCGCTTCGCGCAGCCCTTACGAAGCTGCCGGTCGAGACCATGGTCTTTGAGTGGTCTGGTGGCATTTCACCCTTCGCTATACGCCGAGCTGCTCGCGATTTAAGAAAGTCTTTATTAGCGCATCGCGATCGAGAAATAGTCCTTTTTGGAAAGAGTTTGGGTGGCGCTATAGCACAATTGGTCGCCCAAGATAGTAACATCCCCGTCAAAAAAATTATCTGTGTTGCAACACCGCATTCTATATTTAAGAGAAATCTCCCACCATCAATAGAGCTCGTCAACATATATTCTCCCGCCGACGACTATCTACGTTTTGCGAACCGTATTTTGTACTGGGGACTTGGACGGATGCCCGTATCAGGAGCGCGCAATATCGTGTTGTCGGGCCTGCGTCATAGCGACTTCAACCACAACGTTCAGACGGAGTACAACGGTCATAAAGTGATGGTATTCGATGTGTACAAAGAATTGTTGGCGTAAGACCTCGCGAAAGTCTGTAAGGTTTCCCTGAACGGATGCGGATTATTGAGAACAGTATTTATAAACTCTAAGACGAGTTACGCCATACATGCTATATACTGTGCGTATATGAATTACATGAATGGTTTCGGTCACATGGGCGACTGGGGTGCGGGCTTCGGCCTGCCACTGGTCATGTCCACCTTTTTAATAATCGCAGTGTGGAGTCTCGTGTGGAAAGGCCTCGCGCTTTGGCGTTCGGCAAAGCGTGGCGATATGTGGTGGTTCATCGCCTTCCTCCTTATCAACACGCTCGGTATTCTGGAGATTATTTACCTCTTCGCGATTACGGGTGCAAAACTCTCGGATTTCACCAAGGGTTTGAGCAAACAACCGCCACAGAATCAATAGTATAGAGCGAGTACAAAAAAGAGCCCGACGTTATGTCGGGCTCTTTTTATTTTATACGCGTTCTCGCGTACTGTTTCCGGCTAATCCAAAATTCGGAGCGGGCTGAAGCTCGATTGCACGCGATGGCACATCGAAGATTGATTTCTCGACCTGCTCACCGTTGAGGTGGCGCGAGATTTTCTTGCCCCCGTACACACTCGGCAATATTCCGACTCCGTTGCACCCCAAGTTGTAGAGCAATACCGGATTTTGGGGTTCAGGACCAATGAGTCGAACACCGTTTGCTGTGTACCCCATGAGCCCATGCCAGGTGAATGCGTAATCGATTTTATGGTTCGGCTTCAAGCTGTATACCTCGTGAATAAATTCGTCCATTTTCTCAGCGATCTCTTCCGGATACTCGTCATCACGTGAGTAGAGTGTCTTTTCTTCTATTTTTGTGTCGAATCCGCCGAGACACACGAGATTGTGATCGTGGCCTTTTTCATATTCAAACGGACGGCGCGTCAGATAGTAGTACCAATTATCGATACCGACATCAGGCGTGTTGTAGTAACTGATTTCAATAGGAAGTTTGTTCATTTTTTCCAAGTACCCAGACATATAACCGATTCTCCCGCTGATCATATGGTGATATCTCGCATCGATGTCGAGTCCGGTTTCATTGACGATGTGCAAATTCTCAAAACCATTGGTACAGAGCACTACCCGGCCAGCCGTCACCGTATGCGTTTCTGCATCGAGAATGGCATGATTGTGACGCAAAATGATTTTGCGGACGTCGGTGTGTTCAAAAAGTGAAAACCTCCCAGGAAACATCCGCAGTAGATACGCGATGACTTCCTGACAAAAGAGCGCACTGTTAATGCATCCTTTCTGGCCCAATACCACGGCAATATATTCCGCACGCTCGGTTTCGAGAAGTCGCAACACATCTGCATGCGGCACAATCTCGTACAGACCGTCATATTTTTGTGGAATTTGACCAACGTAAAAAGAATCCGCAATATGCATACGGGAAGGCGTGAGCCCCCCGCGGCGTTTTTCATAGTTGTTCTGAAGATTCCATAATATTTGCTGGATACTCGTGAGGCCGGAGTATCCGACGAAACGAGAGAATGGGATATCGAGCTCGGAGCCGGTATAGAGCTCGTCCATCAATTCCCACGACTCATCAATTGCGCGTTGGCCCGCGCTTGCAAGCTCGAGGCCAAATTCTTCGACGAGCCCCGCAAAGCCGCGCTCGAAGTAGCTCACGACCTGTCCCGCATTGTGGCCCGTCGCGCCGTGGGCAAGTTTGAATTTCTCGAGCATCACCACCTTCTTGTCGGTATATTTGAGCGCAAAAAAAGCAGTCGCAGTACCCGCAATACCGGCACCGACAATAGCGACATCCGTGCCGATGTCCATATTTAATTTTTTCTGAATGCGGGCGCTATCGAGTTGATGCAGCCACGGAGAAGTATTCTTCCTCATTGCCAAATCAGTATATCGTACAAAATTCCGCGAAAGTCTAGAGTACCTTATGGATGAACCAGGTCAGGATTGAAAGAACGAGCGCGCCGAGAAGTGCCGGCAAAAACCCGCTGACCACAAATCCCGGAACGATGAGTGTCATCGCCCAGAAAAGGAGTGCGTTGAGAATAAATGAAAAGATTCCGAACGTGATTATGGTGATTGGAAGTGTGAGAATGCCGAGCACCGGCTTGATTACCATGCTGATAACAGACCACACGAGTGCGGTAAGCAGAATCGTAGTCCATCCACCTGCAACATCAACTCCCGGTACGAGATTGACCGTGAGAAAAACGGCAGCGACTGTTCCTAGATATTTAAGCACGATACCCATGCATGAAGTATGTCATACTCACTGCCTCATACAAATGCACGTCGCATCAAAAAAGCTCCGCGTCGATTCGGAGCTTTTTGATAAAGAGCTGTCTATTCCCAACTCTTTTCGTCGGGGTCATCGCTCATCCCCACACTAGTCGGGGTATCCTCTTCCTCGTCGGTCTCTTCGAGCAACCCTTCAACCGCATCCGGAGTTGCCTCTACTTCCTTTTCATCATCGTGCTTGTCATCGTCAATCATAAAATACGCGCTCCATTTACTTATAACGAAATAACTCGACTATAGTAACCGCCGCGGATTCGGGTGCAAGAACTGTTTTAGCGCTCCTGTGGATACCGAGCTGACGGAGTCTATAATCCTTGTATGGCACCGACGGATCCGCTCACAAAACATTTCCGGCTCACCACCATACAACTTTCCGCCTTGAAACGACTCGGGGTGCAAACCGTAGAGGAATTGCTTCGCCATTTTCCCTCTCGCTATGAGCGGGCGGGTGGCTCTGAACGGGCCTCCAATCTGGTACCCGGTACAAAAGTGACTCTCTTCGGCACAATGACGAAATTAAAAGCAAAGAAACTGTGGAAAAGCCGTCGCAACGCAACGACGGGCACATTTACCGACGCCTCCGGTTCAGTGAATGTGATGTGGTTCAATCAGCCCTACATTCATTCCTATATACCTGAGGGCTCGACTGTAAAAATGAGCGGGGCTGTCGGCGGGGCTGTCGGCAAACCATATATTGCCAACCCACAAGTTGAAGTTCTCCCGCCCGGCTCGATTACCGAGGGATTGTTCTCAACTGATAGAGCGGCCGAGGTCGCGCCGGATGCGAGGCGCGGGGAAAGCGTCGCGCGAGGCGTACAAAACGGTACGGTGAGTGCGGCGCAGGGGCCCCGCAACGACACAGACGGTGCGGTATCGGGCGTTCTATTCCCGGTATATCCGGAGAGTCGTGGAATAACTTCGCTCTGGTTCTATCACGCGCTGAAACGCGTGTTTGAAAACGGCGCGCACTCGCTCGTCGAAGACCCCATACCTGAAACGATTCGCACACGGTACAACCTCCCTGACATGACAACATCTCTTGTATACGTCCATACTCCCGAGAAAGAAGGACATGCCGAGGCCGCGCGAAAACGGTTTGCTTTTGAAGAAATATTCTCCTTGCAGGTCGTGCGAGCAATGGAGCGTGCGCAAAACGATGTGCAAACGTCCTTTCCCATCACTGACGCGGGCAATCAAGCTAAAAAATTCCTTCTGGCGAATCCCTTCCCGCCGACGGGCGCACAGTCTCGTGCAATACAAGACGTACTCGAAGATTTTTCTAAGTCGCACCCAATGGCGCGACTACTGGAAGGAGACGTGGGAAGCGGCAAAACACTCGTAGCAGCAGCGACGAGCTACGCAGTGGTCACATCGCGCCCCCCTAATCGAACGAGCGGCACACTCCAGGTCGCCTATATGGCGCCTACTGAAATCCTCGCTTCACAACATTTCGAATCGTTTATCGAGTATTTCAAGGACCTCCCCATCAATATCGCGCTCATCACCGGTTCGGGCTGCAAGAAATTCCCTTCCAAAGTAACGCGCGGCGAAGCGACAGATATTTCGCGCTCGCAGCTCTTGAAATGGGTAGCAAGCGGAGAGATTGCAATGCTTGTCGGCACTCACGCGCTTATCCAAAAATCCGTGCAGTTCCAGCACCTTGCCTATGCGATAGTCGATGAACAACATCGCTTCGGCACTGCGCAACGCCGCGCCCTCGCTCACAAAGGTGATTCTACACCTCATTTTCTTTCGATGACCGCTACTCCCATCCCCCGTACGCTCGCGCTCACCATCTACGGTGACCTCGACATTTCGGTACTCGACGAACTCCCACCAGGGCGTGCAAAGATCACGACTAAAATCGTCTCGCAGAAAGAAAAAGAAATCGCATACGCGGCCGTACGAAGCGAACTCGAAAAAGGACGGCAGGCATACGTAATCTGCCCGCGAATAGAAGAACCCGATCCAGAGAACATGAATGCGCTTCAGGCCAAGTCCGCAAAAGCAGAGGCGAAGCGGCTCCAAAAAGATATTTTTCCTGAATATAGAATCGGCCTCATGCACGGCTCAATGAAGCCGAAGGAAAAAGATTCCGTCATGGAGGAGTTTACCAACGGGAAAATCAACATCTTAGTAGCGACATCTGTCGTCGAAGTCGGAGTAAATGTACCGAATGCAACAGTCATTCTGATTGAAGGAGCAGAACGGTTTGGTCTGGCCCAGCTCCATCAGCTACGAGGCCGCGTGATGCGTTCTTCGCACCCGCCTCTTTGTTTCCTGCTCCCCGAGAGTAAAGGCGAGATATCGATGAAAAGATTAAAGGCACTCGAGACATCCGACGACGGATTCAAGCTTGCGGAAGCAGACCTCAAGGCGCGTGGTGCCGGAGATTTATTTGGAAGAAAACAGTGGGGTGTGACGGACCTCGGCATGGAAGCACTGAAAAATGTAAAACTTATTCAAGCGGCTCGTGAAGAAGCGCAGGCGCTCGTCGCTCGCGACCCATCACTCAAAGCACACAATGCACTTATGAAACGAATAGAAACAATTGCGAGTGCGGTGCACACCGAGTGACTAGCTGCTGGTGATAGAGAACCCTGCGGTATCCACCTGACCGAGATTCGCACCTCGCTTCAAGTTGACTGTGTACGACCCACCGCTTGCGAACGTATGCTGAAATGTGCGAGTAACAGGGGTCTGTGCACACTGCGTGCCGCCGTCGCTCTGCATCTGGTCTGTCGTGCCGTCCCCCCATGAGAGTCGGTACCCTGTGCATGATGTCGGCAGGTCGAATTGCACAGAAATCACCTGCGGATTGCCGCCGACACTCGGAGTAAGCGAAAGTGGTCCGTATGTATAGGTCGAAGTAGGTGGCGGATTTGTACCTCCGGTCGCTTGGGACACGACGATTGTTGCTGTGCCGATAAGCGGCTGCTGCGCGGCGAGCGGTCCTTGATAGAGGATTGCCTTGTACCCGCCGACAGTCGTGTACGTATGCTGAATGCTGTAGTTCAGCCAACCACCGACGCTCGCCGGCAGACGAATCGCGTCTGTTGTTCCGTCGCCGAAATCAATCGCTGCCGAACATCCGCCCGCGCAGAATCCCGCATCGTTGCTTGTGACAATTCCGGAGAATGTAACGGTAAGCGGCGAGGGTCCCGAGATCGGGGTCGCATCGAATGTCTCGTCGGGCAAGCCCGGAGTAATAATGCGGGTGGGCTTCACGGGGGTGGTCGGCCCCGTCGCGACAACAGTTGCTGTCACTTGGTGCCCGCCGGAAGCAAGCTTGATCTGATACGAGCCGCCGTACTGGTATGTATGTGTAAAGGTCTGCTGATGCTGCGCGCACGCGCCAGCCGGCACAGGAATCTGTTGTATCTGGCTGCCATCGCCATAGTCGAGCGTGTACAGGAATCCGGCGCAGGACTTTGCGGAATTGAGCGTTGCCTGCACCTGTACAGCAAGCGGCGCCGCGCCAGAGACGGGAGTTACCTGAATGTATCCGGTGACGGTTGCTGGAGCTGTTGTGCTTGTTGTGCCGCCGCCGCCATTAGAACACTGCAGCGACATTGCAGCCGCAGTTCGCGGGCCCGTCACACCGAATCCCGTCGTTGCTCCGGTACCCGAGGACACAATATTAAATTTGGTCTGCCATCGCTTTACCGCAGCTTCAGTGAGAGCTCCGTAGTAGCCGCTTAGATTTGCCTCAGGATATACAGAAGGGTCGCGCGCGAGAAATTGTTGGAGGCGCTTCACATCTTCTCCAGAGCTTCCGCGCTTCAGTACGCGACCGATGAGCGGGCACCCTCCGCTTGCCGATATCGCAGGCGTGCTGCCGCTGCCGCCTTGCGGCGTGTTGGGGAGGCCAAGCTGTGTTTGCAGTTGCGCGATTTGCTGGAGCAGCGTTTGAATCTGAGTCTGGATGTCGGATACCAATTGCGCCGACGAGAATGTCGGGAGTGTGATAATCGCGGCAAGAGCCGCACACGCTGCGAGTTTTTTCATACAGGTATTGTGTCACGAGGCGGCGTCTTCGCAACCGTCCTGTACACACGGCTTCATGTAGCTAATTCCTCAAGTGCGAGAGTGGCATACCTCCGAATATCCGGGAGCGTGTCGAGAGAAGGGTCCATAACCTCTTCTTTTGTGAACCAACGCACTTCCCCACCAACTTCCTCTGGTGAGATATCACCAGATGCTGAACGAGCAAAATACACCATATCGATGTGTTCATGTGCTCGCGACTCATCAAAGTAATGACGACTTATAAATCGCGGAGCCATTATTTGCCGGGATTCAGACTTCACGTCCGTTGGTAGAGGGGCAGCGCCGACGAGTTCTATGTCGAGACCAGTCTCTTCTTTCGCTTCTCTCAAGACGGCCTCTACAGGATCTTCGTTCAGCTCAATATGCCCGCCGGGCTGCAGCCAGATGCCGAGTTTCTTGTGTTTATGCAGCACGACTGTATCGCCGTACACAATAAATGCGCTTGCAGTGAAATCTATTTTTTCGTGAATGTGCGCCATACAGTTAGAGCAGCCAGTAGTTGATGACCCCGTAGGCGAATATCAGAGTGGCGAGAATGGTATTAATAAAAATCCCTATCTGGTCCGCGCTCTTCCACGCTTTGTACGAGCTATAGAGCCAGAATATTTGCGAGAAGAGACTGACGATGACACCCCAGTGTGAAAGCTCCATCGATATCAACAAGAATCCCGCGAGCGTAAATGTCGGAAGACTGATTTGTACAACCCTCTCCCACACAATCAAGAGCCGCTCGTTTCTCATGCGAGAAATGGTAGCACGTGCTGACAGGGGCTATTTGTTACGCGCGAGGAGGCCGAGGACGAACGCAACGACACCAGCTATCGAGAGAATCCAGGAAATCTGGCTTACGATTTGGCTCGCTGATGTAGGCGATGGCATCATTGCGGGGTCGTACGGAATCGGCCACACATAATTGAGTACCGTGTAGAGCACAAACGAAACGACGAAACTCACCGCCGAGTAATAAAATAAACGATCTGCGCTAAGTGGACCTTTCATATCAATAAAATTAGCTTATATATAAAAAGTGTAGCACGTGTGTCCGCCCTCTTGGATTCGAACCAAGGACCCTCGAGGTATAAGCTCGATGCTCTAACCAACTGAGCTAAGGGCGGGAATGCCGCTCACGCAGATACTTGAGCGCCATTGTAATGTACCTCCACCCGAGAACAATATCAAAGACGAATGCGCGGGAATCCCGCATTACATTTTCTTCTGAGCAACGATCGTAACCATGGAGTTATCTGGCTCGTCGAAGATTTCTGGATCGAATTTCTCGACAATAAGTCCCAGGTCATCCGATAGGTATGCTCTCAGCTCGAGATTATTGAGTACTCCTTTTTCCGAAAAGAGCTCCTTCTCACCGCGGTTCGGCATGTTATGGATCACTATCCGACCGCCGGGCTTGAGATATTTCTTACACTCCATAAGAACTACTTCATAATCGACATAATTGAGAATTTCGGAAAAGATAAAGGTATCGACCTGAGCGGGAGACGGACTCCGCGGACCGGCACCAATTGCTTGCGCGATCTTTACGAGAAATTTCTTTGTACCAAACTCATCAACACGATTGATTCGATCAACGTCGTAATTAATGTGTGCACGGTTTTGCTCAACAGATTCGTCTCCAGCAATATCAACTGTGATTACAGTATGCGGTCTGGATAAATACTGCGTGACATGGTCTTTCCCACTTCCGATATCAACAATAACTTTCCCTAAATCATTTTCTATTCGCGCAAAGAGATCTCTGAACACAACCCCCTTTCGTTCGTTATTGTAATCACTGCCCCAATGCGGTTTCCACGCTCGCATCCTTTCATTTGGTTCCAGTTCCATATCGAGCGATTACTTGATCACCTTTGCGACCGCTTTCGCCACGCGCTTGTCGAACATGTCGGGGACGATTTCTTTTACCGTGGGCTTACGGACGAGTTTCGCAATTGCCTCGGCGGCTTTGAGCTTCATGCGCTCTGTAATCTTAGTGACCCGATTGTCGAGCGCCCCGCGGAAAATTCCGGGAAATGCAAGTGAATTATTGATTTGGTTAGGATAATCCGAGCGTCCCGTAGCGACAATTCGAGCGCCAGCTTTCTGCGCTTCTTCTGGCATGATTTCTGGAGTCGGATTTGCCATTGCAAAAATAATCGGGTCAGGATTCATTTTTCTAATCATTGCCAGTTTTAAGACTCCCGGCTTGGAAACTCCGATAAACACATCTGCTTGAACGAGCGCCGCCGCCAAATCTCCACCACCTTCTGCGAAGATGATGCTGTCGTTGATGAGCTGCTGTTTCGTTTCATTCAAGTCCGTCCTCCCCCTCCACACAATACCGGTGCTATCGACTGCGAGGATTTTGACCTTCGGGGCAAACTTCTTTATCAAGCGCATCGTGGCAACTCCGGCGGAACCGACACCGCTTACCGTAATCAAACTTTTGTTCAAATCCTTTTTCACGACCTTCATTGCATTGATGAGTCCCGCGAGCACCACGATAGCGGTGCCGTGCTGGTCGTCGTGCATCACAGGTATGTCGAGCGCCTCGATAAGCCGACGCTCGATGTCGAAACATTTCGGTGCAGCGATATCTTCTAAATTGATGCCGCCGAATGCAGGCGCTATGCGGATTATGGTTTCGACAATTTCATCTGCGTCTTGTGTATCAAGTACGATTGGGACTGCGTCTACATCGGCAAAGGTCTTGAAAAGTGCCGCCTTCCCTTCCATAACAGGAAGCGCGCCAAGCGCGCCGATATTTCCGAGACCGAGTACCGCTGAACCGTCAGACACAATAGCGATAGTGCGGCCTTTCATCGTGTATTCTCGAGCTTCCTGCGGATTTTTCGCGACATAATTCGAAACTGCGGCCACACCGGGCGTGTACACAAGGGCCAAATCCGAGCGATTTTTTACCGGCTGTGCAGGCACAATACGAATCTTCCCACCGAGCTTTTTGTGGAGTGCGAGCGCCTTTTTGTCGTTCGGGGTCATGGCAAAGCAGTATACCAAAAGTGTTCGCCCCCGCGCGTGAGCACGGGGGCGTGAATCTGGCGAATCTAGGGGCTCGCGTATGAGTCGCAAAGTTCTTCAGAAGCGAGTCCGAGAAATGGTGTCGCGAAAAGATCTCCAATGGCGCTCACGCCGATCAGACCGGTCGAGACTCCCACGCAACTATGCTGACCGTTCCTGTGATCATTGCAGCGGACCGCATCGAGTGCAAAGAGCTTCTCACTACGGATCCGGAAATAGGCCGCAGCGAGATACGCCACAGTGTGAGCACTTGGCACCATTTCATGTCGCGAGAGAAGAGCGCGCTGTGCAGCAAAATCGTTATTGGAAGAATCGCGAACACATGTTTTCCGAACCAAGCGCCATGTGGATTTTCCTTTCGACGATACGAACGAATTGATACTTGACCAATCCTGATCGGCGAAAAGCTTCTCTTCGCGCTCGCGCAACTCGATAAGCGAGAGCGAGAAAACGGCGATTAGGACATGCGTATCTTTACATCGCTCCAGCGTACTCGGCTGAAACGGAATGACATCCAGCTCGAATCGCTCATTTTCGCCATAGGGAAGACCGAATGCGGCGTATATCTCCTTCGGTCCAATGAAATTCGGACCCATGATCTTCCGCGCAAGCTTGAGACTGGCTCGGAGGCGAAGAGTCTTCCGAGCAAATTTCGCCATACTGCAGGCAAAATCTGGCCGCGTGATGAGAGCATCTGCGATCGCGCGCGCGTCATCGCCAAACTCCGTCCAAAGTCTTTGATTGGCTGCCGTCACGATCCCGTGAGGCACGTCGTTACAACCGCTCATGACTGTCTCCTCTGCTTTTAGCCCCATAGTGGGCGACCAGCACTTGGAAACCGGATTCGCTCCGGTGCGAGCTGTTCCTTAACGAACACGCTGCGGACTATAAGACGCTTTATCCCAGTGCGTGTCAAGTGGATGCTACGAGATGATCTTGCCGTGGTCGAATTTGAGTTTTCCTCCGGCTATCGTATACACCGCTTTGCCTTTGAGCTTTTTGCCGTTGAATACGCAATTCTTGCCTTTCGAGAAGAATTGTTTTTCGTCCACTACCCACTCTTTCTCGGTATCAAAAATGGCGATATCCGCATCCGCTCCCACTGCAAGCGTACCCTTCGCCTGTCGGATAATTTCTGCCGGTTTGTGCGTCATGAGCGCAATACCCTGTGCAAGCGGAAGATGTCCGCGTGCCACGAGATAGGTATTCATAACGGCGAAGCTTGTCTCGAGCCCGACGGTGCCGCGCCCGGCTTCCGTGAAGGGCTTAATCTTGTCGGGTTCGATATGTGGCGCATGGTCGGTCGTAAGGCAATCAATCGTACCGTCTTTAATGGCCGCAATAATCGCATCTACATGATCCTGTGAGCGAAGCGGCGGGTACATCTTCGCATTCGTATTATACCCGCGGCACTCTTCGTCGGTCAGCGCGAAATGCTGCACTGATACTTCTCCTGTCACATTCGTGAGCCCCGCACGTTTGGCATCACGGAGCGATGCGACAGACGCTTTTGTGGACATGTGCGAGATATGGAAGCGTGCACCGGAGCGCTGTGCGAGCATGACGCCTTTGGCGACACCATGATCTTCGGCGACTTCCGGAATGCCGGGGAGACCAAGCTCTGTGGAGACCCAGCCCTCGTGCATGACCCCACTTTCGTCGAGCTCCGGTGTCTCGCAGTGGTTCATGAGCAGCATGTCGTGTGTCTTCGCGTACTCCATCGCGGAGAGAAGCACCCCCGGATTGTCGACGTCCACCCCGTCGTCGGAGATTGCGACTGCACCAGAGTTTTTGAGCTCGCGCATTTCGGAGAGCATCGCGCCGTCTTCGTTTTTTGTTATTGCACCAGCCGGATAGATGGTAATGAGGTCGAGTTCTTTGGAGCGCTTCAGTATGAATTCAACCACCGTCTGATTGTCTGCAATCGGTGCGGTGTTTGGCATGGTAACCACGGATGTGATGCCGCCCGCGAGCGCCGCCTTCGAGCCCGTTTCGAGCGTCTCCATATCTTCTCTGCCCGGTTCGCGGAAGTGCACATGGATATCGACGAGTCCGGGGGTCACGATAAGTCCGGAGGCATCAATCTCCTTCTCGGCCTTCTGTTTGAGTTTTTTCCCGACCGCGACGATTTTTCCATCTTGTATGAATACATCGGCGACTTCATCTCGCTTCGACGCGGGGTCGATTACACGACCATTTTTGATGAGGAGAGTCGTCATAGTGGTGTGTATGCTTTTACTTTGCCATCGACGCGATCAGCCATGAGCCAGAGCAGCGCTTTGCGGATTGCCGAGCCATTCTCTACTTGCTGCAAAATGCGCGATTGCGGATGCCGTGCGACGAGCGCGGAGTGTACATCGATATCGCGCATGACAGGACCGGCATGCATCAGTATCGCGCCTTTGTTTGCGAGCTTGAGGCGTTTTTCCGATATGCCAAATGTTTTCGAATATTCCCGCAAGGTCGGGATGTCGCCTTTGGCACCGCGTTCTTCCTGCACGCGAAGCGCGTAGATTACATCTGCCCCAACGAGCGCCTCGTCAACGTTCCAATAGGTCTTGATGCCGAAGTTCTCGACAAAGTCAGGAAGAAAAGTCTCCGGAGCGGCGACACGTATTTCCGCTTTGAGCTTTGTGAGAATACGAACAAGAGAGCCGAAGACGCGTGAATGTTTGATGTCGCCGACGATTGTGACTGTCTTCCCTTTGAGGTCGCGTGATTTGAATTCGTCGAGCATGGTGAGCGCATCGAGGAGCCCCTGTGTCGGATGTTCGTGCCAGCCATCGCCGGCGTTGATGATAGACGCCGGCACATGGCGCGCGACGAACTCCGGCGCACCCGCCTGCGAGCAGCGAATCACAATGGTGCGCACGTTGTATGCAGCGAGCGTCTCGACGGTGTCGATGAAGCTTTCACCTTTCTTCGTTGACGAACCGCTCGAGCCCACACTCGTCGTATCCATCGAAAGTTGCTTCGCGGCGAGGTCGAAGCTTGCCTGGGTGCGCGTCGACGGTTCGAAGAATGCGTTGACCTGCGAGAGCCCTTTGTTGAATGAGAATTTGTATGTCTTGTAATCGCGGAACCGCCGCGCTACTTCGAAGATAAGGTCGAGGTCTTCGAGTGATACCTGGTCGATGGAGAGGAGGTCGAAAAAGGAAAGGTCGCGATTCTTGCGGAAACCGTTGAGGTCCTTTTCCGCAGCGGAAGGCGACTTTTTGCTCAATACGACAGCCATTAAAAGTAGAGAGTATCACGCCTCACGGTCGTGCACAAATTTTGCATTCTCGGCGTTATGCAATCAGCGCATGCTCCCCGCCTTCCCGCAGGTAGGAATGTCTTTTTTTCGCGACGCGGCAAATAGTCGGGGCTTCGGTCACGCCAACGGGGCGTGTTCTATATCCTCTTTCTTTCCCGACGCGCTAAGCGGTCGGGACCCCGACTGAAACGTCGGGGTTTCGGGCTTATGCCAATGGAGCGTGCTCGATGTCTTCTTTTTTCTTTGGCACAATGCCGTGCGCAATCAGGATATTTTCGAATTCCTCGCGCTCAATCGTCTCCACCTCGACAAGCTTTTCTGCAATCGCATTCAGTACCGGGCGATACTCTTTGATGATTTGTTCTGCTTTCTTGTGAGCGTTTGTGATTATCTTTTTGACTTCGGCGTCTATCGTGGAAGCGACTTCCTGCGACTGTTCCCCATCTACCCCGTCGCCGAACATCGTCGCTCTCGCGGAGGCGACAAAAGCAATCGGCCCCATTTTGTCGGACATGCCGTAGCGCGCGACCATGTTTCTCGCAAGTGCCGTGAGTACCTGCAGGTCGTTGGAGGCACCGGTGGTAATGTCGCCATATACTAATTTTTCTGCGACGAACCCGCCGAGGGAGACCGCAATGTCATCGAGGAATTCTTTGCGCGACTGCATCTTGCGCTCTTCGAGTGGGAGCTTGAGTGTGTAGCCGGCTGCACGACCGCGGGAAATAATCGAAATCTTGTGCACCGGGTCCGCGTACGGCAAGACCGACGCGATGAGCGCGTGGCCCGCTTCGTGATATGCGGTGATTTCCTTTTCTTTCTTGTTGAGTACGTGCGAGCGTCGTTCGGGACCGAGCATCACCTTTTCTATGCTACGGATCAAGTCATACTGCGTGATTTCTTTCCTGTCTTCGCGTGCCGCAAGAATCGCCGCTTCGTTCATCAGACTCGCGAGGTCTGCTCCACTGAATCCGGGGGTGCGTTCTGCAATAACGACAAGCTTCACATCGGCTCCGAGTGGTTTGGAACGTGCGTGGACATTCAAAATCTCTTCGCGGTCTTTGCGGTCTGGCAAATCAATCGTGACGCGTCGGTCGAATCGACCCGGGCGCAAAAGTGCGGGGTCGAGTACATCGGGGCGGTTGGTCGCTGCCATGACGATTACCTTTTCGTTGGGTTCGAAACCGTCCATCTCGACAAGGATTTGGTTGAGCGTCTGTTCGCGCTCGTCGTTGCCGCCGCCGACACCCGATCCGCGGACACGGCCGACCGCATCGATTTCATCCATGAAAATAATTGCAGGTGCGCTCTTTTTCGCTGTCTGGAACAGGTCGCGGACACGCGAGGCACCGACTCCGACGAACATCTCTACGAATTCAGAGCCGGAGATTGAGAAGAACGGCACGCCTGCCTCTCCTGCAACAGCGCGTGCAAGCAATGTTTTACCGGTACCCGGTGCTCCCATGAGGAGCACACCTTTCGGAATGCGTGCGCCTATCTGGATGAATTTCTTGGGATTTTTGAGGAAGTCGACAATTTCGAGCAGCTCGGACTTTGCCTCCTTTGCACCTGCGACATCTTTGAACGTGACCTTCTGCGAATCTTCTGGTCGCATCATTCGCGCCATCGATTTCCCGAAAGAAAACGCCTGCATACCGCCGGAGCGGAGTTGACGGGAGAGATACCAAATCACTCCGAAGAGAAGGAGCGCCGGGACCAAAATTGGAGCGAGCGTGAGCAGCCAGAAGCGGATACCTCCTTCGTCTTTTACTTCAATCGTAACCCCCGCAAGTTGCGCGGCGGGAATCTGGTAATCAGCGAGCATCTGTGTGAGAGAATTTTCTGTCTCTTTGCGCGATTTTTTCTCTGACTCGTCTTTATATTTCGCGGTGATGTTGTCTCCCTCTACGGTGATGCTCACAATATTCCCAGCGGTGATGTCGGCCGCTATCTGAGAAATTGCTACGGTCTCGGTGTCTTTTACGATGTACTCGCGGACGAGCGAATATCCGACACTGATTATAAGAAATACCGCAAACGCTGCGGCGAGCTGCATCCACAGATTGGGGCCGC
>Ga0209542_10009961_pt1 | contig 17290 bp, 17 predicted proteins | sample RifCSPhighO2_01_FD_184028 | JGI IMG/M metagenome (GOLD analysis project Ga0209542, IMG submission 184028) | Soil microbial communities from Rifle, Colorado - Rifle CSP2_plank highO2_0.1 (SPAdes) (version 2) | ecosystem: Environmental > Terrestrial > Deep subsurface > Rock core/Sediment ...
AACGATCGCGATCCACGCCACAATCATTGGAATTTCCAAGAATCGCAGATCGTATATGAAAATCACGACAAAGCAAGCGCTTATCGCAAGAAGAAGGGCGGTGGTAATCAGCGACGGGACGAGTGGCGAGACGAAAAACACCATGCCGACAAGAGCAAAAATGGCGCCTGTCAGAAATTCAACGAGAGGATACTGTATGGAAATACGTGCGGCGCAGTGGCGGCACCGACCGCGCAAAATCACGAAGGACACCAGTGGCACATTGTCATACCATGCAATCTGTCGCGCGCAGTGCACACAGCGCGATCGCCCAAGAAGCGATTGTTGTGCGCGCAGCCGCACGATCACGACGTTCAGAAAACTGCCGATGATCAGCCCAAGGATGAAAAAAATACCGAAAGATATGAGCATGTGCGTCTGTATTGTTTATTGAAAACAATCGCCCGCCGCCGTTTCAACGACGCTGCAAGATGCGACTTCGCAGACAAGACGGCATCCGTTGCAATCCTTGTTTGTTGTGACAGACCAATTGCTTTCCACTGCCGGATTGGGACTGATGATAAAAGAAAATCCGCTGCCGCATTTTTTGGGAAGTTTTGGGTACCGCTCTCCGCCGCCGCACATGGACGCGCCCGGCGCTCCCGAAGAAACAGCGCCGCCTGTTCCCGTGCATAATTCCATCGCTGTCTGCAGGGAATTCATGGAGGATTTGTATGCGCTCACGGCGGCTTTGCGCTGGGAAGAAACGCCCCACGCAGCCAATATGACCGTCGCAACCAATCCGATAATCGCTACGATAATGACCAGTTCAATGAGAGTGAACCCTCTTTTTGCTTTCTTACGCATATCAAAACTATAGATGATGCTCTATCTGCTTGCCAAAAAAACTTTTGGCAAGCATAAGATCTTCATCGCACCTTATGGGCAGTTTGTGAAATCCGCTCCTGTTTGCGTAAGAGCTGCGCTGACACACGTACTACTGACACCCGTTTTCGGGGTTGCAGTGACTGAAAATGTTCCATCAGATTGGCAGTCCGTTACCACCGTCACGCTTCCGACAGAGCCGGGAACGGTCACGTTAGCGGCCGCACCGGTCGAACTATCACACTCAAGAACGTATGCCGGCACCAAGCTCGCCGCGCCCGCCTTGAATTCCGCGTCACGCGCTTTTTGGCGCGCGCTGTTCAAACTCACAAGCACAATGGATGCCAAGATGCCGATGATCGCGATTACGATCAAGAGCTCAATCAACGTAAAACCTTTTGTGTTCTTCATTTTATGTCACCTCCTTTCTTTTTTATACTACCATATCCCTTACTACATGCTACTCAATTTATAGTTGTCCCGCGATGTTGTAGATGGGAAGCAAAATGGAAAAAACCAAACCGGCGACGCCTATACCCAGGATAACAATGAGTAGCGGCTCAATCAATGTGGACAAGTTTTTCGTGAAATAATCGATCTCCTGGCGATAGAAGTCCGCGACGCTGGTCAGGATGTCGCTCAACTTCCCCGTTTCTTCCCCGATGCGGATCATACGCGTGACGATCGGCGGCACATAGGTGGAATGTTCAAAAACCGTACTGATGTCTCCGCCGGTTTTCACTTCTTCCGCGGCACGCAGAATGAGCGCCTGATAGACACTGTTGCCCACCACATCTCCGACAACGACCAATGACCGCACGATCGGAATACCTCCCGCAAGAAGCACCGCGAGATTCTCCGCGAAACGTGCCAGATAAATATACTGGAAAAGCTTACCAAAGACGGGAAGACGCAGTTTGATAATGTCCCATTCTTTCCTACCCGCTTCCGTCTTGATATAGTAGATGAATCCTCCGATCCCGCCAAAAAATACGAGGAGAACCGCCCACCAATAGTTCTGCATAAAATCCCCGATCACAATCATGACGGACGTATACCACGGGATGGGGACATCCAATTCCTTGATGATCTGCGTCAGGCGCGGAAGGATGAATGTCAGAACCAGAAACCCGACGATGCCGGCGACCGTGATCACAAATACGGGATAGATGAGCGCTCCTTTGATTTTCGCGTTCAATTGATAGCTCCTCTCGATATGATCGGCGACATGCATGATGGCTCCTTGCAGATTTCCCGACACTTCACCGGAACGCACCATATTGACGATAAGTGGCGGAAAGACCTTCGGATGTTTTTGGAACGCCTCGGAAAGCGCCATGCCGTCTTCCACGTCGGCGGCGACTTCCTTCGTGATCGTACGCATGAAACCGTTTTCCGTCTGTTCGCGGATCGCCTGCAGCGACGGAAGGATCGGGACTTTTGCGCCGATCAGCGTCGAAAGTTCACGGAAAAAGATCAGGAGATCCTTCTGCTTGAGCCCCTCCCACGCCATCTGCACATTGCGGAACAGCCGCGATCCCTGTTTCTCCTCCTCGACCGAAATCGGCGTGAAGTTGTTGCGCTGTAGAAGCTGCACAGCGGCGTCATAACTCATCGCCTCGATGCGCCCATCCTTGATTTCGCCGGAGCGTGTTTTTGCCTTGAAAAGAAATCGCATAAATTAGTCCTTATTTATCCTTGATGAGCATACGCAAATAGTCGCGGTTTTTGGCATATGTCAGCGCGTCATCCAGCGTGATCAGTCCTTTGTGCAGCAGATCCGCCAGTGACTTGTCCAATGAGACCATCCCTTCCTTCAAACTTGTTTCGATAACCGTGTCGATCTGGTAGGTTTTATTCTCGCGAATCAAGTTCTCAATGGCATTGTTTTTGATCATGATTTCGATTGCCGGCACGCGCCCGCCGGAAATGCGCGGGATGAGGCGCTGGGAGATGACACCGAGAAGAACGCTGGCAAGCTGTGAGCGGATCTGATTCTGCTGATGCGCGGGAAACACGTCAATGATCCGATCCACGGTTTGCGACGAGTCGTTCGTGTGCAATGTCGCGAAAATCAAGTGGCCGGTCTCGGCCGCCGTCATCGCCGTGCTGATCGTGTCCAGATCGCGCATCTCTCCGATCAGGACGACGTTTGCGTCTTCGCGAAACACCGCGCGCAGCGCCGAGGGAAAATTGCGCGCATCCTCTCCCACTTCGCGCTGATCGATGATGCACCGATCCTGCTCATAGACATATTCGATCGGATCCTCGATCGTGATGATATGTTGATCCTTGTTGTGGTTGATGTAATCGATGAGTGCGGCAAGTGTCGTTGATTTTCCATGTCCCACCGGCCCCGTCACGAGCACAAGCCCTTGAGAAAAATTCGTGAACTCATAGAGAATCGTCGGTACGCTCAACTCTTCGAGATTGCGGATTCGCCCCGTAATCAAGCGCATCGCGATACTTACATAGCCCTTCTGATAGAAAACATTGGTGCGAAAACGCGCCTTATTCTCGAAATTATAGGAAAAATCAACGTGTCCTTCCGCAACAAGTTCCTTCTTGTGCTCCTCCGTGAGAAGCACGTCGCTCAACGCTTTCGTATCCTCCGGCGTCAAGACCTTTTCCTGCGTCAGCGGATAGAGTCGACCATCGATGCGCAGCGTCGGATAGCGCCCCACCGCGATATGCAGATCGGACGCGTTTTGCTGCGCCACCAGACGCAGGAGATTTTTCACTTTTTGTTCCGTGTGCAGGATTTCCATTTGTATGTTTTCTTTTTCTTTTTTAACCTCACCCTTATGCTCCGCTGTCGGCTTTTTTCTGCAGAAGCGCCTCGATCTTCGTAAGGACTTCCGACGGCGTGAAATGTGATTTGATAAGATAGTCGCTCGCACCCAGATCGAGGCCATGCTCGATATCCTCTTTTTGTGAGAGATTCGTGAGAAGGATCACGGGAACTTTCTTCCATTCTTCTTTCTTCTGCAGTTCCCGCAAGACATCGAATCCGTCCATATATGGCATGACGATATCCAACAGGATGAGCGCGGGTGTACTTTTTTCCAGATGCGCAAGCGCCTCTTTCCCATTACTCGCGGGAATCACCGTGTACCCCGCCTGTGACAGCTTTGTCTGATAGATATCGATGATGAATGTGTCGTCTTCCACGAGAAGGATTGTCGGTTTTGCCGTCATAGGAAGTTTTTTAGATTTAGACATTCTTATTATACACTATTTCTTTGCCGGCATCACGCTCCATCGCGCGTGTCAATTCCTCACCCTCCGCAATCTCGTCCGTCTTGCCGCCGATACTCAACGACCCTTCCGTCACGCGTTCCACTTCGGACAGCGTCGTCAGCCCGAGCATCGCCTTCAGAATCCCGTCTTGCTTCATCGTCATCATCTTACGGCGACGCGCTTCCTTCTCCAGTGCGGTCTCGCCTCCTTCCTGCTCCTCGACAATCTGCTGTATCGCCTCATCGACTTCCAACACCTCATAGATGGCGATCCGCCCTTTCAGTCCGAGTCCCGCACATTCCTCACATCCCTCTCCGCGGTAAAATTTGAATTCCTGAAGATCACCAATACCATATTGCTTCATTTCTTCCGACGGGATGTTTTCCATAAGCGCTCGGATGTTTTTCTCCATGGACGATGGAATTTTCATCACTTCCTTGCAATTCTCGCAAATGCGCCGCACCAAACGCTGTGCCGCAACGACACGCAGGGACGACGCCAACAAAAACGGCTCGATGCCCATGTCAATGAGCCGCGGAATCGCGCCGATCGCATTGTTCGTATGGACTGTCGAAAAGACAAGGTGTCCCGTTAGGGCGGCATGAATGACGAGCTCCGCCGTTTCGCTGTCACGGATTTCACCGACCATGATGACATTGGGGTCCTGTCGCAGGATGGAGCGCAGACCATTCGCGAACGTATAGCCGATTTCCGGCTTCACCTGGCTTTGGTTGATTCCGGGAATGAAATATTCCACCGGATCTTCCAGTGTGATGATGTTGCGCTCGTCTTTGTTGAGCTCCTTGAGAAAAGCGTAGAGCGTCGTTGATTTTCCGGATCCGGTCGGTCCGGAGAGCAACAGCATGCCGTACGGATCCCGGATATGGCGCAAAAAGATTTTCAGATTGTTCCCCATGAGACCCAAACTGTTGAAGTCAAACGTTTCGCGGTCCTTTTCCAAGACGCGCATGACGACCTTTTCCCCCTCGACGACCGGCAGTGTCGACACGCGAAAGTCAACATCCCTTCCCTCCTCCCCGATGTGAAATCGTCCGTCTTGCGGCTTCCGCTTCTCGTCAATTTTGAGATTTGCCAAGATCTTGATGCGCGATACGACTGCACGCCCGACATCCAGCGGGAGCGTCAGGGAAGAGTGCAGGATGCCATCCACGCGAAAACGCACGCGATAGTTGTTTCCCAGCGGTTCGATATGAATATCGCTTGCCCGACCGTCCAGTGCGTGTTTGATCACGACGTGAGCCAACTTCGCCACGGGTGCATCTTGAATGCTTTCACGGTCTTTCTGCGATCCTCCGGGGTGCCGTTGGCCGCTTGCATTTTCCAGCTCTTCTTCTTCCGTTTCCAACGAGTGCATCGCTTCCGCGACCGCTTTCTCCGTGCTGCTGTAATTTTGAATGATGTCCGAGAATGTCGCCGACGACACCAGATTCATCTCCAGCGCACATTTTTCTTTTTCTGCGACAAAGCGAAGGACGTTTAACGCATCAATATTCTGCGGATCAACAATAACTGCGGCGAGTGTATCGTCACCGCGCGCGACAATCGCGACACGCTGCTTGCGGGCGACCTCCTCCGGAATGAGCCGCAGTTCTTTCTGCGAAATGTTCTTGGGCAGCAAGGAAAGATAGCGCATACCAAAAGCGGCTGCTTGTTGTTTCAGCCGCTCCTCGCCCTGTTCTTTCTCTTCGGTGACATCACCCGCGCCGGAATCATTTTGTGCACGCGTCGGCATGTTGGTATTCAAGCAAAGAAATTACGGAAGAAAAGGATTGGATCGTCCTGCAGCATCCGCTGTCAGTTGCGGGGCGCTCTGTACCAGTGTCCGTACCGTCTCCACCGCTCCGTAGTCAAAGGCCGGCCGTGCAAAAACGGGATGCTCGATGATACGCGACACATGCACGGGGAGCGCGTACCCATAGGATGACTTTCCCGTCGCAAGAAGGACGTCGGAAAAAACCTGCACACCGCCTTCCGCGGTGGCGGAAATCTGCTTCTCGATCGTCAGATCCGCGAGCTGTCCGAACCGTTCCATGCGATAGTATGCGGCGAGAAATCGCTTCAGATTTTCGTAGATGCCGGACGTAGTTGTCGTCGCCTCAACGGTTTTGAGGTATGTCGTATCCTCTTCTTTTTCCTGTTGTGTTTGCGCGCGGGCGGTAATTTTTTTCTTTTCCGCGAACGTGACAGTGATCACGGCGGCGCCACTCTGTCCGCCGAAGTGACTGGTTGCATTAACGACTTCTTCCTCCGCGCGCCCGACAGGAACGTACCGCAGGACAAAATTTTCTTCCCCACGATGGCGATCCAGATCAGCCGTCAATTCATCAATGTTGCGCTGTTTTTCCTGCACATCAAGAAGGAGTTTCTCATGATGCGCGATGTCCGCCTTCATTTGCGTGGCACGCTCAAAGTCAGGCCAAATATAGCCGATGGCGAGAGAAACGCACACAACGATCGCGAATGGGAAGAAAAATATCTTGAGGCGCATACCGTTTTTATTTTTAGCGATTTAGTTCACACCTTCCGCATCCGCGGCGGCATCAACCGATACGGTCATCGTAAAACTGATTTTTCCTTCGGTCGTGCGCACGCTCTCGCCAACGATGATATTTGAAAAGAGCGGCGATTGCTTCACGCGGAGAATTTGTTTAGCCATCGTGTCCAGATTATCCGCTGCCGCTTCCACAACGACCGTCACCGCACCGCCCGTCTGATCGTTTGTCTGGTGATACGACGTCAGAGTGACACCGGAAACCATGCTACGTTCGAACTCCTGCAGAATACGAACCGGCTCTTGGGACGTATACTGCGATGCCGCCTCCATAATCCGCATCCGTTCATAAAAATCGACAAGACGCATCGCCTTCGGATCACTGAATTGTTTTGACTCTTCCATAATCTGATTCTTGAGCGCCGTCAAACGCACGGCTAATCCGTTGGCATACCATTTCACGCCGAGTAATGCCCCAAAAGTAAGAAGCAGAATGATGAATGTGATTGCCATTCCGCCCGTGAGGATGCGTTCTTTTTTTCGATTTTCCTTCTTCTCTTGAAAAGAATTTGTAAGGTTGATTCCTGTAGCCATAGTTTTATTACCAAACGAAGCGAGCGAAATGAACGTTTACTTTTATTTCTCTGCCGTTTGATTCCTTCCGTTTTTTCACTATGTGCATTATAGCACACTTTTAGTTGTTAGCTGTTAGCTCTATTTGAAGTGGGATGGGTTATTTTTTACTCTGCTCCTCCATGCCGCGAAGTGCAAGACCGATCGCAACAGCAAATGATGCGCCAAGCTGATGCGTTGTCCGCGAGAGCCGTTCGTCACAAACCACGCGCTTCCACGGATCTCCAACAACAACGGGAATACCGACGATCTTCGCGAGGTACTGATCAATCCCTTTCAGTTTCGCGGTTCCACCGGAAAGGATGATACTGTCAATTGTCGCTCCCTTCTCTTTCTCACGAAATGCCGCAACAATCCGCTTGATCTCATTCGCGATCAGATCCAATGTCGGAAAGATCATTGACGTTTCACGGGTCGCAAAAAAATCCTTGTCTTCCTTTTTCAGAGAATCAGCCCTCTCCCATGAGATGTTCATGCTTTCCGCGATCGTCTTCGTGATATCGCTGCCACCCGTATCGATGCTTCGATTGACGTGCACTACGCCATTACTGACGAGAATGATTGCGCACGCCTTCGCTCCGATATCGACGATGATGAATCGCCCCTTATCCTCCCCGACAAGCGAACGGATGAGAGAGAATGTCTCCAATTCCAGTGTTTTCATCGTCAGTCCCGTACCATGAAAGAAAAAATCATACCGCGCGACATCTTTTTTTGGCGCCGCGACAAGCACAACTTTCATTGTTTTCTCTGCGATCGGTTTTTCCTTCTTTCCTTTCTTCTCGGAGGGCGAAACGATTTCCCAACTCATATTCACTTCATCCAACGAACTCGGGATGTATTTTCTCGCCTCGAACTGCAACGCCTGTGCGACCTCTTCCTCGCTCATAGCGGGAAACTCAATCAGCGTGACAAGTCCGCTATACCCGGGCACCGCGGCATAGGCGTTGCGCGCATCCGGCTTCATCGCGGCAAGAAGTGCGTCAAAATATACTTTCAACTGTTCGGGATACGACATGCTCTTGTGTTCGCGCGTCGCATTCATGAAATCCAAAGTGACCCACGCATAATTTGTCACGTACGGCTTCTGATTGCGCATCGTCACCTCTACCGCCTTGATTGATGATGTGCCGAAGTCAATTCCAAGAAAACGGTCCTTCTTTAAAAAAAATCCAAACATGATCGATGCAATTAAATCGCCGTTTTATTTTTCTCCTTCGTGTGGATTATACCACGGAAAGCCGCGTCCCGCAATACATTTTCTTATCCACACTGCGCCATTATGGTGCACGGTGACAAAAAATCGATTCTGTGCGATGCTGGAATCGGTCATCACTGCAAACAGTATGCTACAATAGCACCATCGTCCTATGCTTTCATCACAAATCGCCAATAAACTCACGATGCGCGCGAAAAACAGCCTGCTCCATGCGGAAGAAATCGCGCGCTTCTGCAAGAGTCCGTCTACGGAACCGGAACATCTCCTGTTCGCGATCTTCTTGGAAGACGGCAGCGTCGGCAGCAACCTTCTCAAAAACATGCGCCTCAAAAAGAATTCTTTTGAGCGCGTTCTGTTTGATTCAATTTCTCCCATAATCTCCGTGTCTGCCGCGACGCGACAGCCCCTGTCATCCCTTCTCAAAAAAATGATTACGCGCGCCTATGCGCTCGCACACTCCTTTCATTATCCCTACGTCGGCACGGAACACCTCGTCTACGCGGTCATGGAATCTCCCACGGATACGATCAAAAAAATATTCTCCTCCGCGACGATTCCGTCAAAGCCGATGGATTTTATGCTAAGCGGGACCATGCCGAAAGAAATACTCGCGCGACTGTCCAAAATTCTGGACGTACCGGAAAACATCTTACAGGATGATACTCATGTTCATGCGCCACACTCGCAGACGCCGCATCTCGACCAGTTTGCCGTCAATCTCACGCTCACGCCGGAGGAACCGATGATCGGTCGCGAACAGGAACAGGAACGCATGATTGCCATTCTCGGACGCAAGCAGAAAAACAATCCTCTTCTCGTGGGCGCGCCGGGTGTCGGAAAGACCGCGCTCGTGACACACCTTGCGCACCGTATCGCGCACGGCACCGTACCGCCTGAACTGCTTGGCAAGAAAATCCTCTCTGTTGATATGGCACTTCTCGTCGCCGGAACAAGCTTCCGCGGCGAATTTGAAGCGCGCCTCAAGGATGTTCTCGCGGAAGCGAAAGCACATCCTGAAATCATTCTCTTTATCGACGAGATCCATACGATCGTCGGCACAGGCAATGCCAATGGCAGTTTGGACGCCGCTAATATCCTCAAACCGGCCCTCTCGCGAAGTGAGATCCGCTGTATCGGCGCAACGACATTCGAAGAATACAAAAAGTATATTGAGAAGGATGCAGCCCTGGAGCGGCGTTTTCAACCGATTCAGCTCGCAGAACCGACGCCGGAGGAAGCAACGCGCATCGTGGAAGGCGCGAAAGAGTCGTATGAAAAATTTCACAATGTCACACTGCCGGCGGAAACGATCGCGTGGGCCGTTGATGCGGGCGTACGTTACTTTCCCGACCGTTTTCTTCCTGACAAGGCATTCGACATTATTGATGAGGCCGCGTCACGCAAACGCACAGGTATCCACGGCACAAACACCCTTTTACACCGCATTAAGAAAATGGAGCGTGCACTGGAAGCGATCCTCAAGAAAAAACAAGAATTGGTGAGCCATGAGCGCTATGAGGACGCTGCCGCGCTCCGCGTGCGGGAAACATTGATCGTGCAAAAGCTCGCGCGCTGCCGCACTGCCGTACGTGCAGAAGAAAAACGTCGCGCGATCACACTGTCACGGGAAGACATTAATCACACCATTGCAACCATGACCGGCATCCCCGTGGAGAAAATCGCCGCAACATCATTTGCGAAACTTTCCTTCCTGCACAGCACGCTGCCAAAGAAAATCATCGGTCAGAAAGAAGCGACTGACGAACTGTGTGCGGCACTGGCGCGATCCTACAGCGGCATCGCGCACCCAAACCGCCCGATCGGATCATTTCTCTTTCTCGGTCCCAGCGGGGTGGGTAAAACGCTCACGGCGAAGATTCTTGCGCAAGAACTTTTTGACGATGCGCGCGCGCTCATTCGTATCGACATGAGTGAATTGATGGAACGACACAGCGTCGCACGCCTGATCGGCGCACCGGCCGGCTATGTCGGATATGGCGAAGGCGGGAGGCTGACGGAACAGATCCGACGACGTCCCTACAGCGTTCTTCTCTTTGACGAAATCGAAAAAGCGCATCCGGACGTGTTTAATATTCTCCTGCAAGTCCTTGAGGACGGACGACTGACGGACGCGGATGGAAAAACCGTTGATTTCACTCATACTGTCATCATTCTCACATCCAATCTTGGCACGGAGGCGTTCTCTGCGCATGTGCAATTCGGCTTTGGACAAACGGGACGCGCGCATACGACAGCGAATGATGCCCTCATCAAAAACAAAGTGCTCACGGAACTGCGCGGGACGATAAAGCCGGAACTCCTCAATCGTCTTGACCGCATCATCGTATTCCGCGCGCTCACACAAACCGATCTGCACGCGATCGCGAAATTGGAAATGGACCATCTGCGTACCCGCCTTGAGCGCAATAAAATCACACTCACCCATACGCCGGCGGTCACACGCATGATCAGTGAGCGAAGCAACGTACCGCGCGAAGGCGCACGCGCCGTACGCACGTTCATTCAAAACACCGTTGAAAACGCGATTGCGCAGCATATCCTTCGCACACCGAAGCGCCCGCTGCGCGTCGCTGCGGACATCGTCAATGATACACTCACCATCGTCTAATTTTTTTCTTCACGCCGTCCTTAACCTTCTTTTTCCCATCGCGTGTCTGGGATGCGATCGGGACGGAGAGTGGCTGTGTCCTTCATGCCTGCGACGCATTCCGCTACTCTTCGAGTTCGTCTGTCCGATCTGTGAAAAACGTCCGACACCGTCCGGACGCGCCTGTTTTTTCTGTGCGCCAAAAGCGTCGCTCGACGGACTGTGCGTCACAACATCCTATGTTCTGCCGGTCGTCACGCGTGCAATCCATGCCTACAAATATAATTTCGTGCGCGACCTTTCCGCGCCGCTTGCAGATCTCCTGCGTGCGCAACTTCTTGCAACCGCTCTCCCCATACCGGAAATGATTATTCCCGTTCCACTTCATCCGCGACGCGAACGCTGGCGCGGCTTCAACCAATCCGCGCTGCTTGCCGAAGCGCTTGCCGACACGCTCACGCCGGGACTGCCGCTGCCAAGCATGGAGCGTATTCTCGTGCGCACACGACCGACAACGCCACAGATGACGATCACACACTACGCCAAACGCAAAGAAAACATGCGCGGTGCATTTGCGATCAACGATACGGATCGCGTCCGAAACAAAAGAGTGCTCCTCGTGGATGACGTCGCCACGACCGGCGCAACGCTTTTTGAATGTGCGGATATTCTGAAAGATGCCGGAGCAAAGGAAGTATATGCCGTCGTCATCGCGCGACAAGAGTTCAAAAAATCATAGAAAAGACCGGCGGATCTTCGTACTCGTCGCGCTATTTTTTGGCGGATATATTGTGCCAAATGGTGCTGTTGTCTTGTCAGCGACCAGCATCCATCGCTCATAGACAGAGTGATCGGGATGATGGCGCAAATTCGGATCGTCATGCCAGCGTGAAAAAAAGTCCTTTTCCGCGATGATGAATCCCTTTCCGTGCCAGGGATCATGCATAATAAAATTATCCGTATCAAAGCCGACGATGAGGGCATAGTGTCCCTCTTTTTCACTATGTTCGATGAAATTCACGACCACGGGAAGACCGAGAAGGACGTAGTGTCGGATTTCAAGCGCCGTCGATTCATGGTTTTCATAGCAGTAGAATTTTTCTTCCCGCAATACGCCGACCATCCTGTCATTGCGCGTTCCTTTTTCCGGCGTCGTGCCGAGACGCCGTGCCAACTCTGCTTGAGAAAAATGCGCTCCGTGGTGTGCAAAAAGCATCTGCAGCACTGCCGGAGCGCAGAAGTGTTCGTTTTCCTGACGATAAAATGGTACGGAAAGTTCCATAGCATTCTTCCTATTTTCTCCCATCACTATATAACAGATCCTCTTCATAAACAAAAACACGCGACCATTCGCATGTTTTTCATCATACTGTCTTTGATGGCAAAGAAGTGCGATGTCTATTCCGTAACGGCTTCCGCCATACTCTGTTTATGTTCTTTGATGCCACGCGCAAGCGAAACAATTACGGCAATCGCGCCGGCAAAGAGGGCGAGAAAGAGCACGCCATCACCAATGTATTTTAGAAGAGCGAGTATATTTTCTGATAGAGGTGCGATCAGACCGAGCTTTGAGAGATATCCCGGGATATAAAAAATGCGACTGAAGAGAACGATCGCCATAATCAGACCCATGACAAATTTGACCGCGTAGTCCTTCACATAGGTCGTACCGATTGCGCCGATTTGAATTCCGAACAGCGAGCCAGCCAGAATAATCATCGCGAGGCGCACATCAACGACGCCTTCCACTGCATAGAGAATCGTTCCGCCAAGACCCATAACAAAAGCGAGCACCAGTTCCGTTGCGGATGCGATCAGTGCCGGGATGCCCAGCACATAGATCATCGCCGGCACACCGATAAATCCGCCGACGGCGATCGTCGCAGCCAACATGCCTGTCGCGAATCCGAGCGGTGCGAGGAAGAGAAGCGATACGCTCCCGCCGATGCTCTGAAAATGCATCATCGTCCACGGAATGCGTACGGAGCGCACCCACCGCACCAATCGCGTATGCTTCTTCTCTGAATTTTCACTCCTACGATGTGTTCTGAATGTTCCGTAGGCATCCTTGAGAACGTAGAATCCCGTGACGGCAAGCACAACAATGAAAATGACGGAGACGTAGAGATCCGTCCCGACATCGCCATATGCGCCACGGACATTCGTCATCACATGTTTTCCATAGATCATTCCGCCTTCCGCAAAGATACCCATCACCACTCCAAGTTTCCAGTCCACGTGACCATATTTGTGCCGCTTGAGTGCGCCGACAAGCGCTTTTGGAAATTTGTGGCAAATGTTTGACGCAACAGCGACAATACCAACCACACCCAACGTCATCATCGCCGGTGTGAGCACGAACGCCCCGCCGGATCCGATGAAGCCACTTACCATGCCGCCGACAAAGCCGACAAGGAACAAAATGAGGATGTTTGTGCTGTTGAGATCAATGAAAGTAACTTCCATATGATGTCTCTATGTATATTATTTTTTCTTTTTTGGCTTGAGACCGAGTAGATCCCAAAAGTGTCCGGTGAATGTTCCGTGGACGAAAGAAAATGAAAACGCAATCACAACAGGCAACCCTGCGTAGAATAGTTCTCCTTCCTGCACCCTTTGTTCGGCCTCGATGACTTCTCCGGAAAAGAAATAGAGCAACACATAGAGTGCTCCGCTCAATGCGCCAAATCCGATCACTTTCATCGCTTCCATGGATGCAAACTTTCCCATAAAATCATAAAAAAATAAAACAAGCAAAAAACGGCACGCGGCCATTTCTTTCTTTTACGCGAGATATGCGTATGTACGACGCTACTTGTAAAAAATACGAAGGGGATGAAAAATTCATCCGTCGTTCATTTATTATTGTAGCACATGCAGTCAGATAAAACAATACCGTACATATGACTCTTTGTTCAAGAGCTGCGGCGTGTTTAAGAGATGTTGTATGTTCATTTTTTATATTTTAGCCCACTTCCGAATGAGCATTTTTCATTCCTCCCTGTTTTCATTATGCGGATAATTAGGTCTTGTATATATTCTAATTATTTTCTATAATAGCAATATATGCTCACAAAAAAGCAAACGCAAGTCCTCAATTTTATAAAGGGTTACATGGCAAAGCATAGCTATGCCCCCTCTCTTGATGAAATCAAAAGGAAGTTTAAGCTCGCCTCTGTATCGACGGCTCATTACTACATCAGCAAGCTACAAGACGCAGGGTTTTTGAATAAAGAACACAATCAACCCCGCGCCGTTTCAACAGTAGAAGCAAAACAGACAGTGGAAATTCCTATTTTGGGAGCTATCGCGGCAGGTCAGCCCATTGAGGTGATAGAAATTCCGGACGAAACTATCGCAATCACAAGAGATGAAATTGGAAAGCAAGGCAAGCACTACGCCTTGCGCGTTCAAGGGAGCAGTATGATTGATGAGGGTATTTTTGACGGCGATATTGTCGTAATCCGTAAGCAGGATGTGGCAGAAAATGGTCATACTGTTGTAGCTGTGATAGATGACAATCAAGCAACGCTTAAAAAATTATATCGTGAAAATGGAAAGTTTAGACTACAACCGGCAAACCCGACACTATTTCCAATTTATCGCGATGAGGTAGAAGTGCGGGGTGTTGTCGTTAAGATTATTCGCAATCTTGAATCGCAACTTGATCAAGGACAATCGAGAGATGAAAAGTATGTGCGTAAAATAGATTATTCGTGGGATTACAGAGGAGAAAAAACAAAATCGCACACCCACGGAATACATACCTATCCAGCAATGTTTATACCACAAGTCGGACGAAGATTATTAGAAACTTATAGTAAAGAGGGCGATACGATTTGCGATATTTTCTGTGGCTCTGGCTCGGCTTTAGTTGAAAGTAGATTGATAGGAAGAAATGCCTACGGCATAGACCTTAATCCTTTGGCTATTTTTCTTGCGAAAGCAAAAACAACCCCAATCAATCCTCAAAAATTAACAAAAGAGTATCTCGTATTGCTTGATAGAGTAGAAAAAATTAAAGATAGCGAAATAAAGCGTCCAGATTTTAAGAACATAGATTTTTGGTTTAAGGATAAAGTGATTGTTAAACTTGCAAAACTAAAAAAAGCTATTCGCGAAATAAAAGATGAATCAATTCAGAATTTTTTGATGGTCGCCTTTAGTGAGACAGTCCGCTACTCCTCAAATACAAAGACTGGGGAGTTTAAGTTAGTTCGAGTTAAAGGCGACAAGCTAGAAAAACATGACCCAGATGTTATTGGGATATTTTGCAAACACGCAGAGAAAAATATTGAGGGAATGACTGATTTCTACAAAGATGCAAAAAAGGATTCGTGGACAAAAATAATCTATGGCGATTCGTCAAAGGACAATGGAATCAAAGCAAACTCTATTGACTGCATTATTACTTCTCCGCCATACGGCGATAGCAGAACAACAGTTGCATACGGACAATTTTCCCGCCTATCGGCACAATGGATTGATGTATTTGATGATCCAAATGATGCTTCTGGCGTAGATAATGATCTTCTTGGCGGTAGAACTACTAAAAATTTAATTCATACCCTTTCATCTGGTTATCTGAAAGAATCATTAGAAAAAATTACGAAGCAAGGCGAAGTAAGGGCAAAAGATGTATTGAGCTTTAATCTTGGATTGAATGAATGTTTGAAGCAGGCTCATAGAATCCTTAAGCCAGGAAAGTATTTTTGCCTTGTTGTTGGAAATAGATTAGTTAAGCAGGTTAGGATCCCAACAGATTTTATTATCGCAGAATTAGCAGAAAAAATAGGGTTCACCTGTGAAGATATAATCGTTCGAAACATTCCAGGCAAAAGAATGCCTATTAAAAACTCTCCGACAAACATTGTTGGTGCTTTGGAGGAAACAATGAACAAAGAAAGTATTGTTGTTTTGAGGAAAAACTAGAGAATGCGCTTGTGCGTTTTGAACATAAGTGGAAAGGTTTTTTCGGAAAGATGAGTGAGCCGAAAAGCGGAGCCGTGATCATGGGGTTTCCCCGCATTTTTTCCAGTCCTATATACTCCAAGGCGAATATCATATTTTGACAATGCGAGAAATTGCTTTGGATCAATATCTTTTAACAACCATGCCTCTGTATAGTGAAAGTATTCGTGTCCTTTTTCTTTTTTGCAGTTAGCAAAAACAAGAATAAGTCCATTTCCGATTTTTTCTGCCGCCTTTAGCATCAAAAAATCTAGTTCATAATATCCAAGCACTGTTCTATTTTTGAGTATGAGTAACTTGCCTTGCTTTTCATCGACTTTACAATGAAAACCACGTCCGTTTTTCTTTCCGTTCGTAATGGTTTGATGAAGTATTTTGTGTTGCGGGTATTCAGGATCGGGATATCCAAATCTTTTCAAGATTTCCGCATTTGTGATTCCTTCCGGCTTTTTGGTAAACAAAGTCATCATGGAAGCCGTACCTGCTCTTTGAGATTTCAATTCCATTACTCCAAAATCCGGTAATGCAATATTGTTTTCCGTAATACCAAGATAGTCCTCTAGGGTCTTGCCTATTCCAGTATTGTGTAAACGATTTGATTTAATCCATCCCTTTTCGGAGAGTTCTTTGAGCGCTTTCTTAATTTGGGTTAATGTTCGTTTTTGCATATTACTTTTGTCCAAGAAAACCTTATTTTACTTAGGTTCGAACTTGGACATCTGGCGGAGGAGGTGAGATTCGAACTCACGATACCCTTCCGGGTATGACAGTTTTCAAGACTGTTGCCTTAAACCACTCGGCCACTCCTCCACTGCTCTTGTAAATGAATGCCTATCTTTTTTTGTGTTTACGCTATCAATTTCTTAAATGCCACTCCTCCTTTATATGATTTTATTTGTCGCTCTCTTTTGTATGCATCTTGTTTGCTCACACATGCTTCAGAATATACGATCTTCCATGGACTATATGCCTTTGTAGAACGAACCCTCCCCCTGTTGTGAATCATGAGCCGCTCGACAAGATCATGGCTATGCCCTATATAATATCTCGCTTGCGCTTCACTTTTCAGAATATATACATAATACATATTATTACGGATAGTTTTTCCCGCTTTTAGCGGGACCCCGCCAGAGGCGGTGGCAAGACTGTTGCCTTAAACCACTCGGCCACTCCTCCGTTCTTTTTCTTCTCGTATCCTATCAGGGGAATTGCGCTTTGTGAAGTTTTTCAAAAAGGAACGACT
>Ga0209542_10009963_pt1 | contig 17287 bp, 18 predicted proteins | sample RifCSPhighO2_01_FD_184028 | JGI IMG/M metagenome (GOLD analysis project Ga0209542, IMG submission 184028) | Soil microbial communities from Rifle, Colorado - Rifle CSP2_plank highO2_0.1 (SPAdes) (version 2) | ecosystem: Environmental > Terrestrial > Deep subsurface > Rock core/Sediment ...
TTTTTCTCAATTTTACCTAAATTAAAAAAATAATTACTTTTTGTAAAATCATCATATAAATCTTTTATTTTTATTATATCTTCTTTTTTATTTGTTAATTCATAATTTTCTTTAAACCATTGCACTATATTAAGTGATTTATCTGATATAAGTTGTTTATTGTCAATAATTTTATTTGATTTTAATTGCAATATTTTTAATTCTAAATCTAATTGTTTTGTTTTTTCTTGTTCATATTGCATTTGTAATTCTATTTGTTTAGTTTTCTCTTGTTCTATTAATAATTGATTATTATTTATTATATTATCTCTTATTTCATTACTTCTTAATGGATTTTCTATAATTAATTTATTTATCATTTCTATTGCTAATTCTATATTAAATTCACCATTTATTATAAATAATTCTGTTTGCTTCTTATTATTAAATACTAATTCAACATTTAATTGTTTTAATCTAATTGCTTTTTCAAATAATTGTTCAATTATATTATTATTATCTGTTTCTGCAATATGTAAAATTGTAAATTGTTTTCCAAATGTTATATGATGTTCTTTATATATTCTATCACATATACGAGAACTTTTCCCATATTTAATCAATAATCTACTATTATATATACCAATTAATCCTAAATATATCACATTTTTATTTTCATAATTAATTAAATCATTATTATTAAAATATGTTTTAATAAATGATGTATCTAATAGTAAATTATTATTAAATTGAATATTTTTATTTTCTGAGTATGATCCTGTTTTTCTTATTGATGGTAATATAACATTACAAATATGTTTCTTAAATTCTTTTGCCTCTTTCTTTTTACTTCCTATTATTAAACTATATAAACCAGATTCAGATATATAAATTGTATTTTCTTCATTTGATATATTTTTTAAATTTTTTGATAGGGGTCTAAAATTTAGCACCCCTAAATTTTTTAATTTATATTTTTCGTCATTATCAACATGTTCTCTTATTGCTTGTTGTAAATTACTATATTCAAGATATTCTGCAATTTCTTTTCCTTTAAAATATATTTTATCATTAACAATATAATATGTAAATGTTTTATTAGCATACTTAAATATATTAGTTAATGTATTTTGTAATTGTAATTCATTATTATTAATTTCATCTTTATTTTGTAATTGTAATTCATTATTATTTGTTGTTTGTATTTCTATATTATTTTCAGCATCTTCTATTTGTTCTTCTTCAGTATTGTCTGATAATTCGTCTAAATTTATTTGACTTAATATTTTTTTACCACATAATGTTGAATATTTTTTTAATATTCTACATGCATGTTTTATACTTATATATGCATGACCATTAATATCATATTTCTTTATTGTTTCTCTATTAATTTGTGATGCATATCGTGTACTCTTTGTTTGTTTAATTAAATCAATTAATAATATTTTTTCATCATTGATTTTTATTCCAAAATTTTCAAATACTTTTATCATTCTATATTATATAATTTTAATATGTTTTTAAATAATATTTAATAGATTTTTAATTTATATTTAAATTATATAAAAATATAAACTTATAATATAATATATGAGTTCTGAATATATGAAAAATTATTATCAAGAACATAAAGATAAAATTAAACAACAAGTTGTTGATAATATGAGAAAACCTGAAAATAAAGAAAAAAATTTATGTTATTCATTATTGTCAAGAATAAATAATAGAAAAAAAACAAAAATACGGCAATCAACAATTGATAAATATGAATTATATTTAAATGATACTGGAAAATGGGCAAGTAAAAAATATGGTTCACAATATGTAAATATAGCTTAAATAAAAAATTAATTACAATCTTGTTTTTTTATCCATTTGCATAAAAAATGTCGCATATTACTAGTTCGTTCAATAAAATATTGTTTGAAAAATATATTAGTTTCAATAAAATTATTGAAATATGTTTTATTATATTTCTTTTTCTCAATTTTACCTAAATTAAAAAAATAATTACTTTTTGTAAAATCATCATATAAATCTTTTATTTTTATTATATCTTCTTTTTTATTTGTTAATTCAAAACTATCTTTAAACCATTGAACTATATTATATGACATTTCTAAATAATTTTGTGTTCTATCATTTACACTTTTAGGTAAAACTAATAACCATTTATTTTGTTTATATTTCTTATGTTCTTCTAATAAGATTTTTATTAATGCATATTTATGTTGTTCTTGAAATTCTTTTGTTTTATAATCTGGATTTGCAAGAAATACATTATCATTTTCATCAATTAATTTTTCATCATTTGTAAATGTTGATTTAAAATATATATCAATTATCCTTTGTGCATCTGCTATAGTTGGTTCTTCTGCAAATAATGGTTTCTTATTACATTCAACAATCATTGTTAAATTTAATTCCTTTTGTGTTTCACTTTCATGATGTCCTCTAGCACTAAATAAACCTCCTCCAGTCAATTCTTTAACAACACTATTTTCAAATTTTTTATTTTCTGGAGGTTCTCTAAATATTACTAATCTCTTTTTATGTATATTTGCTTTCTCTGGATTACTTCCAGTTTTACTTGCTTCAAATAATAAATTATTATTACAAATCATTCCATAATTTCCTAATGCACATAATAATAAATCATTCATCATTCCCTTTCCATTTCTACCATTTCCATTAAATATTATAAAACGTTCTAAACAACGTCCATCTAAACATGTAGATAATATTTGTAAATATAAATTTCTTTCTTCTTCATCTGGCATAATTCGTTTTATTAAATCATTAACAACTTGTAATTCTTCTTCAGTTGGTTCTTGCCAATTATAACCAGTTGTTATACTAATAAAATCATCATATTTGTATTCTCTAAATTGTTCTTCATTAAAATCATACACAATATTTTCAAATCCAAATAAATACCATTTATCATCTAATTTAATATCATCTCTTGAATTTACTTCTTTGTATGATTCAACTATTTCTTTCTTAAATTTTGTTAATTTTAATTTTTTTATTTGTGTTTGCATACTATTATAATTTTTATGTTCATAATATAACTCAAATGTTATTTTTTTTAAAAAATCATATAAATCATTTGATAAAAATTCTTTAAATAATGTATCATCATTTTTCCAAGTATGCCCATTAAAACTATAAAATTTATAAATATTATTTTTAACAATATAAATAAATCTATTTTGACCTAATATTTTTGCATATTTACACATATCAAATTGTTCAAAATCTGGTGTATTATTATCTATTATTTTAATAAAAACTGGTTTATTATCTTCAATTGCATAATAATATAATGTAGCTGCAGTATATTTCTTTTTTAAAGATTTCATTGTTACAAATGTTTTAAATTTTGTTTGTGTTTTTTCTAATCCATCATAATTATTTCCTTTTGCACTAAAATAATTAAATAATTCAAATGCTTCATCTTCATTTGGAAATGTATTCTTTAATGCCATTCCAACACTCATCCAATATTCGTAACAATCAAATCTTTCTTGTTTATAACATCCATCAAACATTTGTTTATAAATAATTGGTTGTGTTAAAGTTGCACTTAATATTTTTTCTTTATTTGTTTCTTCAGAATATACAATTAACTCATCCTTCTTTTTTTCTTTTTTAATAACTATTTTTTCTTCTTGTTTAACTTCAATTATTTCTTCTATGTCATTTATATTTATACTATTTTTTGGTATATATTCAACAATAAAATCTTTCATACACCCATTAATTATTATATGTTTTGATGTATCATCTATATTTGTTCCTTTTTTTTGATTTGGTAATCTAAACCAATGTTCGCTATAAATACTTGTATCAATACAAGTTTTATTAATTTTATTTTTTTTATAAATAAATTCATTACTATGTTCTTTTATAAATAATTCATGAATTTCTTTTAATTTTTCTGTTGATAAATTCCACTTAGGTATTGAGTAATGAAAAGAATGCTCATTTTCATTATTCTGTGTATATTTAAACTCTTCTAAAGTAAATTCAAGACCATATTTTTTTTTCATGAATACTTGTAAGTAATTTATAAATTTTGTTATTCCATTTTTATAATTATCTAAATCACCAAAAAAAATATATTGTGTATTATTATGCACTCTTATATGATACCCTCTATCTGATTTTAAATAATTAATTACATCTTCAATATTATCAATTTCTATTCCATTATTCTTTATGAATTTTTCATTCTTTTTTGAATAATCATCAATACTAAAAAGTTCATATTTTTTTAATGACATTTTTAATAATAATCTTATATTATTATATTAGAAATTATTTTTTATATATTTTTTTATATTTTTTATCATTTTTTGTCATATTATTATATAAATAAATAAATATAAATAATATATATGGAAAATATTATTGAAGGAAAAAAAGCTATTATTGGTGAAGAATTAGATTTTACATTATTTGTTAATGAAAATTTAAATAATACAAATGTATTTACTAATAAAATTTTGAATATTATGGAAGAACTAAGAAAACAAAATCCATCTTTACAAAATGGATGTTGCATTATTTCAAAAAATAATAATTTTAATAAACAACTTGAACAAATTATTAATGATAATGATAATTTTTTTACATTATCAAAAAAAGACCAAAAAAATATATATGCAAAAAATGGAATAATTATCTTTGATTAAACATAATGAATTTCGCCGTTTACTAGAATAAAACAAAAAATAAAACAAAAAATAAAACAAAATAAATCACAAATAATTTGGTAGATTATCAAACATAAATTCCCCATTTTTAAGTTTTAATTCCCAATAATCTAATAAACATAATCCAATAATATTTGAATTTTCATGTATTAATGGTGTATTTGATATTGTAAATTTTTTATTATTAATTACAACATATTCTGTCTGTAATTCATCTTCATTTATTCTTGTTATTATTAATTTCTTACCAATATCTGATATATAAAAATTCATCGGTGCACCTGTATCACATACAAATGTCATCGGTATATATCCATCTTTAACTTTCCAACTTATTCTTAATAATAATCTATTATGATGACTTTTTTTATTAAATATTCTTTCTGGTATTATATATTTATCACTTAATTTATAATCTGTTATATGTGCTTTATTAATATAATCATTTGGATAATCATTATCATGTAATAATAATTCATCATCCACATTATTATCATTAATCATTAACATTATATTATATAAATACAAATATTATTTTATATATTGTATTTATTTTTAATTTTTTTAACTCAAATAAAATTATTCATCACTTGAAGTTTCGTCAAATTTTTTCTTTTTTTTTCTTCTTTGTTCTCTTAATAACTTATCAAAATCAAGATTATTTTTTTCAAGTAATGTTTTAAAATCTGTTTTAACATCTCTTATAATAGAATTAGTTTTATTTTTAACATCATATAAATAACTATCTAACATAATAATATCATCAAATATTTTTTTATAATCATTATCATAATCATAATTATAATTATTTTTTTCAAATAAAGTTTTTAAAGAACATTTAACTTCGTTAATATCACTTAAACAAAATAATTTCACCACCTCACTAGAATAAAACTCAAATAAGTTTTTTTAAAATTCTTTGTTTACATCATGTTATCGTTGGAGGAATACTATGTTCTATTAGTCCACTTTTAGCGTATAATTCACTAATTAGTTTAGTATAATCATATTTACATTTAAAAATTGATATATAATTAATAAATCTAGTATTAATTATTATTAAATTATTATCTATTAAATACATTAATTTCTTCATATATCCAAAAAATAATATATTATTAATAAAACTTAAATTATCTTCATGAAATAAATTTTCAATATATATATTATTTTTTTTATATAAATCATGAATTTGTTTTATAAAATGTATATTATCCGTATTTGAATATTCAATTATACTTTCAAAATTATTGTTATTATACTCTAATATATTATTATTAAATAAATACTCAAATAATTCTAAATCATAATATGAATGCTCATTTAATAAACATTTTATTAAATCATCTTGATGAGATAACATATTTTTATTACTATTAATATAATATTTTTCAATATAATATTTAAATATATTTATATCTTTTGATGCACATATTCCATATTCAAAGAAAAACATATCTTCTGGAACATCCATTATTATTTTATTAATACTTTTATGTTCATAGTTTTCCAAATAATCTATAACATTTTGACCTAAATTTTTATCATAACGAATACTTATTATACTTGTATTTATATTTTTTTTATGAATTAAATAATCTAAACATTCTTTATGATAAATATCATCATAATTACATTTCATAATACCAGTTTGCAAACAATCATTACAATAAATTTCATTAAACATTGCATTTGGTATTTCTTTTAATACTTCTATATCAATCTCTTTATCATAAATCATATTTCTTATTTTAGTTATAAACTTATCAAAATCATTAGTTAAACCAAAGTAATCTATAAATTTACATATTTTAACTATATTTTCATTTGTTAATTTTAAATTATCAATATTTATAAATTCATTTACATTTATTGTTTTTGTTAATGCATGGTTCATTAAATATTCATTAACTTCTTTTTCAGATACACCATCATTTAACATTTCATTTGTTAATCTAAATCGTTGTAACATATTAATTTATAATATTAATATATTGTTAAATAAAAATTAATTCATTTTTTTGCAACTTTACTTGAATAAAATTAAAAGTATACCAAATTAAACAAAATAAATTTCGTCGTTTACTTAAATATAACTAAAAGTATAACAAATTAAACAATTTCTAATTATATTTATATTTTTTTATAATTTAGATATATCATCTTTAAATTTTATAATATTTATTTTATCTTCTAATTTATTATATTTATCTTTTAATTCAATTAAATCTTGTTTAAATTGTTTATTTTCTTCTAATTCAATTACTCTCTTTTTTAATTCTTTAATTGTGTTATCTCTAGTTACTATTTCTTCTTTTAATAAATGTTCTTTATTTTCAACTTGTATATTATCTTCTTTTAATTTTGTATTTTCATCTATTAATTTAATATATTCATCATAATTAATTTTAGCAAATTTTTGTGCCATATATTACATTATAATTTTATTTTTATATAATTTATATTTTTGCACCATATTACAAGTTAAATAAAACTTAAAATTCCATAAAATAATAATTCAATAACCGAACAAGTTAAATTAAAATTTAACTTTGAATTAATCAAATAAAATAGCGTTTCTGTTTGCCAATCATATTGATTTATATTTTCTACATATACAGGTTTAACATATTGTTTTAATTCTTCTTGTGTAAAACCAGAATTGTATCCATTTTGTAATGCTCCATATTTTAATAATAATTTAACACATTTATCATTATCATGATATATTGTATTATATAATGGTGTATCACCATAATTAGTTTTTTCATGAGTTGCTCCATATTTTAATAATAACTTAATACATTTATCATGTCCATTTTTTGATGCACAATTTAATGATGTATCATCATAATATTCTTTTTTACGAGTTTCTCTATTTTGTAATAATAATATAATACAGTCATCCCAACCAAATTTTGAGTTCAAATGTAATTGTAATGGTGTCATACTATAATTATCTTTTTTATGCATTGCTCCATTTTTTAATAATAATTCAACACATTTATAATGACCATAATCTGTTACCCGATATATTGGTCTATTACCACCATATACATTATTGATATTGATATTTTTATTATATTTTTGTATACATTCTAAACATTCTTTTTCACTAACTTTAAATATATTTTTATGACAATTACTCATCTTTAGTTAATATAATAATATATATTAGTCAATATATTTAAATTTCAATTTTTAAAATACCATAAAATAATAATTCAATAACCGAACAAGTTAAATTAAAATTTAACTTTGAATTAACCAAATAAAACAGAGTTTCTGTTTGCCAATCATCTTTATTTAAATTTTCTACATATATTTGTTTAATATATTGTTTTAATGTTTTATGTATAAAATCTGAATTATATCCATTTTGTAATGCTCCATATTTTAATAATAATTCAACACATTTATCATGTCTTTTCCATGATGCCAAATGTAATGGTCTATCACCTTTATTATTTTTTTCATGAGTTGCTCCATATTTTAATAATAATTCAACACATTTATCATGTCCATAACGTGATACCAAATGTAATGGTGTATCACCAATATTATTTTTTTCATTAGTTGCTCCATATTTTAATAATAATTCAACACATTTATCATGTCCATTACGTGATGCCCAATGTAATGGTGTATTACCATTATTATTTTTTTCATGAGTTGCTCCATTTTTTAATAATAAGTCAACACATTTATTATTCCCATGTTCTGATGCCCAATGTAATGGTGTATTACCATTATTATTTTTTTCATGAGTTGCTCCATTTTTTAATAATAAGTCAACACATTTATTATTCCCATGTTCTGATGCCAAATGTAATGGTGTATCACCAAAATTATTTTTTTCATGAGTTGCTCCATATTTTAATAATAATTCAACACATTTATCATGTCCATTATCTGATGCCAGATATAATGGTGTAATACCATATTCATTTTTATTATTTATATCTTTAATATACTTTTGAATACATTCTTGACATCCTTGTTTACTTGCTTCAAATATATCTTCATGACAATTATTCATCTTTAGTTAATATAATAATGTATTTTACTCATATAATTTAAATTTCAATTTTTTAAAATCCCATAAAATATTATTATATATTAAAAAATTGAATTATTTAATATATTGAATTATAATTATCATTATTATTAATTAATACACAAATATATCTCATCAATGACCATTCAGTTACAATCAAGTTATGGTGGTGATCCCATTAATGTAACACTTGAAATTATTAAAAATTCAAATTTACTAAATCAATTATATGATAATAATACATCAAATAATATATTGACTATTAATGTCCCTTATGATATATTAAATTTATGTGTGGAATTTATGAGAGAAAATAAAGATACAGGATTATTAAAACAACCTATTCCACCTTTAAATATGCAAGAATCAGTTATTGAATTTTTAACTCTATATCAATTTAATTTTATAAAAACAAATTTAGTTAAATCTGATAATATATATGATATACCTAAATTTACAATTTTATTAAAAATGTCAGATTATTTACAAATTAATATATTAAAACAACTTTTATTAGTTGTATTTGCATATTATATTGGAAAAAAAGAAATATGTTTAAATTATGTAATTCCTGAAAAAATAATAGCAAATGTATTATCATTTAAAGAAATTGCAACTAATTTAGAAATTGATTTAGATAAAATTGATTTTACAAAAATGATTGATTATTCTGTTCTTCATAAAATTAATGAAGAAGCACGAAATTTAAATATTGAAATTAATAGTGAAGAATATTTTCTTAAATATGGTTCACAAATAAAAGAATCACAAGATAAAACATATATTAAAAATAGAATTGATAGAAAATATGAAATATGTTTGAATGGTAATAATTTTGAACCATCTAAAGAATGTAATAAAGATCCTGATAGAGTTAAAAAAATGAAAGAAAATGGTGATTATATTGTAAATGTTGAAACAAGTGAAAAAGATGTTGAAACAAGTGAAAAAGATGTTGAAACAAGTGAAAAAGATGTTGAAACTTGTGAAAAAAATATTGAAAAAAGTGAAAACGATGTTGAAACAAGTGAAAAAGATGTTGAAACAAGTGAAAAAGATGTTGAAACAAGTGAAAAAGATGTTGAAACAAGTGAAAAAGATGAAGAATAAAACCAAAAATATAAATTTATTTATTGTTATATACTTAATATAATAAATTAATTTTTATATATCAAATTCATTTTCTTAATCTTTTGCACCATCTTTAATTGTTTTTACATTTGGTAATGTTCTTAATAATCCTTTATTAAATATTCATAAAATGTATTATACTTAACAATAATCATCTTTATTTATCCATTTAATTATATTATTTCTTTTTAATATTATAAATTTACATTTATTAAGTTTTCTTTCAATTTTCTTTTTTTATAAACGAAAACCATAGTTAAAATACATTTATTTATATCATATATTATTAATTTAATTATTTTTCTCAAAATTTTCAAGTACTTCCATCATTTTAATTTGTTCTTGTTTAATTCCAAATAAATTAAATAGGTGCTGGAACTATCGTATACCTTAGAGACAAAAATTGTGATAAAGGTATGTTCCGACTAATTCCCATTTGATTTGACATACATACATAGAATACATAGCGTTGTAATTGTCTTGAGTATTCTCTGTATGGCAAACCATGATGTCCAGGATGAAATTGCCAGATACAATATCCAAATTCAAGTGAATTCTGAAAGTGATACCATGTTTGTATGTCTCTGGCATATCTTGAAAGACGTCGTTGTTCAACAACATCATCTTCTTCTTCTTGGGATTCTTCAATGAGTTCTATTGAGAAACCTTCAGTTTCTACATCATCATCCCAAACCTTTTCAGGTTCTGTTCGTACATCATCATCATTGTCATTCCAGTCCATGTCTGTTCGTGCAGTATTCATTGCAAAAGTTGATAGTAAAAATGGCTTATGGTCCGGCCAGGTCATTTAAATTAGTATTCAATATTGAATATATTGATATTTTCAATTTTTTATATTCTATAATAATAATATATGTTAGTAAAATTTTTACTTTCAACAATTTTCTTATTAACAGGTATTCAATCATATGATTGTTCAAATGATTGGTTAGATTATCCAGGTGTATTAGAAAATGTTAATTATACAAATTTTTCAAATTATGGTTTTGGTGATTTTGGTATAATTCAAAGTATTGGTGATTATAATTTATCATCACCAAATGTACATAATTTATGTACATGTTATGATACATTTCCAGCTTCATTTACATCATATGAACAATTAATAAATGTTATGGATATAGTTAAAAATCATTCAAAGTTTTTTAATAAAAATAATATGTTATTAAATAATGATCAAATCTCATCATGTAGTTCAAATAATCTTTTTTTATATATGTTTGATTTATTATCAGTAAATAATCATACATTTTGGGGACATTATGCACATTCTAATAATGAATTACCAAATGAATTATTAAATTATTTTAATACATGTTTATATCCATGGACATTTAGTGATATACCACATGATTTAATACATTATGCAATAAATCAATATAATTGTATATTACCAATTCAACAAGATGATGTGTATATTTTAAATGGTATTATTTGTTCTAAAAATACTGATGTAAATCAACCAAATCAACAAACAGAATCAACTGAAATAAATACATATGAATTTGAAACTAATGAACCAACGAGTTCACCAACAAATGAACCAACGAGTTCACCAACTTTTGAACCAACGAGTTCACCAACTTTTGAACCAACGAGTTCACCAACTTTTGAACCAACGAGTTCACCAACATATGAACCAACGAGTTCATCAACTAATGAACCAACGAGTTCACCAACTTTTGAACCAACGAGTTCACCAACTTTTGAACCAACGAGTTCACCAACTTTTGAACCAACGAGTTCACCAACTTTTGAACCAACAAATGAACCAAATTTATTTATAAATGTACAAATAAATGAACAAACAAATGAACAAACAAAGGAACAAACGTATAAACAAACTAGAAAACCAAAAGCATCACGAACACCAAAACCAATTCCAACACAAATACCAACAGAAACAATAAAACCAATACCTAAACCAATACCTAAACCAACACAAAAACCAAAACCAAAACCAATTTCAATACCAAAAAGAACACTAAAACCAAAAAAATAATAATTACACATTAATACATTAAAAATAAATTAATATAAATAAATAAAATGTATACTATGTATATAACTAAAAATGGTTTTTTATAATTGCGAAAAATGTGGTAAACAATTTAGTCAAAAAGGACATTACAATAAACATATTAATAAAAAATTACCATGTATTAATGAAATGAAACTTAAAGAAATTATTAGTGTAATTGTAAATAAAACATTAAATGAAAATAATAATAAAAAAGAAAAAAATGATTTATATATTTCTAAAGATTTAGAAGATACTATAAATATAGAATTACCAAATATGACTATAAAACATAATTTAGGACAATATTTTACAACAAATATTGAACTCAAAGAAAAAGTATTTGAGTTTATATTAAATAATCCTTCTAATATATTGGAACCATCTATTGGACAAGGAGATTTAATTACATTTATTACAGGTAAAATATCAAATATAACATTTGATATGTATGAAATTGATACAAAAATTAAATTATTAGATAAAATACAACAAGATAAAGTTATTTATGGTGATTTTATGAAACAAATAATTACAAAAACATATAAAACAATAATAGGGAATCCACCTTATGTTAGAACTAAAAAAGGAAATTTATATATTGATTTTATAGAAAAATGTTATAATTTACTGGATGATAATGGTGAATTAATATTTATTGTTCCATCTGATTTTTTTAAATTAACACGTACATCTAAATTATTGAATATTATGATGACAAATGGAACATTTACACATATATTTCATCCACATAATGAAAAAATGTTTGATAATGCATCTATTGATGTTATTGTATTTAGATATTGTAAAAATAATTTAATTAAAAAAAAAGTAATATATAATGATAAATTACTTTATATTACTAATAGCAATGGATTAATTACTTTTGAAGAAAAAGAAAATAATAATAGTATTATGTTTCAGGACTATTTTGATATTTATGTTGGTCTTGTTAGTGGTAAAGAACAAGTTTATAAAAATGAAGAACTTGGGAATATTGAAGTATTAAATGGTGAAAATAAAGTTGATAAATATATTTATATTGAAAACTTCCCTTGTGAAAATGAGAAAATCAATAAACATTTATTACATCATAAAAAAGAACTTATTGAAAGAGGAATACGAAAATTTAATGAAAATAATTGGTTTGAATGGGGAGCACCTAGAAATATTACTACAATTAATACTAATCTTGGTAAAGATTGTATTTATATTTATAATTTAACACGAAAATCTAATGTATCATTTTTAAGTAAAGTTAATTATTTTGGAGGTGGTTTAATAATGCTTAAACCAAAAAAAAAATGCAATTTAAATAATATAGTAACATACATAAATAGTAATACATTCAAAAATAATTTTATGTTTTCAGGAAGATTTAAAATAGGACATAGACAAATATCTAATTCTTATATTCCAAGTAAATATCTATAAATTTAATGTTCTTATATTCAACATAAATATTTCTTTCCAACTTGGTTTAGGTTTTTGTAAGCAATCAATAAATAGTTTTATTTTTTTAGTTATATTTTCATATTTAAATTCTCTATTTTTATCCCAACAAACTTGAAATGGTAAATTATTTATATTTGGTGTTAAAATTGTTAATCCTTTTACACTATTAACAATTATATCATTCATATCTGTTTTATTTAATACTATAAAATAGTAATCTTTTTTATGATTAGTATTATATTTTTTATTTTTTAATTTATTGAAAAGTATATTACTCATATTACCATTTTCATATGATTTATTTCTATGAATATCCAACATTTCATTCGTGTAAGCATATACACACATTGCTAAATTAGCAGTATTATCACTTGTTATTGTAGTAGTTGTTTTTATATTAATTGGTAACCAACCATATATATAATCAAATGCTAATATATCATACCACATTCTACTTGTTGATTTTTTTATTTTTTCACCAAACTTATCAATAAGCAATTTAATTACTTCATCTTCATCTATACAACTATTTACTCTACCATCTTTATTTTGGTTTGAAAATTGAAATACTTGTGATTTTAAATATTTTCTAATTTTATACATAATTAAAGGTAATTGTTTTAATCTTAAAATACATCCTCTAAACCATTTTTGTATTTTAATTATTTTAGTTTCATCAATTTTTAATAATGAAAATGATTGTGTTATTATTTCAATTTGTAAATCCATTTTTGAATAGTTTATATAGTATTTATTATTCTATATTATTTTATTTCATTTTTTTATAACACAATCATTTTCATTATATTACTTTTATAATATTTTATTTATAAATCCATATTTTAAACATTCTTGTGATGTTAAAAAAATATTTTTCTTTAATAAATTATTTAAAGTATTTTTATCTATATTTGTTTCCATTAAATATAATTGTTTAAGATCATTCATCACTAAATTATTATTATATAAATGATCTTTTATATTTTCATGTGTTCCATCTATTTCTGAAGTTAATTGATGTATTAATATTTTTGAATAATTTGTCATAAATCTTTTTTGTCCTGCTAAAAAAATTAATGTTCCTGAACTACATACATATCCTTCACAAAATGTATGTATTGGTATTTTTGATAATTTTAATAAATCATAACACATCATACCATATTCAAGATCTCCACCATTACTTGTAATATGTATATTTATATTTTTTGTATTTGTTTTAAATAAAGTTATAATACGAGTTAATTGCATAATACTTTTTTGTGTTACATCACATCTAAAATATATATTATTGTTATAATAATCAACATTTTTAATAAATTTTCGTAACATTATAATATATTAATGGGACAATATTTTTTAGATCAATATTCATTATTACATTTTGCTGTTGGAATAATTTTTTATTTTTTTGGATTTTCATTTATTAATACATTATTAATACATACTTTATTTGAAGTTTCCGAAAATACTCAACAAGGCATTGATATAATTAATACATATTTTAAAAATATATGGCCAGGTGGAAAAGAATATTCAGATTCTCTTATAAATAGTATTGGTGACACATTTTTTACTATGTTAGGTTGGATAATAGCATATTATATTGATGAATTAAATAAATAAAATATTAATTAATAGTTTTAGTATTATTATCAAATATTTCTTTTAATATTATATAATCATTAGGATGTTTACATAATAATTGAATATAATCATTATATTGTAATTCTATTAATGCATTTGTATAAATTACATTTAAATCTTTGTTTAATTCAATTGTAAAATCATTAAATTGATCATATTTTGATTCTATATTATATTGTTTTTTATTATATATATTTAATCTTTCATCAAATATTCCATATAATTTATGAAATACTAATTTATTATCGTATATTTCTAAATTTATATTGTATTTTGGAATAATATTTTTATCATCATCAATAATTATATCTAAATAATATATCAATATAACTTGAATTGTTGTAATCAAAAAACTCATTTTTGTAGTTAATGTATATTTGTATAGAATTTAATATAATTACCATATCATTTTTTTATTTAAAAAAATAATTTCTATACAAATACACATAACTATTTTATTTCTTATTAAAACATACTTTAAATATTAAAAATAACGTTTAAAAATGTGTTTTAATATATTTTTTTGTTATTTAAATATATTTATAAATTAATAAAGTTTAATTTTATTAAAATTACAAATTAAAAATTTTGAACACATTTTTAAAAAAAAATATATTTTTGAAAATAATTTATACTAGTTTTTTCTCTCTAAAATTACGTTAAAATTATACTTGTTATATTTATTTGTATTATATATATGTATTTTTTTAGTTTTTATATATAAGAATTACGTTAAAATTATACAAAAAACATAAGAATTACGTTAAAATTATACTGATAATATAAGAATTACGTTAAAAATACACTTATATTATAATAAAAAATTATTCAAAAATTATTTTTCAATCATTTTTATTGTGTTCTTAACAACATCACGATAATTATATAAAACTAATTCTATATCTTCCTGATATTCATCAAACATAATTCTATTCATTCCACCATGTAACCTATTTTCATATATCAATTCACCATTTTTATCAATTGATTTTAATAATGTTATTATTTCTTTATTTGCTTGTTCTGTTAAATTATCTTTATATTCCTTATACCATGCTGTTATGTGTGGAATATTATTTTTTTGTAATTTAGTAAATATTTCATCCTTATTACAAATTTCCCATATTTCACCAGTGTATACTACTATTTTCTTTCTTTGTAAATCAGATATATATAAATTATGATTTTCAGGATGTTTATTATCATAATGTTTGGCAATTATTAAATTTTTCATACATTTATATCCATTATTCAATATTTCTATTTGTTTTTTTATATCTTCTAAAAAATCTATCTTCTCTTGACCAAATGGTGATATAGTTATATTATAATTATTTATTGTTCCATTATTATTATTATTATTTATTGTTCCATTATTAATAAGTTGGTGTATATTTTCATTATTATTTTGGTTAACAGGATGTATCTTTTTCATATGTTGATTAAATCTATATTTATTTAAATATTGTTTTTTACATATTTCACATTGATAATACATATTATTATTACAAACTACTTTTTTATTTAAATGTCTTTTTAAAGCTAATAATGAATCAAATATTTTATTACATTGTCTACATTTAATTTCATCTTTTATACATATATTTTTTCTATTAATATGTTTATTATAATTTGATTTATCTGTAAAATCTTTTTTACATAATTCACATATATATTTCATATATTATATTATTATATTATATTTTTATATAGTTAAAAATAGAGAAATTGTTAATTTGCTTGGTAAAAATTAGAGAAATTGGTACTTTGCTTGGTAAAAATTAGAGAAATTGATGATGGTACTTTTATAAAAAAGTAATATACATAACTAAAATATACTAAATATAATAATAAAAAAAATAAATTTGTGTGATTTGAAATATAAGAATTAAGAAGTAATTCTAAAAAAAAATAAAAATTATTTTGATCAGACTAGATCTAACATTTTATATTGTCTTAGTAAAAATCAAAGTAATTGTTGATGTTAAGTTTAGATAAAAATATAGTATACACCAATTTATATCTTTTTTTGCTTGGTAAAAATTAGAGAAATTGGTACTTTGCTTGGTAAAAATTAGAGAAATTGATGATGGTACTTTTATAAAAAAGTAATATACATAACTAAAATATACTAAATATAATAATAAAAAAAAATAAATTTGTGTGATTTGAAATATAAGAATTAAGAAGTAATTCTAAAAAAAAATAAAAATTATTTTGATCAGACTAGATCTAACTTCAGTAAACTTAATT